>Ga0307932_1000054_pt1 | contig 40476 bp, 39 predicted proteins | sample OrgLakmetageno48_FD_201843 | JGI IMG/M metagenome (GOLD analysis project Ga0307932, IMG submission 201843) | Saline water microbial communities from Organic Lake, Antarctica - #48 | ecosystem: Environmental > Aquatic > Non-marine Saline and Alkaline > Saline | place: Antarctica: Organic Lake...
AAAAAATAAAACATTCTGCTATGAATCAGCTTGTGGATCCAATTTGGTAGATAATTCTAACTGCGGAGGATCTTGTAATCCTTCCGGGGTAACTGAGCCAGCTACATGTGCATGTGAAGCTAATCAAAATGTAAATAATTGGATAGAGGTTCCAACAGGCAACTAAAACATTATAGAAGAACTTCAAACAGCCTTGATTAAGTCGAGGCTGTTTTTTTGGAAGAAGAAAGATTGGGATTGATCTGATTTGTGTATTGACTCAATCTATTTTGTAATATATAATTATAGCTCTAGCAATTTGGCTAGAATTTTTTCAGTTATTTTTCAAAAAAAGAGAGGGTAGCAATGGATGAATTCATGAGAGGTCTTATTCTAGGAATACCAAGTCGGAAAGGAAAAGAGGGTATAGGCCTTCTGGATCTTTCAAGAGAGGATCTCATTAAGAGAGTTATTTCTCTGGAGGCAGAAAAGGAAGGTTTGCGTCGCGGAGCTGCTGCGGAGATTGAAAATCTTTCTCAGAAAATGAGAGACTTTGTCGATGAAAAGGTTCGGGCTGATGAGGAGATCGCCGAGCTAAAAGGGCGTCTCAATGAGTCTTTACAGATTCGCGAGCAGCTTCAGGTTAAGGTTGCTGAACTGGAATATACACTTGCAGAACAAGAAAAGGCTCTTTATGAGTCGCAGATGGAGCTTCGGTTAGTTAATTCTTCTATGGATTTACTAGAGAAAAAATTGGAAGAATCGACCAAAGGAGCTGTGGAAACCATCACTCTTGATGAAATAAAAAAGGTGGTGAAACCAATATCCTCACAAACGAGACGCCCTGATCTATATAGGGCTGTCAAGAATGTTAAGGATATTCTCTCAAGGACTTCCAGAAAAAAGAAAGATAGCTGATTTATCTCTTTGTCTTAATTGTTGGATAAAAAGCCTGTTCCGGAACTTACGGGATAGGCTTATTCTTATTGACAAATTGAGCTATATATGATATAGTTCTTTCATCTTGATTTTTGGTCTAAAACTGAAAAATTCTAAAAGGGAGGGATGAGATGGTAGCTAAAGCCAGTAAGACGCCAGAAAGTATTGCCGCCAGGAGGAAAAGAATGAGCAGACGAAGGTTTGCTAGAAAGATCAAAAAATTTATCCGTATGTTTCTGGAGTAATAGGGGTAATATTTTTAAAAGCTGTCTCATCGTGGACTAATGCAACCTGCTATAATGGTTGCTTTTTTTATTGGTAATTTTTGAAGATTTTGTTTTCTTACAAAATTTGTGAAAAATTGAGAGAGTCTTCTTTTGTTGGAAAGTAAATGTGTGGTAAAATAAAGTTACTTTATAGAAAATAAATTTTGTTTATGTTTGAATTTTTTGATAAAAAAAATACTTTTGCAAGTAGTGATGAAAAAGAATCCGATATGATTGCAGAAGGTTCTCAGAATGAATCGCATAAAAAAAGTGAACTTAAAAATAGCAGGGGTTTTGAATGTGCGGGTGATCATCTTTCTCGAGTGGGGTGCTATATGCGAGGAACAAAAAATCCTGAAATCAAAAAAGCTCTTGACGAAAATAGGGAAGAGCTTAATGAAGTCTTTGCTGAGCTAGAAACTGCTTCTGATTTGGACATAGATAATGTTATGGAAATATACGGTCGTATGAGCAGCACCCCGGGTGTTGCGATAGAGATTGTGGATGCTTTTTCAAAAGCAATCCCTAGTGATATAATTGAAGATAGAAATTTTAATAAACTTGTTGGGTGGCTTCAAGAAAGATTGGATAGTAGAAGAATGGAAGTAGTTTCCTCGGCTTTGGTTATTTTGGTAACACTTGAAGGAAAGGAGGGCGCTATGAATATGATTGGAGGAGGCAGTGTCGATAAATAGGATAGATGAATCGAGTAATAAGGACTTTATGGTGAATGTTTGCTATTGTTTTAAGGGGCTTTATTATAAGATCTGTTAAGTTTTAATCTAGAGGGGTTGACACATTTTTTTATGCTTGCTATTATGTTTAGGCGTTCAAGATTTTATTTGTTTTATAATTTTTTAAATTAATAAATTACTTGCGAAAAGAACAAAATAAATTCAAATATAAAAGCGGGTGAACTTTATAGCAATTTTTTATTGTCTGATAAGTTACTCGTCACCAAGGCGAGTTTTTGTTTTGTTTAAAAAGGTTACGCTGAAATATTTTTTTGTAAATTTTATAGAAAAATATTTCCGCGTAAAACCAGACATTTTCGGATGTTAGGTGGAGCGAACTTTAACAATTGAATAAGACCTATTTAAGTAGCTTTGATTTATGATTTAGAAAAGCGGAAAATCATGTCGACGTGAAATAATAGGCGTAGGTAAATCCTAGCACTTTTTATAAAAGTGGTAGGGTAAATGCAATTGCAGTTGATAATCTCTAGATGATTATTAACTGTTAACTCAGTTCTGTCACTTCTGGTGATGGAACTAACTCGGTTACTCTTTTTGAGTGACTGAGTAAGAACAAGAAAAAGGTTACTTAAACATATGGTGGATGCCTAGACTCGTATGAGCGAAGAAGGACGTAGCAGGCTGCGATAAGCCTCGGGGAGTTGTCAAGCAAACTTTGATCCGGGGATTTCCGAATGGGGCAACCCCTCCACTCTTTAGTGGAGACTATTATCTGAATTCATAGGATAATAGAGTGAACCTAGCGAACTGAAACATCTTAGTAGCTAGAGGAATAGAAATCAATAGAGATTCCGTCAGTAGTGGCGAGCGAAAGCGGAACAGTCTAAACCTGGCCTTCGGGTCAGGGGTTGTGAGGTAATTTTACTCGTTTAATCGGGGTTCTTTTGTATTTTTTAGTAGAACACTCTGGGAAGAGTGGCCAAAGAAAGTAATAGCCTTGTATACGAAAAAGAATATAAAATAACGAAATTATCCTCAAGTAGGGCGGGACCGGAGAAATCCCGTTTGAATCTGGGAGCACTAACTTCCAAGACTAAATATTATACGAGATCGATAGTGAACAAGTACCGTGAGGGAAAGGTGAAAAGTATCCCTATAAGGGAGATGAAATAGTATCTGAAACCATATGTTAACAATGAGTCAGAGGCGTGCTTGCACGTTGATGGCGTGCTTTTTGCAGAACGAGCCAACGAGTTAGTTTTATACGGCTTGCATAAATTACTCTGTAAGATATGCATAGTGAAAGCGAGGCTTAACCGCCTTGCCCTGTACCGTCTGGTAACAGGGCGCCGTCGTATGGACTAGACCCGAATCCAAGCGAGCTACACATGGGCAGGGTGAACCCCAAGTAACATTGGGGGAAGGCCCGAACCCACTCATCGTGCAACATGAGGGGATGACCTGTGTGTAGAGGAGAAATTCCAATCGAGCTTGGCAATAGCTGGTTCTCTCCGAAATAGCTTTAGGGCTAGCGTTCGGTAAATGGGCATGGGAGGTAGAGCTACTGGATGAGTGTTCGCGGTTCGCCGTAGATCACTCAACCAAACTCCGAATTCCTGTGTTCCTTATCCGAGCAGTTAGAACTTCGGCTCTAAGGTCGAAGCTCAAAAGGGAAAAAGCCCAGACCATAATCTAAGGTCCCAAAATTCATATTAAGTGGGAAAGGAAGTAAAGTTTCTCAAACACCTAGTAGGTTGGCTTAGAAGCAGCCATCCTTTAAAGAGTGCGTAATAGCTCACTAGCTTAGAGACTCTGCGCCGAAGATACAACGGGGCTAAATATGATACCGAAGATATGGACTTCACTTTTATTAGTGGAGTGGTAGGAGAGCGTTCTTTATGCAACGAAGCCAAAGGTGTGAACCATGGTGGAGCGTAGAGAAGTGAGAATGTTGGCATGAGTAACCACAATGTGAGTGAGAACCTCACACCCCGAAAGTCCAAGGTTTCCTGGGCAATGGCAATCATCCCAGGGTTAGTCGGTCCTAAGGCGAGGCTGAAAAGCGTAGTCGATGGACAGCTGGTTAATATTCCAGCACTACAATATTATTCGATGGAGTGACGCATTTTAGTAACTGTTGCGAGTTATTGGATTCACGTAGGATATTTAAGGATGTATAATAGGCAAATCCGTTATGCATTAAATCCAAGAATATTCTGGACATCTCTCTTTGGAGGGATTAACAACAGCGAGCAGAGTGCCAGGAAAAGCTTCTAAGTTATGTAATATTGTATCCGTACCGCAAACCGACACAGGTGGACAGGGCGAGTAGCCCAAGGGGAACGGGAGAACCTTCGCTAAGGAACTCGGCAAAAAATCTAGACGTAAGTTCGCGAGATGTCTTCCCGGCCTGCTTCGGCAGCCCGGGCGCAGCTAAAGAAACCCTGGCGACTGTTTACCAAAAACACAGGTCTCTGCAAACCCGCAAGGGGAAGTATAGGGGCTGACACCTGACCAGTGCTGGAACGTTAACGGAAGCGGTTCACGCCAATTCCCGAAGCGCCAGTGAACGTCGGCGATAACTATAATCGTCCTAAGGTTCTGATTCTATTTTTTATAAAATGGAGTTGGAAAAGACTGGGACGATTAGAGTGAAATTTGGTAAATGAAACGTTTATATTTTATGAAAGGAAAATAACTGCTTATCACAATATGTGATGTCTTAAAACATTTAGCTATATGCTGGAAAATCTGGAGTATCTGGAGATACTATGGTATAATTATTCCATAGATTTAACTATCTAAATAAAATTATGCCAAGTAAAAAATCTACCAGTGTTTCTCAACTATTGAGATACCAGACAATCAGCAGGAAAGACTAAAAAATATAGGCTGGATAGTTGGTTATGTTGATGGAGAAGGGTGTTTTTCTGTAAGTCTTTTTAAGAATAAAACTACAAAATACGGATGGCAAATATTTCCGGAGTTTGTAGTGACGCAAGGAGAAAAAAGTAAGCAATCTTTAGAAGTCTTGAAAGATTTCTTCGGTTGTGGAAAGGTTTTTGTTAATAAGAGATATGATAATCATAACGAAAACCTATACAGATATTGCGTTAGATCAAGAAAAGATTTAATTGAAAATGTTATTCCATTTTTTCAAGAAAACAAACTAAAAACAGCTAAGAAGAAAGATTTTGAAATCTTTATTAGGATAATAAAGATGATGGAAAATAATATCCACAGCAATATTGAAGGAATAAAGAAAATTGCTGGGATGATTGAAAAGATGAATAGGAAAAAATCTTCAACTTTTTTAGAATCCTCAGAGACTAAATGCTAAGCTTCGATAAATTTTCGAGGAAGATATAGTCCGTGCTATATGGCGACATATAGATTAACAAAACAGAGCGAAATTCCTTGTCGGCTAATTACCGACCCGCATGAAAGGTGTAACGACTGGGGTACTGTCTCAGTGAAGGACCCGGTGAAATTGCAATAACGGTAAAGATGCCGTTTACCTACGGCAAGACGAAAAGACCCCGTGGAGCTTTACTACAGCTTGGCATTGAATTAAGGTTCTGGCTGCCGAGAATAGGTGGGAGACTTTGAAGCCTCAACTCAGGTTGAGGTGGAGTCATCAGTGGAATACCACCCTGTCATTATTTTAATTCTAACCCTGTGCTGTTATCTGTATTTCGAATTAGTAAACGCTAATTTAGATTTGCAGGCTTCATATTATGTTTTTTTAACTTTGTATATGATCCTAATTATATTCTAATTAGCGTCCTCGAAATGTAGATACCAGCACGGGAACAGTGCCTGGTGGGTAGTTTGAGTGGGGCGCTCGCCTCCTAAATTGTAACGGAGGCGCTTACAAAGGTTGGCTAGGTCCGGATGGAAATCGGGCTGATAGTACAAAAGCACAAGCCAGCTTTACTGAAAGACTAATAAGTCGCTCAGTCACGAAAGTGGAATTTAGTGAACCGACCATCGCTTGTAGGAGCGTGGAAGATCATCAGATAAAAGTTACCCCGGGGATAACAGGCTAATAGTGTCCAAGAGTTCACATCGACGACACTGTTTGGCACCTCGATGTCGGCTCATCTCATCCTGGGGCTGGAGCAGGTCCCAAGGGTATGGCTGTTCGCCATTTAAAGAGGTACGCGAGCTGGGTTCAAACCGTCGTGAGACAGGTTGGTCTCTATCTGCCGTAGGCGTTAATTACTTGAAAGGATTCTTTCCTAGTACGAGAGGACCGGAAAGAGCAAACCTCTGGTGTATCGGCTGTTCCGCCAGGAGCAATGTCGAGTAGCTATGTTTGTAAGGGATAACCGTTGAAAGCATCTAAACGGGAAGCCCACCTTAAGATAAGGTAATATGATTTCCTAGAAGAAGACTAGGTTGATAGGCTCTAGGTGTAAGTGTAGTGATACATTTAGCCAAGGAGTACTAATAAATTTAAACTTTTTTCTTGATTTTAGTTTAGTGACATCACTATAGTGGTCACTAGACAGAGTTAACAGTTATTAGTCATTTATTGACTCAAAAGCAAATTTTTACTTACAACAAATCTATTTACGATTCATTAGCTTGTACTAGCTTTTGAAAGCGCGTAATTAGTAACACCAGGCCTGTCGGTAGGCCAAGTAAGATTATATTATCTTGGTGATTCTAGCGAAGGGGGTACACCTGATTCCATTCCGAACTCAGTAGTTAAGCCCTTCAGCTCCGATGATACCTAGTTTTTCTAGGGAAAGTAGGTCGTCGCCAAGATTATGTAATTTTACTTGAAATAAAATTCCGCCTCACAAGGGCGGTTTTTTTTGATTGACTTTTTATCGGTAAGTTGATATTATTCACTGAAGTTCCTTGATATTTGTTATAATTTTTATCGAAAAATGGAACTAAACGCTGACAAAAAAAAGAGGTGATAACCATGGAAGGAAGTATTTTGTTAAGAGAAACTGGGCAATCAGTCGGAGAATGGGATGAAAATGATATGGATTGGTCTGACTCTTCCTTGTATAGAATTATCAGGGTTACAGGGAGCCCGTGCTTGATTTATGTTGGCACTGCGAAAAAGAGAAATAATGACGTTCTTGAGACTGGCGACACAGTTTCTGGCTTGGGAGTAAATCAGCTTAAAGCTAATGGTATTGAAATAAAAATATTACCCAAGGTGCCTTGGATTACAATCTGCCTGGGACATTTTCAGAAATTTGATAAAGGAAAAATTGTTAAAGAAATTGTTCCTGAAGAGTACGATCTGCAGCCTGGAGAAATTTTCCACTGGGAATGCGCTCAATTTTATGGCTTAGCAGAAGTTGTTTCTCGAAACGACACACTTTGCTGTATAAAAAAGGTAAGCTAAAAAACAGGAGGTCTTATTTATGAGTTATCCCAAATCAGAGACAGTTCCGTGTTTTATTTGTATCAGCCCAGAACAATTCGAAAGTTTCAATAACGGTAAAGAAATTACCGAGATTGTTTCCGAAGAATATGACCTCAGCTCCGGTAATTTGGTTTATTGGCGCGCGCAATGATTTAGATGAGGGAACAGCTGTTATCATTTCGAGAGAAGGATGTTTCTGCAGTATAAGAAAGATAAGCTAGAAAAGGGAGGGTTGACCAGCATGAATAACAAGAAAAAGATAAATGTCCCTTGTGTCATAGTTCCGCTATCTCTTTTTCCAGAGTTCGATAGTGGTAGAGTTGCTTTATGCAGTAGTGATCCCGAGATTTTTGATTTTTCTATGGGAGACATGACATATTGGAGATGCGGTCAGAGAGAAGGAGTTGCCAAAGTTATTTTTTTTGGAGGAGAATCTTGTTTTATTGAAAAGATAAATTAGTAAAATGGCTATTTTTCAAAGGAAGTGGTTATTGGATATTTCCAATAGTCACTTTTTAAATTGCAAAAAATCTTTAAAAGCTATATCATATTAGAAGTAAGTGCATTAGAACTTCACGCGTTTAGTTGTATAAAAACTCACGGGGTGTCATCTCGAGCGGACTCATTCGCCCCAAGCGAATGAGGGAGTCGAGAGATCTCAATTACCCAAGCTCAGTTTATATGAGATTCCTCCACTCCTCCGCCATTCGGCGGATGCGGTCGGAATGACAGTTGGAAAGTTTTTCTGTGTGTTGTATATATTATAGCTAAGCACGTAAGCTCTATAGATATTAAAATTATTAAAAATATATTTTTAAAAACTTTATGATAAAAAGAAGAAAAACCAAAAAGATAAAAGTAGGCGATATCTATATCGGTGGCAATGCTCCGATTGCTATCCAATCAATGTGCAACACTGACACTCGAGATATTGATGCTACGGTTCGTCAAACAAGAGAGCTTATCCAAGCGGGTTGCGAGATTATTCGCGTAGCTGTGCCAGATATGGAAGCGGCCAAAGCACTCGGAAAAATCAAAAAACAGATAAATATTCCCCTGGTAGCAGACATTCACTTTTCAGCCGAATACGCTATGGAAGCCATTAATCAAGGAGTGGACAAGCTGCGCATCAATCCGGGCAATATTGGATCAGAAGAAAAAGTCAAAATGCTAGTTGAGGAATGCAAGAAAAAGAAAATCCCAATCAGAATCGGCATCAACGCAGGATCACTGGAAAAAGAAATTCTCAAAAAATACAAAGGAAAAGCGACAGCTGAAGGTATGGTAGAATCTGCAATGGGTCATATAAAAATTTTAGAAGAAAATGATTTTTACGACATTGCAATTTCACTTAAAGCCAATGATATTGAGAGAACAGTAGAAGCCTATAGGTTGTTATCCAAAAAAGTGGATTATCCGCTACACATTGGTATTACTGAGGCAGGAACTACTTTTCGCGGAACAGTCATGTCATCAGTTGGACTCGGAGTTTTGCTTTATGACGGAATAGGGGACACTATGCGAGTATCTCTCACTGCCAATCCCATAGAGGAAGTAAAAGTTTGCTGGGAGATTCTTAAATCTTTAGAACTCCGCAAAAAAGGAATATCTGTGACTAGTTGCCCGACTTGTGGAAGAACAGAGATTGATCTGGTAAGCTTGGCAGAGAAAGTTGAGAAGTCTCTGGAGGGAATCGAGAAAGATATCCGAGTAGCGGTTATGGGCTGTGTGGTAAATGGTCCAGGTGAAGCCAAAGAGGCTGATTTGGCAATTGTTGGCGGAAAAGGAGTTGGTCTTATAATGAAAAAAGGAGAACTTGTAAAAAAAGTAGATGAAAAAGACTTGCTCAAAGAGTTTATGAAGGAAGTGGAGAGATTCTAACATTTAAGCATATAAACATTTAAACATGTAAGTATGTAAATATTTTGTATTTTTATATTTTTGAATTTATTTAGTATTTGTAATTTATTATTTAGTATTTATTAACTTATGTTTGAAGATTTTAAAAAATTTGCCATCAAAGGTAATGTTATCGACCTTGCAATTGGTGTAATTATCGGAGGTGCTTTTGGAAAAATTATCAGCTCTTTTGTGACTGATATAGTCATGCCGCCTATTGGGGTTCTTACTGGCGGAGTTGATTTTTCTGAGCTAAAGATAATGCTCAAAAAAGCCACCGAAACATCTGAAGCAGTTACCATGAATTACGGAATTTTTCTTGATAATGTCGTAACCTTTAGCATAATAGCCGTAACTATATTCATAACTATCAAACAATTTGAGAGGTTCAAGAAAAAAGAAGAAAAGAAAGTGGTTAAACCAAGCAAAGAGGTTCAGCTTTTGACTGAGATACGAGATGAGCTCAAGAAAAAGTAAACCAATAAATTAGTATATCAATTAAGTTCTTTTTAGGTGGGAAATATCAAGCTTTTATAGCTTTGTATTTTCTTATAATCGCAGAATCGGAGGGTGAGATTATGCTAAGAGATATCAGGGATATTAAAGAGGGAGTTGAAAGTGGATCTGTTTCTATTTTTAGAAGTGGACTCTATGTCTTATTTGTAGCTATTGTTAGTGCTTTCGTGTCAGTTTTGGCTATTTATAATACAGATTTGCAGCCCAAGCACATTGTGTTCATAGTTATTCCATTTTTTGGACTAATCGGCGCAACAGTCTGGGCTAGAGCAGGTCGCAATCCAAGGTAAAATGACTAACTAAGGAGGTCTCAATGTTTTTAAAGTTTGTTGTAGTTTTTTTGGTCTGCGGTGCGGCATTATTTGGGTGTCTAAGGATAGAATCCCTAATCGCTCCGGTAGGTGTTCTTGCAATTCCTTTTATTGGAATAATTGGCGGGATTACTTGGAGTATAATTAATCCGCTGTAAGTTTCTCAAATTAAAAGGGGGCTAGTCGTAATTCGACAAAGTCCCCTTTATATTTATAGATTTTTTATTTTATTGAGTATCTCTCTTTTTATATATTTTTATAGCGGTTTTCACAAAGATGCGATTTTTTTCCTTATCTTTCTCAGAGAGTGACGAGTAGGGTGTTTCGTGAGATTCTGGAGTTATGTGCTTATTTCTAGCAAGCCAATCGTCATAAACCAAATGAGCACCTTTTTCAACAAACTCATCATCTAAATAGGTGTTATTGGCTACTCCTTCAAGCAGAAAATAAAAAGCGGTCTTAGCAGCATTTCTTCTTCTATTTTTCCAATCATTGGGGAGATTTACATAGTCAATTTTTGCCAAATCAATTTCATCGATACTGTTCTCTTTTATCCATTTATCATCAGTAGTCGCCTTAATTCTACTTCCATTATTATCACGCAAATACATTTTTTTAAATTCCTCGTGAGTTAGATTGGCTATTTCGTCAATTATTTTTTCTTCATTCATTTTTTTACTGATTATCAATTATATCTTCAGTGACTCTGTTTTGACAAGTTTCTCTTATGTTTTTATCCTCTATTTCACGGCAAATAGAGAAGTCAGTTTTTTCAACTGCTTGGCTCTTGAGACAATAATCCTTTTCCAAATTGTTCAAATCCTCGCACTCATCGTTGGATTCTACGGGAACACTTGATAATCCGCAAACTTGAAAACAATAGGATTCTTCTTTCCCATCATAAAACTCGCACTCATTATCACAATCTTTGTCGGTTATTTCGATAAAGGATTCTTGTGGCAAAGATTCTTCCGGAGTATTCTCTGGTTGATTATCTCCAGAAGCATCTGCGTCGGAAGAGTTTTGATTATCGTTTGATTCATTGGGTGTTTCAATATCGCAAACAGTACCATCATCACACAACTCCTCTGAAGAACTTTCTTGAGTAGTTTGAGGCTCTGCATCTTCATTAGCAAAGTATCGATCATGCACAACTGGATAAGCCCAATAAGTGATTGCACTCAAGATTATTATGTATAGTAGTAGAAATTTGTTGGACATTTTTTTATATATTGTATTATGTATTTTGTATTAAGTATGGCTGTCTCAATTGAATTTGTATATTCGTATTTAACTGGTAATTCGTAAAGATTTGCTAATCTCATAGCTGTCTCCCTTATCCTCAATTTCATATCCTTTTTCTTCAATCTTTTTTCTGAGTTCGTCAGCTCTGGAAAAGTTTTTGTTCTCTCGGGCTAGTTTTCTTTCCTCGGCTAGTTCTTTTATCCCTTCCGGAATTTTTTCTTCACTTTTTTCCAACAATTCCAAACTCAAAACAGTATTTACCTTTTCCCAGAAAGTTAGTATATTTTTAGCATCATCGGAAGTTAGACTGCCATTGTCTTCTAGTTTGTTAGTTTCAGTTATCAGGTCATAAAGCGCGCTTATCGCCAGAGGAGTATTGAAGTCATCATCCATAGCTTTTTCAAATTTATCTTGATATTTCTTTATATCAAGAATAGGTTTTTTCTCTCCAGCTATTGCAATTTCGCTAGACTTATTTTTCATTTTCTGTATAAAATTGGATATTTTTTCCAGATTTTTCTTGGATTGTTCAAGGGAGTTTTCATTATAATCCAAAATACTTCTATAATGCGAACTGATAATCCAGAGACGAACCACAGATGCGCCATAAGTCTTGATAGCATCTTTTAGTGTAGCGGCGTTTCCCAAAGACTTTCCCATTTTGGATCCGGAAGTGTTCACCATATTCCAAAGCACCCAGAAGTTAGCCATTTTCTCACCAGTAAGGGCCTCACTTTGGGCAATCTCATTTTCATTGTGCGGAAAAGCGTTTTCATTGCCACCACCATGAATGTCAAAGGTATTTTCTCCGAGGAGGTCACAGCTCATTACGCTACATTCGATGTGCCATCCTGGATAACCAACACTCCAAGGGCTATCCCACTTGAGTATGTGACCCTCATCAGCCTTTATCCAAAGAGCAAAGTCGAGAGGGTTTGTCTTGTTTTCATCCAATTCCACTCTTGATCCCGCAAGTAAATCATCAGTTTTCCTGCCAGAAAGCTTTCCATAGTCAGGAAACTTATCAACCGAAAAATAAACTGACCCATTGGATTCGTAGGCGAAACCTTTTTCAATCAAGCGTTCGGTAAATTGTATCATTTTTTCAATGTATTTTGTTGGTCGGGGATAGAAGGATGCTTTTTTGATATTAAGTGCATCAAAATCTTCCTCACAAGATTTGATGTAGTTATTAGCAATTTCGATTGGGTCAACTTTTTCTTTCTTGGCCTTTTTTTCAATTTTGTCTTCACCAGTCTCTCCATCGTCTACCAAATGTCCTACATCAGTGTAATTCATAATATAGCGTACTTCATATCCAGAGTATTCTAGATACTTTCTGATTGTATCCATAGCCACATATCCACGACCATGACCAAGATGACAATGATCATAAACTGTCGGACCACAGACATACATTCCAACTTTTCCAGGATGGATAGGTTGAAACTCCTCTTTTTTACTTGTGAGTTTGTTATAGATGTTTAGCATGTATAAAGTATTTTGTATTAAGTATTATGTATATAGCTTATTATAAAAATGAAATACAAACAAGAGTTAGTGAGCATTCAAGGTGAGGACAAAAAAGAACTTAGAGTGCAAGTGAAATATTTTTTTAGTGTTACACCTTCATCCGTTCGCCGCGGCGAGAGAAAGGGGTTACTTGAAAAATTTTGTACTATTTAATTATTTTAAAAGCTAAACGCGTAATTTTTAAAGAGTAACAAGGGATACTTAATACAAAATACATTATACTTGCTACTTGGTTACAACCATTTCTTCACCTTAAACAAAACAATCGTCAAAAGTGAGATAAAGAGCATGATTCCCATATGAATCCAGAATCCGCTAGGGTGATCTCCAAAAGGAATGTCAGCACTCATAGCCAGGATATTTGAATAAACTGTCATCGGAAGCATAATGGCAGAAAAGATGGTCAAAACTTTCATGGTTAAGTTTAGCTTGTTTGAAAGCAAAGAGTTGTTTGTTTTTTCAAGAGATTCGATTGTTTCTTTGGCGCTTTCCAGAGAGCTCCAGAGACGAATATTTGTCCCGATGAGATCTTGATAGTAAGCGCGCAATTCACGAGGAATAAACCTTGTTTCCATTTGAGCAAGAGAGTCAAGGATGGACTTTTGAGGCTTAAGAGTTCTTCTAAAATTAAGGATATCTCTTTTGGCAATTGATATTTCTCGAACCATTTCTTTTTCATCACCATTGAAAACATGATTTTCGATAATATCAATGTTTTTGTGAATATGGTCAAGTTTTGGAAAACAGGATTCAATAAGCATTTCTAGTATGTTATAGAGAAGGTGAGCAGGGGTTTCATTCATATAAAGCCTCCTTCTTCCTTCACTAGACTCTAGTTTCCTAAAAAATTCTGTAAGCTGATAAATTTTTTGCTTGTGTCCGGTGACAAGGTGATCTTTGGTTATCACGATATCGAGTTCGCCGGGAAATGTGGTTCTTTCTTCAGTGTCAAAGAGTGGTATGTGAACTGTGAGAAATATGCAGTTTGGATATTCTGTGGCTTTGGGTCGAATAGTAGGCGTCACAAACTCTTCAATAGCCAAAGGGTGGATATTAAAGTTTTCTTGCAAATAATAAGTGCTTTCTTTATCTGGATCTTCAAAATCAATCCAGGTTATATTTTTATGTTTTACTGTTTTCATGGGTATTCTCTACGAATTACGAATTCATAAGAAACTACGAATTCAATTTTTATTTTATCAAATTCAATTAACTGTTGCACACTATACATATTAAGCACCCTCTTTTCTTTTTGGGAGAAGGTGTTCGCCATGGCGAACGGATGATGGTATAAAATAAGAAATTCTATAAAGTATTATACATTCTATTTGACATATTGGCAAAATTATATTAAAGTTATCTAAATATGAAAAAACCTATCTTACTATTAATAAGATTTTACCAGAGAGTATTGTCTCCGGATCAGGGAATATTCAGTTTTATTTTTTCAGAGAGATTTTGTCGTTTTCACCCAACTTGCTCAGAATACACCTATCAGTCCATAGAAAGGTTTGGCATACTGAGAGGTAGTTGGCTAGGACTCAAGAGAGTAGCGAGATGTCATCCCTGGAATGATGGCGGGTATGATCCAGCACCGAAGGACACGAAGCATTGAGCATAGAGCATGGAACATGAATTTTAATAATGCCCTTGTAAATTAAGCGTTATGTATTGTAAATTATTACCAATAGGCTTATAATACATAGCGATTGATTTATTCGGATTTTTTAAGTGCCGGGAAAATTCCTGGTGAAATCAAAAAGAGAGAGGTGAAAAATGTTAGACGGAAAACAAGTGATTGTCGGTTGCGGTCAAGTTAACTGTTTATGCAGAATAATATCTGGAAACAATGGATCGCGACCATTTCATGCTGTGGACTCTGAAAGCGGGAAACTGATTGCTGAATTTACTCCAAAAGAGGCAAAGAAACTTCGAGAAGACAAGCTCCCAGGGGTTTGTTTGTTGAAAAGATGATTTTTCACCTTGTTCTCATCCTAGTCTTAGAAGCCCAGTCGATATTATTGACTCGGGCTTCTTTTAATTCTCATAAAACTCCAAAAGCAAAAAAATGCATAATACTCCCATACTCCAGTGTATGGAAGTAATTTGTGTTTTTTATGTATTGAGACTGGGAGCGGTGTGAGGGTGAAAGGTAGGCTGAAATCATTGACAAAATACCAAAAATATGCTATGGTTTAACATCGTAGCTAATGATAGTTGTTTGAAAAAAATCATCCTAAAAAAGGAGAAAAAGATGAAGATAGTAATGAATACTATGCTGACAGTTTTAATGACGATCTCTTTAAGCGGTTGTTTCTTCCATGTACCCAGAGGTGCAGATGGAGAAATTATGTATGGCGGTATAGTGGAAGCAAATACTTTCAAGCTCAAATGTCTCCAGTTATTGGAAACTGCTGAGCGCAGAGGTTACGATCATGACTGGTGCAGATTTCAGGGCAACAAAATCACCTATTGTCCTCTAGGATCCGCAGAGAAAATGACTGTGGGTCAGACCTATTGGGTCTATACCAATGATTTCCCCTCGACAAAGGGAAACACCATTGGAACTAGAGATGGAGGTATCAACGATTTTTCAAGAGTTGATGCCCAAGAGTGTGAGATGCCCTGGTAGCACTTTTATTGTTCGGGGCAATCAAAAGGAGCTAATCGAATTTTCGATTAAGCTCCTTTTTTAACTCAATAAAATCTGGGTCATTTTGATTTTTCAATATTACTTGCTTTGATTTTTTTAGAGCGTCTCTTATGCGCTCCTTGTGTTTTGCAGATATATTTTTAGGTAAATTAGAAACAGGAAAAAATTTTATTTTGTCAGCTTCTTCATTTAGCGCTATTTTGCCGCCTGTTACAAAGCCTAGAAAACTAAATACAAGCTCATTTTTTTGAGATTTATGATAAACACCAACTAGCTTCTCAATACTTATTTTAAAACCTGTTTCTTCTTTTGTTTCACGAATAGCACCTTCCCATGGAGATTCATTTTTATTAAGTCCTCCTCCAGGCAAATTCCACAAATCAAAATCTCTTCGATGACAGAGTAAAACATCTTTTTTCTCATTGAAAACAATCACAAAAACTCCAATATTAAACATTTTAGTATTTTTTAGGTATTACTTATTTTCTATTATATCTTAAAAATAATTATTGGAAAACAAAAAATGATAAATACTTATTGTTCCTAATTTATAAAAATAATTATCCTATTTGTGGCAATGTTATAATTCAATTAAGCTCCTTTTTTAATTCATAAAAAAGTGGTAATATGAATTACGAATTTAGAATTACGAAGCATGAATTATGTAAATATATTTCATTTAATATTTATACTTAATTCATGCTTCGTGATACATTATACGTAATACATGATACGTACCTCATAATTCATCATAATATGATTTTCAACATAATCACAATCTTTCCTCAAATCTTTGATTCATATTTCAATGAGTCTATTTTAGCGCGAGCCAAGAAAGAAAAATTGATTGATATAAAGATCCACAATCTTCGAGATTTCACTGCTGACAAGCATTCCACAGTTGATGACACTCCTTATGGCGGAGGAGCGGGGATGATACTAAAAATAGAACCCATTTGGAAATGTGTTCAATTTTTGAAATCTCAAATCTCAAATCTCAAATCCCAAACAAATTCCAAAACTCAAAACTCAAAACCCAAAACCCGGATCATACTGTTTTCTGCTAAAGGAAAAAAGTATACCCAAAGAGACGCCGAGAGACTGAAAAAATATGATAACCTTATTATGATTTGTGGTCGTTACGAAGGAGTAGATGAAAGAGTGGCGGAGCATGTTGCAGACGAAGAATTTTCCATAGGAGAATATGTTCTTACTGGTGGAGAGATTCCAGCGATGGCTGTTGTGGATAGCGTGAGTCGTTTGTTACCGGGAGTTTTGGGAAACAAGGAGTCTTTGAGCGAAGAGAGCTATTCTTCTGATTCACAATTCACAGCTCACAATTCACAGGATGATAATTCAAAAGAAAAGCTAAAAGCTAAAAGCTATAACCTAAAAGCTAAAAAGGAATACCCTCACTATACAAAGCCCGAAGAATTCAATGGATGGAAAGTTCCGGAAGTCCTCAAAAATGGAAATCATGCAGAAATAGAAGCTTGGAGAAAAGAAAACAAAGCGTAAATTATGAAGTAAGTATTATGAATCATGTATTAGGCATAGCTTATTTATTATTTTTTAAGATTTTTAGAGATACAATTCATAATTCTTAATTCATAACTCATAATTCTAGTAAATGTCAAAACAAAAACAACAAATAGACAGAACCTTATTAACGATGATTTTATCGTTGACTGTTTTTGGACTCATAATGATTGCCAGTGCCGGGGTTCTTTATTCACAGACTCGTTTTGGAGATTCTGGGTATTTTATTAAGCATCAATTTTTGTATGGATTTATTCCTGGAATATTGGTGTTGTATATTTTTAGCAAAATCGATTATCATTTATGGAAAAAACTCTCTGTTCCGATTTTTTTTGCTTCTCTAGTTGCTTTGGTTTTAGTTTTTATACCAGGAATCGGAAGCAATATCTACGGAGCTAGTCGCTGGATAAACTTGGGTCCTATTTCTTTTCAGCCTTCAGAGATGGCCAAGATAGCTATTATCCTTTATTTAGCAGCCTGGCTAGAGAGCAAGGGGTCGGAAAAAATAAAGGATGTATATGAAGGAATGATTCCTTTTCTGGGGATTTTGGCACTGGCAGGTTTTCTTATTATCCGTCAGCCTGACACAGGAACTCTCGGCGTAATAATTCTTATCGCCATATCCATGTTTTTTGTTTCAGGAGCTAGTCTTACTCATATATTTGGAATATTTGTAGCCGGGATAGTAGGGCTTATCGGACTTATTATGGTAGCTCCTTATAGGCTAAATAGATTTTTGGTTTTTTTGAATTCTGATCATGATCCTCAAGGAGTTGGTTATCAGGTAAATCAAGCCTTGCTAGCTATGGGATCAGGTGGTTTATTTGGTCTAGGCTTGGGGCACAGTAGGCAAAAATTCAATTATCTTCCGGAGCCAGTCGGAGATTCAATCTTTGCTATTATTGGAGAAGAGCTGGGACTTATTGGAGCTAGTATTGTTGTTTTTTTATTTGTCCTTTTGGCTCTTCGAATTATAAAAATAGCCAAAGGCGCTCCAGATGATTTTGCAAAAATTGTGGCTGTTGGAATCGCCTCATGGGTTACTTTCCAAGCTTTTGTAAATATAGCTGCGATAACAGCCATGATGCCTCTTACAGGTATCCCTCTTCCGTTTATTAGCTATGGAGGGACTTCTTTTGTATTCTTGATGGCTGCAATGGGGATATTGCTCAATATCTCAAAACAAAGTAAAATATAAACAAGAATCACGAATCATGTATAATGAACTATGAATACTAAAATAAAATCATTTACTGATTTAGATGCTTGGAAAAAAGGTCATCAACTAGTTTTAGTAATATACAAAACTACAGATAATTTTCCAGATAAAGAAAGATTTGGATTAACATCTCAAATGAGAAGGTGCGTAGTTTCAATAACTTCCAATATCGCGGAGGGATTTAGTAGGAGAGGAAACAAAGAAAAAATTCAATTTTATTACATTTCTTTAGGATCAATCACTGAATTACAAAATCAATTAATAATAAGCAGAGATATAGGGTTTTTGGACGAAAAAACATTTAAAAATATAGCTGAGCAGACTACAGTTGTTCAAAAAATTGTTAATGGATTGATAAGGGCTACAAAAAATAATTTTTACAATTCATAATTCATAATTCTTAATTCATACTACCTGTTATGATTTCCCAATTCCAAAACATTCCAGAAGTAGTAAACATTTTCAAGGTTCTTTTAACAGCTGTTATAACCTTTGGTTTTGCATTCTTGATTACTCCTATTTGGACCAATATTTTATACAAATACAAGATAGGTATAAAAATCAAAAAAACAGATGTTAGTGGAAAAAAGTTGAGTATAGTAAACAAGTTTCACGCCAAAAAAGAAGGAACTCCTACTATGGGCGGAGTTTTGATTTGGTTTAGTGTGCTAGTGATAATTATTGCTTCTGGCTATATCTTCCCCTGGATTGCGAGTTTGACTGACACCAATTTCATAGCACGCCTTGACTTCCTTAGCCGATCTCAGACTTGGTTGCCGCTTTTTGCATTAGTATCTGCGGGTATCTTGGGTCTTTTTGACGATATTATGAGCGTCAAAGGATGGGGATCCAATAAGGGAGGAGGAATGCGCTTTGCTATGAGATTTTGGTGGCTTTTTGCAATTGCTTTTTTGGGAGCGTGGTGGTTCTATTCAAAGCTTGGATGGGATCAGTTGCATATTCCCGCAGTTGGAGATTTTATTATTGGATTTTGGTATATTCCACTTTTTATATTTATTATTATTTTTTCCGCTTTTTCTTCCAACGAGACAGACGGACTGGACGGGCTTAATGGAGGGGTTCTTCTTATCGCTTTCGCTTCATTTTCCATGATTTCTTTTTCTCAAAACCACATCGATTTAGCCGCTTTTTGTGCGGCTATTGCTGGAGCACTGCTGGCCTTTCTTTGGTTCAATATCCCGCCTGCTAGATTTTTCATGGGAGATACAGGGGCTGTCTCTTTGGGAGCAACCTTGGGAGTAGTGGCTATGCTCAACAATGCTATCGTTCCATTTTTTATTATAGTAGCTGTTTATATCTTGGAGTCAGGTAGTGCCGCTATTCAGCTTACTAGCAAAAAACTATTTGGCAGAAAAATTTTCTTAGCAGCTCCGATTCATCATCATTTCGAGGCCAAAGGGTGGCCAGAATCAAAGATTGTTATGCGTGCTTGGATATTTTCTGTTGTCATGGCTATAATTGGAGTAATTATTGGAATTATTGGAATGGATTAATTGAGTCAAAAGTATAAAGTTGAAAGTGCAAAGCTATAACTATGGATTAAACTAAATAGTAACTATCAAGAATCATGAATCAGGAATTGATTTTAATGATAAGTAAAATCAAAATATTTACAATTTAAATACATAATACATAATTCATAATAAATACATAATACATAAAAATGAACTTAAAAAAAATACAAAAAGCCGATCTTCAAGGAAAAAATGTTCTCGTAAGAGTTAGTTTCAACGTTCCTTTTGAAGGAAAAGAAATAAAAGAAGATTACAAGATAAAGTCAGTTAAAGAAACTATTGATTACATTATCAAAAAAGGTGGCAAAGTTACCATGATGTCCAATCTAGGTAGACCACTCGAGTTTCATAAAAATAATCCAGGTGTAGAGTGGATGAGTAAGTTTTCATTTAGAAGCATCGTAAGTGAAATAGGGGAAATATTGGAAACAAAAATCAAGCTCATTCCCAGTTGTGATGAAAATGTCATCAAGAAGCATCATCAGGAGTTTGCAGACAAGTGCGATGTTTTTCTTTTGGAAAATATAAAGTTTTACAAAGAAGAAAAAGAAAACGATGATGATTTTGCTCAGCGGTTAGCTAGCAACTTTGATGTTTTCATAAATGAATCTTTCAGTGACTCACACAGAGGTTTTGTGTCTACGAATGGGATTGCAAAAAAGCTTCCATCTTACGCCGGCTTTCAAACACAGAAAGAAGTCAAAAACCTAGAAAGGGTCAAGGACCACCCCGAGCATCCGGCAGTGGCGATTATTGGTGGAGCCAAGATAGATACCAAATTGCCACTTATCAAGTCTTTTACTGATAATTATGATTTTATTTTGGTAGGAGGAAAGATAGCCAATGAGGCTATTGATAGAGATTTGGATCTTCCTAAGAATGTAATTTTACCGATAGACTTTCGCGATAAAGGCAGATTTGATATTGGAGACAAAACTATCGACAAATTTAGCGACATTATCTCTCATGCATCTACTATTGTCTGGAACGGGCCGATGGGACTTTTTGAAAAAGAACCCTTTTACACAGGAACTAGGGAGATACTAGATGCTATTATTGATAGCGGAGCTTTCGTAGTAGCTGGAGGAGGCGAGTCAGTTGAAGCTATCAATCAATCCAAAGCTATGGACAAGCTCACGTTTGTTTCTACAGGGGGTGGAGCAATGCTCAGTTTCCTAAGTGGCGAACGCATGCCAGGATTGGAAGTCTTGGAGGATAAATAAATACTAAAAATTACCACAGCTATGTGGTATTTTTTTAAACTACACATTTAAATGTACATTTAAATACACATTTCGTCACAACCATTATCACTTCATGCCTTACAGGCGCCACTTCGACCTTGCGGAGAAATCTCAAACCCAACTATTGTCATCCTCGCGAATGCGGGGATCCCAAATATTATAATTAAATAATAAATAAAAGTATGAGAAGAAAACTAGAAGACAAAAACACAAGAAAAATCTCCAAGCATGGAGGAAGTTACAGCGTAACCCTTCCAATCGAGCTTGTTCGAGAATTGGGCTGGAGGGACAATCAAAAGATTGTTATTAAAAGAGTTAGAGGCGGTTTAAATATCAAGGATTGGAAAAAATAGAAAATTTGCAATTTGTTTTTATAGTGATATAATATCACCATAATGTTTTTAAAAGTAAGACAATATCATGAATTATCACAAAAATATAAAAAAGGAGAATAATATTGCATTTATAGATGGACAAAATTTATATATGGGAACAAATCTATTGGAGAAGGATTCTTGGAAAATAGATTTGAGAAAATTGAGGGTATTTTTGAATGATAAATATAAAGTTAAAACTGCTTATTATTTTCTTGGATATATTCAGGAAAATAATCAAGACTTGTATAATAGTATTCAAGAATCAGGTTTTGTTTTGAGTTTCAGGAAGCACAACTCAGCTATGTTGGGAAAAAAGAAAGGAAACGTGGATACCGACATTGTTTTCCTTGCTATGAAAAAATTATATAAAAAAGATAATTTTGATAAAATCGTGTTAGTTTCCGGTGATGGCGATTACAAGAGATTGGTTGATTTTCTAATTGAAGAAAATAAATTCAAAAAATTACTATCACCAAATAAAAAATTCATGTCTTCGCTATATAAAAAGCTCGGTTCAGAATATTTTGATTATTTAGATAAAAAAAATATAAAAAATAAGATAGAATGTATAAAATAAAAAAGGGCTCCTTAGGCACTAACACCGTTCGGATCCCTTTTTGTCTTGATATTCATAATTTAGCAGATAATTTATAAAAAGTCAAGATTACAGCATGTTGCAACAATAATCAAAAACCAAATAAATAAAAACAAAATCCATGCAAAAAATTATCAAACTAGCTTCCGCTGCCGGAAGCATAAAAGATTTTACTGAGAAATTGATCGAAGAAGGGGAGATTGAAACCGCGGATGCCAATCCGGAGTTAGAAGCCAGTCTTTTATTGGCTCGAGCTGACAGTACTCATGAGCTTGCTCAAAATATTGCCAAGTCCGCCAAAGAGCAAGAGAGCTTACTAAAAGATATAAGCGAATTCAAGTATCACATAGGTTTTGCAGGAGAACATTTTGCAGTAGGTGAGTTACTTCTCCAGGGAATCAATGCGATGAGGACCAATGTCGATAGTGGTTATGACATCGTAGCTATTGGAGAAGATAAAGTTGCGCATCTTATTCAAGTCAAAACAGCCAATCGCAATGATTATGATAGTTACTCTTTTCATATAAATACAGGTGATAGTGAAGATAGAGTATATATCTTTGTCTTTCTCAATAAAAGCGAGAAAAATTTCATAGTTCTTTCTCGCAAAGAAGTTCTTCTTCAAGAAAAAGCAGGCAATGTTTGGTCGATCAAGAGTACTTCTCGTTTTCGATTTAGGTTTTATCTCAGGGATGGCAAGGCGTATCTAGGAAACTTAGAAAACGATATCACCAATTTTCTCAATAATTGGAGCTTTTTTCATGTCAAAAAAATTCCGTCCAACAAGAAAAACCTCAAAGCATAAATACACATTTAATCACACATTTTTTCATGCCATTTTGACCTTACTGGAGCTTACCTGCCGATAGGTAGGAAATTTCAAGCTTGTCATTTCGACCTTGTGGAGAAATCTCAAACCCAATTATTGTCATCCTCGCGAATGCGAGGATCTCAAAAACATATAATAATATTTAAACATTTAAGCATGCTATTTCGTCTAGATGTTCTCGTGCTCAAGTGATTAAATGTTTTAATGTTTTCATACTTTTCCTTTACAAAACCTTAAATCCATACTAAAGTTAAGAGTCAAATCTTTGACGATAAAAAAGAGGGAGTTCTTATTTAATTTAATATTTGAGGGAGGTCTATCGTGGATAATTATAAATATGCAATTTTTGCTCTATTATTGGTAATTGCTGCGCTCTTTGCATTTGCAATGGTTGCAAACTCGGAGAAGGTCAAGTTTAGAAAGCGTGCTTTTAGCTTATATAGAAGTATGTATAAACCTCTAGTGGCTGAGAGTGTCAACTCGTTTTTTGAGATTATGCTCCACTATTCTGGCAATAGTAGTGAACTCAATAAATCTTTTCTTAATTCTATTCGTCGCCAGTCAATCTCAAGTAAAAGCTGGAAATATTCAACTGAAAGCCTCGTTAGAGGCCTAGATGAAATATCTGCAATAGATGCTAAGATGAAAAGGACACTTCTGGATATGAGGCAATCAATAATGAGAATTGATAGTTGGAGTTGTCCTGATTGTTTTTTCTTCAAGGGATTCACGAGGGATATGCATTTACTTAGTATAGAAATAGAAAGTCTCAAAGAAAACAAGGTAGAAATGGAGAGTTTTCTCCATGCAGCCAAGAAATCTCAATTAGCAGAAACGGCGTGATTTTTAATCAAGAGCTTACATGCAAGGCGCTATGTTGGAATTCCAGCGTAGCGCCTTTAAAATTGCAAAAATTAGCAAATAAAATAGCGGTCCAACCGCCACAATGGCGGTTGGACCGCTATTTACCGCTATTCAAACATCTCAATAGCCTATTGAGATGTTTCTAAATATGTTTACGCAAATCAAAAAGACCCGGGAGGTGTTGCCTCGCAGCGGGTCGTTTGTTTGTTCTTGCCGAATTTATCGGCGGGTTAAACGAAAAGAAAGTTGTTTTCGGAATCATCGATTTCGATTTCGATTTCTTCGATGCAGAAAAATGAAGCCAGAGCTTCAGATTTGTTATTTTCAGGGAGATTTTTCCTGAATTTTTCGAATTGGAAAAGTTTTTGCTTCGCTTCCTTCAGGCAGTGAGATAAGTCATTTAAATTATCTGGGTGAATTATGCTGAGATCGCCTATATCTACATTTTCTCCAACCTGACTTTGCTCAAGAATATCCTTGATACCTTCTTGGTTTCGAGCAAAGTATTCAAGAACAACTTCAGAAAATAAAGCGTTGTTTGCTCCTCGGAAGTTCTCGAGATGATATGCATGAACCTCGTTTAGTATTGATGATAGATGAATGCACCACTCAGAATTGGTGTCATATCTTTTTGATTGGATAAGATTGGTTATTGCTGATTTAATCTGAACACTTTTGGCGCGATTAAGAGCTTCTTTTATTAGATCCTTAAATCTGGTTCTAATAGCGATCTTCTTGGCTATCTTCAGAGTTTCGGAATTCCTGAGAAGCCAAATGCCGACGATAGGCAAAAGAGCCAATCCATGTGTGGCAAATCTTATAGTTATGCTCCACCAGTAAAAATCATGATTATTACCTTTTTTCAGTTCTGACTTCAGTTTAAAAAAGTCCCAAAGTGTTACTCTGTAAAAAATCATAATAAATGCCAAAATAAATAATACTATATAGGCTGGTGTAAAAATATCTTGTTTGTTAAGAAAAATTGTTAGTAATAGTGTGACGATGGCGCTGAGCATGGCAATTCCTATAACCTGACCAATCCCTGTTCCAAAACCTATCTTTTTCATAACCTTCTCCTTTTCTATTTTTTAAGTCGCTCTCATTTCAATCAATAACACTCTTTTTCCATAACGCTTAATAATAGCAGATATAGTTGAGTAGTCAACAAAAAAACTTAATTATTTAACGCCTAATGAAATTATCGCTCTGGAAATTTTAAAAAAGGAGCTTTAAATTCTTGAATTCATCTAATCCCTCACTACCGCTTCGCTAAATCTTTAACGAGGCGAGTCAGAATAATAATTGGGAAGCCTTCTTGATAATATGAAACAATAATATGAAACTTGCTTGACTAGTGAGAAGTTATACGATGTAATCTTGATTTTTCTCATAAAATAGGCTATAATTTAAATATGTATAATTGGTCAGTGGATACAACTGAGCTAAAAAAGAATAAAAAAAAGTATGCCATTTGGCGCCTGGAGCAGATGGTTAATTTTGGATTGGAGGGAAAAAAAATCAATAAGGCGGAACTCAAAGAATATTGGAAATCGCTTGATATCGACCACAACAAGAAGCAGTATTTAAAAATGATTTTATGGCCGAAACAATTTTAAGTAAAAATCAAATCAAAATTCTTGAAATGATTAGCAATGATCACGATATTTGCCAACGTTTTTATCTGACTGGTGGCACAGCGTTGGCTGAGTATTATTTGTTGCATCGATTGTCGGAAGATTTGGATTTTTTTTCAGAAGAAGAATTTGATATTCAAGCCATAAATATATTTTTCGCGAAACACAAGAAAGCATTAGGAATAAAAAAAATTGATTTCCAACAAAGCTTTAATCGTAATTTAATCTTTTTGCACTTAGATAAGGATGTTATAAAAACAGAGTTTACTTATTTCCCTTTTCCTCGAATTGAAAAGAAAATAAAAAGAAATAAATTATTTGTGGACAGTTTGGAGGATATCGCAGTTAATAAATTGTTCACTATCTATCAAAAACCGCGTTCAAGGGATTTTATCGATTTATACTTGATAATAAAGAAGACGGGATGGAAAATTGAATATTTGATAAGAAAAACCAAAATAAAGTTTGATTGGCATATTGATTATTTGCAACTAGGTAGTCAATTTATGCAAGTGCGGACAGTCAAAGATTATCCGCGGATGATCTCGGATTTAAATCCGAAAGAGTGGCAGGAATTTTTTATCGAAGAGGCAAAAAACTTTAGCGGGAAAATAATAGGTTGAAATATATTTTTAAACTTAGTGTTGCATTATCTCTCAGCTAAAAAAGGTAAAATACGTATATCAGGTTAACATGTAAACATATAAGCATGTAAACATATAAGCATGTAAGCATGTAAACATATAAGCATATAAGCATGTAAGCATATTAACAGGTAGAAAATTAAAACTAATTGATAAAATAAATAAAAACTCTTTCGTAATTTCGCCCGCCTGCAACGATATTGCATTTCGGGCAGGCCCGCCTGCAACGATATTGCATTTCGGGCAGGCCCGCCTGCAACGATATTGCATTTCGGGCAGGCCCGCCTGCAACGATATTGCATTTCGGGCAGGCCCGCCTGCATTGCAAGCAAAGCTTCGCGGGCAGGTAAAATTCGTAGGGAGTTACACAAATATGGCAAAAATAACAAAAGTAAAAGCAAGAGAAATATTGGATTCCAGGGGCAACCCTACTGTAGAAGTAGAGGTTGTTTTAGATGATGGTATCAAGGCTGTCGCTGCAGTTCCCTCAGGAGCTTCAACTGGATCACATGAAGCACTTGAGCTTCGTGACAATGATAAAAGTCGTTATGGCGGGAAAGGTGTATTAACCGCTGTAGCCAATGTAAATGACAAAATCGCTGAAGCAGTTATCGGGATGGAAGTGACAAATCAAAAAGAATTGGATCAAAGAATGCTTGAGCTGGATGATACTGAAAATAAGTCAGCATTGGGTGCCAATGCAATTCTCGGAGTTTCACTAGCAGCTTGTCGAGCGGCAGCCAAGAGTGAGGGTAAAGAGCTTTATAGATATATTGCGGATACTTTCGGATTTGATGCCAAAAATTTCAAGACTATTCCAATGTTCAATATTGTAAATGGAGGAGAGCACGCTGATAGCGGACTTTGCATTCAAGAATTCAAGCTTGTACCTCAAGGAGTTGATGGATATGCCGAGCAATTGCGAGCGGGAAGTGAAGTGTTTCATGCGCTTAAAAAAAATCTTTCTTCAAGAAACTTAAGCACTGCAGTTGGAGATGAGGGAGGATTTGCTCCGAAATTGGAAAGCAATTCACAGGCATTGGAAGTCATCAACCAAGCCATAGAAGATGCCGGATACACTCCGGGAGATGAGGTTTTTGTTGCGCTAGATGCAGCTGCCAACTCATTTTATGAAGAAGCAAATGATCAATATTTTCTCAGGCCAGAGAAAGAGAAGTTGAGCAAAGAAAATCTCATAAATCTATATAGGGATTGGATTGATAAATACAATATTATATCAGTCGAAGATGGGCTAGAGGAGGAAGATTGGGAAGGCTGGAGAATGATGAATGAAAAAATTGGTGATGATGTGATGATTATCGGAGATGATCTCTTAGTTACCAATGTGCGCAGACTTGAAAAAGCGATTGAAGAGAAAGCTTGCAACAGTGTGCTTATCAAGGTAAACCAAATCGGAAGCCTTACAGAGACAATAGACTGCATAAATCTTGCCAAAAAGAATGATATGAAAATTGTTATCTCGCACAGAAGTGGTGAAACTACTGATGATTTTATTGCTGATCTAGCAGTAGGAGTTGAGGCTAATTATATCAAAACCGGATCCCTTTCGAGAGGAGAAAGAGTTTGCAAATACAACAGACTTTTGAAAATAGCTTCTGATCTAATCTTATAGCTTCACTTATTTTTTAGCTTCTTAGAAACCCTTTACTACCCATTAAACCCTTTCTTTCCCTTTAAAAAAGAATGCCCACCTGTCGACTAAAAGATACCCAATAAGGGTGAATAAGGGTATAAAATAAGAGATTATAGAGAAATCCATGCAAAACAAAAACAAAAAACCCATAGTCCTTGCTATCCTTGATGGATGGGGAGAAGCACCTAAGAGCAAAGGTAATGCTATCTCAATAGCTAAAACATCTTTCTTTGATGAAGTAAAAGATAAATATCCTTTTACCACATTAGGAGCGACTGGGTTTGATGTCGGGCTTGATAAAGATCAAATGAGCGGTTCAGAAGCAGGGCATATAAATATTGGGGGCGGTAGAAAAGTTACTCAGGAATCTTATAAGATAGATATGTCTATTAGAGATGGGAGCTTTTTTATCAACCCGGTTTTAGTAGATGCTGTTCGCAATTCTATTACCAAAAAAAGCAATTTTCATATTATGGGTCTCATGAGCACCTATGATAGTCAGCATATAAACCCTGAACACTTTAGGGCTGTTTTGCGTTTGGCTAGAAAAAAAGGTGTAAGGCAGGTTTATTGCCATTTATTTACTGATGGTCGTGATTCTTATGATAAAACTGCCCTTTTACACCTAGAGAGTTACAAGAAAATTATAAAAGAAGAAAAGATTGGCAAAATCGCTTCACTTTCAGGTAGATATTGGGCTATGGATAGAGCTAAAAACTGGGATCGACTAGCCAAAGCCTATGATGCAATAGTTTTTGGCAAAGGTGAAGTTTCTGGTTCGCCAGAAGAAGCTATTAAGAATGCATATCAAAGAGGCGAGGGCGATGAAATGCTTTTGCCAACAGTTATTCAAGAAAAAGGTTCTCCTATCGCTACTTTAAAGAGAAACGACACCATGGTTTTTTATAATTTTCGTTCAGATAGGGCAAGGCAATTTACCAAACTTTTTGTACAGGTTAGTGATGAGATAAAGTCCAAAAACCATCTTCCCGCATTAAGAAAAATTGAAAACATATATTTTGTTGCTATGAGTGATTTTGGTCCAGACATGGATGTTCATACTGCTTTTGTGGATAATTCTCTTGAAAACACTTTACCAATAGCTCTCCATGATTTTAAGCAGCTCTATATTAGTGAGAGTGAAAAATATGCTCACATTACCTACTTTTTTAATGGAGGTTATCCTGATCCCATAGGAGGAGAAGACAGAATAACCATACACTCTCCTGTAGTTAAATCTTATGCAGATGCGCCGGAGATGTCGGCACGTGAGTTAGCGGATTGTGTGATAAGAAAAATAGAAAAAAATGAGTGTGACTTTATTGCTCTAAATTTTGCCAATGCTGACATGGTAGGGCACACAGGTGACTTCAAAGCAACTATCAAATCAATAGAGTTTGTTGATAAGCAATTAAAGAGGATCTATAATGCTCTCAGCAAAAAAGATGGCGCTATGCTAATTACAGCTGATCATGGAAATGCCGAGAATATGATTGACTCAATTGGACTCAAAGAAATTGCCAATACTTTTCACACTAAAAATAGAGTTCCTTTTTCCTTGCTGGGCAAGGAGTTTAAAAACAAAAAACTCTATAGCGGCGGAGTGTTAGGAAACGTAGCCCCGACTATCCTTGATATCTTGAATATAGAGAAGCCGGAAGAAATGAACAAGAGATCTCTTTTGAAGTAAAATCATTGTGATCAAAAAAACCTGCAGCTATCTTCAATGTTGCGCAGGCTTTTTTTATTTTCTATTTACGTCGGTCATTTTTATCTAGGGCTTTGAATAAAAAATTTAAATCCTTTTTTTAAATTATTATAGCGAATGTAAGTTTATTATGGATTTTGTATTTTGAAAACTTCTGTCTTGGTTGAAAAGTAGGAAGTGCCTTCTTCTTCGCTAGACCAAAGGTTTGTGCTTCTGAGAATTTCTCCATTAGAATTATAGTCCACCAGAGAGCCATCTTTTTTGAATTTGAGAATTTCTCCATTTTGTTTATCAAGAGCATAAATATACTCCCTTTCTTCTAAGGTAAACATTTCTTCTATGCGGGAGTTTGTATCGATATCGAGTTCAAAATTTTCTTTTCTTCCTTTTTTAAACCTAGCTACACCAGAATCCTTAACAAGATAAATATTCTCATCAATAACCATGTCATCTAATCCTGACAAATCAAAATCTTCCTTGAGCCAATCAACTCTTTCTCCGAAACCACCTTCAGCTCGAGGGTATCTGTATATTTGATTATTTTGAGAGTCAGCCAGATAAATATAAGTTAAATAAGTGCCGATAGCGGCAATGTCAGCATTACCGGGTATATTGATATTGTTCTCATTGAAGTTTCCGGATATAGGACTAAAACTGGTTATTTTCTTATCCTCATTGATGGTAAATATTAGATTGAGATCTTTCATGAAAGAATATGCATAAGCATTTTTTGCATAGTTAGGAAAGCTATATTCCTGAGTATCTTCATTTTCGCTGTATTCTACTATTTTGTCGCTAAGAATAATAAATACCCTTCCTTCATCTTTGACCATCCCAATGATATTTTCGTTAAAATAAATTTTTTCTACTTCAGTATATTTATCTGAGGATGGATTTACAGCAAGGTTTTCTTCGGACTGATGATCATTTACTTCTAATTCATTTATTATATCTTTTTTGGCATCTTGCATTTTCACGATAAAAATAGGAATTATTAAAATAATTGCAAGTGCTATCAGTACAGATAATCTGTTTTTTGTATTCATCTTTGAAAAGAGTTTGGTTATTTTTGAGAAATTAGGAATAATTTTCTTTAAAAGGCCCATGAAGGAGTCATGAGAATATCCCTTGAAATAATCACCCTTTTTACCTTTTTTGGGTATTATATTTTTCGGAGAAGTTATTCCGGAGACATTTTTTTTGCCTGACAGTAAATTGCTTATCCTTTTTTTAGCTTTTTGGAATTTTTCAGAGCTGTTTTTTTGATAATTTCGACTTATTTCAACATCTATATTTTGAGATTTATCTGGGATTATGTTTTTGAGATAATTACCCGTTTTTATGAATGATTTATGTATAGATGAGCTAGCTTTCTTAATTAAAGAGCAAGTTTTTATCCAAACATTATTTCTAAAAAAATAGAAAAAAGAATGCTTGGCTTTAGAAATATTTGAAGAAAGGTTCTTCTTTAGATGATAGCGACCTTTTTGTAGATAGTTATCTTTAATCCAAAAATAAAACTCAGAAAAAGACTCCTTGATACTAAGTGTGATTTTTTGCAGATTATTTTCTGGAAGAGGTTCATGCTCTTCTTCTGTGTCCTTGATATAGATATGACCTGTTTTTTTGTGAGTATATTCGTCCTCTTGATCTTCAATTGTTTTCTCAATAGTATCTTGCTCTTCTTTCCCTGGCACTCCTTTTCGGGAATCAACCTCTTCGAATGTTTTATTGCTAAAAGCGTTTATGCTTTGGGAGATAAGCTCTTCTTCGCTTTTCTTCTTCTTTCCCAAAGGGGGTGCGGTTCTTTTTTGACTGCTAACTATTTTTTCTTCAATATTCACAACAATAGTTCCAGCTATGGACAGTTCATTTATGAGAGCTGTCTTTAGGAATCTTGTAAAATCTTCCTTGTTGAATGATAGTGCATGTTTCTCTAGCTCTTCGATTGTGAAGATATGAGAAATATCATCAGTAGTTATGATAAGCCTGTCACCATCTTCCAATTTTCCGCTAGCGATATCAGTGAATGTTTTTATTGGATTTATGGCCTCATCTTGAGGTGAGAGTCCGCCACTTATTTCTGTGAGTTGACCTTCTCTCAACAGCAAGACTTTAGCATCTCCGGAAACACTAAAATGAATATTTTTTTCGTCAATAGCGCAAAGAACAGCGTCTATCTTTCCGATCCAATTTACGTTTCCGTGCTTAGCTACTTCAGAAAGTGAAAGGTTTAGTCGATAAAGGGTGGCCTCAAAGCTTTCTAGCGCATTTTTGTGATGACTGGCGAAATAAGTTTTTTTAACAACAGAAGCCAAGAAATTTACTATATAGGCCGAGTCTTCAGACGTATCTTTTATTTCAAAAACACCCAAAACATTGCCCAGTTTTTTCTGGTCAATATTTCTAGAGGAAAAATTAACCGCTTCTATATAAGGGGCTAACTTCCTATTGTTTACTATCATTATTTCAGATATTTCTTTTTCTAGTTTTTTTTGTTTTCTTGGCGGCATAAATTCTAAGACAAAAACGAAAATCGCATTCGATTTAACAGTCCTTTTTTATTGATTTAATTATAGCAAATAAATCGATAGTGTTAAAGCTTTATTTTATTAAATTGTTCACAAAACACTAGCATGTTTAAACTTATCTTATTGAATTTTTTATCAAGCGCTAGAACAGCTAGATTTAACGGGGTTTACCCCATTAAATTTGTAAAGATATTAGGATGAGCAATTTTAATGTCGATTTAACGGGGTTTACTTTTTATTTTTTTAGTACTAGACTTATATCTAGAGAAGCATATAATAATTTCTTATAAAAACATATGTCAACAACAGAGGTTTTAGAGGTTTTGTTTGGCTCCAAGGCTAGAGCTAGAATGATGAGATTTTTTATTTTAAATCCAGGAAGGGAATACACATTTTCTGAAATAGTAGAAAAAAATTTATTGAAATCACCAGAAGCCAGAAAGGAATTAAATGTTTTCAGAAAAGCTAATTTTACTAAGGAAAAAAAGAAAAAAGGAAAGAAGTATTATCTTATGAATCCAAATTTCCCTTTTTATAGAGAAATGGAGAGACTTATTGTGAGATCTGATATTTTCCCTCAATGCAAGAGTTTGGCCAAAACCAAGACCATAGGAAACGTAAAGTTATCAGTGACTACAGGAGCTTTTGTTAATCATAATAAGTCTGACATAGACTTGTTGCTAGTAGTAGACAATCTAAAAAGAACAAAGCTAAAGAATCTAATTTCTAATCTAGAGGCAGAAGTAGGCAAGGAGCTTAGATATATGGTTATTGACAGTGAAGAGATGACCTATAGGTTGAATATGTTAGATAGGTTTTTGTTAGATATTTTCAAAAATCCTCATGAAATTATGATAAACAAAGTTCCGAAAGTAAATAAGCTAATCTCTAGATTGGAAAAATAATATTCACAAAAAATGAATTTCAAAAATTTCAAGCAATTTATAAAAAACCCTCTTTTGTCTGCATTGTTTGGAATATCTATACTCATTAATTTGCTAAATTTTATCGTACTTTTCTTTTTTGTAAAAGATTTAAAAAAATCGATAATTTTGCACTATAATGTTTACAGAGGGGTGGATTTTTTTGGAGATAGTTTTTATGTATTTTTAATGACATTGGTCGGAACTTTCTTTTTGGCAATAAATTTGTTTTTGGCTTATTATTTTTTCAGCAAAAAAGAAAGAATGCTTTCCCATGTCCTATCTCTTACTGCGCTAATAACTCAGTTGGGTTTGACTGTATCTAGCACTTCTATTATTATAGTTAATTATCTGTAGCCTTATACCTACTACTTAATACTTACTACTTATTTTATGTTCAAATTTCCAAGTCCAATTCCAACAAAATCGAAAGACAAGAAAATTCAAAGAGCTTTGGAGGTGATTCCAGGTGTGCTTACTTGGACAACGTTGATTAGTATGCCACTTTTATCTTTCATACTCCCTGTATGGATAGCTATTTTTATTATCCTTTTTGATATTTATTGGATTCATCGAACTGTATTTATATCTTTTTATTCTGTTTTTGCTTACAGAATGCTTCGAAGAGGTCGTCATTTAGATTGGTGGGGAAGATGTCAGAATATTAGCGAACCTGTCAAATATGCTCAAGACTTAGAAAAGAGGATAGGAGATCTAAAAGGTTATTTGAAGGAAAAAATATCTTTTAGCAAAAAAAGAAGTATTCGGAAGGAGATAAGGGTTTTAAAGAGTGACAAAAAAGAAGTTAGTAAGTTGGAAGTAATCAAGGACCAGATTTGGGATTGGAGAAAAATTATTCATGTAGTTATGCTTCCAACAGCAGGGGAGCCAGCTGATGTTATTGAGCCTGCTATCCAAGCTATTAAGGATAGCAATTTTCCCAATAAACAAATAATTATTTTACTAGCTACTGAAGAGCGCGAACCAGAGGAGCAGAGGCTTCAGAAGGTAAATTATTTGAATGAAAAATTCGAAGGAGTTTTTAAGGATTTCTTGGTTACTACTCATATAGTTAAAAGTGGTGAAATGAAATGCAAGGCTTCCAATGCTACTTTTGCAGCTAGAGAGCTCAAGAAATACTTAGAAGAAAGAGAAGTTGATTTTAAAAGAGTTATCTTTTCAAATTTTGATTGCGACAGTGTTTGCCATAAAGAATACTTTGCTGCCTTGACTTATTCATACATTACCGATCCCAAGAGATTGCAGAGGTCATATCAGCCAATTCCTGTTTATCACAATAATCTTTGGGACACCAATGCGTTTGTTAGAGTTATTGTTACAAGTTCCTCTTTTTGGCATATGTATCAGAGCACTCGAAAAGAAATGGTTACTTTTTCTTCACATAGTGAACCATTTGATACTTTGGTAAAAGTCGATTTTTGGCCGGTAAATATGATTAGTGAGGATTCTATAATTTATTGGAAGTGTTTTTCTTATTACGGTGGAGATTATCAGGTTACTCCGATTTATCTCCCAATTTCTTTAGATGCTGTGCTTTCGGATACTTATTGGAAAACTATCAAAAATCAATATCTGCAAAAGAGAAGATGGGCTTATGGAATCGAAAATTTTCCTATTATAATGAGATCTATCTGGAAAGACAAAAGAATTAGAATCGGAAAAAAGCTAGGTATTGCCTTTGAGATGCTTGAAGGTCATCATTCTTGGGCCACCGCACCTTTTATATTGGCTATTTTAGGATGGTTGCCTTTGATTTTTGGAGGATCTCAATTTAACGAGAGTGTTTTGGCGCACAATCTGCCTTTTATAACCAGAACATTGATGACACTGGCTATGGCAGGACTTTTGATATCTATGTCTTTGAGTTTTATTCTTATGCCAGAAAGACCCAAAAATTATTCACGTAGCAAGTATATCTATATGTTTTTACAGTGGTTGTTGGTCCCTATAATTGCACCAACCCTAGGTGCTATGCCAGCCATAGATTCGCAGACAAGGATTCTCATTAAAAAGTATTTTACCGAGTTTTGGGTAACCCCTAAGGATAAGTAGGTATGTGAATTATGAATTATGAAGTATGGATTATGAGTAAATTTAAGTATAGAATGTAGTAAATATTTATTAGATTGCCTAATACTTACTACATGCTACATACTACTTAACAAAACATGGAACTAAAAGAATATTTACAAATATTTAAAAGAAACATCAAGCTGTTTGTAACGATAGTAATAGGCGTTTTTTTGCTGGGTATTTTAATACAAGTTGGACTACCTTCTTTTTACAAGGCCGAGGTCAACTTAGATGTGACCAGAACGGGCCAGCAAAAAGAAACTGCTGATTATCGTTATGATGAGTTCTATCGATTACAAGCTGACGAAAGATTCGCGGACACTGTTGTTCGATGGTTGCAGTCAGGAAGAATTCAGGAAGACATACTTTCCCTAGCTGCACCAGGGGTTGAATTCAAGAGATTAAAAGCCAGCAGACTCTCCTCGCAGTTAATCAGAGTAACATTTATAGTGAAAGAAGAGAGTGATGCCAGAATAATTACTGCCGCTATTTCAAAGGTGCTTAATGAAAAATCTCAAGAATTAAATAAGTATCAACAAAACAACAATTGGTTTAAATTAATAGTAAGTGAGCCAGTGGTGAATAGTTACAAGATACCACTTTTCAAGCTATCTATCATTCTTTTGTTTGTGGGTATTTTTGCTGGTTTTTGGGGGGTGCTTATAAGGCATTACTTGTAGTCCCTACGAATTACGAATTTTACGAAATTACGAATCGCTATTTGAAATATTTATAAAAATAAAAAATAGCAATAAATATTAAATTCGTAATTTCGTAAAATTCGTAATTCGTAGAAAATAGTATATGAGAATAGGTATAGATGTGAGGTGTTTTTTTGGAGGTAGGCAAACTGGAGTAGAAGAGTATGCTGCCAATTTATTGAAAAATATATTTAAGGAGGACAAACAAAATGAGTATGTTCTTTTTTTTAACGCCTTTAAGGAAAGCAAGGCTGATTTTGATTGGATAAAAGATTATCCCAACGTAAAGCTAAAAACTTTTCGTTTTCCTAATAAACTTCTAAACTTCCTTTTTTGGTATTTTCGATATCCACAAGCAGATAAAATGATAGGTGGTGTGGACTTGTTTTTTATGCCAAATATGAGTTTTATTGCTCTTTCCAGTGAGACTAAATTGATTTTGAGCATGCACGATCTTTCTTTTGAGTATTTCCCGGAAACTTTTTCTTGGAAGAGGAGGGTTTGGCACTGGGTACTCAATCCAAAGTCACTTTGCAAGAGAGCTGAAACAATTTTAGCAGTCTCTGAGTCAACTAAGACAGACTTGATAGGCAAGTATGGTATTTCAGAGGATAAAATTCAAGTTGTTTACAATGGGATTTCAGAAAAATTCAAAAAAATTGATAGAAATAATCCAGAGCTATTGGAGATAAAGGATAGATACAATCTTCCCTTTAATTTTATATTTTTCTTGGGAACTTTCGAGCCTAGAAAAAATATCATTGGAATTGTAAAAGCTTATGAGTGGCTTAGAAAGAATGTGCCAAAAAATTTTGATAGGTATAAATTAGTTATTGCTGGGTCTCGAGGATGGAAATCAGGAGAAATAATAAAAGCTATTAGAAAATCTGAATTTAGAGATGATATAATGTTACTTAATTTTATTAAAGAAGATGATAAGGTTTTCTTTTACAATCTAGCTTCAGTTTTTGTTTACCCTTCTTTTTTCGAAGGATTTGGAATTCCTCCTTTAGAAGCTATGAAATCAGGATTAAATGTGGTAGCTTCAAATAATTCATCATTGCCGGAGACAGTTGGTTCGGGTGGAATATTGGTTGATGCAGATAGGCCAGATGAGATTGCTATAGCTATCAAAGAGCTCGCTTTAAATAAGGGTATAGGAGATAAGATTCAAAAAGAAAAAAATCGTCAAATACAGAAATTTTCTTGGGCAAAATCAGCTAGAAAATTCTTGAAAATCATTGATGATACGAGTTGCTAGATAACGCAAATTAAAAAACCCCTGATGATTGCATCAGGAGGAACTAATATAAAACAGAAAAATTTGCGAGTGTCAGTGAAAGATTCGAGATTGATTTGTGATTTATGTCAATAAAAAGAACCCTCAATGCAGAAAGGACGTATAAGCTTGTTTGACTTGCTAATATCGTATTAAGTCGACTATTGCAGTCAAAACCCTTTGAAATTTATTGTCGGAAAATAAATTTTTTTCCCTTAATTCTAAGTGGGTCTTAATTTTTCGTCCCTTCATTCTGAAGGTTCCGATTACATTATATTACATTATTAAAAATATGTCATCTTTTATTTTCTAAAATAATTTTTTTTATTGATTATTTTATTCAAGACAGTAATTAAAAAACTCTGCTTAAAGCAGAGTTTTTTGAAAAATTTTTTTAACGATGAGATTTTTACTTTCTTTTTGAGAAAAACCAAGAAGAAATAAATCCAATTATCACCCCAATTCCAAGCCCGGTAAGCATAGATTTTTCTGGGTTTTCTTGAACATACTCATCAGCTTTTTTTCTTTTCTCTTTTATATCTTGTTTTACGTTGTCATACTGTTTATGAGCCTTGTTCTGAGATTCTTCTATTATTTCGTATAGTTCTTTTTTTAGCTCTTCTTTTGTAATTTTATCTCTCATATTTTTTCGTCCTGCTAAATTACAAATGTTATTTAGCTAGGATGTATTAGGTAATTAATTACATTGTGGTTTTTTTGGTTACTAATCTTTTGTAAAGAAAATACCCACAAGAACCAAGGCAGAGCCTACGATTGTGTATCCATGCCAGCTACCATCTACCATTAGCTGATTTATGAACTCAGCCAAACCGATTAATAAGAAAATAGATCCAAATATGAAGAATGCAATAGCTGTTATTTTTCTTCCAAACTCTTTTTTCTTTTCTTGGATAACGTCGTAGGCAGAACTGTTGGCGTATTTTATAACTGTTTCAATCCCGTCCTTGGCGATATCTTTCCAGTCTCTTTTTGATTTTTCCATATTTTTTTTATTATTTTATTAAAACTATTTAACTTATTAATCCTAGTATAACGCTAGCATAAAAAAACATTTATGTCAAAATCAGAATTAAATTTGTTGAAATATTTATAGATTTACAAAAGCCCTTTTTTATGTTAGTATTTTTAGACTAAAGATCTCACTAGAGTTAATAATATGCTTAAATATAACAAAAAAATTTCAAAAAGAAATAAGTTGTTTTTAGGTTTATTTGCGATAATTTGCATAGTCTTAGCTTTACTTGCCTACTTAAAAATAAATACAAATTTAGAGGACAAAATATTAAAATTTGAAAAAGAAAAGCAAGTTGCAGATATAGAAATAGAAGAGTTTATTTTTGATAAAGAGAGATTCTTAAAAGAGGCCTCTTTGCCTATAGAACCTATCTTTGATCCACCGCCACCTCCAGATATAGATAGAATGAAAAGAAGCGGATGTGTTACAGACGGAATCCTTACGGGCTACGGCGGAGGCTCGGAGGAGGAAATTGCTAACCTCATAAGCAGATCTAATTGTTATTATCTCCATCGTTCTATTGAGACATGGTTAGAGCCACCTGATTTTGAGGAAGTGGAAGAAATGATGGAAAAAATCAATAAGGATGATGTAGTCTATGGCATGTTTATCGCAGAGGCAATTGACACCAAGGCTGATTATTATTACGATGCTCGCGACAGAGATTTTGATTTTTCTAGGATGTGCAGGGGTGGAAGTAAAAATGATTGGGGAGAGCATACTTGCAAGCCGACACTTGAAAAAAAAGAATATCAGCGTTACGTCTTAGATATAGTCAGAAATGCTATAGATTTAGGAGTTCAAAGTTTTATGTTCGGTCAAGTTTTTTATCAGGACTCAATCTCTGATCCTAAAATAGACGAGGTTATAACAAGGATGAAAGCCTATGCCAAGTTCAAGGGAGTCGACATTGTCATTGGAGCGCAGACGAATGATATTGAAGATGAGAACTATTTAAGAAAGTTTGATTTTATAGAAGGTGGAGTTGGCATAAATAGGAATGGTAAGATCGAAGAAGGTCCGTGTTTCTCACGCTGGTGGAAAAAAGAAGGTGATTGGTGCTGGGCACTTCTTTGGCACGATAGGTTTTACAAAAAAGCTAATAATGTTTTCACTCATTTGGATTGGAGTGGAGTCAAAGGTGATGACATGAGTATTTTTGCAAACATGAGTAGGGAGAAAAGAGAAGAAACCCTCAGGTATTTAGATAAATATTTTGAGAAAAAAAATGTTGGTTTTCTTATGCCAATGGTAACTGTTCTCCCCAAGGAAAATGGCGGCTGTCATGGAGACTCGAGAAAATATTACACTTCAGATAACAAATATTCATGCAGAGATGAAGGTGTTATAAATGAGCTTTTAAAATAATTTTTCGCGTTACGTCTTGATTGCGAAAATCACCACAAAACTATTGCCCGTAAAATAGTTTCTCGCAAAGTTACAATAAAACAGCTCCCTGCAAAATACTTTAAAATGCCACAAAACACTACACAAAATACCACAACAAAACAACTATAAAATACTACGAAACAACCTAAAGTACCACAAAACAAGTTTTCACAAAAATATTATCAGTGTTGCCATGTATTAATATATGGCAACACCTTTGTTTTTTTTGATTAGTGTTGATCTTGAAAAAAACATTTTTTGGAAACAAAAAACCCAGCTTTTATTAGCCAGGTTTTGATGAAAATGGAATGTGTTTTTGTTTTTTTATTTACTTTCTTTCTCAGCGAGTTTTTTAGCCTCTTCAATCTCTTTTTTAACTATATCGTCCTCTTTTTTGACAGCGCTAGCAACAACTTTTCTTTTCCCATAGAGGTTCATCATAGAAAAGATTATCATGCTGGCAAAAACTATACCAGCAGCATTTATTGCAAAAAGCAAAAAAGAATTGCTAATTATATGCCAATCAAATCTAGCCACTCCAATGCCAGTAACAGCAATTGGCGGAATAAGCGCTACAGAAATAGCTACTCCAGGCAGTGAAGCCCCAATTTCTGGCATAATGATAGCAAAGGAAGCCGCTAGACCGGCTATCACAGCTATAGCAGCGTATATCATAGAGGGTTCTGTTCGAGCTATTATTTCTGAAGTATTTTGGTATTGTGAATTGAAGAGAAGGGTGATAATAGCAGCCGCAGAAATTCCATAAGCTAACGATTTGATAATTGTGTAAAAAGATCTGGATATAAGCTTGGGATCAGCCATAACCACACCTAGAGATAAACTTAAAATAGGAGAGAGAATAGGTGCGATTAGCATGCTTCCGATTATTACCGCAACACTGTTTATCAAAAGTCCAAATGTTGCCATCAAAATAGAAAGGATCATCATCAAGAAAAAATCTTGATCCGGGGTGCTTTCATAGATAAGTTTTTTAATAGCGTTTCCTTTATCTCTTTCTGAAAGACGATTAAATAGCACGAAAACCATAGAAAGTTATTGAAACATTAAAACATTGAAACACGAAAACACAAGATGTTGTTTAGATGATTATATGTTTGTATGTTTGTATGAATTATTTTATTAATTATTATCATTATAGAATATTCTCAGTTTTTAGCAACAAAATTAAACTTGATTTAAAATTATTTCTTTGCTATTCTTCTTTTTGTAGCATTTGAAAGTAAGTAATTTGA
>Ga0307932_1000058_pt1 | contig 39249 bp, 43 predicted proteins | sample OrgLakmetageno48_FD_201843 | JGI IMG/M metagenome (GOLD analysis project Ga0307932, IMG submission 201843) | Saline water microbial communities from Organic Lake, Antarctica - #48 | ecosystem: Environmental > Aquatic > Non-marine Saline and Alkaline > Saline | place: Antarctica: Organic Lake...
AGTCCGCCTCGGACCTCAAAACAGTATGGCGAGAAGTAAAGAGTGGTAAGGGTCTGCCTCCCTGCGGGAGATCACCCAGAGGGTGACAAAACCCTGTACGGCGGTTCAAGTCCGCCTCGGACCTCAAGATTAAACAAGTACTGCCCGGGTGGTGGAATCGGTAGGAGTGAAGCGATTTAAGCTTTACTCAGGGACTTCGAGTCTCTTGTGCCCATTCTATTGCAGGGCTTAATAGATTATTGTAAATTAAACAAATACTGCCCGGGTGGTGGAATCGGTAGACACAAGGGACTTAAAATCCCTCGGCCTTACGGCTGTGCGAGTTCAAGTCTCGCCTCGGGCACCAGAATAGGACTTGTCCGCCTTTGGCGAGCTTTTTCTTTTACGGCGCAAAGCGCCGACCATGCGTTTCCCCCCTTTTTTAATTCACTTTTTGGCGCGCACGCGCGCAGTCTTTTGTCGCGGAGCGACAGGTTCGAGCCAAAGATTTCTTTGGCTATGACCTTTTTTGCAAAAAAGTCATCACAGACAGCAATTTTGTCCAAGGATTGAGCGTCTTTTATCCATTCTTTCATCGGTTCGAGCCAATCATTCTGACGATGTGAAAGAGAGCTGATTTCTCCTTGTAGCGACTTCTTTTTGGATAGCAATTTTGCTTTTTCTGTGCGATAGATTTCCTTTTCAATATCTTGCTCCAAATAGCCGTCAAGAAGTCGCCCTAGTCTAACCGCAATATTTTGCAATTTACTTTCTCTCTCTTTCACATCGGCAGTCAAAGACTTGGCGGAATTTTTAAAGTCTTCGTCTGCAAGACGAGTCAATTCTTCCGCCCAGTCTTTGGGCAAAGTAACTTTTTTGATGAGGGATGATAATTGACGATTCATTTCTTCTTCGCGAACGGCAGACTCAGTACACTTCATATCTTTTCGTTTCTTTGTACAGCAATAATATGTATATTCATGCACATTTCCATTTTTCTGCCGTTTGAATTTATGCTCGCCAGTTATCATCATTCCGCAGGAGGCGCAGCGAATAAGTCCGCAAAAAGGTTGTGGTTCATTTTTTGCTTTTCGCTCTGGCTGACCTCGTTGCTTTATTACCTCCTGCACCTCATCAAAAAGTTTCTTTGCAATGATTGGCTCGTGCTTTCCTTCGTGAATTTCACCGCCATATCTAAACAGTCCGACATAAAATGGATTTGAGAGTACAAAAGCAATACGAGTTTTGGAGATTCTCTTTCCGGAACGCGTAACAATTCCCGCCTTCGCCAAAAAGTGAGAAATATCTTCAAGTCTTTGATCTCCTTTTGCATATCTTTCAAACATTGACTTGAGTATCTTTGCTTTCTTTCTCTCAACTACAATAGTTTTAGTACGAGAGTCATTTATATATCCAATAGGCGCTTGGCTTGGAAAGATACCATTTCTCACTTTTTGGCGGAGACCTCTTTTCGTGTTTTCGGAAAGTGAATCTACATAATATTTGCTTTGTACGAAAGCCATTGAAAGTGTAAATTTTCCCTGTGGCGTATTTTCAAACCAGTGGCTCGGAAATTTAAGGCTCGCAAGTTTACCGATGTCTAAAAGATAAACAATTTGTCCGCCGTCCACGGAATTGCGCGCCAATCTATCGGGGTGCCAACTAACGATGCCGTCAGCTTCTCCTTTCTCAATTCGCTTTAGCATTTCGCCAAAAATGACACGCCCTGGACTCTTTGCAGATTTCTTTTCTATCACTTCATCAATAATTTCCAGATTTTCATTTTTGGCGAAAGCGCGCAATTCCGTAACTTGCGCTTCAATACTCAAAACTTGTTTATCCTCTACATCGGTAGACTTGCGAGCATACAAAATGTATTTTTGTTTTTCCATAATATTACAAATTAGATTGATAATACCAAAGCACTCAAAAAGCTGCCTCGGTGCAACCAACTTGAATAAATCAAATTGTCCGAGACAGCTTTTTGAAGACAAAAAAATTCAAGTTGGTTGCTTTTATATTATACCACTAAAAACAAAAATTGTTTTGTATTTTCTTTTGAAAAAAGAAAACTTAAATTGTCAAAATTGCTGTCTGTGATGACTTTTTTGCAAAAAAGGTCATAGCCAAAGAAATCTTTGGCTCGAACCTGTCGCTCCGCGACAAAAGACTGCGCGCGTGCGCGCCAAAAAGTGAATTAAAAAAGGGGGGAAACGCATGGTCGGCGCTTTGCGCCGTAAAAGAAAAAGCTCGCCAAAGGCGGACAAGTCCTATTCTGGTGCCTTTATTTTACCAAATCCGAACCTATTTTCAAAACAAATACTAATCTCACGCGCGGAGCGCGTGGTGGCTTGAAACGAAATCGTACGCTCCGATAATGTGGTAATGCGGACAAAGAAAGCGGAACGCTCCGCGTGCTGGATCTCGCGCCCTCTGGGGCGCGAACAACTAACTCATCCGCGCCACTCTCGCCTCCGCTATGCTACGGCGAGCCACAAAAAACAAAATTTGCCTTTTCCTTTTTCAAAAAAAATTGGGGGGGGCGAAAAAAATGATAAAAACGCAAAGGCAATTTTGATTTTTGTGGGCTCGCTTCAGTCATTCCAAAATAGCTCGTTTTCGTGCATCCCAACAAGAGCGCAGACGCTCATGAGGAAATGCTCGCAATTGAGGAAGAGTTTTACCAAGCTCTGGGACTTCCGTATCGTATCTTGCTCATGTGCAAGGGCGATCTAGGAACCCCTGCATATCGGAAGTACGACATTGAGGCATGGATGCCTTTTATCGGCGAAGGTGGCGGATACGGTGAAGTGACGTCCGCGTCAAACTGCACCGATTTCCAAGCACGACGTTTGAACACTAAGTTCAAGAACAGTGTTACTGGAAAGACCGAATTCGTCCACACCCTAAACGGCACGGTTGTTGCTGTCACTCGAACGATGCTCGCCATCATCGAGAACAATCAACAGTCTGACGGTACCGTACTTATCCCTGAAGTTTTGCAACCTTATACAGGGTTGCAGATCATCAAACCAAAGGATAAGAAGTTCTGACAACCAACGTTCACAATATACGAAAACCAGGAGGTAATCATGGATAAGACAAATCTGCTCGTCTACTCGTCAGGGAAACCACAAGTAGACGACACTCCTTTCGAGATTGTAGAACGGAAGGGTGTCGGACATCCCGACACCCTCTGTGATACGATCGCGGAAAAGGTATCGCAGGCGTACTCACAATACTGTCTGGATCGCTACGGCATTATCTTGCGACACATGGTCGACAAGATTGCTCTGTCTGGAGGTGCCACCAAAGTCAAGTTTGGTGGCGGTGAGATGCAAAAACCGATCAGGTTGTATCTCAACTGTCGCTTCACTCGAACGTATCAGAAGGAAACGATCCCGTATCTTGATATCGTCAAAGATGTGGCTCATAAGCACTTCGGGGAAGTTTTACCACTTCTCGATCTGGACCAATGGCTCATGATCGTGGACAACACTCATTTTGCGCCCGGTCCTGGCGTCGTCTACGACGCTGACGGCTTGACGCAAAACGAACGCCAATTCTTCTTTGAGATACCTCAAAAAGAGTTCGCGGTATTCCACGATAATAGCTCACGGTCGAATGACACATCAACCGCAGTAGCATACAGTCCACTTAGTGCAACTGAACAAATAGTGGTGCTCGTTGAAACTACACTTAACGGACAGAAGTTCAAGAAGCTCCATCCGTATGTGGGTACTGACATTAAGGTTATGGCCAAGCGCATCCAAAAGCGTCTGGATCTTACCGTCTGTATCCCGTTCGTCGCAGTTCATACTCCAAGCAAGGAGTTCTACTTCGAGAAGATCAAACTTCTTGCGAATATCATCAAGCAGTTGGTGACGTCAAGGTTCGGACAGTTTGATGTTGCTGTTTCGATCAATACAAGAGATAATCCGAACAAGTCGGATTACTACCTTACATTGACAGGCAGTGCGATCGAAAGCGGCGACGAGGGCGTTGTTGGTCGAGGTAACCGATACAACGGAGTCATTCCGTTCACTCGGCACATGAGCTTGGAGGCTTGTTGTGGCAAGAATCCTGTCTATCATGTAGGAAAGCTCTACACAGCTATCTCCTCTCTCATTTCCGATGAGATATTCCGTCTCACCAAGCTTGAAACATATGTATACCTCACGTCTCAGATGGGCCGAAGTCTGTCGGATCCGTGGTTTGCATGTGTGGAGGTATGCGGAAGGGTTGCGACGCCAACAGAGTGTCAGATGATCGAAGAGATTGTCGAGCACGCTCTGGCCAATGCAAACGAAACTACCAGAAAGATTGTAAAAGGAGAACTAAACTTGTTCTAACCTCAGTACCCGTTCCTTAATGGCGCGGGTACTTTTTTATATTTCAAAAGATTCCTCGGGTTGAATTTCCTTTTTTGTGCCATCGGTAAAATATATCACACACAGTTTGGTTCCAGCGCACAGTGCGGAGTTATTTTCCAGTATCAACCCTGTTTCTTCTGGTAAACAAATAATTGGCAAGTTACTACGTATAGCCCACTCCTTGAATCGATTATTTTGCTCGTCTTTGTAATGACACGCCACTGAATAATCGTTAAGGAGATTAAAGCCAGATGTATCCTTTAGATTTATTGTATTTGCATCATCGTGGGTGTCTATATTCCTTCCAAGAACAATAGCTCCGGCACTGCCACCATACACACGACCACCGCTCTTAATATATTGAATAATCTCGGTAGAGAAGCCGGTACTTCGGAGTTCTTGCATCAAATTCCACGTGTTGCCGCCGCCGATATATATAGCATCGTATTTTTTTAGATCATCATATCGATATTTTGACAAATCGTCAGCATTTTCAAATTGTAAATCATTTCGTCCGTGAAGTTCTAAAATACCCTTCATCCAGAGATGTGCCGTCGGATATAATTTATTACCTCGAAGTGCTACGGGAACATACAAAAAACAACCATTCTTGGGTAATGTATTAAAAAAAAACTTGTCGAGGGGGAATGATTGCTTCTCATTACCTCCCCCCGACAAGTATATACGGTTGTTTTTTGTTACATTTTGCATATCTGTATCGCATTGCGTAGTTCGTATATACTTATATTACAAGTATACACTAAACGATCCAAATATGCATCTGTGGTCTCATCGCGCGGTGGCGGAAGATTCAACATCGCACAAATCTTCAGGTTCACGAACCGTTCAATTTCCAATCGCGCGAGCATAACCGCATCTGCCCGCTCGATCGACGGCGTGATGAACTGTGTCCAGTAATCGAAATAATATGGCAAAATCTCAAAGAGATCGACGCCATAATACTTCTCGCCAAGCACCTTCGCGAACCGTCTAAACTGGAGACCGGGACCTTTGTTTGTCGCTTGTACTCCGCAAAGGATCAATAGAGCGATGGTTCGACAAGCGTCGAACATCTCTCTTGTGCCAATTTCTGTCCATGGCGCCAAGATATCGAAATAGGATTCGGTTTTGTTTATCGCCCAGGCGATTCTTTCAAGTCCAAATCCTATATCGCTGATCAGTATTGCGGCTCGATTTGATTGAGGGACTTGTAGATACGCAGCGTCTCCCAGTTCAAGTCCTCCATAACAGAAGAAAAGCTCAAGTGCTGAGAATTCTCCCGTACCCCAATCATGTTGAGATACCCTCATTACGACGACAAAGTCGTTCATGTGCAAACCGAGTTTTGAGAGAATAGTGCACCAATGATCCACTGACTGCAGATGCTCATCAAAACTTGTCCCCATCTGCTCGGTACAGACATTTACGAACGATGTTGAAGTTCCTTCTTGTGTTTCAACCTGCGGTTGAAACTGCATCCGTACGCAAGGTTGAGTGACAAATACTCTACCATTCCGAAGTGGCTGATTACGGTGAATAATGTCGTCAAACATTTGCACACCAGCAATGACCAAATCGGTCTGACCGTCAACGTTAGCAATATTCAGAGGCGCCACCGAGTCAAAACCTGCCGAGCGAAAGTATTCACCCATTTTTGCGCTGATCTGTGTTGGCTTCATTAGTTGTTTGCGCTTTGAGAAATTGCGAAAAGGGTAACTGCCATTATCACACTTTTCTTTGTCCGCATTACCACATTATCGGAGCGTACGATTTCGTTTCAAGCCACCACGCGCTCCGCGCGTGAGATTAGTATTTGTTTTGAAAATAGGTTCGGATTTGGTAAAATAAAGGCACAATAGAAATCAAAAGTACAAAAAATAAAACAAAAAATCCCGCATTAGAGTGCGGGATTTTTTTGTAAATGTCTTTTGTTTTATATAGCAATTTCAGCTGTTAGATTTCTTCTACCAAAAGCAAATGCTTCACTTTTAGTTTCCATGTAAATATCAAAGTGATTACCCTTAATAGCACCACCTCTATCTTCGCAGGTATATGTTCCATATCCTTCAATTTTCACTTTAGTACCAAAGGGATATTTAGGAGGACAGGCAATGGTACGGTTTTCTTCTACAACCACGCCACTAGCAGTTATACCAGTATTCCACCCGCATTCATCAGCAGCGGCAGTGTAAGCAGAAGCGTTGATGGTAAATTTTTCTTTTGGTAAATTGTCCCACTTAGATAATTGCTTGTGTTTCCATCTTTCTAAAATCAATTGATCTCTTTCTGAAAGAGACTTTTCTTTTTTAGGAGATTTATATCCAACTGGAATATTTTGAAAGTATACAATATTATTTTTAATTTTAAGCTCAGGTTTTGTTTTAGTATTTTTGATGTCTTTCGCATTACTTATAAATGGTATTAAGAGTAGTGCGGTTAAGATTACTATAATACTAATTTTACGCATTAAGTAGCTTATAATTATTATTATCCAGAACTCATTCTAGATAGCCGCAACTTGAATAGAAAATGATTTTTCGCGGACTTTTGTACTTTTTAATGAAGTACATGTTATCTACATAACTTAATATAATTTTTTAAGATAACTTTAGACAATATCATATTTTTACTATTTTGTCAATACCTGATTAAAGAAAATAAAAAGGGCTCTCACTGATAATACTAGTGAGAGCTCCTGGACGTTGTAGTTAATTTATTTTTTTACACGACGTTGGATTCCAAATATTCCAGCTAGTCCAGCGCCGAAAAGAAGAATAGTCGATGGTTCCGGTACCGGGTTGGCAGCAGGCGTGTAGTTCATGGATAATTTTGTGGAAGTGGGGTAAAAATCATCCCATCTGGTTATTAGCATCTTTTTGATCAGAGCATAATTTTCAAATTGGAAAAATAGATCTATTGAATGCTTTTCCTGCGTTTGATCTGTCCAACTATTACCACCGTAGGTGTAATTTTTTTCTACCCCGTCTAGTACTGCTGAGATAGAAAACATATCATAAAACCCACTATCCCAGGTAGTTAATTCACCATTGATATCAAGAGATCCTCCAGTATCAAAAAAAGCAGTGGCCCAGTTAATACCAGGCTCTTGGAGGTCATTCATCGAAGCATCAATTGCACTTGTGCCAAAGATAAACTTTGCTGAATTTTGATCAGATGACACCGCTGCGCGAGTGTCGCCACCCCAGTAATAAAATGGGGAGGAACTTGCCTTAAGTGGCAATGCTAGTAAAACCACAACAATGAAAACAAAACTTCTCATTTTTTTCTCCTTCTTCTTTTTAGTTTTGATCATCCCACCATGGGTTGATCGAAAAAAATAAAATTTCAAACAACTTCTTGAGAATTTACAGTAAAATCAGGCAAATGTCAATAGCTCATATAGTGCTTTGTTACTTTAGCAAGGGTAAATACATAACTTGTCCCACATGGTTTGCCCATTCTATTTGGGTGTTTGTGCTAATTTGGTGGCCCAGGTTTTTCTTAAAAGCACTTGTTTTAGGGAGGGAATCTGAATCTGCTGGATAACTTGTGATTTATAGATATTTTATTGTAGGTTTCGACTTGAAAAAAAATACTCTTAAGGCTAAACTTAGTATAGATAATTTAAATAAAATTTTATAAAGCTTAAACTTATGCAAAACTTTGAAGTTGAGGGTGGTAAAAAACTTAAAGGCAATATTTCCGTAAACGGATCAAAGAATGCAACTGTGGCAATATTGGCAGCTGCCATGATAAATAAGGGGGTGACAACTTTAAAAAATGTTCCTCAAATAGAAGAAGTAAATCGCTGGATAGAAATACTGGAAAGTATTGGTGTTGGAGTTGAGAGAGAGGGAAAGAGTATAAGATTGAATCCTCCGGAAAAAATTGATATAGAAAAAATTGACGAAGATTCTGCTAAGAAAACTAGGAGCGCTATAATGCTAATTAGTTCTCTGATAAGAAATTCTAAGAATTACCTTATTCCGCAAGCGGGGGGTTGCAAGCTGGGAGAAAGGACTATTCGTCCACATTTCTTTGCTATAGAAAAATTTGGAATTGAAATAGATATTAGGGAAGATGGATTTGAGGTTAATAGTGAGAAATTTAAACCAGCTGAAAAAGTTGTTCTTTATGAGTCGGGAGACACTGTTACTGAGACAGCTATTATTGCCGCAGCGCAAAGACCAGAAAAAACGACGATAAAGATGGCGACAGGAAACTACATGGTGCAGGACTTGTGTTTCTTTTTAGAAAAATTAGGAGTTGAGATAAAAGGAATCGGCAATAGTACTCTGGAAATAACAGGACTTGAAAAAATAAATAAAGATATAGAGTATGAAATAAGTGAAGATCCAATTGAAGCTATGTTTTTCATCTCGCTTGCAATAACAACTAGAAGTGACTTGAAGATAGAAAGATGCCCGATAGAATTTTTGGAATTGGAGCTTTTGAAATTGGAAAAGATGGGACAGAGATATAATATTTTAAAAGAGTATAAGTCTGAAAACGGAAAAACTGATTTGGTAGATTTGGAGATAATTCCTTCTGAGCTCAAAGCTCCTGAAGATAAAATTCATGGATTACCTTTTCCGGGAATAAATATGGATAACCTTCCATTTTTCGTACCGATTGTTTCCATAGCAGAGGGAAGAACTTTGATTCATGATTGGTCTTTTGAAAATAGGGCGATATATTTTTTAGATCTAAATAGACTAGGGGCGAATATATCTTTACTTGATCCTCATAGAGTTTATGTAGAGGGTCCAGTTGAATTCAAGCCCGCGGAAATGATGAGTCCTCCAGCCTTGCGACCAGCTGCTATAATGCTAGTAGCTATGCTAGCTGCACCAGGGAAGTCAGTCCTGCGAGATGTTTACTCGATAAATAGGGGTTATGAAAACTTGGAAGAAAGACTTGAGAGTATCGGAGCGAAAATTAGGTTGATTGAGAGCGCTTAATCCGATGCGAATCTGCAAATAATTCGAATGCAGTGAATAACGACATTGTTAATATGAAAAAAATAAAACCAGGACATGATTATATCGGAGTTGGAGGGGGAGTTTTGATATTTAATAAAAAAAAGGAAATTTTGCTCAAGAAAAGAAGCGCAAGGTCTAGAAATGAAATAGGCTATTGGGAAAAACCGGGAGGAGCTGTAGACTATGGAGAAAAATCAGCTAAGGCTATGAAGAGAGAGATCAAGGAGGAAGCAAATATGGCAATAAAAATTTGGGGACTTTTGCCGCACACTGATCATATAGTGGATGGTCAACATTGGTTAGCCCTTAACTACTTGGCTGATGCTACCAATGAAAAAAGCATGAAAAATATGGAACCAGAAAAAGCTGAAGAGCTAGAATGGTTCAGTTTGAAAAAATTGCCCAGAAAAATTGCCCAGCCAACCAGAGAGTCGATAAAGAACTACTTGAAGGGAAAGTATATAAAGTTGAAATAAAAAACAAGCATAAAGCTTGTTTTTTTTGTATTTCATTTAGTGTATTCGAATTTTTGCAGATACTTTTTAACGTCAACGTCGGAATTATGAGAAGTTTTTGCGAAGCAAAAGTTTGGGTGAACGAGTACAGCGGAGTAAACCTAAATCCTTGTGAGGTTCTTCCGTTAGGAGCGAGAAACAGTCTGCAAGACGGTTTTTGACGAAGTTAAAAAATTCTGTAAAAGTTCAATTCTCAATAATATATAATCTTGCATCTTCATTAAGAAATGGATGTTTTACAATTCCTTTGTAATCAAATTTACATTTTTCTGCAAGTTTATATGAAGCAATATTATCAGGATGAGTATGTGCAGTAATTTTTTTAATTCCAATTTCTTCTTGTGCATACTTAATTAATCTAATTATTGCCTCAGAACCGTATCCTTTATTCCAAAACTGCCTATTAATAGACCAGTATATTTCGAAACTATCTTCCATTTGCATCAATCCTATAGAACCAATATATTTGTTTGTTTTTTTACCTGCAACTGCCAATGCAAATATTGGACTGTCTGCTGTGTACGATTCAATTGTTTCTTGAAGTATTTTTTTTGCTCCAGCTTCAGTTTTTTGCTCTTTTGAAAAAGCAACATATTTAGTAGCTATAGGATCAAGCATAAATTCAACAAAAGATTGAGAATCAATGTCTTGAAATGGTCTAATAATTAATCTTTCAGATTCAAGTAGTTTTGGAATAGTTAGTTTCATAGTAATAATGGTATTTCTTCTTTTTATATATTTATTTAACTTTTATCAATTAAACTTAATGTTTTTGTATATGCAGTGTTTTGCGTAGTGAAACGAAAGTGAATTTGGAGTAGATGAGCAAGGGGCAGACGAAAATAGCTTGCCCTTACTTCCTCGTGAAATTGACTTCAAAAAAATTCGCTCGGCTAACAACGAATATGCGGGTTTGGAAGTAGAATGGAAAGGCAAGTCCCTTGTTATGCTTGAATACAACGAGCATACTGGTAGTGTTTCTTTCGCACCCGCTGAGCTCATCGCCATTGACAAGTAGAGGCCACGCCTGCGCAAGCGCCCCGTGCTGAAACGTTCAAACGAACAATTCACATGGGGCTTTTTCTTTTCTGAAAAAATTTCAAAAGGGCTATCTAAAAAAGAATTTGTTAAACAAAATTTCGTACAACGTTCCGGCATATCTGATGTTTGCCGTAGCGTAGCGGAGGCAAATATGGGTGGAGGCTTTTGTAAAAAGCCGTAACCAGATATGCCGTGTTAGCTGATGTATTCCTTTTCTTTTTTCCGATAGCAATCGGAATTGTTTTAAAAAATTTTCAAATTTAATTTTTTTCATTTATACTTGTTGCTATTTTGAAATACCTACTGGCAAAATAATATTTTGGATGAATTTTAGAAAGAAACGAATATAACCAAGTCGATAGAGAAAACATTCCGAGTAACCCAAATGAATCAGTTATTGCCAAAATCATTAATATCCACTCATGTTTTATCCCAAAATAAACAGCAAAGGCAATGGATATAATACTAGAAATATTTCCTCCGAAAATATGTCCTAAAAAAATAAGAGGTTTTAGATAAAATTTCCAATTTATAATAGCAACAATTGTACTAATTAGGTATGAATAAAATAATATTTCTAGTATGGTTAAATTTTCAAATAAAATAAAACAACTAAAAAAAATAAATGTAAAAATACCAATTGGTAATTGATACCAAGCTTCAACGGTAACTTTTTGATCATCTGTTAAAAAATAATTTTTCATATCATATTTTTTTAACATTTCACTATTTTCAGTTAGAACTTTTTCAAATGCTATGTTTTGCATAATGCTAATTATCTAAAAATTAAATTTGAAAATTTTTTAAAACAATTGGGCGATAGCCCAAAAAAGAAAAGGAATATTTCAGCTAACTCGTTTATATACGAAGTGTTTTCGTATATTATACGTAATATTGTAAATTTTATGAATATTATGTATAATTTGCTTAATGTTTATATTATATACAATAAATAAATTATATACAATAAAATAAGTGGATGTTTATTTAGAAAAATTAAAAAACGAATTAAAACTCAGAAACTATAGTCCCAAAACTATTAAGAGTTACGTTGCCTGCGTGACAGAATATTTAAAGTTTAAAGATAATGATTTCAATGGAGTGGATGTTGATTGTATCAAGCGATACTTATTATCCAAGATTAATGAGGGCAAATCATCTCAAACAACTAACCAAAATTTGCAAGCAATCAATTTTTTTTGCTGGAATGTTTTAAAATATCGAAGTAAAATAGACATCAAGTTTGCAAAAACTCCCAGCAGATTGCCAGTCGTACTTTCCCGTGAGGACATCCAGTCGGTTTTAAAAAATATCAACAACGAAAAACATCATTTAATAATATCTTTGGCTTATGCGGGAGGACTGCGAGTGAGTGAGATTACCCATTTAAAAGTTAAGGACATAAATACTGACGAATTAATTATTCATGTCAAAAGAGCAAAAGGAGGTAAGGATCGAATTACGGTTTTTCCGGAAAAATTAAAAGATAAAGTCGAGAAATTTATTGGTGGAAAAAATAGCAACGACTTTGTCTTTGCGAGTGAGCGGGGAGGAAAATTAACTGAAAGGACAGCGCAAAAGGTTTTTACTCAGGCGCTGAAAAAATCAGGTATGCAGAAAGAAGCCACTTTTCATTCATTGCGACATAGTTTTGCGACGCATCTTTTGGAAAATGGCGTAGAAGTGCGCTATGTACAAGAATTATTGGGACATGCTAATATTAGAACAACGCAAATTTATACAAAAGTAACTAATCCAACTTTGAGAAATATTAAGAGTCCATTAGATATTTAAATTTATGTTAGTAAAAAAAATAGGAATAGATTTAGGAACCGCGAATACTTTGGTTTTTATACCTGGAAAAGGGATTGTCGCTAATGAGCCTTCTGTTGTGGCAGTTTCTCTTATAGATAATAAAGTTTTGGCTGTGGGGAATGAAGCTAAGGAGATGTTGGGGAGGACTCCTGACACTATTGTGGCCACTAAGCCTCTTAAGGACGGCGTTATTGCTGATTACCGCGTAACTGAAGCGATGCTTAAATATTTTATCAGTAAGGTTAGCGGTAAAATTAGACTTATTCGCCCAGAAGTTATGATTTCAGTACCTGCGGGAATTACTTCTACAGAAAAAAGAGCAGTGATTGACGCGGCGATAAAGGCCGGAGCCAAAGCCGCTTATGTTGTAAAAGAGCCTATATTGGCTGCAATTGGGGCGGAGATACCAATTCATAGCCCACAGGGAAGTATGATTATTGATATTGGCGGAGGCACAAGCGAGGTCGCTGTTATCTCATTGGGAGGGATAGTTTCAGCCTATAGTGCAAGAGTTGGAGGGAATAAATTTGATAGTGCGATTGTTGATTATGTAAAAAGAAAACATGGCCTTTCAATAGGTGATAGGACCGCAGAGAATATAAAAATAAAAATAGGATCGGCTGTTGCTCAAGTCAAAGAAGATCATATGGAGATTAAAGGAAGGGACCTTAGTGGAAGACTTCCCAAGACAATTAGGATTTCTTCTAATGAGGTTACAGAAGCTTTGCAGGATGAGCTTCGTGATGTTATTAATGCTATTAAAAGAGTTCTTCAGGATACCCCTCCGGAGTTAGCAGCTGACATAATAGATAAGGGGATGATTCTTTCTGGAGGAGGAGCCTTGCTGAAACATCTTGATAAACTCATTGCAAAAACCATAGATGTCCCTTGCTATGTAGCGGACAATCCTTTGTTTTGCGTAGCGAAGGGTACAGGTAAAGCCCTCGATAACCTGGATGTGTATAAAAAAACTTTGATGAGTGGAAAATAATATTTTTAGAAAATATGACTATTGGAATTGATGCCTCAAGAGCATTTTTAAAAAAGAAGACAGGAATAGAAGAATATAGTTTTCAGGTTTTAAAGCATTTACGAGATAAGCTTAGTGATGAAAAAGTGGTTTTGTATTTAAGGCCAGAAAGTCTTAGCCCTGAAAAATATGGCTTTGAAATTCCAAAGAAGTGGAAGGTTAAAGTTTTAGCCTGGCCAAGGCTTTGGACTCAGGTGGGCTTAGCTTTGGAGCTACTTTTTAATCCAGTTGATACGCTTTTTATACCAGCGCACATAGTTCCTTATAGTTATGTTACAAAAACTGTAGTAGTTGTGCATGGACTTGAATATGAATTTTTACCAGAAGCTTATTCTCTTTGGGATAGGATTTATATGCGCTGGAGTATAAAAAGATCTTGTAAAAAATCTAAAAAAGTAATTGCTGTTTCTGAGAACACAAAACAGGACCTTATTAGACTTTACGATGTTCCTAAGGGAAAGATAGATGTTATTTATGAAGGTTACGAAAGAGAGTTTCCGGATATAAAAAAAATAAAAGGTAAAATAAAATCTAGGTTTAAAGTGAGAAATTCTAAGTTCCTTCTTTTTATAGGTAGAATAGAGCTTCGAAAAAACACAATAGGAATAATAAAATCTTTTGAAATATTGAAGAAAAAATATAACATCCCTCATAAGCTAGTATTGGCTGGAGGACTGGGCTATGGATATGAAGATATAGTAAAAAAAGCCGATGCCAGTGAATACAAAGATGATATAGTACTAACAGGCTATGTTGAAAGTCAAGATAAGTGGAAACTTCTTAAGCACGCAGATGTTTTTTTGTTTCCCACTTTTTATGAAGGTTTTGGTTTGCCAATTCTTGAAGCGCAAAGTATAGGAGTCCCTGTGGTTGTCGCAAATAACTCTTCAATCCCAGAGGTTGTTGGTCAATACATGAGACCATTTTTGGTAGATCCCGATAAGCATGAAAAAATTGCCGACTTTACTTATAAGATAATTTCAGAAGAGAAGTTTAGAAAAGATATAGTAAAAGCAGGATATGAAAATATACAGAGATTTTCATGGGATCTTTGTGCAGAAAAAATAGCTAAGGTTTTAAAGGAAAAATAATAATTTAAACTATAGCTTGCGTAAATAGTTCATTCGGGTTATTCGAGTGTCCATTCGCCCGCCTGCCACGAGACACGACACCACTTCCTATGACTCCTATTGATTTTATCAAATTATAATAATCAACAGAGTCTAGCTAGGTGGCATTTCGGGCAGGTAATTGGAGTCGCATTTATGAATATTTAAATTGACTCCAATACTCGAATCCAACTCGAATGACTCGAATGGCGAGGATAATTGCGTAAGTTATTAAAAAAATATGCATAGTATTATACTTTGTGGAGGATCAGGAACCAGGCTTTGGCCACTATCAAGAAAAAACTATCCAAAGCAGTTTTTAAATCTGTATAGCGATAAATCACTTCTTCAGGAAACTTTTTTGAGAATGCAAAAAATAATGCCTGTAAAAAATATTGTCTTGATCTCAAATGAGAATAATTTTTTCAATGTCTATAATCAGATCAAGGAAGTTTGCGCTGAATTTAAGAGAGAACAAATTTTGGCAGAACCAGAGAGCTTGAATACTGCTCCGGCTATAGCTTATGCTATGAAGTATATCAATAGTGAGATGCAGGTCTCAGAAGAATCACCCGTGATCGTTTTGCCAGCTGATCACTACATAGGCAATAAAAAGGAGTACTGGAGACTGGTAAAAAAATCTTTTAAGGAAGTTGGTGATAATATCGGAACAATAGGGATTACTCCGACTGCTCCGGAGGTGGGTTATGGTTATATAAAAAAAGGTAAAAAATTAAATGGTTTTTTCAATGTAGATGAATTTAAGGAGAAGCCAGATAAGAAAACTGCTAAACGCTATTTAAATTCTGGTAAATATGTTTGGAACTCAGGGATGTATATTTTTAACTACAAAACATTTTTGGGAGAAATTGAAAATTATGCTCCAGATATAGGAAAGGCTATGGAAAAAGATTTAAATGATTTCGTTAAGGGATTTAAAAAGCTTCCATCAATTTCTGTTGATTATGCATTGAGTGAAAAATCAGACAAAGTAGTTGTTTTCGAGGGCGACTTTGGCTGGAGCGACATAGGGTCGTTTGATAGTTTGGCAGATATTTTGTCTGGAAAAAAGGATAAAGATATTCAGCATGTAAAAATAGATTCAGAAAACACTTTTATTCACAGTGAAACAGGTAAACTTATTGCTACAATTGGTGTGGATAATTTGATAATTGTAGAAAATAATGATAGCATTTTGATTCAAAAGAGGGGGGAGAGCGAGAGAGTTAAAGAAGTTGTATCTTTATTGAAAGATAAAAAATTAAAAGAAGTAGACAATAGTATAATAGTACATCGTCCATGGGGTAAATATGAAGTATTGATTGATGGTAGTAGGCACAAAGTTAGAAAGTTGACTATTTATCCTGGGGAAGAGTTGAATCTCCAGATGCATCATCATCGAGTGGAGCACTGGATAATCATAAAAGGTAAAGCCAAGGTAGTTAGCGGGAGAAAAAATGCTTTTTTAGGTGCTAATGAGAGCATATTCATTCCCCAGTCAAAGAAACATCAAATATCCAATCCCGGAAAAGTAAATCTGGAAATCATAGAGGTTCAAACCGGAGATTATTTGGGAGAGGATGATGTTATATCTTTTGATTAATATCTACGAATTACGAATTTTACGAAGCTACGAAAAGAAGCTTTATAAACTCAGATTTGACTACCTCGCCAAGGCGAGTGAATCTTTTTGGAATTTTGCTTATGACAAAATTAAATACAAGTTCGTAATTTCGTAAAATTCGTAATTCGTAGAGATAAGCACATGTGTTTAGCGTTCCCAGGAAAAATTATTAAACTAAACAGCAAAAATCAGGCAACTGTTGATTTTGATGGTGTTGAAAAAGAGATCAATGTTTCCTTGATTGATAATATAAAAAAAGGTGAGTTTGTGATAGTGCATGCCGGTTTTGCTATTGAGAGAATAGAGAAAAGCCAAAAAAGAGAGTTAGATAATATTTTAGGAAATATTTAAGCGAGATGGATAATATTGAAATATTAGAAAAAATAAATAAAATTGCTATTGAAATTGGAAGGAGTGTAAATTTGATGGAAGTTTGCGGAACTCATACGCAAGCGATTAGCAGATTTGGAATCAGAAAAATTCTTCCGAAAAATATCAAACTTATTACCGGACCAGGATGCCCGGTCTGTGTTACGTCACAAAAAGATATTGATGCTATTGTAAGTTTAGCTTTAGCTGGAATCCCAGTAGCTACTTATGGAGATATGCTTCGTGTTCCAGGAAGGTTCGGCTCGTTGGATGAGGCCAGAGAAAAAGGAGCAAAAGTTTTCGATGTTTATTCTACAGAAGATGCTCTGAAATTGAAAAAAGATTATCCAGACTTGGTTTTCTTCGGCCTTGGCTTTGAAACCACTACGCCGATGACTGCATGGGCTATAAGAAAAGGTCTCACAGTTTACTCCTCGCATAAAATTTTTCTTCCCGCTATGGAAGCGCTTTTGAATTCGTCAGAAGTCAATATCGATGGGTTTATAGATCCGGGACATGTGAGTGTGGTTATAGGAGAAAAACCTTATGAAAAATTAAATTCTCCACAGGTTATCACAGGCTTTGAAGAAAGAGATGTTTTGGAGGGCGTTTATCTTTTACTCTGCCAGATTGAAAATAGTGATTCACGAGTTGTGAATCAGTATTCTCGGGTAGTTAAAAAAGAAGGTAATAAGAAAATCCAAGAAATTATTGATGAAGTTTTTGAAATAGCCGATGGTGATTGGCGAGGATTTGGTATTATAAAAAATTCCGGCTTGGAGATAAGAAAAAAGTATCAGAAATTTGATGCTAAAAATAAATACAAAAATGTTTTAGATAAAATAGATTTTTCAAAGTCAAAAGATCCAGTAGGCTGTAAGTGTGGGGAGGTTATCCAGGGAATAATCTCGCCTAAGAAATGCCCGATGTTTGGGAAAGTTTGTACGCCGGACAATCCAGTGGGGCCTTGTATGGTGTCGGTGGAGGGAGCTTGTAATAATTTATTCTGCGAGGCAGAATAAATTAAATTGTTAGATTGCTGCATTGTTGAACTGTTGCGCTATCTATATTTTTTAGTTTGTAATAATTTAACTCTTTAGCGATTTAATTAGCTAATAATTTAACAATATAAAAATGAAACAATTTAAAAATATAACTCTAGATATGGGTGGGGGAGGTGAAAAGTCAGGAGAACTAATTTCGGATATTAGAAAAGTTGTTAAGGACACGGGAAAGTGGAAGAATACGGGGGATGATGGGGCTGTTTTTGAACTGCCATCGAAAGTAACTTCTAGAAAAAAAGGAGGTCCTTCGACTTCGCTCAGGACGAGTTTTGTAAATCCAAAACTCGTATTCACGACAGATGCTTTTATTATTGATCCGATATTTTTTCCGGGAGGAGATATCGGCAAAATTGCTATGTGTGGAACCATTAATGATGTAAGCATGATGGGAGCCGAGCCTATCGGTGTATCGCTGAGCATAGTAATTGAAGAGGGATTTCCAAGGAAAGATTTTGAAAAAATTCTCAAGTCTATTCATAAAGTTTCCAGGGAATCAGGTGTGCCTGTCGTAACAGGGGACACCAAGGTTACTGAAAAAGGGAAAATTGATAAAATAGAGATTACGACTGCCGGAGTAGGACTCACGCAAAAGGTTGTGGAGAACAGGGGAATAAAAAATAATGATTATATAATTTCTTCTGGCGATCTGGGAGAGCATGCTGTAGCACTGTTGGCTTATAGGTTTAATTATAAGACAAATATCAAAACTGATTCTAAGGCACTCAACAAAGAAATAGAAAAAGTAGGTAAACTATTAAATGCTTGCAAGGATCCAACTAGGGGAGGGTTGGCTGCAAATTTGGTTGAGATGGCGGAAAAAAGTGGATCGCAGATAACTATGGATGAAAAAACCTTGCCCTACAAGAAAGAAGTGGTGGCTGTTACGGAGCTTTTGGGGCTGGATAAATTTTCACTAGCTAGTGAAGGTAGGTTTATCGCATCAGTTTCTCCAAGAAATGTGGATAAGGTTCTACGAGAACTTCAAAAATTCAACAAAGAAGCGAAAGTTATTGGTCGGGCAAAAAAAGCAAAAACCAAAAAAGAAGTAGGGGTATTTGTAGAAACTGATCTTGGCGGGAAGAGAAAGATAGAGATGCCGAGAGGAAAGTTGATACCTAGAATTTGCTAAAAGTTTTTTGATAAATCTATCTAGAATTTCGCTTAAGTTTCACAGGATAAGGTGTTAGATTATAAAGCGTTGTTTATATTTTATGTCATTCTGGAAAATCATTCCCGCGGGCCGGCCCGCGGGTATTCAGAATCTCATACTTATAATATTTATACCTAAAAAATAAATGAAGATTCTGAAAAGACACATTTCTTACGACTCATAAATTCGTTGAGAAATTATGCTTTCCAGAATGACAATTGAATATATATTAGCAAAAACATAAATAACGCTAATTAAAATAACAGATAAGACTTTTAATAATCTAGATGTTTATTTTTTGTTTTGCAGATAGTAAATAATTTGCCCAACACTAATCCCTTTGTCGCCTCGTGCGATAAGGGATTTTTCTTTTGAAGTGATGAGTCCTTGAGAAATAAAATATTTTTTGATTATAGTGTTTTCGGAGAGGCCGCCGGATAAATAGCTTTTAGCTTTTAGCTTATTAGCTTCATTAGCTCTTAGGTGTTTCTTGATAATTTCATGCATGCCCTCTGCAATATAAAGCTGAGCAGTAGCAGCTAGTCTCCGAGGATCTCTATGAACGTTCCTATGAACGTTCATAGGTATGTACTTAAGTAAGTATTTAAATAAGTGAGTTGTGTCTAAAATATATTTTGAATTTTGAATTTTGGAATTTGATGGTGACTTGTGGCTTGAAATCTGTAACTTGGGACGCAAGTCCCTATAAGGTTTGGTGGAATTTTTTTCCAATAAATACGTAGCTCCGTGTTTTTCTTTTCTTTCATTTTCACTAAAGCCAAGCAGTACTGAGACGGCATCGAGAATGCGGCCGGCGCTGGAAGTTTCGATGCAATTAAATCCATCTTGCATTTGGTTCCAAAGAAGCTCGAATTCATTTTTGCTGTAGTGTTTTTTTACTTGTAAATAAACCTTTTTTTTGGAAAGAAACTTACTCAAAACAGATATCAAAACTCTAGTCGGCTCGCGAATTGCTAAATCACCGCCAATTAGCGTTTGGTTTTCTAAATGTCCTATTCGATGAATTTTGAATTTATTTGAAATTTGTAATTTAGAGTTTGGGATTTGATTAGGAATTAGATAATTAGATGAATTAGAGATTTTGAAAACTTCTCCGCCCCAAATCTTTTTGTCTGTGCCGTAACCTGTTCCGTCGAGAGCAATTCCATACAGTTTACAGTTTACAGTTTGCAGTTTACACAATGGAAGCTGGGAACAGATATGAGCGTGATGATGTTGAACTTTTATATGCTTGGCTTTAAATTTTTTGGAAAATTCGCTGCCTAGGATAGTAGTAACATAGTCGGGGTGAAGATCGGTTATAATTACAGAGGGTCTTAATTTCTCTTTTTTTAGGAAACTTAAGATTTCTTTTTTGAAGATAATAAACTTTTCTGCTTCTAATAAGTCTCCAAAATTATCAAAGTAAAAAACTTTTTCATTTTTGAAAATTGAAAAATTTCCTGCAGACTCTGCGCCAAGAGAAAGTAGGACATGCTTACTTTTAATGGGTAATTTAAAAACTTTCATATTTTTAAGTGTAGCAAAAAATAATTTTTTTTCCTATGCACTTCTATCTTTTGACAAAAGCAGGATAAGTTGTAAAATTGCAGTAGTTGAAGGTGAGTTCCTTGATTAATTTGGAGAAAAAAAAGGAGGGAGATATGTCTTTAACATACAAAACATCAGAAATAAATAGAGTTTTTTGCAAAAAGATACTGCCCAGAGAAGCTAAGAAACTAGAGGAGCTTTATTGTGGGCTACATTTTTGTAGGGGAAATAGGGGCGTGCTTGAGATGGCAAAAAAACTTGAAGATTTTGTAGCATACTCATTGGCTGATGGTTCTCGAAAATGGATAATTGACCTCAGGTTTTGTAGCGAGGATTGCGATTTTTTGGTGAGGTTTCCTTGGCCAATATTAGATAAGGTGTATAATCTGCGATTAACAGAAAGGGTATTAATTTTGATTGCCAATAAATCCTGCAGAAAGCATTGTAGGAAAGTCGTGAATAATCTTGCTGATGTTTTATGGGAAGAATATTGCAAACTTCCCGCTAGAGATGAAAACATCGGACCTATACCAAAAAAAATATTTTATCGTAGAATAGGCAGTAAAAAAACAGTGCCTTGGTGGTATGCTCCAAAGAGAGCTGTGTGGGAAGGTGTGCCTGTTCATATTGCGATACAATCTTTTGAAAGGGAGGGTTTTGCGCTGATGACTTAACTCTGCACAATTAGTTCTCTAAGTGTAAATAAAATGGCCTAGATTTAATATTAATCCATGGCCATTTCTTTTTGCAGCATATAATCTGATACAAATTAAGCATTTTTATAAATCTTCGAACTATGATAGAATTTATAAAGTGAATATTTAAAAAATATAAAATAAAATGAAAAAGGAAGGTAAATTAAAAACAAAGAAATCAAAATCAAAACCTAAAATTGCCATAGTGAGTCTGACTTCCTGTGAGGGTTGTCAGTTTGCTCTTCTGGATTTGGGAGAAAAATTCTTGGAGATTATGGAAAAAGTGGAAATGGTTGATTTTAGATTGCTTGAAGATGAGGAGGACAGTGGAGAAAAATTGGATATAGGAATAATTGAAGGAACACCTATTACTGAAGAGAATATAAAGACACTAAAAGCGCTTCGCAAAAGAAGTGATATCTTGGTAGTTCTGGGAAACTGTGCCGCGATGGGAGGGGTTCCGGAAATAAAAAATTATCAAGAGGGTGCAAATACCATAAAACATGTGTATAAAAGTATACAAGGCATAGAAAACAGGGAGATAAAAGAAGTGGATAATTTTGTAAAAGTTGACTTTACTTTTCCAGGATGCCCAATTACAGCTGAAGAATTTCTCTTGTATTTTCCATCACTCCTTGAAGGAAAGATTCCTGATCGACCAGATCAGCCGGTTTGCGTAGAATGCAAAGCCAAAGGAAATAGATGTTTGCTGCTAGACAATAAGCCTTGTTTCGGCCCGATGATCCAAGGAGGTTGCGACGCTGTGTGCCCGACAGCGAGGATGACTTGTCAGGGTTGTCGTGGACTTCGTCCAAAAGGAAATGTGAAAGCTATGCGAACTACTCTTAAAAACATGATCAGTGATGAAGAGTTTGACAATATAAGTGAAATTTATGGGTTAAGAGATAGTATTGAAGAGGCGAATGATAAGTAATGTCTCTACGAATTACGAATTTTACGAAACTACGAATTTGTATTTATGAAAACAAACAAAGATATAATCTATGCTGATGAAACCTATGAAATTGTAGGGATGATGTATGATATTTGGGATAAAATTGGATTTGGGCATAAAGAAAAGTTTTATCAAAAAGCAGTAGCTGGAGTTTTTAAGAAAAACAAAAAGAAATTTAAAAAACAGCTAAGATTGAAAGTAAATATGAATGGCGAAGAAGTAGGTGAATATATATTGGATTTTTTATACGAAGATATCATAGTGTTAGAGTTGAAACAAGGAAATGGTTTTTCCAAAAGAAATATAAATCAGATTTATTCTTACTTAAGAGCAACTGATCTAAAATTAGGATTATTGATTAATTTTACAAGAGAAGGTGTCAAATTTAAAAGAATCGTAAATATAAAATAATTAGTGATTTCGTAGTTTCGCCCGTCTGCAATGCAAGCAAAGCTTTGCGGGCAGGTAAAATTCGTACTTCGTAGGCAATAAATTATGCAAATAAAAATAAATCATATAAACAAAATGGAAGGGCATGCCGGTTTTATGGCTAGTGTTCTCAAGGGTGATGTCAAATCGGCTAAATTAGAGGTAAAAGAAGGTGTTCGTCTGATAGAAGGTATTCTTGTAGGGAGGCATTATAAAGATATGCCAGTGATAGCCCAGAGAATCTGTGGAATATGTCCAGTTGTGCACAATTTAACAGCCATTAAGTCAATTGAAAAAGCCATGGGGATAGAGGTTTCTCAAGAGGCGTTACTTCTTAGAAAGTTGATGGAGTTGGGGCAAATAATACACTCTCATTCTTTGCATTTATTTTTTCTTTCTTTGGCAGACCTTCTCGATATCGACAATGATATGAAGGTAATTGAAAAATATCCAAAGGAGACCAAAAAAGCTATCCAGATGAGAGAGTACGGAATGGATATAGTCAGGATTATCGGTGGAAGAGTGGTGCATCCTCTTACTAATGAAGTTGGCGGATTCAAAAAAGTTCCTAATAGAAAGGATATAAAAGAGCTTCTGGACAAGAGTGAAAAAGCGATCGATATATCTTTGGAGTTGGGTGAATTTTTCTCTAAATTTAAAATCCCTGAATTTGAAAGGGAGACAGAATATGTCTCTCTGGATAATGGCAGAGATTATTCTATTTATGAAGGTGACGTAAAGTCCAACAAAGGATTGCATATAAAAGTAGAGGATTTTGAAAATAATTTTAACGAGCTTCAGCGTCCTAGGGAGATTGTAAAAAGAGTTGAATCTGACGGAAAGACTAGTTATATGGTGGGAGCTATTGCGCGTATAAATAATAATAGAAAAAAATTGAATCCCAAGGCTGAAGAGTTTTTTGATTCTCTAGGATACAAGTTACCAGACTACAATCCATTTCATAATATAATTTATCAGATGGTAGAAGTTATACACGCTACTGAAGAGTCTATAAAAATATTGAAGCTATTGGAGGAATCTCAATTGGAAAATGCCTTAACCAAGGAATACAAAGTGAAGGAAGGTACTGCAGTGGCTGGAATAGAGGCGCCCAGAGGTACTCTTTATTATCACACTGATATCGATGAAAATGGGTATATAAAAAATGTAAATATTATAACACCAACAGCGCAAACCTTATCTCACCTTGAGGATGATATAAAAGCTTTTCTTCCTGATGTTATGGATTTGCCAGAAAAGAAAAGAACTCAAAAACTCAGATCTTTTATAAGAGCTTATGATCCTTGTATTTCGTGCGCCGTGCACTAATTTATTCTGCTTTGCAGAATAAATTAAATTGTTAAATTGCTATATGGTTAAATTGTTTTGTGAATAAAAATTATTTAAAATTAAATAATTTAAGCGCTTATAGGATTTCGTTTAACTTAAGCAATTATGTTTGGGAGATAGTTCTTGGTTGGGATTATTTTTCTAGAGAAACAGTTGGTAAATAGTGGGTTCGCTCAATTGATTCAATGTCGGCGAATATAGCGGAGGGTTTTGGTCGATATGGAAAAAGGGATAAGATTAATTTTTATCGATATAGCTTTGGATCACTTAAGGAGTCTCAGGACTGGACTCAAAAAGCAAAAATAAGAAGTTTAATTGCAGAGGAAGAGTATAATCATATAATGAGTGAATTGGAGAAAATGCCCAAGGAGATTAATTACTTGATAAAATTTACAAATGAAAAACTCAAAAAATAAATATGATACAATTTATCAATTTAACAATTTAACAATTTAGTCGTGCATGATTTTTTATTAGCCAAAGAGATCGTAGATACTACTTTGGTAAAAGCTAAGGAAAATAATATTGAAAAAGTTTCAGAGATTCAAGTTGAAATTGGAACTATTACTATGGCTCATGATGGTTTTCATGAGCATGTCGAAGATATCAGTGTAGACAATCTGAGATTTGGTTTGGAAAGCATATCCAAGGGCACTATTTTGGAAGGAGCTGATTTCAAGATTTCCAAAATCGAAGGTGATCATTGGAAGTTGGTGAGTTTAAGATAAGAAAATAGCAATCTTTACTAATACCGCTGAGGGCAAGTGGAGTATGTCGTTATAATATTTTTAAAAACCTCCAGTCAGTCTCACGTGGACAAAAAACAGTTTTTTTAAATGTTTTTTTGTGTTATAATTATTTTACAAAAGACCTTAATAAAAAAACAAAAAATGATAAACAAGAAAATATCAACCACTCTAGGCACAGCCATAATTATCTTAATCGCCGGAATTTTTGGCTTCGCTTTTTTAAAAAGCCAACCGATTAGCGATCCGAATGAGACTATTGAGATGGTAAAGATAACTCCTAATCAGCAAATAAATAATAGAGACCAAAAACAAAACGAAGAACAAGAAACAGGAAATCAGAACAATGCAAAAGAAGATGTGCAGAATCAAGAAGAAGTAGAGAATGAAAATGAGGAAATAGTTAACAAAGAAGAAATTGACACAAGCGATTGGAAAACTTGCAGAAATGAAAAAAATGGTTATGAATTTAAATATCCTGACACTTGGAGACTTGGCGCTCCGGTAAATAGAGATATTGATGATTGCAATGATCAAATAGAAAAAGAAAATCTCTATTTATGGTCAAACGTTCCAGGAGAAATACAAAAGGCAACTTTTTCCATAAACGCCAACTTCTCATCCCTAGAAGAGTTTATTTCTCAAAATAAATCAGAGGTGACTATTGAAAAAGAATTAAAAATCAATAACAACAAAGCTATTGTATACACAAAAAATGATTCCAGAGGGAAAGTTTACCTTGTGAAAATTTTTAAAGATAGTACAAGCTACACGATTACAGCAACTCAACTGCCATCAAAAGCTATCTTTGATGCGCTAGTTGCAAACTTCAAACTTTTAAATTAAATACTTACAAAAAATAATTAACGCTCTACGGAGATTTCCCCGTAGAGCGTTTTGATTTACCTCAAGAAGATTTTATTCTTCCCATAATTCCCAACCATAGGGATCGATAACGTGTTCATCATCCACGCCATCTTTACGAACTTCAAAATAAAGATGATAGCTGCCAGAAGACCCTTTATCGCTAGATTCAGCGATATGGTCACCTCTTGCTACCACAGCGTATCCATCTTGAGTTACTTCAGTGGCAACGGCTGAAGTTAATCCACTACAATGCAGAAACCAGGTGGTGTACCCATTTTCGTGGTCAATATAGAATGTTCCATATGTACTTGGATTTCCATTGACTAGATCAGTTGTTGCCCAATAGAGCTTTCCCGCAAACGGTGCTAGTACATCAGTTCCATTAGCTACGGCAAAATCAAATCCTGGATGTTCGTCGTAGCAAATTTCGCTACCATAAGAATAATTTAACCCGAGGAATGGATTTGTTTCCGCGGTGTCATAGCAATAAACATTTCCACCATAAGAGTGCTCCGTTCCATCTGCAATCAAGTCGTTAAATGCTTTAATTTCACTGTTCCTACCATCTGCAGTATAAAAACCGCCCGTTAGCGAATGATCCATAACTGCCGTGATTGGCACAGTTGTAGATATATAGCCAGAAAGCGGAAATTCCAACACCGGAACATACACCGCCTCCAACTCCGCATCCTCATCCATAGTCACCGCAATCATATCGCTTGTGTAGGTAGATTGACTTCCGCCTTGATTTAAGACCCAGTGTGAAAACGCGTAGCCTGTGTTAGCCGTAGTCTCAAGAGAGATAGTTGTATCGGTTTGAAGAATCTCCTCACAATCATCCTCCCCCGCATCATAAGGGCAGTAGATTTGGTAAGGATCAGGATAACTAATAGCATGTCCACCGGTTGCAGGACTATTGGATACAGTGAGAGTTTTGATAGGCGTATCTGCTTCGCGAATTATTGTTGTGCCATCAGTATCATAAATCGGAAAGGTGGCGTAAATAACTTCATTCAAATAAAATCCCCGAGAACCTGTCAACATTAATGTTGGGGCTTGAAACACTACAGGATTAGTAGTTCCAAAACTGTAAGAATAAAACCACTCTTCTGGACGCAAGCTTGCATGGCAGTTTTCGGGGCATCCAAATGATATAGTGGCATTTCCAATGCGAAAATTAAAATAATAAAGTACATACCATCCACTACTTGAAATTTGCGTGATGAGTAAATTATTAAGCGTATAGCTTGTTCCATTGTGTGTATAATCGACTGGAGGCTGCGGAAGCTCATATGGGTTGGTGTATTCCATTGGGAAACTCAATGTTTCTGCTTGAGCAGTAAAAAATCCAAAAGCCAAAAAACAACCCACCAATAACATCAGAATCTTTTTCATTTCTTATCTCCTTTTACTTTTTCAATTTTTAACACATCACTTGTGAGTGACCGTGTTTCCTTGTCAAACTCCTGAATAAATAAAAATCCAAAATCTCCTGTCTTCTCTACCTATCTGACAGGTAAGCAAAGTGACATTTGCTCCATGCTTCATGACAACCACCTCCTCTTTAATTGTTTAAGGACTGTAGAATAGATTAGTTGCAAAAAATCATTTTGTCAAAGAATTTTCAAACAAAAAAAATCCGCTTGAGGCGGATGTTTTTTGGATATTTTTGGTAACTATTTTTTCAATGATTTCAGATCTTTGCTTTTTTTCTGAGATTCTTTCTTGTCATCTTTTTTCTTGGATTTGTTATTTTTAGCAGCTTCTTTTTTTTCTGCAGACTTAGCAGCTAGTTGTTTAAATCTTTCTACTCGTCCAGCAGTATCGATTACTTTCTTGTCACCTGTAAAAAAGGGATGACAATTTGAGCAAATTTCAACTTCAATATCTTTTTGAGTAGACCCTGTTTCTAAAACTGCTCCGCAAGCACATGTTATTTTTGAATCAGAGTAATATTTTGGATGAATATCTTTTTTCATATGATGATTTAAGTCCCGAATCTACGCTAATTTTTATCTCGAATATTCACAAATCCTATTCGATTGTTAACGATTAAAATCTAGTCGATCGGTAATTTATAAATTTATACTTTAATACTGAGAAATAGTATCATATAAAAAAATAATTGACAAGTGCTTGGTATCTGATATACTGTTTCATGTGCCTTTCTGGCATTAAATTTTGAATTTTCTATGCTAAGATTCAAAAAATAAACATGTTTTTTCTAGACTCGTTCCTGTCTGGCTATTTCGATTTATTGTCAATTTAGCTAGGTAAAAAGAGTCAAAAAATAATTAGTTGAAAAAACAGAAGATAATAATAAAGGAAAATATGAAGAAAGAGAAAAAAGTTGAAGTAACTTCGGAAAAAGAAAAAGAAGTTGCTAAAAAATCAGATGTTATGAAGAAGTTTAAATTAAGCTTTTCTAGCGCAGATGTTGAAATGGAAAAGTTGCTCAAAGCTGGTGCTCATTTTGGTCACAGCAAGTCTCGTAAAGATCCAAGAATGGAAAGGTATATATTTGGAGTTAAGAGAGGGATTAATATAATTGACCTAGAGAAAACACAAATAGAGCTGGAAAAAGCTTTGAATTTTATTAGAAAAATAGTATCAGAAGATAAGAAAATATTATTTGTTGGAACGAAAAAACAAGCCAAACTCATGATAAAGAGTGCTGCTGAGGAGACTGAAATGTTGCATATTACTGAGAGATGGCTAGGAGGTACTTTTACTAATTTCGAAGTTATCAAAAAAAGAGCTAAATACTTGAAAGATTCTCAGGAGAAACTTGAGACTGGTGGTTTTGATAAATATACTAAACTGGAAAAACTTAAAAAAACAGAAGAATTGGAAAAGCTTGAGAGAAAAATGGGTGGTATTAAAAATATGACAGAACTTCCTGGAGCTGTCTTTATCTCTGATATAAAAACAGATGAGATTGCTCTTAAAGAAGCAAGAAGTGCCAATATTCCCGTAATAGCTATTGTTGATACAAATGTTAATCCTGAAAAGGTAAACTATCCAATACCAGCCAATGATGATGCTGTAAGTTCCATTAAGTTGATATTGGAATATATTGGTGGCGCAATAATCAAATAGTTCATAGTTCATAATTCACAGTTTGTAGTTCACAGTATGGGTTAATTATCAAAATAAAATCCATGAACCAAAAACAGTGAGTTGAGAACCAAATATTATGTTGGAACAAATAAAAAAAATAAGAGAGCAAACTGGTGCGGGGGTTGTGGACGTTAAAAAAGCGCTAGATGAAACTGGCGGAAATGAAGAGAAAGCTATAGAAATTCTTCGAAAAAAGGGTCAAGACAAGGCTCTTAAAAAATCAGATAGAGAAGCTAAAGAAGGAATTGTTGCATCCTACGTTCATTCTAACGGAAAGCTGGGTGCTATGGTGAAGCTTTACTGTGAAACCGATTTCGTAGCCCGTAATGAGGAGTTTCAGGAACTGGCTAAAGATATAGCTATGCACATAAGCGCTACAGATTCTCAATTTTTGAATCCAGAAGATGTGCCAAGTGAAATCGTAGGGAAGGAAATAGATATTTGGAAAAATCAGCTTGAAGAAGAGGGCAAGCCAGCTGAGATCATGGATAAGATAATGGAAGGCAAGGAGAAGAAATTTAGAGAAGAGAATGCTCTTATGACGCAGGCTTTTGTTAAAAATCCTGACCTAACAGTCGGAGAACTTATTACGGACAAGATCGGAAAAATAGGGGAGAATATTCAAATTGGAGATTTTGCTAGATTTGAGCTGTAAGAGTTGTTTTTGATAAAGAAATAGTAATACATCAGATTATAAATTTAGCTTATGTACAAGTATCTAGTTAGTTTGCATGGATGGGGAGATCAGGAGCTTTGTTCTAGCAAGATAAAGCTAGAAAAAGGCGATAAGGTTATAGTTGAAAATGAAGCTGGAAGTATTATTGGATCTGTAAGAAAGGAGTCCAGTGAGGAGGTAAACGAGTCTCAAAGTGATGCAGTTGATGAAGAGTTTATCGCAACTAGAAAGGCCACCCCTAAGGATATTAAGAATTATGAGAAAAACCTTCAGAAAAAAGATGAAATTTTGAATATGTGTCGTAAGGAAGCTAAGAGAATGGACTTGGGAATGAAGTTTGTGGATGCTTGTATAACTTTGGGAAAGGGAACTGTTATAGTTTCATTTATCGCTGATGGTAGGGTTGATTTTAGGCAGTTAGTAAAAAATTTATCAAGAATATTGCATAGATCTGTGCGAATGCACCAGATTGGATCAAGAGATGAGGCTAGGAAATTGGGAGGTTGTGGTGTTTGTGGAAAAGAGCTTTGTTGCGTTAAATTTTTGGGTGAAATACCCAGCATCTCTACGGAGATGGCTAAAATTCAACAAGTAGCTCAAAGAGGGTCAGATAGAATTTCTGGAATTTGCGGTAGACTCAAGTGCTGCCTATCTTATGAGTCAGGACAATATAGAGAAATGCTCAAGGATATGCCTGAGGTGGGAAGCTCTATAGCGACTGAAAAAGGAAAGGGTGTTATTATTGAAGTGAATGCTATTACAAAGGATATGAAAGTCAAGATGGAAGCAGATAGTAGTATAGTAACAATTAAGAAGTAAAAATAAATTAAATAAATGTTTGATTTGTATTTTGTGTTGCCGCCGGTAATAATAGTTGTTAGTTTAGCATTAATTATTTTTTTGATATCTAGAAAATCATTAGAGGTAGAAAAGAGGTTTTTGGAAAATGACAAAGAAAAAGATAATAAGTTAGTTGTTAGCTTAAAGTCCAAAACTATTCATCTTTTAGAAAGGGTATCACATTGGTTTAAGGTTTTTTCTTTGAAATTTCATAATTGGAATGAAAATAAGCTAAGGGCACTGAAAATGAAAAAAACGGAAGTTAAGGCAGCTAAAGATAAATTTATTGAAGAAAAGAAAGCTAAGAAAAAGAAGATAATGCCTGATGTTAGAAAAGTAGATATACAGCTTAGTAAAAAAGAGCAGGAAGAAATGAGAGAGCGTAAAAAAGAAGTTAAGAGAAAAAAAAGAGAATATTTAGAGGGAGCTATGGTTAGTAAAAAAGCTGTTTATCCAGATAAAGTAAGGAAAGAACTTGAAGAAGCTTTGATTGAAAGAATTGCCGGAGATCCTCGTGATATAGAGGCTTATGAGAGATTGGGGGATTATTATATAAGTCAGAACAAAAATCAAGATGCTGAAGCGTGTTATGGACAGGTTCTCAAATTGAATCCACAGAATTTAACAGTTAAGACTAAGTTGAGAAGATTGAGAAAATAGTTTTATATCTGGGTTATTGCTTGAGGCGGAATCGGAAAATCATGGCAAGATAATTTTTTCATCATTTAAGCCTAGATAGCTCAGTGGTAGAACGCACCCCCGCCTGCTTTCGCCTAATGCCCAGATAGTTCAGTGGTAGAACGCACCCATGGTAAGGGTGAGGTCGGGAGTTCAATCCTCCCTCTGGGCTCAAGCATTTGCGGGCAGGCATGGTAAGGGTGAGGTCGGGAGTTCAATCCTCCCTCTGGGCTCAAGCATTTGCGGGCAGGCATGGTAAGGGTGAGGTCGGGAGTTCAATCCTCCCTTTGGGATTATTAGTAAGCAAGTGTATGCAAGAGCACATATTGGGAAGTTGATTATTTTTGGGCTCAGTATTGCAAATTTTCTAAAATAATATTAGAATAGGAAAATCATGCTTGTCTTAGCTCCCTGAAGTACTGGGACTACAGGGCAGGCAGTTGGTAGAGCAGAACATAGAGAGGGTCATTTGAAAAAACGTTTATTGTAAAAAAATAATCATGCCACCTTAGCTCCCTGAAGTACCGGGACTACAGGGCAGGCAGTTGGTAGAGCAGAACATAGAGAGGGTCATTTGAAAAAACGTTTATTGTAAAAAAAATAATCATGCCACCTTAGCTCCCTGAAGTACCGGGACTACAGGGCAGGCAGTTGGTAGAGCAGAACATAGAGAGGGTCATTTGAAAAAACGTTTATTGTAAAAAATAATCATGCCACCTTAGCTCCCTGAAGTACCGGGACTACAGGGCAGGCAGTTGGTAGAGCAGAACATAGAGAGGGTCATTTGAAAAAACGTTTATTGTAAAAAAAATAATCATGCCACCTTAGCTCAGTTGGTAGAGCAACTGTTTTGTAAACAGTAGGTCGTCGGTTCGAGCCCGACAGGTGGCTCAGTATTAGAATTTTAAATTTTAAATTTTAAATTTAAATTCAATTTAAAATTAATAAATTTCGAATTTTAAAATTATATCATTGAGATTTGATTAGAAATTAGAAATTGAATATTGAAAATTTGAGCGCTTTTTATTAGCGCGAGTATTGGGTCGGTGGCAGAGCGGTCAAATGCATCAGACTGTAAATCTGACGACTTCGGTCTACGGCGGTTCAAATCCGTCCCGGCCCACGTAAAATTATGAGCTTTGCGAATAATTTTACTCGAGTCGCGTGATAATTTGTTCAAGCAGATTATTTTACGCGAACACGCAAACAAGCTCATAATCACGTGGCTCACCACGTGAGAAATACACAAGGCACAAGACACAAGTGTCCAAACAAATTTCAGTAATCAATATTCAAACTGATCTGATTATTGGAAAAATGTTTATTGAACTTTGTTTGTTTTGTGTAACTTGGTATTTGATTATTTTATAATATGGTCTCAGTTTAACAATTTAACAATATAACAATTTTAACAATATAAATAAATATATGGCTAATGAAAATTTGGTAAAGATGAGATGTAATGAGTGTAAAGGAATTAATTATTACACTGGTAGAAATAAGAAGAAGATCAAAGAAAAACTATCAATGAAAAAACATTGCAAATTTTGTAAAACCCATACTGTGCATAGTGAGATGAAGAAGTAAATCATCAAAACATTTAAGCATATAAACACTAAAGCATCGATTTGTTTTTGGTTTTATGTAGAAGTAATCGCTTGGCGGGCCCTGTCGCTCGCGAGCGACAGGGCGGGTGTCGTATAGTGGTAATACACCGGTCTCCAAAACCGGCGACGGGAGTTCGATTCTCTCCACCCGTGCAATTTCATTAAAAAACGCTTATCTAAAGCGTTTTTTTGACAGCTTTTTTTGCTTATGTTGACAAATAGCATATTTAGATGATGTTCTTATTTATCGTTCTTCTACAATTCATTGGTTAAATAGCGCGATAATATTATCGTTAAGCGTAAACCAAAAAATACAAAAGGAGGTTTTTATATACCTAGAATAAAGTGGTTATCATTTTTTTCAAACCTATGTATAACGGAGGCAACAATGAAAAATAATGAAGAAAAAATAACTTTTCCGGCTGGGATAGTTGTTCTTCAATCAGTGAATGATAACGAGCATTGCGTTGCTGTTGTGGTTGGGGATCACATGATGGATCGACTCAATGGAGTAAATCTCAAACTTTTCAATACTCAGCATGACAGTGGGGAGTATCACATTTTGCTTGTACTCAGCTACTTCAAGACCGATGATGATCGTTGGTCGACATTCGCGCAATCCGGCGCATTTCAATTTCCGACATATATCACTGAAGCAAAGAGAACAGCAACTAAGGCTGATCTGTCCGCTGAAACCTTTTTACTCCTCAGGCACAAGCGTGAAGGACCTTCTCGAGGATTGCACTCTAGAAGGCTCCATGCTTGCATGTTCGGCTTTATGAATAAACAACATGAAGCGCTAGAGCTCGTGGCGCTGGTCGATCATTATGCTAACGGTGGTACCATAGAAAATATACCTGAATGGATAATGCCTTATTGTTCAGCTATAAAGAAGAGAATTATGGCGGAGCTGGCGATTGCCTGTCCGATGTAATCAACAACTCAAAGCTATAAAAACTAAATCAAGATAGGGGGGATCTGTTAAAAAAAACGGAACCCCCTTTTTATTTACTCATTAGCCTACTATCAGCTCCAATTTTAAACAAGCTGGCTTCCAATTCTTCAATAATACACCTAGCCCGTGTCACGTCGCTCGCGAGCGACGTGACGTGTCACTTCATTTACGAATGACGTGACGTGCCATTTTAAAAACAGCTTTTCGAAAGGAAGCTGTTTTTGCTTGCCGCGTGGGAGCGTAGCGACTTTACGTGGTTTTTTAATATAGCTGTTTTGGTATAGAATAGAGGTAAGTAATAATTTACGTAAAGTATTACGTACTTAAAGAATAACATAAAAAAATATGCCTACACAAAAAGTGGTGGTTAAAAAGAGAGGAAATAATTTGATAATTAGTGATTGGAAGAAATAGATAAATTTCCTAGGACCGTCCTAGTTATTTACCGTCATAGTTATTTAATATTACCTAACTTATATTCATTTTATATGTAATAAGGAAAAAGCGAGTTTACTAATTTGTTGACATGTAGTTTTGATGTTAATATTTATGTATAATAATTTTTTTAAAGAGCAGGGGAGGATGCTGTTTATTTTTAATTAAATGAAAGATAAAATATGCAATTGTAGGGATTTATTCTGTAAAATTAAAAAGAAGAAAAGATATTATTTTAAAAAAATCAGGAAAGATGGTGGATTTAATTTATTTTTGCGTGCTGTTGTTGCTCAGATTCTATGGTTAACAATCATATATAATGTTGGAATATTGATGATTCCAACTAAAGACTATTTTCTTTCTAATAACATACTTATATATATATTTACAAGTATTACCCTAGTGCTTAATGTTGCGGGGGATGGTATTTTGAAAAGTATTAACTACTATGCTAGTGGTAAGTTTTTTCATGATTTTGATATAAATTTTTTTAAATAAATGGATATTTTCATTGCTCATTACTGTGTCAATTGTTATATTTGTAAACAACTCTAATCTAAATAGTCTCAAAATATATGACAGAAAAAAATAATAAAGGAGGAAATTTTGGCGTAACAATTTTTCTACTTCTTTTATCAGGAGCACTACTTTTTTTCTCCGTGAAGCAAAAAAAGGAGTTAGAGAGTAGTAAGGAGGAGCTGGCTAAACAGATAAGTGAGCAAGTATCGGAAGATATTAAAAAAGAGATATTGGACAATGAAAAAGGAGGGGAAAAATCAAAATTTCCAGATTACGATGCGATAAATGGAAGTAATCCCGACTCGAAAATTAAAAATATCAATATATCTTCTGACTATGTGAATAACAAGCCAGCAACCATAGATTTTGATGGTGTTAGAAAAGATTATATCGTAAAGGGTCAATTTTCTAGAGCATATTTATGTCTGGATGCTTTTGTGGATAATAATAGACCGTTGAGGTCGTGGGATGATATTTATTTTACAATAAACGATATGGGAGGACATTTAATTCCAGATGAGAATGCACTTCCTGTTCCATCTGGCGATAGTTCGAAATATTTATATAATCTGAATTCCATTTCTTATTTTCCGAGAATTCAAGACAAAGAGCAAAACAAGAATAAAAAGGATAATATGAATCTCTTTTGGATGCTTCAGGATGGAAATAATCTAAGTGTTCATGTGTCAATTTCGTCTAATCGTCCGGGTCGTGTAATAAATGAGGCCTCAATTTATTATGAATGCCTTGAAGGTTCAAGTTGTTCAATAGAGGAAATAAATAGATAATAAATATGGGTAAGGTTACATTAACACTAGATGATTTTTTGGTAGATAAAAGAGATAAAAAAGATCTAGTTGCTATCATAAATAAGTTTCAGGTAAAAAGTGAAGTTTGCGAGTGCGACACTCATGCTAAGGGAGGAATCAATTGGTTTCCTACTGACGCCATCCTTTTAGTAGTGGGTTTAACAGCTGCTGGTTTTTTTGCTGAATTAGGGAAAGATCTCTATACTCAACTTAAAAATAAAATAAAAGTAATGTTGTCAGCACAGAAGTCATATGGTGAAATGATAGAGTTTTTTTATATATCTTTTGAGCTAGACAATATTAACCTATATTTCAAATTTGATAAAATAACATCTTATTTAGTCGAAAATTCTTTTGACAAGATATTCTCTGATTTTGATTTAATAGAAAAAGAGGTTAAAAGACTTATTGATTTTAGACCTAACAAGATAACAGGAGAGTTTAACAGTATTACTTTTATTTTTGATGATGAAGAAAATAAGTGGATAATTGCACATTTTAATAAGCACCCTTAATTTTTTTTTATGATTAGTAGTGAGCAATTAAAAGAATTTAAGAAAATATATAAAAAGGAATTCGGTGAAGATATTTCTGATGAGGATGCTTTGGAGTCAGCTACTAAACTAATTGAGATGGTTAAACTTATTTATAGGCCAATTAAAAAGAGTGACTATGAAAAATACAACAAAAGGCAAAAAGAATGATTTAGTTTCTTGGGTTCAAAAAATCACAAAAGAGAAAGAGGGAAGAGAACTTTCATATGAAGAAGCTAGGGAAGGAGCTGATAATCTCGTAGGATTTTTTGATTTACTCTTTAAAATTGATCGAAGAAATAGCAATAAGAATAATATTAAAAATAATTAGGAATATTTTTATGGAGAAGGTAGGATTTATAAAAAATTGGAAGGCTCTGCAAGAGGATTATAGGAGTAGCCACTCCGGTTTTGAAAATGAAATTGGTAAATTTTCAACTTATATAGATAAGCTCCCTAATTCCAACACCGTTTTAGGTTTTGTTGGTAGGTTTGGCAGTGGAAAGAGTAATTTATTAGAAGGCGTGAAAGCTAAGGGTGCTGAGAAAGTGAAATGGATTCAATTTGATGCCTGGAAGTATCCAGAAAGAAATAATTTGTGGGAAAATTTTACACTGGAAGTTGCTGAAGGATTATTTCCGAAACAATATAAAAAATTTTCAAATAAGTTAATCGGAAAAATACCCTTGAAGGAAAAAGTAAACTGGTTAGTTGATTCGCTGAGTGGATTGTTTAATATTTTATATGCAGGATCTGGTATAGTTCCAAGCATAGCTTGGAAACTATTTGGTGGATATAAACAGAATGACTCTCTCAAACGGCTTCGTGATTTTCAGGCTATAACAATAGAAATATTTAGAAAATATACCAAGGAAACTAATAACTCTGTTTATATTGTAGTTGAGGATATTGATCGTTCTAATGATGCGGGAATATTTTTTTTGGAGACTTTAAACTACTTATTGAGAAATAATAAGTTCTCGCAAAAAATTATAGTCATTATCCCAATCGGTAGTCCGGAATACTCCGGCAATATTGATTCGTATTCAAAATGTTTGGATTTTATTTATTTTTCTCAATTGCCTAGGCCTGATATTAAAAAATTTATCCAAGAAGTTTTTGATGAAAAAATTTTTTCTATTGATGAAATTTCAAGGAAACAGATAAATAGATTTTTGGTAGAGATTATTGATCTTCCTGATGGCAATATGAGAAAAATTAAGCTATTGCTTAGAGATGCTGCTATTATATACTCGAAGCTTTCTCAAGGGAAAGAAAAAGAAAAGTATGATTGGAGAATGGTCATTGCTTTTGTTGCTATGAAATACTTTAAATATAACCGAGAAGGATATACTGGAAGTTATGCTCAGTTTTTTCAGAAAAGTCATATGGAATTTACAAATCCATTTCCAAGATTATTTCTAGCAATAGTAAGGAAAGTAGAGGATTTGAATCCAACCCAAGGGGAATATGTTATAAGATTTAAATTTGATGAATCTGTCAATTCTAGTTTGCCTGTAGTGATAGCGCCTGAACACAATCAACAGGTAGAGGGTAAAATAGGTTTACATTACAAAGAAATAATGGAAGTAAATTAAATTTTTATTTTATCAAAACCTTAATTTTCTCCATTTTTTCTTCAATACTTTCCCAATTTTCTAAAATATTGGTTCGAAGCTTGAACCCTAGCCCGTGCAAATTAAAACAGCTTTTCGAAAGGAAGCTGTTTTTGCTTGCCGCGTGGGAACGTAGCGACTTTACGTGGTTTTGGGAATATAGCTGTTTTGGTATAGAATAGAGGTAAGTAATACTTTATGTAAAGTATTACGTACTTAAAAAATAACATAAAAAAATATGCCCACACGAAAATTGGAAGATAAAAACATTAGAAAACTTACCAAAGTCGGTAAGCATTCAATTGCTGTTACTTTACCGATTGAAATCGTCCGTGAATTTGGATGGAGGGAGAAACAAAAAGTGGTGGTTAAAAAGAGAGGAAAGAATTTGATAATTAGTGATTGGAAAAAATAGATAAATTTTCTAGGACAAATTTCCTAGGACCGTCCTAGTTATTTTCTAGGTATTATCTATATAAATATTAACCTTGATTTTATGGAAAAATCTATTACAAAAAAACAACTAGCTGTTATTTTTGGTGGGCAGTCCGGTGAGCATGAAGTCTCCTTGAAATCGGCTAATCAGGTGATGGGTGCGCTGGACAAAAACAAGTATGAAGTTATTCCCATCGCTATTACTAAATCCGGGTATTGGCTAGTGGGAAACGAGGGGCAAAAATATTTGGAGGATAATTTGGAGAAAGCTGCTCAAGAAGGCGGGGTAGAGAAGGAAGATTCCTTTGAAGATATCGGCAAGCTTCCGGAAAAATTTCCACCAATTGATTTGGTTTTGCCGATAATGCATGGAACATTCGGGGAGGATGGGAAACTGCAAGGTGCGCTTGAAATGCTGGGACTCCCATATGTTTTTTCAGGAGTCTTGGCGAGTGCTTTGGCTATGAATAAACGTAAGACCAAAATTATCGCTAAAGCAGCGGGACTGAAAATTGCCAAGGACGAAATGATTTCAAAAAATAATAAATACAACGTGGAAAAAATCATTGCTAAATTAAATTTTCCAATCGTTATAAAACCGACAGAGCTTGGATCATCAGTTGGAACAAATCTGGCTACTTCCAAAGAGGAATTGGTATCCGGGATAAAGGAAGCTTTAAAATACGGAAACGAAGTTCTTCTGGAAGAATTTGTAAAAGGAAGAGAACTGACTGTCTCTGTTATAGGCGATAAATTTCCCAAGGAGCTTCCGGTTATTGAAATTGTCCCTAAAATTTCAGACTGGTTTGATTACCGTGCTAAGTATGAAACCGGCGGTTCCAAGGAAGTTTGCCCAGCGGAAATTCCGGATGACGTCCGAAAAAAAGTTCAGCGTTACGCAGTTAAAATTTTCAAGACAGTGGGGTGCTTGGATCTTTCTCGAGCGGACTTCATTTGGAGTACGTTGGACGACAAGTTGTATTTTCTAGAAATTAACACCATTCCCGGTATGACCGCCACCAGCCTTACCCCTCAATCGGCTGCCGCAGCTGGGATGGAATTTTCGGTTTTTTTGGATAAATTGATCGAGTCGGCGCTTAAGCGTTATGCGAGAGAAAAGAAATAATGAGTAATATTAAGGGAGATGAAATTATATTTTTAAAGTTAAATCAGGAACATAGGCATATTCCTTTTTATTTATAAAATAGTTCTAACATCCTTGACTACGACGTGACGTGTCACTTCATTCGCGAATGACGTGACGTGCCATTTCAAAAACAGCTTCTCGAAAGGAAGCTGTTTTTTGTTGTTGGCATGAGGGGTAAATAAGTTTTTGTGGTAAAATATAATAAATAATTAAATATTTAAAAATTATGACAATT
>Ga0307932_1000059_pt1 | contig 39076 bp, 45 predicted proteins | sample OrgLakmetageno48_FD_201843 | JGI IMG/M metagenome (GOLD analysis project Ga0307932, IMG submission 201843) | Saline water microbial communities from Organic Lake, Antarctica - #48 | ecosystem: Environmental > Aquatic > Non-marine Saline and Alkaline > Saline | place: Antarctica: Organic Lake...
ATGAAATTATATCATTGGCATTACCATTTTTATCAATAATAATCCCCAGGTTTTCTTTAATTGATTCTAATGATGAAAATTCATTATTTTTAAAACTCTTCACGGTATCATATAAATCATTAATATACACGATATTTGGTATAATTAGTTTATTATATCTCTCTATATCTCCCTCTTCAAACGCCTTATTTTTAAATGAATTATAAATATCTATTTGTTTTTCTAATTTTTTATTGTTATCATCATTATTCGTATCAAAAAACTCTTTATGCGTCAAAAATATATAATTTATATCGGTAATATATTTCATTACATTATTAAGTATCAAAAGTATTTTAATAGTATATATATCATTAATTATACCACGACTCTTACTCTCATATTCAGATGACTTTTTTTTAATAATATCAAAATATTTATCGTCTGAATCTGAATACATATCCATTATTTTAGGTGATAATACGTTGAATATTTCATTCAAATTATTACTCACATCTTTTATCCATCTTGCCGAATTATAAACATTGAATATTTCAACGCATTTATAATAGTATACGCTATTCTGGATAGCAACTTCATTTACATCGGTAGGCTGTCTATATAAAGTTATTTCCCTATTATTATGAAATATACATGGCTGTTGAATTATTCTGGAATAGAGAGAACATAATCTGTCTAATGTCACCAATACAACACTTCCTTTGTATTTATCATTGTCATTAATACTTTTTGCAGCATTACATTGTTCATAGTCACCAATTCGTTTTAAATCATATAATATACCATTCTTATTAACGTCATTGCTTCCCGTTATATCCTTCAATGTATTAAAAACGTCGACATTAGAATTTTTACGAATTATTTTACTCGCATCGAAATTACCTTCTGATTGATTTTTAATATTGCTTATAATAGACGCTAAATAATTTACAGATGGCCCGTCTTTCTGAAAACTATTAAATTCAATAATACCTTTTTTTATACCTGACTTTATATCTATTGAAAATCCGAATCTATTCTTATCATCAAACCCGTTATTATTGAAATGCATATTCCCTAGTAAATTTTTTTTATTAAATACGTCTGTTGTTATATTAAATGAACCACTACTATTATTAGTTGGAAACTCAAAATGAATTCTATCTTTTAATTGATTGAACGACGTTGTTGCTGAATCAGATATATTTTGTGGAGTTATCATATTATGAAATCTCTCATCAGATATAAACAGTTTCTTAATATATTTACCCGATGCGTCAAACGTAAGATATAACTGAGGACTAATTAATTCCAATAAATTTACATTAAATTCACCCTTCATATACGCTAAAATAAATGTGTTAATCAACACTTTGTATCCATCAATATACAGCATTACTTTAAAATCTAAATCGTCTGAACCATCATCGAATATAATAAGCGTACGCTTTACGTCTATTCCATTTATATATTCAGACCAAAACTCACGAACCTCTTTAAAATGTTTTTTTAGTAATTGAATTACCACATCAGCAGTAGTATTATTTTCTAATATCTTGTTATCATTAATTATATCTAACGTACCCCTAATTATCTCTTGATAAGAAACACGCTGTTTTGTTTCATCATAAAAATATTTACTATATTCAGGATGTGTTTCAAAATACGATTGAACATTTAATTCGAAGGTAGACGTAGCATTTGTAACCGGAGAAATGGAGTTATCAGAAGTCAATTTATACAATATTACAGATATATCTTTATTCGTCTCTAAATATGAGGATAATCGTTGGGTTAAATCATCTCTCACATTATTTAAATCTTCATTATCAATTCCGTCTTCATCATTTGAAATAGTTTTGTTATTTCTTTTCTTCCAAAAATCATGAATACTATCCAATAAAGAAAGTTTAATTATAGAATTTTTATACACATCTGTCATAATATTAATATAATGAAATATCTTAATATTATACTCTAAATTAAATTCTCTATTTATCCGATAAATTTTACAGCAACAACTAGTTTTTTAAGTCGAGTAGTTAGTAGCAAAACAGGAGAGAATTTTAATATAATAATTACATTGAAGCACTGCCAATCTCCAATGGTTTTCTATTAGAGTCGGCAGAGATAGTGGTGTTATTCCAAGGTCCAACAGGCATCTGAGGGTTAGCTGGCTCAGAACGCAACTGTAAATTGGCATTTCTTAAAGATGAACTCACAGTGTTTGTCCCGATATGGTGACCAGACTTCAATAGATTGATACTCTGTAAATCTCCGTGTCCAATAGGGTTTAATTTCGCCCAATCGCTGTTTGTATCCTTAGGTAACAACTCAGATGGGTCGACAATTTGCTCTGAAGAGCATGATCCTGGCATACCATGAGAGGTAGTGGTTAATCCGGAAACCTGAGAAGGACCGGAATTCTCACCGATCGGAGCACTTGGAGTGGGGTTTCCTGAATGGGCCATCTGTCCCTGATTTCCTGCTGAATTATTATATTGCATATTACCTAAAGCACCTGCATTTGACATCTGATCCATAATATTATGTTTTTCGGTTGAATAATTATATAAAGCATATCCTAAAGTAATTGCGGCTGCTAACATTATGAAATGTGTGGTATTCATCTTTTTGAACATTTTTGCAAAACTCATTGTATATAAAATGAATGATAAAATATTTTTGCGTAATGTGTGTTTAATTCTTAATTACAACAAATTTTGATAACTTATATCTGTGTTATCTGAGAGATTATCTAAATCTTCTTCATCACTTGTTGAATCATTAATACTATCAATCATATATGTGTTTTTTATATGTTTTGCTTCTAAATATGCTACAATAGCTTTCTTTTTCGCCTCTCTCGCTCTTTTTTTTGCTTCCTGATAAACTTCCATATAGATATCATTTGGATTTCGTAATGTAATTATTTCATCCTCGGTAGGGTTGATTTTAATATATTCTAATATATCGATTTCTTTATTCTTTTTCTCCTCAATATCTTCATCTTCATCCTCATTTTCATCCTCATGTGTATCCTTAATATCCTGTTTATCTGTGTCTTCATCCTCATGTGTATCCTTAATATCTTTATCTTCTTCCTCAATCTCTCTATCACTCCCTATAGTTTCACAGTCATTATCTTTATCTAAAATAGAACTATTCATCTCCATCTTCTCGTGGACACTTGCATCTAAAACATGTGTATTAGTATCAATCAAACATTTATTAGGTTGTTTATCCTTAATATCATCTAAAACCATAATCTGTTTAACGTTAACTTCAATATGAAAACTTGAATTTGTAAATTTTATTCCTTTAATTTGGATTATACTTATTATATTCTTATCGCAAACATCGCTAAATTCTAAGGGTCTCTCGTTCTGATCATATATCTCAACTTGTCCCGCTAATTTATTATTCTCGATAAACGTTCTAAATAAGAAAAATTCCTCCTTATACACTCTCAACGAACTATTGAAAAAATATTCTATATCATCTAATTCCATCTTATTCTCAAACCAATCTGTGCTTTTGTTATGTAGTAAGGTCTTAATATGGTCCTCTATTTTATTGATAAATGAAATGAAATGTTTATCGGTGTTATCATTTCTAAATAACATATCTGAATGCACTTTTTTACCTGAGGTAACAACACCATTTTTACTGGAACATTTAGGTGTTTGAATGAGTAAAGTATTAGATGATTTATCGTCTAATAAAATAGATGAATAATAGCCTCCACCGTTACTTCGTATTGGATTTGCTAAAGTTATTCTCTCGACGTCAAAGGAATTGTATTGTTTAATAACGTTCATTTTAAATAAAACAATAATATATCGTGTTAGATTTATCGCATTAATATATTGATTATTACTAAATATGACATTTAGAGAAAAAATAGTCAAGGAATGTATTGAGATAATGAGTAGAGACGAGATAAAGGGCGAATTACAAAAGTTATTGCGTCCATTTATAAAAATGATATTTATGTCATTTAGTCCATATATAGAATTACTCGTATTATTTTTAGGGATAAATTTCGTCCTTTTAATTACTATTTTATATGTTTTGTTATTTAGAAAGACAATATCTATTTAATCCCTGTTAAAATTTTCTCTCTAAAATATATAAATAGATATGCATAGAAAAACTACTCATAAACTCACAAAAGGAAAACGCAAGTATAAAGGCGGAAATATATTAACTGGTGTTTTAGGAGCAGCAAGGACCGCTTTATTACCCTTTATTATGTACAAAGGGCAGAAATATACGCAAAAGAAGACGTTGAGACGCAGAGGGAAGAAAGGCGGAAAGCGCGCGAAAAAACGCACTCGTCGCCACCGTTAAATATATTGAAACAGGTTAAAGGTATATCATTATTTTATTTATATAGTGTAAATAAAATGAGTTTAGAAGAATCAATCAAACAATGGGTTTCTATCGATAATAAGATTAAAGAACACAACGACCATCTTAAAACGCTAAGGCAAGAACGAGCATCTGTTTCTAATACTGTATATCAAATCGTTAATGAAAAGAATCTTAATGATGCGACAATCCAGATATCTGACGGAAAATTAAGGTTCGCATCTGTTAAGGTTACTGCGCCAATTACTATTAAACACGTTAAACAGTGTCTATCTAATTGTATTTCAAATGAAGACGATGTCGATAAAATTATGAATCATATTAAAAACACGAGAGAATCAAAATATGTCGACGATATTAAGCGCAGTTATAATTAAATAATACTTATCGACAATCACTTAAACATATTTGTATGTATACTTATATACTCAAATATGTCATTCACTGATACAGGAACAGAAAGCTATTACACTACTTTAGGGGAAATTACGCGGTTGGAGACTTTTTCAAATCATTTAGATTACCAACCGGAATGCTTTGATGACGAACCAGTTTATTCTATCGGTAAACGTAGCGTATACAAACGTCGAGTTAATGAGTGGTTAAATAAACCCACAAATATGTATATTGAAGACCAATTCGAGTTTCAAGATAAGTTATCATCAGTTCTTAAACAGGCCCATTATGTTAAAAAAATGTTGGATGAATTAAGTACTATTATTGAGGATGCAGACTTACAAGTATATGATTATAAACAGTTTAAAGAGGATTTTATACATTATATATATACGCTTTCAAAATTATAGAGAATGAGTAAATATAATATATCTGATGATGAGTATGATTCAGACGACTACGATGTAAAAGAATTTAATAAAATTAAACACCTTTCGTTAGAAGATTATTTAGACTGTCCACAGACAAATGCTATTCTTAAGAGTGAATGGGAGGACCAATTAACTGAAAAAATAGAAGATAAAGTAGAGGACTTTTTTCAAAAATATTATGATTATTTTAAGCATGCTGATACTAGGCTATTTAGTCGCGCTAAAACACATCATTCATCTGATCTGTTCTCGTTAGTAAAACATCACCTTATTAGAGACTATAATTTAGAGATATTCAAATCTAATCCTACGCTCGCACAGCCTCTTGTGAATTCAATTGATAGGATTAAACAAGATAGGATTAAAGCACATAGACAATATATGCAAGGTAATTTTAGTAGTTCTAATAATAAGTTTAGTTGGCACAAATGATATATTTTATATAATAATATATATATGGATTTAAACGACCTTGTTTATAATAGAAACCAAAAAGGTGAAATCATGTCTGGAGGATATACAATTAAATCTATTATGTCCTCTATAAATTCAAATACTAATATGAAAGGAGGAGCTACAAACAGCGCAAAATTCGATGACGCTTTTAAGGATTTAGCCGTTCCCGCGGGATTATTATATGTTCAAAAATCACAACAAATAGGTGATGAATTACCTGTTACTAAAGATGCTTTATTTCTCAGTTATGATACTATTGACGAGGCATTATATGATAAATTAGTTAATTTGGCATCATATAATAAAAATAAACATAGTAGCAATAGCAAACATAGTAGCAATAGCAAACATAGTAGCAAGGAGAAGAAAACTACCCGGAAAAATAAAAGGAAAAGCAAGGCTAAAAGTAATAAAAAAAAATCAAAGAGTACTAAATAAGTATTTTAAATTTGACTCCATCGATTCTTGTTAAAAGGAGATACCAAGATATTAGGTAAAATCTTCCTATATTTCTCGACCAATTTCTCTAATTCTCTATCTTTTTTGGTTATAGGATATTGTTTTGTAGTCGACATACGCTGCATTTCTTCACCTGTAATCTTTGGTTTATAACCATAACAATTGACACCAAATCTAACCTTTTTGTTGTCTATAAATCCACCATTTACACCAGGACGTCCACAGTCATTCTCATGACCCTTTATCTTCTGGAGTTTGTCATACGATGTCTTCAAGGTTGGAAATAACGCTAATTGGTCTTTTGACCATCCATAACTACACCACTCAGCACCATCATTATACGCGCTTTCAACTTCATCGTATGATGCTAATCTCGCGTCGTATGCTTTACATACTGCCTTAGCGTCATTGTATGTATAATTATTATCTGGTATATGGAAAACTTGCTTTTTAAACATTATTTCAGGAACGGTTGTCTCATTATCTTTTTTATGGTCTATTACAATATCCACTTCAGGCGTCGGACTAAATATATTTTTCACAATGGTGTTAATGTCTAAAGAAAAAAAGTATTGCAACCCGTTAATTAATACTAAAAATATTAATAATCCCCAGAAAAATAACTCCATAATACCCATTGATGATGATCCCGTAGGAGAGCCTGCTACAGGTGAAGTAAAATTATTACCTAATGTAGACATTATATCATTTGAAACTGATTTATTTGTAATCCCTCCTAAAGAGCTAAACACAAAATAATAAACTACTAATACGACTAAAATACCTATTATTACAAATGGATTAATACTCGTGAAACTATCGTTCAAAACGTTATACAAATTCGGAAATCCCGTTGATGGATTTACATTAATATTCATTCTATATATATATTTATTTACTTTATTTTTTTTTACGATAGAATAAACAATATGCTAATGGAGAGATTACTGTTTTCTCATTTTCTATCTTTGTCACATTTATGTCATTGAAATGATACCATAAACCATTTGCGTTCTTTACAAATGCTGTATAATGACCACCATTAGGCGTACCATTATGGTTACAAATACCGTAACATTCATACACAAATGAATCCTTTTTATATCCAATCATATAACTAGATAAATCGAGTGAATCAAGAGGGAAATCAATAAGAGTATTATTCTTTCTTAGTAGGTTATTGAAACGTTTAAAATCTATAACAAGAATATCGGGAAGAGAGAAGAACTGGATCTGTTTTGCAGTCTCTTGTTTTTCATCTGTTTTTTCGTTATACCACATATTATCGCCTGTCATTTCTTCCTTTTCTGTATATAAATCAAAGCAATCATATATATCAACAGATTGTTTAACGGGAATGGGAAGATTTATCATGAAAAATGGTTCCGGTGTTTGAACCAGTATATTATCTTCTGTATCAATTATTTGCGAAACGTGTGTGCCGTAAAACATACTTATTATTTCAGAATACTCCTTCGAAAACATAGTATTCAACATAGCATAACATTTATTAGCTAATACATCAACACTTGTATTCTGAATACCTTCTATTTCCATCTTTACATTTCGTTTAAATGCATCATGAAGCTGGTCGATGAAAAATAATAGGAATTCTGGTAAATCATTCTGAGCATAACCCGTAAATATATCCCTATCTTTTAATTTAGCAACAGAATGAACGGATAAGACAAACCGTCGAGGAGAGATTTTACAATTTTCAGACCACATCATCTTTCTTAAATCATTCCATTCATTAAATATTAAAAACTTATCATGTTCAGACCGTGTTTTCGCTCCCTTATTTTCAACCGTATCAAAAAAATCATTTAATTCATACGTATGCGATATGCATTGAATTGTAGAGTTTAAAAAACATGTATTGCCTAAATTAGCCAAGCCAGTTAAACCTTTATCTTTGTAATTATCTGTGTTCATATTAATCTATTACTGTTATAGATTAATATATCTTTATACTTATTTAAAAACAAATTTATGTATTTATTTAAAATGGATAATTATGAGAGATTTTGCATTAATTACCAAGAACAAATGAAAATAATGATGGAAACATACACATCTATGAATCAAGTATTGTTGTCAAGATTACAAACCACCACACATTCAGAAAGCACAACTCCAATGCAGACAACAACACCACCAACAACACCACTATATACAAGCTCTATATTTACGTTCGCATCACCTTTAACCGGAACACAACCTACTAATTCCGCAACACAACCTACTAATTCCGCAACACACATACCATTCCAAGAAATAACAGACTCAATATTCGATTTATTATATGGAGTTCAAGAGCAAGGAATGCATCCACCGACACATCAACAAATTGTAAATGCAACAGAAATACTCACATATGGAGAGATTGATAGTCCTCATGATACTTGCCCAATTACACTTATACCGTTTCAAGAAGACAGTACTATAATGAGAATTAACCATTGTAATCACATTTTCCAGCCTGATGCATTGAGAAGATGGCTAACCAGATATAATAATTGTCCTATTTGCAGACACGATATTACGTCTATATCAGTTCCTCCTCTTGATTGATTTTATAGTGTTTTTTAAGAGTGTCATACATAGAATCCTTTTTTCTTACTTCTCTAAGCCGTTTGATATCATTAATACTCTTAGAATTTGAAATCAACATTTTGGCATTAATTATATCTTTTACTGAATGTTTGTTTTCTGAAATATTGCGTTTAATATCTGATGACCTGAAAATCTCTCCTAATTTATAATATTCTTCCATCTATATTAATAGTTAAAGAAAAAATTATATAATTATTAATGTCAAGTGAGTCAATTCCTTCACTTCCATTATCGGAAACAGAAATTTTAGATAGAACCCTAAATACAATCGAAATACATACTACTAAAGATACTGATATTACAGGAAATCCATCAAAAAAAGAAAGAAAGGTTGTCTTAAATAATATACTTAAAATTAATGAAAAAATAGATGAATTCGTTAGCAATCCAGTTAACGCTAGTCAAGTTAGTAAAACTGATGACTCTGAAGATAAATATCTAATCGAACCTCATGAAGCACCAGCATTTATAACTGAAGACCAAATGAAAGAGATTATGAAAAAAATTCCGCCTCCTAAAAAAATCTGTTATAATGACGTAAAAGAAATAGTAAGAACAACCTTTTTTTCTGAAGATGATTACAATTCAACTGCATTCGATATAATTGCAACATATATTAAGGGACAAAAAATCATTTACACCGAAGCAATGAGTGTATGCGTTAATCGTTTAAACTATATTATGTTACCTACAATTTTACTTTCTGCTATCGCAACTGTTCTCTCTTTAAGTATAGCAGAATTCATTTGGGGACCAACCATATTAGCATCTCTAAACGCATTTAATGGATTTTTATTAGCTGTAGTAAATTATTCTAAGCTCGACGCAGCATCAGAAGCACACAAAATTACTAGCCATCAATACGATAAACTACAGTCGCTATGCGAGTTTACATCGGGTAGATTAATGATTTTATCAACGTCTAAAATAGATAAGGACCCTAATATTAATAGCGGGGCTATTATCATACGAAAAACAATAGATGAAATAGAAGCAAAAATTAAAGATATTAAAGAAACTAATTCGTTTATTATACCATCAATAGTAAGATCAAGATTTATGAATATTTATTATTTGAACATATTTTCTGTCGTTAAAAAAATAAGAGATAGGGAAGCTCTGCTAATAAATACATTGAAAAACAAACTCAATAAAGTGCGGAAAATGGAATATCTAAATAAAATTGGATTGATGAAAAATGATGATTATCTCTCGCAAGAAATTATATATTTAAACGATGAAATCACTGAAATAAATGAGCAAATTATTTCTGTCAAAACTAAATTCACTATTATTGAAAAAATGTTTAAACAAGAGATACGAAATGCAGAGAAAATGAAAAGAAGAGGATGGTTTATTAGTAGTTGCTGTTTTACTACCAATGAGATAGACACAGATGAACTTATTACGCGTGATACACCACATTCACCACCATATAAAGATAATACAGTCAATCTTAGGACATTAATGGAGGAAATTGAGGAAACTAATATCTCTCCTAAAACAAATCAAGTTTCACCAGAAAAATAGAATACAAATTAAAATCATTTAAATAATAGACATGATATACTTTATAATATAATATGTCTAATCGTGTTGAACAAATGAAAAATGTCCAATCTGAAGCGTTTGAATTATTCTGTAAAAAAAACGCAGATTATGGTGACGCATTTGCTACTTATGGAACTGTTGGCGTTCTTGTTCGTATGGGTGATAAAATTAGTCGTCTTACTAATATTTCAAATAAGCAAATCTCTCTTGTTGACAGTGAATCTTTGAGAGATACATTGATTGATTTACATAATTATAGTGCTATGGCTATTATGTTGTTAGATACAGATTCATCATCGATTGATACTTAAATAAAAAATATTTTATATAATAATTTTTTTAAATACAATTGTTTTGCTTAAGATTGTTTTAAATCTTTTATTGCCCAAAGAATGACTTGAGTGATTGTTGATTGTTTTTTCTAAGATTACATTTCCTCAATGCATCATCGAAAATCAACCCTTTCACCTCTTTATTACGATGATCCTGAATATATTTATTCTGTTTAGTATCATCTCCAATATACTTTCTCATAATACCCTTCTCTTTAATTACCAACATCCGCTTCTTTGACTTATATTCTGGAATATCTTGTAATACCAGAGCAAATACTTGCTGAACAGGCTTCATAATCTGATTCGTAATGTAATGCGTATAGTCCGGTTTCAAATTGTTTTTTACAATATATTCAGGCGTCTCAATCCTATCACCTTGCAATTTCATATCCTTCTTTGTTTGAATATATACAAAGGGAACACGATCGCCAGCACCAGGTTTATTTCCAGGATCGCGCTTACCAATACGGTCAGCTAAAACCTTGTGTGCAATTTGGCGCGGATTCTTGTAAAAAGCCCGCAATGATTTGGTAATAATCAGTTTATCGAGCGGATATTTCTCATCAACAATGTCATTCAAATACTTTTTTGTGAAACTAATTGCTTTCGAAACGTCTTGGTCTTTCATCAAAATATCAATAATACCACCATAAACGTCTTTGACAATAGGCGCATTATCTCGGCGTTTTAATACAATACCCATCGATTTTCTAAAGCATTTATCCACGTCTTCTTCATAAAGCATTCCAACATAACGCTTCTTTGATAACAAACAAAACGGCATGAACGTCTTTTCATACTCTAAATCATGAGGTGCTTTCAGAAATTTAGTAGCCAACTCACCCGCCTCTTTCGCTAGTTCAATAGTATGTTTCAATGCTTCTTTACCGACGATATTCTTACCAGTATCAATATCAGTCAGTTTAAACGACATAAATACACTATCTGTATCACCATAAATATATTCAGCATTACTCTTAACTGTTCCATATTTAGTAGTACATATCCTATCACCATATACTTCCTCGATAATACGCTTTCCATATGTCAATAACTTTCTTCCAATTGCCGTCGTAGATGCAGCAACATCCTTCTCATAGAAACTCGATGTTCGCGCACCACATTGTCCATATAGTGAATTGGCAGTTAATTTAATCGCTAATTGACGCTTATCTAATACGTTCTTCATAAAATTACTATATGTATCATTAACGCATTTAATCGTCTCATTTTCAAATACAATAAGCTTTCCATTTTTATCTTTAATAGTAGTCTGCGTATCCGTTTTTTCAATTACTAATCCGCTTACATTTTCACCGCCATTATTAAACTCAATAGTTTTCCATTTAGCAGAAGTTCGTGTTGATTTCCTCGCGGATAATAACTCCTTCAAAATCTTCGGCATAATAGCAAGCTCTCCATCAGGAAACTGTGCGAATCTACATTTTTTATATCCTACTAAAGTCTTAATAGCAGCACCAGACGGCGTCTTTCTAATATAATCATATGTATCATACTCAATATCAACGTATTCATATTTTTCTAAATTATCATAAATATATTTACCTGTTTGGTCCTTAATACCGGTCTCTGATACAAGTTTTCCTTCCAAGTCATATTCCAATGACCATACCTTTGAATCGTGTGATAAATTCTCACTAATCATTGATGACGGATACAAAGAACTATAATCTACACATGCAACAGGCTCATCTAAATATAATCCACACTTAGGAGGTAACACAATTGCACCTTCATAACCGCCGTCATTCTTTTTCTCCAATACTGGAATTAGCGTATTTGATTCACGACATTTCTTGGCAATAAAACTGAATAACTTTATACCTTGACCACGCATAACAATATAATCAATTGGAACACTGCAAATATTAGCCATCTCAACCATACCTGTTATCACGTCGATTTTATTCAATAAATGATGAACAAGGTTACAATCCTGAATACAATATTTAGCGATGATTGACCGCTCTTTTGGTCCCTCATTTGTCATTCTGAAAATGTCCTGGGGCGTGACGTCATCCTTTGCTAAACACCATTTAAGTAATTTATTCTTATCAGGCGTTACTTCCTGCTTTATAATAAATGTTCCCTGTGTCTCGTCAATATCGTAAACCATGAATTTACTTCCTCCTTCATAAAACTCACTTGAATGACCTATTTCCTCAATCTGAATAAAATTCTCGTTCTTCACGCCAATTAAATTCTTGGAATAAATCTTTGTAAATGTTTTATCTGTATTTTCATCAATATAATGCTCATACTTTTTAATATTATCACCAATAAAATGACCCGACACATAATCCAATTTATAGGATGTTAGATTATATTCACGTCTGAAATAATTATATAAATCTACCTGAATACGACCTGTCATTTTAATATAGTTCAAATTATGAGTACCACTTGCAATTGTAAGGCTTGTTTCCTCAATCTTAAACTCCTCTTTTCCTGTTTCCCAATCTTTTACTTTACCACCGCAAATTTCCTCTTTATTGCGAGATAACTTGAGAAATTCATTTACACAACGCTGTCCATGCTCCTGAGCTCGATGAAACATAAATTTATAATCAAATCCAAATATATTATATCCAATGATGATATCAGGATTCTCACGCTGGATAATATTTGTCCATGCAAGAAGAACCTCCTTTTCCGTTTCATAACATTCAATTTCCGCGTTATTAATCTGGTCACAAGTATCAAGAGCAATACAGTGGTTAAGATAAGGTTCTTCTTCGCCGTATTTAACAAATGTTGAACCAATGAATGTCACCTTATCACCTTCTAATGCTGGTAAATGTAGATCAAATAACGCAGTGATTTCCAACAACTTATCCTCTCGTTTAACTTTATTATTATTTAATACGTCAACAATAGTTTCATTATTGGTGTATTTTCCAATTGTAGATTTATAATTTTGTTTCCCTTCGTCATCACTTTCATAAAGGAAATCAAGAGTATTAACGCGGGTTTTCGTCGTCACTAATTTCTCGTCAATATGTCCTCTTAGAATTTTAGTAATTGATGATTCCAATCTATCAGCACAACTAACCGGCTTTTTAGGATAAACAATATTCACATCTGATTTTAGAATGTCACTGAATCCAAACGCTGTGATTATAAAGTTTTTAATCAATAACTCCTGTTGCTCACGTGAGTATTCATCTTTAATTACGTCAATATTAGAATCCCAATAGTCCAAAATATCAGTTGTCAATTTCTTGTAATTCTTAATGGCAATTGGAAAATCACCATGACTACTCGACGCCTCAATATCAAAACTGCAGATTTTGTATGGAACTTTCACCTCCTTATCAAGGAGTGGTTTAATACAATCATAACTCACTGTGTATTCATATTTACAATTTGTAATCTTAACTACATGCTCATCTAAATCACATTTATCAATTTGAATCCATCCAGATGGACTGATGTTTTTGATATGGAAATATCGCAATAATGGCGGAATATTTGACTCGTATAAATAAACATGAGTATTTTGATAAAAGTATCCATTAGGCTTAAGCTTTCGCGTAATCTTATTTGTTACCTTATCAAATTTATTCTCATAAAACAAATTTTTCATTTTATTTAATGCCATTATATTATTGAACTTGAACAGAATAAATTTATGCTTTTTATGATCATCAAACCCGTATAGTTCTTCGCGTTCAATCAACTTGCACTCACTTATTGAATTATCATAATAGTGATATTCACTCATTTTACCTTTAATATGCTTTAAGAATGCCTCTTTTCTGCTAACATTCCATTCATCGTTTACTTTTATAAAGAAGAACGGCTTAAACCCTTGTATATAAAGAGAATAATCCGCACCTGTTTCATCTAAACCAAATATTTGAATAATGAATTCCTTATTATCCTTATGTTTATCTTCCTCATCAGATGCTGAGTCTTCGTATTCTACCTCTTCGTTAAAGACGTTGAAATCAAGAAGTCTTAGTGAAATATTCATGATTGATATATCTATTACCATGAATATTCTAATATTAAATCGTGTCAATTTTAAATATATGTATATTATATAAATGAATTCATTGGTAAATAAAGATTTTAAATTAATTATTTTAGCAGGTATTATATTTGTATTTATAGACTCAATATATCTCTCTATAATGACACCTTTCTATTCAAAATTAATATTAAAGATACAAAATAAACCTATGGAATTCGACATATTTGCTGCGTTGTTGTGTTATGTATCTCTTTTATTTGGTCTTTATTATTTTGTTTTAAGAGAGAAAAAATCTGTTTCAGATGCTATATTATTAGGTCTCGTCATTTATGCTGTTTTTGAATTCACTAATAAAGCGATGTTCAAAAAATGGAATTGGACCTCAGTAGTTATCGATACTCTTTGGGGTGGAGCTCTTTTCGGTTTAACTACCTATTTCGTGTATAAAATATACGGTATCATGTAAGTTAAAAATATTACAAGTATAATATTAGTATTTAAACTAAATGACGCGAAAAACATCGCTAAAATTATCGCTATAATTATCATAAACGAATCTCCTAATATAGCACCATAACTTACCTCTTTAGCATACGATTTAAATAAATCAAACATCTTATTCATTCCTACAGGCGTTGATTGAAATAACGCGTAAAATAAAATATCGTGTATTATTTGTATAATAAGAATTAATCCTATAAAATATATTGTGTTATATTTATCAAATATACTGTAGTATACCATTCTTGCCAATATAATTCCTATAACTAATATAAGAACATCAGCAATAACCGCACTTAATCGATATTTCTCATACCATATTTTTAAGTATTTGGAATTAAAATACTTAGTATAATATAGAATAAATAATACAATAATATCCGCAGCTATTGCTCCATTTAAAATAGGAAGATAATCGCTTATCTTATTAAATTTAGATATATCCTGCAAATAATTCATTTATATTATAGAAACATTTTTTATTTACTATGAAAAGGACAGTAATTCAACTATAGCTTTATCAAGGTTATTATAATTATTTAAAATAATCTTATTCACTTCTGCTGGCGTGATATTATTTTTATAATCAAATGTTTCGAATATTGCCTCATTATCATTTTCATAAAAGAAATCAAACATTTCTCTAATCATATCTCTCGTGCAATATCCTACCTCTATATTGATATCAATTCGTCCCGGTCTAATAAACGCTTTATCTAACTTATCAGGATGATTTGTTGTTACGATCAAAATTCTTCCAGGAGTTTCCAATATTCCATCTAATAAATTCAATATAAAAGAGAGATTTATCTGGTCTGAATTCAATACCTTATCTCTCTTGAATGGTTGGATATTAATATTATTTACTGTGTCAGATATAATATGATTTTCTTCAAATGAACTGTACTCATTACGTCCATTATTGTCGTAAGCTAGAATTTCACCTGGATTTTTTACTGCATTTCCACGCGGTTTACAATTTTCCACCAGCTTATCATCTTCATCTTTTCTTGAATAAACAATATCAGATAAACAATCAATATCCTCAATAACATAAATGCGGTCGTCTACCGGGATATTAAAATATTCGGTCCTACCATTACCAATAACGTCTAGTCTCTCTTCAAAAAACAAGTTTTTAAGCTGCGTTTGTGTTGTATCTTTATATAACTTAATATTTATAACATGTCTGTTTGTATCCTTTGCTATTGCTTTAATCAATGATGTTTTACCAGTTCCAGGAGGACCATGCAACATAATACCCAGTGTATATGGAATACCTTTATCAATATACCATTTTTTATTGTTAATAAACATATCAACTCGGTCTTTAACTACATCCAAATGCTTTCCAAAAACATTCGAGAGAGATTTATTCGTATTAAACTTTGTCATAGAAAAAATTACATTCTTATTAGCCTTATAAAACTCAACATTTCCATCTGAATCACACGGAATAGCACAATGCTTTTCATCGAAGAAATACTTCTGATTACCAAGTTTATTCTTTTGTTCATATATATACCTTCGCGTTACGCCATTAATAAAATCCTTAAGCTGAATAATCGGCTGTGTTTTTGAAAAAATCTCAATCTCATATTGTTTGTCTTCACCTTCATGACAAGTAACACGACATAAAATATCCGGAGTTAATGTGAATTCATCTGTATTTGTCACCTTAAATTCGTCTTGGTAACTCAACGTTTTCGACGAATCTTTATTAACTATATAATTATTTATTGAATTAATAATAGCATTATCTAAATTGTCTTTATTCTGGATAAATTTAATAGATGATACAACCTCTGGTTCTCTGTTAATAATAGTAGTTAATGATTTTTTCTTTTTATTAAAATATAACAACGATTGCTCCTTAACAAACTTGCTTATTGTAGGTAATGCTCCCATTATTTGCATCATAATTAGAGCGAATATAATCTGGTAAATAGAAGAATCTCCTTTAGCAGCAAACATGCTCATCATATTCATATTCATCATACTGTTCATTATCTGTGGATTCATGGCTAATATATATAATATTTATATGTATTAACCTTTAAACCATTTATTTATTTATGTTTTCGTGTTTTTCGTCTGGGTTTCCGTCGGCTTCGACCTTTTCGACTTTTTGATTTATTTACGCTTTTACGCGAACTTCTGCGATTGCGTTTAACACGACGTCTTCCACCTTTCTTAGCATGCGATTTTATATTATTTAAATACTTATTTAGCGCCGAAACAGTCCTTTTATCTGAAAATTCGCTTATTTTCTCTCCGTTGTGTAAATGATATATAGTTGGATAACCCAATATAGATTTATATCCTGAAATATCATTCATATATCTTGAATTCACTTTAGCTATTACAATATTGTCGTGCTTATCTTTTTTACTTCTTAATTCCTTTTCGAATTCATTCCAATGCGGTTTTAATGCTTCACACGCACCACAACCATCCATATAGAATAATACAATCACGTGATTATCTCTCAATAATTTATTATATTTATCAACTTTTGAATCTTCATTAACATCTATAAAACGCATATATAGTATATTCTTATTAAAATATATACCAACTTTTTATTTTATTGTTCTATTTATATATGAGATTACTTGCAATACTATTGTTCTTTTTAGCAGGATTACATTTTACTCTTAATTATTCTACTAAATCAGTTATAGAACCATTCGTGGATAACTTTGATGTCCCCTACAATTGCCCCAATCTTCTTATCGAAAAAGATAGCAAATTCTTACTTTATAACACATCTAAACTTGAAGTACCTGGTGTAAATCCGATACAATTCAATAATCTCGAAGAATATACCGAGTTTGTCAATTGGCTCAGGGCTTCCGGCGTTAAATGCCCCGTTTTATTCGCTAAACAAACTTATACCACGCAAGGAGATAAAAGTTATAAAATATGTCCTAGTGGAAATCCCGATATTTGCGGATTAGCACAAAATACAGAACCACAAACCGTCACACCATTATTCGACGCCGGACATGATAAAGGTTCTATGCCTAGTTATGACCCGCAAAATCAATATGTTGGTTATTATACACCATTAGATAAAATGTTTCATGAAGGTGAAACGCGACCTATTAGCGCTAATCCATTAGATAATAATTGGGGAGGACCAAGATATAGTGAGGATGCAGTCAATAGAGGAGAATATAGAAGCGACCAAATTCTTGTTAATAATAAAAATTGAAAGATTTATTGATTACTTATTACTAACCACTAATCAATATACAATCATGAACGGCGAATTTATTTCTATCGCAAATACAACACATGGGTATGCTACTGCAGTCAAATTAATAAAACCTGATACCGAGAGTTCATCAAATGGATTTAATTATAAAAAATATCTCAAAGCATTCAGATTCTACGCTGATAAAAGTAATAAGAGATTGTTAATACGACTTGATAGTGATGACGCTGACAATTTATTCTTGTATTTTAATATCAAGAATGCCGTTAATAAATATGAGAAGTATACAGAAATACCTTTCATTTTTAGTGTATATTACGACTCATTTGAAAAAAATAACCTTGTTGTATTTGATGATTATGATATTTATCATGAAGAATATCAATGGGTATTACCTCCTGGTTGTACATTCGATATTGTTTATAATATAAATGATAACCTTACCTTACTGGGGAGTGATCATGGTGATTATATTATTGTTAATAGAGAAAAAAAAATATTATATTATATAACTTTTGATGAAACCTATAAACCAAAGGACTGTATCGCATCTGTTTGGACCGATGAACATGGAAATATTTGCGTATGTAATTCTGGTGATGTTTCATCATATGCCTATTTTATAATTTAAAAAAAATTGAAACGATAATTATATATATTTTTTGTAACCACTATATAATCATGCAAGGAAGATATGAAATTGTGAAAGGAGAATTTGTAGCATTACAATCTGAAGCGTCTTATTATATTGTATATTATAGTTCAAATATGTTTGATAAGGAATCATATATTAAACGTTTTAGAGATTACGTTATAGACGATAATTCGCGTGCCTCGGGAAATATTTTTAATAATTTAATAAATTATTTTGATAATGATTCTAATGAAATACCGTTTATTTTTAGCGTGTATTTCAATTCATTTCAAAAGAATAACATTGTTGAACTGGATATTTCTAATCACGATAAATATAATTGGGTAAAAGACTATCATGGTGATATCGATTTTGTTTATAACTGGGATAATGATATTACGTTATTGGTAAGTATCGGAGGAAATTATACGCTAGTAAATAACGAAGACCAAGAGGTATTATATAATCAATGTAGTGATGATAATTTTCAATTTGGAGAATTATCTACAGTTTGGACTGATGAACATGGAAATCTTTGCCTATGGAATCATGGTCATGTCGAATCATGTGCCTATTTTTCAAAATGTTAATTTAACTAATCTATTATAATTAATATATTTTTTATTTTAAACGTTTAATCAACTATTAGAATAATGATGAACCTGTTTTTTTTACACTTGATTAACTCGATTGAGATTGTAAATAGTCCATTAATTTTGGTAAATATTCCACAATTTGTATATGTGGTACAATCTCAGATGGATTTTTTAGACCATTTGCTACAAGTTCACCGATAATAATCAAATTTATATATTCTTCATAATCTATAATAATATTTTCAAGATTTTTAATGTTTTTTTCAAAATCCATATCACTTTTTATTTTTGTTATTAAATCTGGCATATCTTTAACAGTTTGTTCAGTTAATTTATCCACTTTTTTATCCTTGGAAATTAATCCCTCAACTATATTATTTGTGCTAAACATATTCAATAATATAAGAAACATAACTAATACAATAATTAAATACATAAAATACTCATCATCTATTCCAAAAAAAGACATATATATATATTATAATTAGAGTAAATAATGGCGAAACTCCTCTATTTATAAAATCCGTATTTATTTATGAATTAAAAAAAATTGAAACAATATTCTTAATTAAAATAAAGACAAAACTAACAAACATGCCAGATTTCATTCTGCAAACTACCCCAAGGCCCACTGCTATCTACCCCTGCGACATGGCCCCCTCGCAAAGTTTTATTGATTCTCGTAATAAAGTTGTATTAGAACATTTTAAACAATATAAGAATTACCGGACTTTCGAATCTGGGTGTCACTTTCGAAATTATTTGGATAACATTAATCCTCATGTCTGTAGTAACGTTTTTGATGTTAGAGAAATCCGGGGAATATATGGGTTTCTTCATATGGTGGTTAGGAAAGAGTTTGGTTTTGACCTTTCAAAATTTATTGAAGTGGAAAACATCAATGTAAATATTAAGGATAGTAACCAAGGAGGTACTCCATTACATCATGCAGTTCATGATAATAATATTGAGAATATGAAAGTACTTTTATCTCATCCAGATATTGATATCGATTGTTATACTAGAGAAGGATTTACGCTACTACATTTGGATTTTCATTCCAAAAATCCTGATTCTAATTTTAAGGCTGTTGAATATTTGCTAAATAATACAAATATTAACGTTAATACAAATATTGTTAATACACCTTTACTTTACTCATCGTGTTATATTAATAAATCGCCCAGTTATGCTAAAGTTGTTAATATGCTACTTGATAAACCCGATATTGATGTTAATGTTATTTCACGTGGTTCAACGGCATTAATGCAAATGGTTTCACATAGTGACGATAAAAACGATGTTACAATTAAAATTATTAAAAGGTTATTGTCTCATCCTGATATTGATGTGAATCTTGTTTCTAAAAAACGTCATGTTAATGCACTAGTTTGTGCTACTTTCTACAAGATGGAAAGCCTTTCATATAGAAAAAAAGTTGTATCACTTCTATTGGCGCATCCTGATATTGATGTTAATTTAATTCATGCTATTCCACAGAATTATGAGGTTAAAATGCATATCGAAATCTTTAAACTCTTTCTTAAACAACCTAAGTTCGACCCAAGATTGGAAAATATCTACGGTCTCTGCGTAATGGATTATCTTCATGCTGCTGACATTAAAAAGTTGAATGATTTTGAGAAACAAGTAAAACCACGCCGTTCTTCTCGCCTATTGGCTAAAGCGTCAGCTAAAGCATAAGTAATTGAGATATTCATTCTATAAATAATTTTATTTAATAAATTTTTTTATAGTAGATATTTTTTTATAGATTCAATACATTTATAATTAATTTTACGTGTCTGACCTTTCTCTGTAACATATGTGTCATTATTTAATAACAAAGGGTTTTCTTTTAATTTAATAATGAGTTCGTATAAAGAACCATGTTTATCCATGATAACCTGCGACATTTTACCGCTTATACCAGGTATTTGACTTAACATAATATATCCAATATTTTCAGGTGTAATATTACTTTTTTTATTACGTTTTATAACCTGGTGATATTCAAGTGGTGCTGGTGTCGTCGATATAATCTCGTTTTCAACTATAGAGGGTGATGATTTGCATGTGCTATTAATATAATGTGGTTTAAGGGTCTTTTCTCGGAGAATTTTCTTTATAAATTTCACTATAATTGTGGTTGTTTCATTCATATCTTCACTTCGAATAACGCTAAATCCCTTGTAATAATTCATTGAAAATAGAGATGAATAAAGCGCCTCCTTTGTGATTCTACAATGTTTATTCGAATACTTATTTATGCTTCCTTCGATCATATAAATAATATTATGATTATGTAGTTCACACGCGTCCAGACGCATTGATTGTTCCTTATATCTTCCATCCTGTATGCTTGCTGCTAAATCATTCACGCTTTTACGTTCTATAATAAGTAGTTCTTTTCCATTATGGTCGGTGATAATAAAATCACCAATATCTAGTACTTCTATAGATACTTCGATCTTATCTTCCAGATTATCTTTCGCGATTACATCATTAATAATTTTAATGATATCACGCTCTCTATTATCTATTTTAAGAATGATTTTCGACATTGTATTTACGTATTATACAATTATCATTAAGTCTTTAATAAGCTTTTACAAAAGCTTAAACAAAAGGATTGTTAGGTTATTTGAAAAAGGGTTTAAACGAATCTCTCTATATTATAAGATACACAATGAAGACAGTATCAATCAAAACATTTTCCAAACTAACAAAAAAAGACACTATTACGTTAGCATCCCGTCGTGATTTACATATTAAAAACAATTATTTAAATGACGTCGATGACAAAAGTAGTGTTAAGAATTCCGCAATGGAAGATGATGACGAAGAACATCTTGATGAAGAGCAGATTAACCATGCTATTTATAAAGATATCGATATTAATGAACAAATGATTTTCGATCCATTTAACAGTAAAAACGTGGAAATCACTGAGGAATATGTCCAGAGTATCTTGAAAAAATATGGCGTACCAACCAAAATCCACAATATCAATCTTTATAAGCGTGCATTCGTTCATAAATCATATGTTAAACGCGCTTTTTTAGATAACGAAAAAAACAATATTACCATTGTAGATAAGCCTGATGGTTGTTTAGGATTAAAAACAAAATCCAATGAACGCTTGGAATTTTTGGGTGATGGCGTTCTTGAATGCATAACAAAATATTATTTATATAGACGCTTTCCTAAAGCTAACGAGGGATTTATGACTGAGAAAAAGATTGCGCTCGTTAAAAATGAGAATATTGGGAAACTCGCGTATGATATGGGAATTAATAAATATTACATTATATCAAAGAATGCTGAGGAAAAGAAAATTCGAACAAACCATAAAAGGCTTGGTTGTCTTTTTGAAGCATTTATTGGCGCGTTATTCCTAGATTTCAATAAAGTGGAAGTTAATGACGAAGAAGGATGGTTTAAGAATGTTTTCGTTACAGGTCCAGGTTTTCATAACGCCCAAATTTTCATCGAAAATATATTTGAACAGCATGTTAATTGGGATAAAATTATTCAGGATGACGACAATTACAAGAATATTCTTCAGGTTAATATTCAGAAAGAGTTCAAAACAACTCCAACATATATGATTATTAATGAGGATGATGATGGATATCATATGGGAGTCTATTTAGCTATTAATATCCCTATTCAAGATATAAAGCCAGAAAATGCAATTCAAATGAAAGGGAATATTGAATTTGACAAAATCCACGACCATATTGAGAAACACGATAAAATTCTTCTGATAATTAGCACATCAACGCATAAAATCAAGAAGAAAGCCGAGCAAGACGCATGTAAAAAAGCAATTGAGAGGATTTTATAGGTAATTATTATTTTATAAACATATTGTATTATGCCTACCCGAAAACGCCGAAGTAAATCGCGGAAAATACGAAAAAAACAATCCCGTAAGAATTTTAAAATACTTAATTGTGCACCTGACCCAAATAGAAAGCATTCATTCTCTTGCTTTAATACAGATAAAATAAATATCATTAAAAAGGCTTGGAACGCACGTCATCCAGATGTTAAAATAAAATCCAAAGACCCTAAAAAGGTATGGGAGACGCTTAAAACGTACATGGGTGAAATATGTAACAATGAACTCTGTTGGTTAAATCAACAATTTATAAATAATGACCTTAATAATGATTTACTTAATTATACATTTGCACCTAAATCGCCTAAATCTTGGAAAAAAAATCCAAATGAATGGCTAGATAGTCTCAATATTCTCGGGGTCATCAAGCAATACGAGAAAAAATATTCATGTTTTGACTTCATCGGTCCATCACCAATCGATTATGATACGCATTACTCTGACGGGGAATGTGTATGGGAAGAATTATGTGAATTTAAATTACAAGATATGATTAATAAAGGTAAGAATAAATTAGGGATTATATTCAATCTAGACCCTCATCATAAGTCCGGATCACATTGGGTTTCAATGTTTGTCAACGTTAAAAAAAGAACTATTCATTATTTTGATAGCAATGGTATAGCTCCACCTAAACAAATTAAAAAACTTATGAACAATATAAGCGACCAAGGTAAAAAATTAGGGATTAATTTCATTTTAGACCATAATACTAAACAACATCAATTTGGTGACACTGAATGTGGTATGTATTCTCTGTATTTCATAATTGAAATGCTAAAAGATAGACCATGGTCTGATTTCAAGAAGAAAAGAATTACAGATAAACAGATGACTAATTTCCGAAATATATATTTCAATTAATTAACTTAATCTCTCTATAATATATTAAACAACTGATGTTATATATTATATATTTACAATGAATTCTTTAGTTTGGAAAGATAACGTCGATATGATTCAAGAGATGGTTCGTGAATTATGTAATGAAGAACAAGTTGTTTGCGATTATAAAGTCCAAGTTGAATTTAACTCTATTATTGATTCATATTCCAAAAATATTACACATGAAAGTCAATTAACCAAGGTTAATAAACAGATTCTAATGGATTGTATGAATCACATACAAAAAGAAAAATCTAATAATGTGCCACAACAACGAACTCAACAACCTGAACAGCCTACCGAGATTTATTCAAGAGATGCTATTTCAAAACAAAAACAAGACGACATAACAAACAAATTTAATATCGCACAACAAGAGTTCGCTAAATTTAATCTAAAAAAACCTGAAGATATTATCTTCAATGATGTCGTTGAAGAGGACCAATCTACGATTGATGAACGTATTGAACGAGAGCTTAAAGAGAGAAATTATGATGTTCCTCCTTTGCAACAACAGCCTTTACCTAATACCGATTCAAATACTTTTTTAAATGATAGCGATAGCGACGATAATAATGGAAAATTATTATTTAATCCAACGTCAGATACTAAGAAAGTATCCTTCAATAATACTGAGAAGGAAACTATGTCATTTGTTAATAGATTAAAGAAGAATAATAGAGAGATTATTCCTGACAATAATGATTTGTATAGGGAAATACAAGCTATGAAACAGGACATTAAATACATCAAAAATAAAATAGATATACTATTTGATGAATCCGTCTTTGTAAAACGACAACAAGAAGATAAAGAACTTAATACCGCTGATGCAACTCCGGCAACTCCGATTGCGGACGGTCTTAGCACTGCGCAGGACACTTAATTATCTCTCTTAATAACTGCTCTTTTCTTACCATCTGCACCTTTTTCAATCGATAAAGTACCAATATATTCTGGATTAACACTTGGATTTTTCTTGGCTTGTTGGAAACTATAATAATCATAAACCTTATTTGTCCGCGTTTTACCATCCTCTTTAAGCCTTATCATATATTTTTTACCATTAAGACTAAACTCTTGTGCTTTCCATGCAATCTTCTTTTTATTAACCTCTCCAGTCTTATCCGTCTGTTCGTTCTCATATGATTGTGTATATGATAACATGCTTGGATCAACATCACCAAAACTATAACAAAATAAATCCTCACTTGAATTAGAAGCAGAATGTAAGCTACAATCAATAGATGTTTCTTTAATAGCAGTTAACAATTGTTTATTAATATTCTCTTTTATACGAGAGATTTCATATAATGCTTCGTCACTCGTTAATGGAGTTGATCTATCTAATTTACTGAAATCCTTCAATCGCAATTCAATGGAATTATCACCTGTTTTTTGTTCTTCTGTAAACGTCATTAAATACATATACACCTCTATCTTACGCTGTGCCTGTGTCAAATCTTGATGCGAACAAATACGTCTTGCCCTACCAACAACTTGTTCCGTTCTCACCGGATGCCAATACGGCTCAATTAAATGAACATGACGAACATTGCGTAATGAAATACCTTCTGCACCTGAAGCTGTAATCATAATTATTTGTATAATCTCTCCATAAAAATTATTTAAAGAACGCTTTTGTAACTCTCTAACTAACTCTTTTGGCACGCCATTCCACGTAGAATTAAATATATTACGAACAATCTCCTTTTCCTCCGGCGTCTCAGTTCCTGTATATAGAGCAAATGTCGGCTTACCTGCATCTTCAACCGCGATATCAATCGTCCATTTACCTTTATCTTGCTTTATCTTGAATTGAGCATATCCGTTTGCCTCTAATACTAATTTTAATATACCTACACCTTCCATCGTCCTAAATTGACTATATATCAAATGCAGACCATTTCGCGCATCATCATCAGTGGTTTCTTGAACAATAGATAATAATTCGGCAAATTTCGGACTATATGTCTCCAGCTTTCCGGGAACTAAATACTTCTCCTCATTATCCTTTAAAAACTTCAATGCCTGTTTAATTCTCTCGTCATAATTATTATCTGTTGTTGTCGATTCGGCCACTGATATAGCATCTAAATCATCCATTGTATAACGACCATCAGGATTATCTAATATTTCATATACACCCTTTTTATCCAATAAATCCTCATCAATCTTGCTCTCTAATGTCTCATCTATATCATTATCTTCTTTAGGCATTGGTCGCCTGATATCAGGAGGAAATACAAAATTGCAAAAGGCACGAGAGAAAATCCTATATGTTGAAGTTATAGTGTCATAAATATCATCTGATGTCGACTTTTTAGCTTTCTTCGCGTTATCTTTCTCCTGCACCCGCTCTGCTTGACGTGCACCCTCATAAATACCAAACTGATAATCACTCATAGGTATCTTCATTAAATGATAATCTTTATTCTCGTTATACTCAGGCATTAACTGCTCTTGAGCGCTCCTAAAATATGATGCTAATCCAATTATTCGCCTCTTGAACATACCAATATTCTGCATCTCTCCGTCTTTCTTAATAAAGTAGTTCTTGAAATCATCGATTGAATCAGGTAATGCTTTGTTTAATTCAACCTTTATATTAGAAGATAATACCTCAACATTATTCTTTGATAATGTCTTTATTACATATTGTAAAAACACTTCATCACTTACTTGACCTCTTTCGTTCGCCTTTACTCCTTTATATTTATCAAATTCTATACTATTCACAAACCCAAATGGATTCTTAGTTATAATCATGGTTTTCGACGACGGTCTATATTCCAAATAGTCCATAAATGCATATTTTTTAAACAAATTACGCAGATAATCTTTATCTATTTTCCCACCAGTCTTCACATTCAACGGTAAATGCCAACTCTTAATATATCCTCGCAATATATTAAACATAATCGCCACCTCGTTAGGGTAATTAATAATCGGTGTTCCGGATAAGAAAATAATCTTACAATTATCGGCCTTTAATAAAAAATCATATAGTCGCATACTAACAGAATCCTTTTTCCGCATCTTATTCACTATTCTACTGATAAAATTATGGGCTTCATCAATTATTACAACCTTATTATGAAATGGATTTATTTTGCCATCATTACTAATCTTATCAATATGAGATGCTCTGAAACCATTATAGTTCATAAATCTATACTTTGCCTTTATCATCTCGTTTAATTGATTATCAAGGTCTTTCTTTTCTTCACTTGAGAGAGATTGGTAATTATTAGATTTCTTCGTATTCACAAACCATGCTCCCGACTTAGAACGAATGTATTTCTCCGTTAAATGCAAAATTTTCGCCATTGCTCCAATATATTCTGGATTTGATTCAATATTCATAAACTCCCAATATTGCTCCTTCTTATACATTAAATCACCGCACTTTTTCAATTCCTCGATATAATTCATACGCAACGACGCGGGCGTCATAATAATAATTTGTTTGTCGCTTTTTAATCCTTCCGCTATAGCAATTGATGAACATGTTTTTCCCGATCCTAAACCATGATATAATAATAATCCTCTGTATGGTGTGTATATTTGAAGATAATCACGCACTATTTTCTGATGTGTCAATAGATTAAAATCGCCTGAATCTCTCGATTCACAAGACAATTGTGATTTGTTCGATTCCAATTCAATCTTATAAGGATAGAAAAGTTGGTTTATCGATTCCACAAACTTCTCGCGATTATTCATATAATATGCGGACGCCTTAATCATCTCATTATTTTTAACAGGAACTCTCTCATCTAATTCTTTAAATTCAATCTTACTCGAAGTACTTTCTTCAATAATAGATAAATCTCTCTTCTTTGTAGCAAGAGTAATACTCTTTTTAACCTTATCTTTACTTTCATCTTCACCAATTATTGTCAGCTTCTTGGGTAGTGTTCGACGCTTAATACTCATCTTTGTTTTTGGTACTGTCAAAATAGATTTTTCCTTATCACTTACGTTTTCTTTTTCGGTAGTATCTATTATTGTCAGCTTCTTGGGTAATGTTCGACGCTTAATACTCATCTTTGTTTTTGGCACTGTCAAAATAGATTTTTCCTTATCACTTATGCTTTCGGTATTATCTATTATTGTCAGCTTCTTGGGTAATGTTCCACGCTTAATAGTCCTCTTTATTGGAATCGTTGTTATAGCAGAATTTTCGTCTATTATATTTATAGCTTTAACCTTTGTATTACTCGCTTTTGGTTTGGTACTGCTGTTGCTACTGCTGCTGTTGCTGCTATTGCTACTGTCGCTGTTGCTGCTATTGCTGCTGCTACTGCTACTGCTATTGCTACTGTCGCTGTTGCTACTGTTGCTACTGCTGCTGCTGTTGCTGCTATTGCTGTTGCTACTGTCGCTGTTGCTACTGTTGCTGCTACTACTGCTCTTACTGCTGCTACTACTGCTCTTACTGCTGGGAACGGTTATAGATTTTCTGGATACCTCGGGGATAATCATACCACGTTCCTTCATTAGCTTTTTAAATGAGGATATATCGAAACCTTCACTTGTTCTGTCTCGTATTTCAGGTCCTTTATTAGATTTGATTTTAACAGGGGTAATATCGTCATCTGTATCGTCAAATATTGTTCCTATATTAACCGGTGATTTCGCTACAGATGCTCTTGTTGTCTTGGGTTTTTCTAAATCTTCTTTGTTTCCTATCTTTATCGTAAAATCCTGTTTTTTCTTTGGAATAGGTTTAATCTGAAATCTATCAAGAGGATTACTCATATAATAAAGACGTATAAAATATTATATCAACAAGATACTAAAAGATTAATTACTTATTTTTTAGTAAAATTGAAGTACTAATATATAATGTAATCTCTCTCAAACAATAATCAAAAACAATCATGAATTCCTCTTACGTTTTCGAGATTAAAACAGACAACTTCATTATGGTAGCTATTAAATTTGCCATTTTAGCATCATGTATAAGATTAGCTTTATTCTTTAGTGGAAAGTCAACATTCATTTTCGAATTATATTACGAGCTTTTCGATAGAATTGATAGCTCAAGTATTAATGATTTCATTAATAAATTATTTGTCATCACTTTACTATTCACATACTCTATTTTCCATGCATTTATATTTGAGCTAATTATTCCAGCTGTAAGTATCGGCGTTGCTGTTAAATTGTTCGGGTAATTACGTCTTCTATTCATCTTAAAAAACTATTTTTTATATCCATAAACTCACCTAAATATTGCCGCCACTAATATCTTCATAATTTAATTGCTTGGGGAAATTCTCTATTTTAACGTTTTTTACACCCGTCCTCTTAACAAAGTTATCAAGAGTCACGCTCTTTAAATCATATTCTTTATAAATTAATGTATTAGATTCTTCAACCTTTGACAAAAGAGTATTAGGTATTGTTCGGACTGATTTCGCGGACATATCCAACTCATCATATTCTTTTTGGACTGCCTTTTTTTTATCTTCAAACTTGATATGATATATTGCCGCGCAAACAAACTGTTCATAACATTTTTTCAAGTCATCATTCCCTATTTTATTCTTGATTACTTTCTTTGTTAAAGAGAGAATCCGTTTTTTATACTTCTTAAATTCATCTCCTTTAAATATGCTCTTTCCTGACGTTTCTTCTGTTTTTTTCTGAAATCTATTATTCATAAAAAAACTATGATCCAATTCTATATTACCACTCATTATATGTATATAACGTTTTTATTTTATATTCTTAACTTGTTGTCTTGTGTGATTATTAAATTTATCACTGCCTAAATTACATGGATTAGGGTTGAAATTGTCGAATTGTTCTCTCTTAAATAATAAAGAATGAGACCCTAATGTATTATGTGTCTGTTTAAGAGTGAAAGTAGGTATATTCACATTTTCTCTATATAAATCACTATTTGACCCTGGAATGTAACTATTTTGGGGAGTCCATTTCTGTGTTGTTCTAAACATTACTTTAACCTTTGAATCTGTATCAATTCTCGTTGCCCATCCAGAATATGGCGCTGAAGAACCAGGATTAAATTGTGTTTCCTGATTGAAAGTCGGCTGAACCTTAATTGGCGTATTTGATGGCATATGACAATCCAATGCTGGAAATAACACTTGTCTTGTTCGCACTGGTCTCGGGTCAAAAGTCTGCTGTAATTCTTGACTCGGTAGATTACGGTCATATATTCTGTCGTTTAATATTTCTAATCTCTCTGTATTACACTGTTTATATCCTTTTGCTACGCCGTACATAATAACTATATAATACCAATATAATTTATTTAGAAATATACTTAAATATTATGTGATAACCTATATATTAAGTTTAATATGTGCGGTATCTATTCTTTTCTAAATCATAGAAGTCAAGACTCAAATTTATCACTCGTAGAATATTTTAAAAATGGCGCATCACGAGGACCAGATAACTCGACATTTATTAACCTTGTTGAACAGTTAAACTTACATATCGGATTTCATAGGCTCTCTATCAACGGAATCGATAAAGGATCAGACCAACCTTTATTTATAAATAACAATATTCTTATCTGTAATGGAGAGATTTATAATTATAAACAACTTATCGAAAAATATGATATAAAGACAAAAACTAATTCCGACTGTGAGATTATTATTCATATGTATGAAAAATTTGGATTCGAAAAAATGATCCAAATTATTGACGGCGTTTTTGCCTTTATTCTTATCGACTGTTCAATATGTGAAGAACCTAAATTGTTCGTCTCACGCGACTCATACGGTGTTCGACCATTGTATATCGCACATCGCGAAAGCACTAATTCAACGATTTTTTCGTCAACACTTTCACAAGTCTCACCACATTTTACCGTTAAACAATTCACTCCTGGAACATGGAGTCAATATTCACTTAATAAGGTTTGGTCACATGTATCCAGTAATACATTCTTTAATGTTTATTCTATTCAATCATCTAATAACAACTACGACTTTATTAAAAACAACGCCTCAATTACCGCCATGACAACTATGTATAAGGACATCATTTATTACAATCTATCTAATGCAGTTCAAAAACGCGTCGATAATACCGACAGACCAATTGCCTGCTTATTAAGTGGAGGTTTAGATTCCAGTTTAATAACCAGTTTGGTTTGTAATTATTACCAAACTGAGACCAGAAAATTGGAGACATATAGTATCGGTATGCAGGGTTCAGAAGACCTACGTTACGCTAAAATTGTAGCAGATTTTTTGGGAACAAAACACACTGAAATCGTTGTTTGTGAAGAGGACTTTTATGCAGCCATTCCACAGGTTATTAAATCAATTGAATCATTTGATACAACTAGTGTAAGAGCAAGTGTAGGAAATTATCTAGTTGCTAAATATATTGCACAACATAGCGATGCTAAAGTACTATTTAACGGTGATGGTTCTGATGAAGTATGCGGTGGATATATGTATTTCCATTATGCACCAAATGAATATGAATTTGACCTAGAGTGCAAACGACTATTAAATGAAATACATTATTTTGACGTTTTACGGTCTGATAGATGTATATCCAGCAATGGATTAGAGGCAAGAACACCATTCTTGGATAAGGCTTTCGTATCAATGTATCTATCTATTCCCGCCTCTATTAGATGTCATAAAACAAATAATCAAAATGAGAAATACCTTCTTAGAAGCGCTTTTTCAAATATGGGATTACTACCAGACGAAGTATTGTGGAGAACAAAAGAGGCTTTTAGCGACGGCATAAGCTCCAAAGATAAATCTTGGTATCAAATTATTCAATCTCGTGTTAAAAACGATATCTCTGATAAAGTTTTGTTATGTGAACGAATTAAATACAAATATTGTAGACCAGATACAGCTGAACAGCTCTATTATAGAGAGATTTATGAAAAAGAATTTCATACAGTTAAATATTTAAATACAGAATGTATTCCACACTTTTGGATGCCGCGTTTTGTTGATGCTACCGATTCTAGCGCACGAACATTAGATATTTATAAAAAAGTTAATTCTAAATAAAAGTATTTTAATAAATAATAAATAATAATATATATAAATGACGATTTGGACTGAATATTTATTTAAATCTTTGCAATATAGCATATATGTTTTATATGTCTTAATTTACCTAGGGTTATGGTCAGGAGCACCAACTTATCTTGAAGATTTTAACTATTATATGAAGGTATTTGTTGGCATAGTGCTTCTTTATGTATTTAACCCCTTCTATTCTATGCCGTATAAATCTATACATAAAGATATTGCATTTACTGCTGGATTAATCATTATTACAACCACGTCTTTAAATGCATTTCAACAAAGAATTTTAAATACTTATTCCAACGTTAAAGAAGTTATTATTCCCTCAAATTCTTTTTAATATATACTAATTGCATTTATTTTTACGCTTTCGGGTTTTCTTATTTTTATTTATCTTTTTTCTACGAGAACCACCTTTCACTCGTTTTATTTTTATACTCTTATTCAGAAAAAAAGAGAGTTTTTTTATCATTTCTTTCGCATCAGCTTTGAACTCATCGACGCTTTTTATACCTGGAATATATTGCGCAATATGAACATATTCAACATTTTTATGAGACATCTTGCTATGATACTGGTCATCAAAGAATATATATTTATCACTTGTTGTGTTTGTTCCTAATATTTTAGATATATCTTTTATACTCTTATTATGAGACTTACGTTGCGGTTCAACCCTAACACCATTTATTTTATATGGACCAATAACTTGGTCAAATAATTTATAAGTATACATGCTATTTATATACGAAATAATAGCGTTATACCAATATTTCGGGCCCTGATTGTTCGTAAAGAGAGCCACTATTATATTAGGATTTGATTTTTTACCCCGCAGTATAATATTAAATAACTCGAAAATACCTGGTCTAAATGCATCAGGTGATGTTCTTAACAAATTATGTATAATCATCGTCTTACTAGCTAATGGATTTATACTTATTTCTTGGTTAAATAACGCACTTATATTTTGGAAATAACCAATAGTTTCATCCAAATCAAATAAAACAATATGTTTCATGTATATTTATTAATGATATAATAATTAAATTATATCGTTAATATAAATGGTTAGACAATTAACTAAAAAGGATTATACAAAATTACTTAAATTCTATGGAAAACACCTTCAATATGACACAAATAAAACGCGAAAGAAAAAGTATTCTTCGAAAAAAACACAGAAACTACTTCATAAGATTTTAGCGAAGAAAATGTGTCGCTGTGTGAAATCAGTCCAGAAGAATCCACGAAGAAGGCTTAAAGAACCACAAGCTATTGCCGTTTGTAATGACTCTATATTCAAAAAAAAAGGGATTAATTTCCACAGATTTACATGTAAAAACGGCTATAAACTTCACCCAAAAAAAGGAACTAATAGTTTTCTAACCAAGAAATAACCTCTTTAAGCCTCTTGATATGTATTACAAATATTTCCTCTACAGATAGGGCATTTATTATTTCCTTTCTTATACAACATTTCAGTGCAATCTTTACAACACACCTGATGACCACACGGTATAAAGATTGATGATGGTGTTTCACATAGACAAATAACACATTCTTCTACAGAATATATCTTCATATTTTCAATCTCATTTTTAATATCATATGTATCGTCGTTGTTAATATCATAATCATCCAGAATTTTAATATTAGTTTTTTTGACAGTATAAAAAGGCGTACCATTAACCATCGTTTTAAGGTCAGATTCATCTATTTCAAAATATCGGTTTTCCCGTCTAATATCTTTCGGAAATCTGCAATTATATTTGTTATTATAAACATTTCGGTATTCTTTACCTTCATCATTAATATAACAATGAAATTTAATCCGTAGTTTTCGTTTTTCTGTTACACATTTCAATATGATTTTTCCCATAATTAAATATATATAAGTAATACATTTGTATATTTAAGTGTTTATATTATATATTTGTATCTAATTATGTGGTTAATTAAATATGTATAAAAAATTACATCATCATTTTATCACTTCTTTTCCTAAATTCGTTCATTATCGAATACATTTTAATTATATCAATGATTTTGGTAATCTATTTATTCCCTTATATAAACTATTACCAAAAGTTATTCCCTTATATGAACTATTACCAAATGTCAAATGTGTTAATGATTCTGGTAATACATTTTCTTCTATTATCCCTATAAAATATAATCCAAATGTCAAATGTCTTAATGATTGTGGTAATACATTTAAGTCTATATTATTACGCATTTGTGTCTAAATACGTGGTTAATTAACTCTGTATAAAAAAGATTATATGACGTTTTTATATAAAAATACGTTTTTAATACAGACTTCATATTAGTATTTAAATTGACTAATCCGTTCTTAATAAAATAATAATAACATTCTGTATAAGGGTCAATACCGAATAGTATTTCATAATGAAGTATATTTCCATTATAATACGCGCTATATTCAGTTTTTTTTGAATAATCGTCGTAAATGATATATATAATATAACAAGGTATCATATATATTTAATATATTTATTTTTCCAAATACGTTAATACATCTAATAATACCTCCTCTTGGTCTGTTAGTTTCTGAAAAATCATACATTCATCAAATTTGATTTCAAACATTTTTTTCATATTATTCCTGCATAATATATTACATCCCTTCTGGTATATCTTGACATCCATAACTGTTCCGCCTGTAGTTAACTTTATATTATCAGGCGTAGTCAAATTAATCCATCTAATATATCCTCCATATTTAATAGTAGAGAGATCATCAACATATCTATATTGCTGTAATTTCTTGTGTAAATCCTTCAACGTCTCTCTTTTAACTTGTAATTTTTGCAGCATATCATTTTTAATTTTCATTATTGATGACCGTGTTTGGTCTATTAAATATGAGTTTTCATCCTTATCTATCGATTTAAGTAGGCAATCAATATCGGCGTTTGACATGTTGTTTATATAGTTATACTATACTATGTTTTTATTCAATTTAATAATATAATATATAGAAAAGGTAAAATAAGGTAGGTTAGATATGTAATTTCAAGAAAACACGTATTTTCAGAGACTTATTTGGATTTTCCCATTTTGGACATTTAAATGTGCTTTTTCCAAAAGTGAAACACAAACCCAGAAAAAACATGAAAACTTGTGATTTGTGACTGGATGCTCTCAATTTATATTTAGCAATAGAATATTTTTAAAGCATAAAATCAAAAAAAAGATATTAAAATTAAAATATCAATATCATATAAACATGGACATTTTTGAAAGTGAGCAGATTAAAAACGATTACACCTGTTTAAACTGTATGACGCATATAGGTAATGATATGGACGATGTATATTTACATTTTGAGACCACAAACTGCAAAATGAGCAGATTATACGAAATGTGCTCATACCACATCAACAAACGAGCAAGGTTTTACACCTGTTTAAATTGTGACTTCACCACGTCACGTTCTCAAGATTTTAAAAGACATATAGACACTGATAAACACAATTCGCGGATTGGTGAGCACAAAAAACACGCGGAATTGGGTGGCATTTTTACGTGTGAATTATGTGACTATACAACATCACGAATATATAATTTTCAACGACATAATGAGACCAAACATAAAAAGCACCCTAGTTTTAAAAGTGTGGTGTGCGGATGTGGTAAGTCATATAAGTATATTAGCCGATATAACAGTCACATCAAGAAATGTCCGTTTTATAAAAAATGTCCACTCAAAAATGAAAATGTCCATAATGATGAAATAGATATTAATATCACAAATGAACTTAAAGAAATTGTCAACACTGATAGCGTAAATATAGAGTGTAATCAAACCATGAAAGAGCTTCTTATGACTGTACTAAATGATTATAAAGAATTGGTGACTAAGGCAATTGAACAACCTAAAATCATTAATAATTCAAATATTAAACATCAACAAAATAATACGTCATTCAGTGTTAAAAATTACTTGAATACAGAATGTAAAGGAGCGATGAATCTTAGTGACTATGTTAATCAAATAAAGATTACCTTCGATGATTTGATTTATATGAAAGACCATGGAATTGTTAAGAGCTTCGAAAATACATTTGTTAAGGGACTAAGAGAAATGGATAAAACATTAAGACCTATTCATTGTAGCGATATCAAACGAGGAAACTTCTATATTAAAGATGAAGATAACTGGGAAAAAGATAACGAAAATGAGAAAATTATCGATACTTTGCGTAAAATAACAGACCAACAATGCGATGTATTAAAACAGTGGAAAATTATGAATGGTGACTGGTTAGATAATGAAATAAAACAAGAACACGCTAATATTGTCACGCGAAAAATAGTCGATATTTACGGAGAACAAGTGCAAAAACATATATTAAATTTATTGAAACAACTTAATATAAAAGAAGGGGTCGTTAACACTTAAAAGTTCGCGAATCCACCCAACGACTCATTAGCCGCCATTGGTTCTTGATACATATCATCGAAATTTGTTCCTCCACCACCAATTTGCTGTTGAGGTTGTTGCTGAGGCTGCGATTGCATTTGTTGAGACCCTTGATTAGGTAAATTATCAATCATACTTGTCGCCGAATTACCTAAAGTGTCCGCACGACTGGGCTGGTTATGTCCGGTATTTACAATCGGTTGGGATACTGATACGCTTGTTGGTCGGCGTTTATTGTTTGAATTATCATGTATCTCATATGGAGAAAATCCTAAATAATCTAATACACGGTCGCTAAGTATTTCAACTTTAGTTCCTAATTTTGTTTGAAGCGATAAAACAATAGTCATGAATCCAAGAACAATATTCAACATATTCAAATCTGAATAAGCAACCTCACTAAATGTCGGGATATATGTAATTAATCTATTAATAAAATAAATACCAACAAATAATACAGCAACTTGTAAGAATACTTCAATTACTATTTCAATAGAACCTTTATCCATATCACTCTCAGGAATATATGCTTGTGTTAATTTATTCATCAAAACAATAGGAATAATAGCTAAAATAGCATATTGTATTATATTCATTAATTCACCTTTTGATGATGTATTAAATGTAAACATATGATCTATAAAACCGTTCTTTCTCACAGATGAGGTTATTTCGTCAATACTATCCATATGAATTAACAATAGAAATAAAATAATTATTATATGGATTTTTAGTTAAATAAATCACTATATTCTCTCTATAAACTATGGATAATGAAGAACAACAATACTTGAATCTTATTAAAAGAATTAATTCAACTGGAGACAAGAGAACAGGACGTAACGGTATAACATACTCTGTCTTCGGAGAACAAATGCGTTTTAATCTGAGAGATGGAAAAATACCTATTCTAACTACTAAAAGAGTAGCTTGGAAGACGTGTCTTAAAGAATTAATTTGGTTTATTCGAGGAGAGACTAATAACACCATCCTCAAATCACAAAACGTTCATATTTGGGATGGAAATGCAACCCGTGAGTTTTTAGACTCTAGAGGATTACAAAATAATGAAATTGATGATTTAGGACCTATATATGGTTTCCAGTGGAGAAATTTTAATGGAACATATGAATCACATGATAATAATCAAAAAAATGGCGTTGATCAACTTCAAAATATTATTGACGCATTAAAAAATGACGGCTCTATGCCAGGTGAAAATAAATATTCGCGACGTCTCATTGTATCAGCTTGGAATCCGTGTGCAATCGACCAAATGGCTCTTCCACCATGTCATGTATTATTCCAATTCTATGTGAATTCTAAAGACGAATTAAGCTGTCATTTATACCAACGAAGCGGTGATGTAGGACTAGGAGTACCATTTAATATTGCAAGTTATAGTTTTTTAACACACATCATAGCAGCACATTGTGGGTTAAAAACGGGGGAATTAGTATATAGCTTAGGAGACTGTCATATTTATGAACAACACGTTAATGCACTCGGAGAACAGTTATTAAGAGAACCATATTCGTTTCCATCATTTAGTATTGTAAATAAGAGAGATGTTATTGAGGAATATAATATTAATGATTTCGAACTTAAAGAATACCAATATCATGGAAAGATTAAAATGGAATTTATAGCTTAATTCTTCGCGTGTTAAATATATATATATATGGATAAAAATAATAATCTCTATATATAGTATAAAAAATGCCCGATAAAATGCCCGACGTGATACTTAAATTTACCAACGCTTATAATGAAATTACAAAAGAAAAAAAATTTACCCAAGCCGCTGATTATCAACGAAAACTTAAGATAGTAGCGCAACATGCCAAGAACCTATAAAAATTGAACTACTTAATCTCTCTATTAATATCATATAACAATACAAACAACCATGACTACATTACTATTTCCATCTTTAGATGACCAAATTGAGATGATTGGCTATAATTCATTCTTCGATCCGGAGCCTGGTAAACCATCGGTCGCGAATGTAATCGGCTATTCAGAAGTAACTGATTTTTATGACTACAACGAAAAGACATGCGGAGAAGCATTCCTTCGAACTGACACTATATTTGGTATTGATTCTAATTGAATACCGTGTTTCTATGTTAGAAATACTGGTGAATATTCGTGCTGTAGTGAAGAAGATGAAGAAATTGATGAGTTAGAATCTAATTGTAATAATTTGATAACGTTTAATTCTTTCGATGAAGCTAT
>Ga0307932_1000061_pt1 | contig 38267 bp, 42 predicted proteins | sample OrgLakmetageno48_FD_201843 | JGI IMG/M metagenome (GOLD analysis project Ga0307932, IMG submission 201843) | Saline water microbial communities from Organic Lake, Antarctica - #48 | ecosystem: Environmental > Aquatic > Non-marine Saline and Alkaline > Saline | place: Antarctica: Organic Lake...
GAACACCAAAGCAGTTATACTTGCACTAAAGAAATTGCATTTAAAGGAAGATGCGAGGATATAGAATTTCTTAAAAAGATATTAATTGCTACTTGTGGGTACTACGGTTAGTATTAATGCTAACGTTTAGTATAAGAAGCGTTGAGAGGTACGAACAATGATTTTTATATATTGTTACCTATTGGTGCGGATTTTTAAACTAAAATATTATTATGAAAGACTTAACGACTAAAGAATTTTTTGAAGCACCAAGTAGAGTGCAATACATATACACAATGGGAATGATGAAACAGCCCATTGGTTCAAGTTTGTATAATGAAGCAATTGAAGAACACCCTGAATACTTCCCTGACGTAATTGAACATAGAAAAAAATGGGCGGTAATACCTCAAAAAACTCACGATGATTATTGGGAAGAATATTTGGCACTCGATAAAGAGATTATGAAAGATGTACCTGACAGCAAAGGCATAGTTTATTGGGCAAGTAACCCAAGTGACTACGTAGAATGGAATAAGAAATATACTAAAGCAAAAGAACAAGGAAAGCCTTTGTACCAAGAACTACATAAAAAATTCTATTCTAAATATGGTATTGAATGGAATGGATGGTAGCACTTGTAGGTAACACCCGTATAAAAAAACGTTTTAATGTTTTTTATACCGTGTTAGCAAAAGTTCACAAATAAATAATAAGGTAAAAATAAACCATAAAAACCAAAACCATGAAAGAAAAACACGAACTAATTAAAAGACTTTTACTAGAAGGAAAGACCTTAAAAAAATTAAAGTAAATGTTAACTAAAACAGAGTACTTAGAGATAAGGGATAATCACAGTAAAGACACATCCCCAGTTTATTATTGCCTGTGGAAGGTTAAGGGTAAAACTTCACTATCATCAAGTCAATTTAATGAAGCCTTCTGGACATGGATATTTAATGTGATTGGAGTACATAACTTCCCTGCATTACAGAGCTATGTGTTTAAAGAATTGGATAGCCACTTCGAAGTTAAAAGTTAAAGGTTGTAACAATTAAAACAAACAAAATTATGATACAGATATTCTTTAATATACTTGCAACATTATTTATAGGGTTTATGTGTTACCGTTGGGGGACTAGGAGTTCACTAGACTCAATGATAAAGGTTACATTATTTTTAGTGTTTATCTTAGGGTTTTTAATAATTTATACAGAATTAAAACAATATTAACAATAAAAAATAAAAGTTATGATATTAACATGGGATGAATTACCAAAAGAGATTCAAGATAAGATGCTTGAGAGACAGGAGCAACAAACAGGAGTTAAAAACTCTGAGTCATTTAAGAAATCTCTTTCGACTTGTAATGGGACTGGTGGTTTTCATTGGAGAAAATCTAAAGAGGGACATAAGTTCTGGTCTAAAATAGCTTATCATAGGGAAACAGATCATTTTTATGAGATGTATCCTAAGGTTGAAGATGAACCTATTAAAACCACATCTGAGTGTGTATTTGATAAGAAGAAAATACTAGAACAGAATGACCGCAACCTATACCTTAAGGTTGAGGGTAAAGAGGAGACTAAACACCTCCTAATAAAGGAAACACAGTTTAAGAACCACTTCGCTACAATAAACTTACAGGACAGGGAAATAGTAATATCTCTCATCCCTTCACCAGATACAGAATCTGTACTTGTAGGCCACTCTTTATGTAACCCTAAGGACACTTTCAACCTAGAGTTAGGGCAGAAGATTTCTAAGGGTAGAGCATTAAAGGAGTCATCCAGATTATTTAATATTAGTGATATTTCGAGTAAGTACATGAAAAACGATGATGTAATGCAATTTTTATTAAACAGAGTTGTGAAAGGGATTACTAAAAACCCCCATGATTTTATTAAAAGTTTAAGTAGATTTGTATGATAGATAATCTAGACATCATCCTCCCACTTTTAGATTTTAAGTCGGGGGATGACTTTTATTACTTACAGATACTCCAACGTAAGAAGGAGAACCCACAGTTAGGTAGTAATAGCCGAGTGATAAAGAACTACTACATCAAAAGTAACGTTGAGTTAACTAAGAAGTACGAAGAGATAAAAACACTTTGTAATATTTTTAATGCTAGGGCAAGTATTAGACTTAACAGGAGGAGCTTTGAGAAGGTTGCTTATAAATCAATGGTTAATACGGCAAACACTATGTCTAATAGAGAGTTTAAGTTTATAGCTAAGTCTTATGATAGAGCCTGTGGCCTTGGTCACAACGACCCAGATAAAACTTGGATCCTAGATGTTGACGAAGAATTGACACCAGATTTATTTTTTTCTGTTAAAAAGTTTATGGAAGGTGTTGAACCTAATAAGGGGGAGGTTAAAAGAACAGTGGTAATACCTTCTAAATCAGGTTTTCATATTATTGTTAGGCCTTTTAATTTAAAAGACTGGGGGGTTGAGTTCCCAAATATAGACATACATAAGGATAACCCTACTAACCTTTTTATACCTTAGATTAACCCCTTGTGTATGTAATAAGTTATCCTTATCTTTGGCCTTAGTTATAATAACATAGGGATCTAATACAGATAGGGATGAAGTTACAAGGTAAAGAAATAAGTTTGTGGTTTGAAGAGGCTTCTTCTGAATTAAGGGTTTTCACCTTTGAAGAGGAAGAGGCTATTTTTCACAGTGGTTTTAAGATAAGTAGAGGTAGAAAGGATCCAAACTTATACAAGCTAAGGGATGCAAGGTTTAGTGATGATTACTCATTCGTTAGACCCAAAGAAATAAAAGAGATCCGATTGAAGGGTTTTATAAAAGGGGTTGACGATATTAGTAATAGGCTAACCCTTAAAAGAACTGAGGAGTATAAGAAGAGGGTTAGTATTCTGTATGCTAAACGTAAGAGGGCAAACAGAGAGATGAGTAAGGATATCCGACTCAATAAAAAAAGGATTAGGAATGCAAATAAAAACATTGATATTTTAGTGGATCAGATTTTCCTGTTCCAAGCTAAAACAACTCAATATAACAATAAGTATAAATAAATCTAAATTAAATATCAATTATGGGAAGTATGACAAGTAAAGTTGAAAAAGGAAATGTTCTATACCTTAGTGTTGTAGGTGGTAACATGGTTGAAAACTCTGAGGAAGGGGTTGAAGGAGCTGTGAAACGTGACTACGAATTAAAGGATGGTACAAAGGGTACTAAATGGGATATCCTACACAAGAATTTATCTGGTAACATCACCACTATTAACTTTGAGGAATCGAAGTATGGGGAGAGAGTTGTCATTAAGTTTCAGAATGGTGAGGATAAGGCACAGTTAAGCTTTCCTACAGATAGTAAGTATTTTAGTGATTTTGCTAAGAAAATACCAAACGCAGATCTGTCACAGGAGATCAGTATCAACGTGTTTGATTTTGAACCCGAAGAAGGAAAGAGATTGACTGGAGTATCGATGAAGCAAGACGGAGAGAAAGTAGAGAATTTCTACTGGGATGGTAAGAAGACCTTGAATGGAATGCCTGAGGTACCAAAGGCCGACCGTAAAGAGTACGACACTGATGATTGGAAGATGTTCTTCTTAAAAGTGAAGAAGTTTTTGAAGAAGAAAGTACAGGCCATGGATATCCCATCTTATAATAGTGATTCTTCTGGTGTAACTCAGGAGCCTGTAAGCAGTGGTACTCCAGAGAAGGGCATCAACCAAGACAGTGAGGAAGATGATTTACCATTTTAATCAATGTCAGTAAAGGTAAGTAAGCTTTGGTCGGATGTCAAGTTTCAAAGGCTATCCGACCAAGCTAAATTACTCTACCTCTACCTATCCACCAACAAAGACATATCAGTCGTTGGTACGATAACACCAAACTTAGATGTTGTCAAGATTGAATTAAACTTCACAATAGAACAATTAAGGGATTCCACTAAAACATTAAGACAGTTCGGTTATATAGATGTCTTAGAAGATGGAGTCCTTTTCTTTATTATACCAGAACACTTCAACACCATACCAAAATCAGAATCTTCCGTTTTAAAAATCCAGAAGTGTTTAAAGGGTTTACCGACTAAGTTGGTAGATCATTTACATTCTCTAGGTATACGGGTAACCTCCAAGGTCAACGTATTCAAGAAACCAACAGCAGAAGAGGTTTCCGACTACGCAATGTCTAAGGGGTATAAGATAAAAGGTTTGGACTTCATTAAGTATTATGAGGATCAAGCTGAGAGGTTTGGTAAGAAAGATTGCTGGGTTGACAGTAGAGGGACAGAAGTAAGGGACTACAAGGCTAAACTACGTAAAGTCTGGTTTAGGGATGAAAACAAATTAAAAGTTGTTAAGGGAGCTCCTAAGGGCTTTGAAAGTTTCCACGTTATGGTGGATGGTAACCCTATATTTCCAGACAGTTGGAAAGGGGGTAAACCCCACTCCAAGAATCTGGCCATGGACATTAAATTGAAAGAACATTATAATAATACAGGGGTATGATAAAAAAAGAAGTAGTACTGAAGCTTATCGAGTTATCTTTAAACCCTGTACCTGTAACAAGGGGTACGAAGGAACCGGCTAGAAAGGGTCATCAAGAGGTACTAGATGTATCTGATATCGGTAAGTATAGTTTTGAAGAGGTTGGTATATCCACAGGTTATGCATCTTTAAATTTAGAGGCACTTGATTTTGACACTAAGAACGTAGACGATGCTGAGGCCTTTATGAAGTCATACGACAACATGATCCCGAAGGAACTGCTAGACAAATTAGTCATGCAATCGACACCTTCAGGTGGTAGACACTATATATACAGGTGTGATAAGATTGAGAGTAACCAGAAGTTAGCTCGTAACAAGAAGGGGGCAGCTACAATTGAAACTAGAGGTATAGGTGGGTATATAAAATGTGCTCCATCAGAAGGTTATAAGCTAGTATCAAAGAAGACCTTCTCAGAAATTCCTGTTATTACAGAGGATGAGAGGAGGTTACTTTTTATTGTTGCTAGACAGAAAGATGAACTCCTTAAGAAGGACATAACTAAAAAGTTTAGTACAGAAGATTTTGAGAGTTTTAAGAAATTCAAGCTTTACAACCAAGACCCAGAGATAGGGATTAAATTACTGGAGGACCACGGTTGGTCATACCACTCCGATAATGGAGACTGGTACAACCTGACTAGGCCAGACAGTAAGTCACAGGATTTACATGGTGGTTACAATAAAGAAGGGTTGTTCTTCCAGACCTTCTCCACAGCTCAAGATACTTTTGAAGAGAGGAGAGGTTATAATAATCACCACTTGTTTGCAGAGTTAGAGTGCGAAGGTAATTATAAGAAGGCTTACGCTTTGTTGTATGAGGCTGGACATGGATCTGATGATAGTGATGATGACGAGGAGTACGAGGATGAGTTGTCCTTTGTATCTAGGAGTGAGAATGAGGATGACTACTTAGAACAGGCTAGGAAGGGGGAGATATCCTTAGGCCTTACATTAGGTTGGAGAGATCTTGATGAGTATTTTAGACTTAAGAAGAACAGCTTTAACTTTTTGCTAGGACTTGATAACATTGGGAAATCAACTTTACTGTCCAGTATCATGATAGCATCGAATGTCATACACGGTTACAAGTGGGGGATATCATCACCAGAATCTTCTGTGACTGTTACAAGGAGAAATCTTTTAGAAGCAGAGGCAGGTAAAGAGGTACACACTTATAAGAATCAGCCTTTAGCTTACCAAGCTTTACTGCAGAAGAATAGGAAGTCCTTCTTTATCATGAAGAATGATGACCACAGCTCTATAGAAGAGATTTTGAATAGAGGTAAGAAGTTATACCAGAAGCACGGGATAGATTGTTTACTTATAGATCCATTCTCTTTTTACTCTGGTTCCGGTAACTTCTCTGGGGATAATGAAACTTTATCTAAGATTAGGGTATTTTGTCAGAATTACTGCAGTGTACTTATTGTAGATCACCCTTACACAGGTTTCACTAGAAATGCTAAGGATGAGCATGGGTTTATACAGATGCCTACTAAGTATGATGCATCAGGTGGTAATAGTAAGGCCAACAGGTGTGATGATTTTATATCGACACACCGGATTATAAACCATGATGATAACAGAGTTCGTAGGACAATGCAGATATCTATCCAGAAGATAAAAGATAAGAGTACAGGTGGTAAACCTCACATAGAAGGGGAGTATTGCCAACTTATTTTTGAAACAAGGGATGGATTCACTGGGTACTGGGATACAAACGGGGATAACCCTATGTATACTTCACTTCAAGCGAAGAAGGTAATAAGATCCAAGGTTGATAAGGGGGTGTCATTTGGTACACTTGAGGAAGCTTTTGGTTAAAAAGTAATTATAAATCACGTTAAATAAACAAAAATTATGAATTTAACATTAAGTTGTCTAATTAATAAGCCTATATGTGTTTTTTGTTAACATGAGTGGCAAAAGGGTTATGCCCTAGCTCAATTTAAAAATTGTGATAATAAATTTAGGCTTGAGGACGAAGATTTTAAATTTGTCCATTTCAGAACACTTGAAAACTTTACTTTTTACACAGATGAAAAAGGTGTATCTCCGGTTGATAGAGATATTTACACTTTTTATGAATTCTTTAAATTATAAAAACAAAAACCATGAGTGATAAAAAATATAATAAAATGTCTAATTTATTTTTAGGTAGAAACGACTTATAGAGAAGGGCAGTATTTAATAGTCACACTTTTGATGAAGTTATTTACTGGGACATCTCAAATCATTGTTTGGCGATTAAGATCACCATAGGCGGTGATGAGTTAGGCATTGTGGCTATAGGCTTAATAAACGAAAAGGATGACTTGTTCATTAAAGCAGGTGAAATATATAAGGACCTATCAGAAAAATACAATAAAAATCATGAATTTATAAAACCTGACTTATTATTTAAAAACTAAAATTATGGTAAATATACTTCCGAGGAATGATTTAAAATTACACACAGAAGATTCCACTTGTGATTGTGAACCTAAAGTTTTCTTCGAAGATGGAGAAATAATTATAACACATAACTCGTATGACGGAAGAGAAGCTATTGAAATGTTTAATGAAATTTAAAACAAAAATTATGAAAGATTACATTATTAAGAAAAGAAACAAAGATAACTCAGTATTTTTAGTCCAAAAGAAGTTAGAAGGACTACCCTTGCTGTTTAGATGTCTATACAAGACGGTAAAGATGTCGGAACCAGAAGCTATAGCCCTCATAAACTTAGGTATAAAGTTCTTCACCTACAATAAAGATGGTGGCTCTTACACTAACGTTATTAAGAGGGGGTTTCATTCGAATTACCACTTGGCATCTAGGTCAAATCACACTAAGGTAGACAACATTGGGATGTTACCTTTAATTTAAAATAGAGATTATGAGGGCGATACAATACTTTTTTAGGGCATTAAGTGAATACCAAATACTAAAATTTAAGCTTAAGTTTCAATTTGAGGTGCTAAGGATGAACACTAAGATAGCCCACTCCGAGAAGTTAAAATATTTAAACCAAAGATTAAAATAACTTTATGAAACAAAAGAAAAGATTAAACACAGAATTATTCGCAACAGGATTACTACAGGTCATCCTTGTTTGCTTTAATACTTACCAAGTGGCAGTCTACGCAGTAACACAATCAAAGTGGTTGTTAGTCGGGATTGTCTTGGTTGGTTTTTTAATATCATTTATATGGTCCTTCAACGTGAAGAAAGTAGCGTTTGGAGATTTGTCTAACCGAATCTTTTATGCTTTAGGGGCTGCCACTGGTAGTGCTATAGGTGTATTATTAGGTTCATTAATTTATTAGTTATGAGTATATTGAGCATTTCAGGACGTATGGGAGCAGGAAAGGATTTAGTAGGGGAGATCATTCAGTATTTAACTTATGTTGATACCAATACAGATAGTACAACCTTTGATGATTGGCAAAGTATGATACATACAAACATGGGGGATTGGAGAATCAAAAAGTTCGCAGCCAAACTCAAAAATATAACCTGCATAATCCTAGGTTGCACCATGAAGCAATTGGAGGATAGAGATTTTAAAGAGAAGGAACTTGGGGAAGAGTGGTGGGTTTATGAGGTTTTTTATGGTGGTGAAATGACAGGAGATTATAAGGAAGGCCTAGTATCTTACAATGAACCTCATTTATTAAAGGGTTGGGAGGAGCACAAACTTGTCAAGCTTACACCACGTAAAATAATGCAGCTATTAGGAACTGATGCAGGTAGACATATCATACATCCTCAAATCTGGGTTAGTTCTTTGATGAGTGGTTACCAAGATGAAGGGTATTACCAAGAGGATATACACCCAATACAGGGTAATTGTAAGTGGATTTCAAAGTTCCCTAATTGGATAATCACCGACACCCGTTTCCCTAACGAACTCAAGGCAGTTAAGGATAGAGGTGGTATCACTATCATGATTAGAAGGAAAGAAACTGACCATCTATCAGGTGACCACGCATCTGAAACAGCTTTAGATAATACAGAGTTTGACCACGTAATAAGTAATAACGGGACAATTGAAGATTTAATAAAAGTAGTCAAAGATATATTACAGTATCGAGGTATTATTTAGTATCTTCGCAACCCCTTAAAATATAAAACGAAAAAATATGGAGAAGAAGGAAAAAGCAGACATTTTCAAGGATCAGGGTTATCTAAACCCAGTTTATAGTCACCTTGATAAGTACTGCACTATGATGTACAAGAGTGTATGGACACCTGCAGCTTATCAAGCACTGATAGAGGAGCAAGATGCACCGCAGTACCACAATGAATTACCAGATGTTGATAAAGAGTGCATAAAAAGAGGTTTATTATCCGCAGCTATTGTGGAGGATAAAGTTAAAAGTTTCTGGATGACCTTACACACTGATTATCCACAGACTATAATCTCTGATGTAGGTGGTTTGTTTGGAGCACAAGAGGTTACCCACAGGAAATCCTACCATCACTTACTGGATGTACTAGAGATAGACAAGTCAGAGATAACTAAGTACAAACCTCTTAATGACAAGATAAAGTACCTAAGTAAGTATAATGAATCCGACCCTAAATTAAGGGGGGAGAGAGGTGCGCTGAAGAGGTTAACACTTTTCACAGCCTTGACGGAGAGGGTGAGTCTCCTCCCTTGCTTCTATATTTTGTCTAGTTGGTCCAAGGCTAAGAGAGGCTTAGAAACTATCTCTAAACTACAGAAATCCACAGCTCAAGAGGAATTATTTATGCATTATGCTTTTGGTATAGATCTTATCAAAATAATTAAGAAGCAAAAACCCAATTTATGGAACGATTACTTCGGGGAGCTGATTAATAAGAATATCAAGATGGCCTACGAAGCAGAACTTAATTTAATAGATTGGTTCTTTGAACAAGGTGTACCAGAGCATTTAACAAAAGAGGAAGTGGTTAACTTTTTAAACTTTAACTTCAAGGCACTTTGCCAAGACTTAGGTATAGAAGGTTTAGATTTCCCTGTTGATGAGGAGATGTACGAGGAGAAAAACTCATGGTTCATGGTTAGAATATCAGGAGCCACGGACTCAGATTTCTTTGTTAATGAGGTAGGAAATTATTCCAGCGAGGATGAAGAGATAGACCCAAACGAATTTCAATTTTAATATATGTACAGAGAAGAAGCAATAAAGTTTTTAGAGAACAAGAAATATCTGAAGGATGGAGAGACCATAGACCATAGAATTGACGGGATTTGTTCCGTTATAAAGAAACATGAATTAAGTTATAAACAGGAGGGTTTATCGGAGAGGGTAAAAGGTTATATTAATGATCAGATTTTAATCCCTTCCACACCTCAATGGTCAAATGTTGGTAGGACTTACACCGGATCCCCTAATCTACCGGCATCTTGTTATATACTTGGTGTCGAAAATAGTATACAAGGGATTTATCAATCCTTTGGTGAGACAGCTATGATGTCTAAATTAGGTGGTGGTATAGGTCAATCCTACATCAACGTATCTGAAAAGAATACAAAACTCGATGAGGGTTTTTATTCTAACTCAAAACTTGATTGGATAGAGGACGGGTTGAGAGCATCCCAGAAAGTTAGTCAAGGCGCAGTGAGGAGAGGTTATAGTACACCCTCTATGTTAATAACTGATGTAGAGTTTTATGATTTTATGAAGAGATTGGATAAAAAGAACATGGACCTAAAAGATCCTCTTTTAACAAACACAGGTTGTATTGTCTTACCCAAGACTTTCTGGGGGGAATTTGATAACGACCCTGAGTTGAGGAAGAGGTTCTTAATGGTTATTCAGAAAAGAAAGGCTAAAGGTAAGATATACATCTTAGATATTGCTAACTGTAATACCAATCACAGTGAAGTATATAAGAAACTTGGGATGGAAGTTAACGCTACAAATATTTGTACGGAGGCCATAACTTCTCTTGACCCTAGATACTCTTTTGTTTGCATGTTAGCATCACTGAACCTTATGGAACTTGATAAGATAGAACGTCGACGTCAAATTATTAAGGACTGTTTTATGTTCTTAGATATCATGACAACAGAGTTCATAGATTTGACAGAGGGTATTCCGTTCATGGAGAAGGCAAGACGAAGTGCAATAGAGAAAAGAGATATCGGACTTGGTACCATGGGTCTTGCAGACTTGTTTCAGTCTAAAGGTTATGCATTTGGTGACTTAGACAGTAGAAGACTTAACAAAGAGATCTATAAATTCATGAGGGATTGTGGTGAAGAGTACACTCGTGAAGCAGCGGAAATATTAGGTTCACCTCAGTTATGCCAAGATGCTGGTTTAGTACGTAGGAATGTATCCTTAATGATGGTTGCCCCTAACAAGTCAACCTCATTCCTAGCAGGTGTTAGTGCCGGTATACAACCAAGAATATCTAATTATTACAGTCAAGAGTTAGCAGGTTTTGAGGGTACAGTAAAGAACTTTTTCCTCCAGACAAAGCTTAGATCTATGGGTAAATGGTCCGTGGAAGTTTGGAATACCATTTTAAGTAGTGGAGGTTCAGTTAAGGACTTAGAATTCTTAGACTCCGATACAAAGGCCGTGTTTAGAACTGCATCTGAGATATCACCTAAGGATATAATAGACCTAGCAGCTGATAGACAGGAGTTTATAGATATGGGGCAGAGTTTGAATCTATTTGGTAGACCACAGTATACAACTAAAGATGTCTATGACATTCATAGGTATGCATTCTCCAGAGGAATTAAGACTTTGTACTACTATTTTCCTCAAGGACACGCATCGATTGAGGCTGATGATGGTAGTAATTGGGATGACTGCGAGAGTTGTGCAGATTGATAATAAACAAATAAAATAAAAATCATGGCAAGTATAACAATTACAAATGGTGAAGAGCTAACCGTAAAAGAGACCCTAAAAGAGGTATATGGTAAAATATCTAACCAAGAAAAGATGGGGGAAAGTCAAGTAACTCTAAATGTCAGGACTACTTATATGAATGGGGATTCACGTAGTATGGAGGTGATATACACCCCAACTGTATTTATGAGGCAAAACATTATGAAGTACCAGTAATCAAATAAAAACAAAAGATAATTAAGGGTTGGCTAGATTTAGTCGATCCTTTTTTATATATTTGCAAATCTAAAATTTAATAAACATGAGTAGAGAAATCAATTACAACAAAGAAGCACGTAAGAAACTACAGGCAGGTTCGGACAAAATTGCCAATGCTGTAAAAGTAACTTTAGGGGCGAAGGGCAGGAACGTTATCATCCAAAGGGAATATGGTTCTCCACAAGTTACAAAGGATGGGGTCACAGTAGCAAACAACATAGCACTTCCAGATCCTATTGAAAACATGGGGGCAGAAATGGTAAGGGAAGCAGCTAGTAGAGCCGGAAATTCAGCAGGTGATGGTACTACCACTAGTACAATACTTGCTCAAGCAATCATCAACGAATCGATTAAGCTTATCGACCACAAATCTTTTTCTGATAGGTTATTAGGTAAAGAGTCTGTTAACCCCATGGATTTAAAGAGGGGTATAGACAAAGGTGTTATGGCGGTTGTTGAGGAATTACGTTCAATGGCAGAAAAGGTTTCCCACGACAATGAGCGTATAAAACAAATTGCTACTATCTCAGCCAATGGTGACGAGGAGATTGGTAACTTAATTGCAGATGCAATGAGACAGGTTACAAGTGATGGGATCATTACTATTGAGGAATCAAAGAACACAAAAACTTTTGTTGATGTGTTAAGTGGTTTAAGATTTGTTAATGGATTGTTACACCCTGCCTTCGTAACTAATCAACAGAAAGTTACAGGTGAGTATGATGATGTGAATATCCTTTTCTTTAATGGTAAAATATCTACCACTAAAGAGATCCTACCAGTCATAGAAATGGGACTGAAGTTAGGTAAGCCATTAGTTATTATTGCTCATGACTTTGACGGGGAAGTTATTTTAACCTTCGCAAAGAATAGAATAGAAAAAGGTTTTAAAATTATACCAATTAAATCCCCAGCATTTGGTGAACTACGTAGAGATATGACAGAAGACCTTGCAATATTTACCGGGGCCACTATCATAAGTGAAGAATCAGGGATTACCCCAGCAGATTTTACTGAAGACATGTTTGGTAAAGCTAGTAAGTTAGAGGTATCTAAAGAGTATACTACGTTAGTTGGAGGTAGCCCTAAGGAAGGGGCAATACAAAACAGGATTGCCAACCTAAGATCTCAGATTGATGACAAGACCCAAGTATGGGATGACGATGAGATTAAAGGCCGTATTGCTAAATTGAATGGCGGTGTAGCTGTTATTTACGTTGGAGCAAACACTGAAGTTGAAATGAATGAGAAGAAAGATCGTGTTGATGATGCGTTATCAGCCACTAGATCAGCTGTTGAAGAAGGTATAGTTGCCGGTGGTGGTATAACTTTGATTGAAGCTTCTAATTGTTTAGACACATTAGGGGTATCAAACTCAGATCAAGGGAAAGGCCTTAAGATACTGAAGGATGCATTAACAGCCCCCCTCAAGCAGATTGCTTCTAACTCAGGGCTTAATGTAAATCAAGTTTACAATAGGGTTGTTGGGCTTGGATACCCTAATGGTTATGATGCTAAAGAGGATGATTATGGTGACCTCCTCGTAAAAGGGATTATAGATCCTGTTAAAGTTACACGAGTTGCATTAGAGAGTGCTGCATCAATAGCAACACTTATCTTAACATCTGAGGCTACAGTTAGCCTTATTCAAGAAGGTAAATAATGAAAACTTGTGTCTTTGACATAGAGGCAAATGGACTGCAACCAACAAAAATACATTGCTTGGTTGCAGCTGTTTACTCTAAAGGTAAATGGATTCAAAAGACAACATCGGATTACGATCAGATGAGGGGGTTTTTTGAGGGATCGGATATCTTAATTGGCCATAATATTTCATTGTGGGATATACCAGTTATTGAAAGGCTACTAGGTATCAAAATTAAAGCTAAGATAATCGACACATTAGCTTTGTCTTGGTATTTATATCCTGAAGGGGTTTATGGTAAAAAGAAGCATGGCCTTGCAGATTGGGGTGAGTACTTTGGTGTATCTAAGCCTAAAGTGACTAATGAGGAATGGATGGGTCCATTAGAGGGGGAGACTCAAGTGGAGTTTCAATCTAAAATGAACCACAGATGCCAAGAGGATGTTAAAATTAACTGTGCTCTAATTGATAAGGAGTTAGCAGATCTACATAAGATCTATGAGGATAAGGAAGGTGAGGAGAAACTTATCGATTACCTCATGTTCAAAATGGATTGTGCTAGAGCAGCTGAGAAAAGTAGGTGGAAATTAGACGTTGATAGGTGCAAAGATGCATTTGATAAGTTATCTGGTGAGAAGAGCCTTAAGGTTATAGAATTAGCTGAGGCCATGCCGGAAGTTATCAACACTTCGATTATAAAGAAGCCAAGTAATATGTATTTAAAAGGTAGAACTTATAATAAACCTAAGGTCTATGAGAAATCAGATGGCACTCTCTCTAAGGCCGGAGAAAGGTTTAATGAAGTTTGTAAGGTACAAGGTTTAGAGCCAAGTAAAACTTACAAAGTTTATGTACCATCCAAGGAGCTAACCGCTTCAGCAATAAAATGGTTGGAAGCTGCTGAGTCCATGGGATTAAAAGAAGATTATGATGGAGATGTAGAGGTTGAAGGTGCATCAGAAAAAGGTAACCCAAATGCCCCTGCACAAATTAAGTCTTGGTTGAATGAATTAGGTTGGAAACCTTTAAACTTTAGTTACTCTCAAAAGAAAGATGAGGATGGTAAAGAATATACTGATAAGATACCTCAGGTTAGAGTTGATGGTAAGGACGGAAAAGAGCTATGTCCATCGGTTAAAACCCTTTTTAAATTTGAACCTAAGTTAGAATTGCTAGAAGGATTGAGTGTATTGACTCACAGAATTGGAATTCTTAAGGGTTATTTGTCAAATGTGGATGAAGAGGGGTATTTGAAAGCTAGAATATCTGGTTTCACAAACACTTTAAGGTTTAAGCATTCCATAATCGTTAACTTACCTTCAGTGGACAAACCTTATGGCGATATTGTAAGGGGTGTGCTAATTGCACCAGAAGGCTATGAGCTTTGCGGATCTGATATGTCAGCACTTGAAAACAGGACTAGAGACCATTTTATCTACCCCTATGACCCAGAGTATGTAGAAACAATGAAGGATAAGAGCTATGACCCACACCTTGCTATTGCAGTACAAGCTGGTTTTATGACAGAAGAGCAATCTGAGTTTTATAAATGGTATAAGAAAAATCACTAATTAAATATAATAAATATGACACTTGAAGAGATGGTCAAGCTCCCAGATAAAGAGCAGAAAAAGTTATTTGATAAGTTAAATTTTGAAAGACAGAAAGGCAAGACCACAAACTATAGTTCAGTTTATGGTGCCGGAGGACCAAAGATTGCAGAAGCAGCTGGCATCCCTGAACAAGAGGGTTACAATTTACATGAAGCTTACTGGAAAGTAAATTGGTCTGTTAAAGCTTTGTCAAATGATCAAACGGTTAAGTACTTCTATAAACAGTCTAACGGGAATATAACCTACAAGATGTATAAAGGTTCTGATTTAATTCCTAATGATCAAGATAGTAAGAAGACGAGGAGTAATAAATACTCACTTGCTAACAAAGCTGAGTCATTATGGCTATGGAATCCAGTCAGTGAATTATGGTATTCACTAAGGTATCCTAAAGATATTTTTAGTACATTAAATCAAAGCTCCGGTGTGTATTGCTTTGATTCATGGATTAAAAAGTTTAGAGAAAAGAGAACACAACTCACAGGTCAAATGCACGATATATCTTTGTCGTGGGTAAACTTTGTTAATTGCTGGAAAGTCCAATATCAATAAAGCTACAACAGGGCTGGTAACAGCGAATGTGAATGCTTAAAAATTTATTGTATATTTGATTCATGACAAAATTAAATATTATGGAAAATCAGCAGGATTACATCTTAAATGAAAGACAAGAGCAGGTTCTTTTAACTGGGTACTATGGAGATGGTTATTTAGTTAATCAGAAAGGTAGCAATTACTATTATGGTGCAAGCTCTATAGTAAGACCATTATTAGAACTGAAGTATAATCTCTTAGGTGACTTAGTAAATAAAGAAATCAAAGAGGTTGACAACAGTGGCGGTTATGGAAATGGTAACATCTTCAAGCTTGAAACAAAAAAATCTAAAGTTATTACTGAATTCACTAAACTTAGTGATCAAATTAAGCTAAATAAGTTTACAGAATTAGGTATTGCACTTTGGTTTTATGATGATGGCAGCCTACACCAAAAAAATAGTTTTTATAACCTATGTACACACAAGTATTCTAAAGAGTTTCAAGAAGATCTATTAATACCTAAACTAAAGGAGTTTGGTATTAATGCAAGGGTCGCAGTAGAAAGGAAAAAAGACGGCAGAGTTTTTTGGTACTTGAGGGTTAATAGACATGATGGTGCTATAGAGGTTAGTGAAATATTAAATAAGTATCCTGTCTCAGGTATGAGATATAAGATGTGGTCTTCAACGACTAGCCAGCAATGGCGTAAGCTCCAAGCGGAGTTGAAAAGCAAGGGTCAAGTTTTATCTAAAAGAGCTTTTGCAAATGAGCTTAATAAGAGACTTGACAAGATATAGTCTGAACTTATACGGTAACGTATAGCAGTGTTTTATACACGGGGGGAACTTAGTGAATTTCCTTGAACAAAAATGGAAGTAATTTTGACTATTAAAAAAGGTCATAGAGAAGCTTGTGAGAAGCTGTTAAGAGAATCAATAAGAGAAGTAAACGAAGAATTAGGGCTTAATAGAGAGATGGACATAGATGTTCAATTCGGCTCCGATTATGCAAACGTTCATTAGACTATGGCAAAAACAACAAAGAAGAGGATGGGTAGAAAGATAGTACAGGCCAAGAAGGTAGAAATTGACGGGATACAATTCCAGTCAACCCTAGAAGGCACCATGTACAAATTACTCAAAGAAGCAGGTATCCCTTCAAGTTACGAAGGTAAGAGTTACAACACTTTTAAACCTTTTGTTTTAAAGGAGGAGTGTTGGGAGAGAGCTAGGAAAGCTAGTAAACTTATGATTGACCGGAGGAAAGTAAGCAAGGTTAGTTATACACCAGATTTCATAGGGGAGAATGAGGAGTGGTTTATCGAAGTTAAAGGTAGACCAAATGAATCCTTCCCTTTAAGATGGAAGTTATTTAAAGAGTTGGTTGCAAAGTGGGGTAAGCCACCTCTAATATTTAAACCTACAAAAAAATCAGATTGTCAACAAGTAATAGAAATTTTAAAATCAAAAGGGTATGGGAAATAATGTAACTGAAGGGATGTTTTACGACACAAATATCCTACATGATCAAGTAACAGATCTGTATGAGGCACTAGCGGATAAAAGTGAACCTGAAGCTAAGGGGGCTTTAGCAGCAATCAAGCTTACTATAAATCAAATTGAAAAAAAGTATGAAATTTAAAAATTTAAGTTCAGACCAGAAAAGGTTTATTGATAATGTGTACAAGAAACCTTTGAGTAAAGAAAGTGCTCAGAATGAATTGTCGGATGCATTTAATGTAAGTTCTAGAACTATAAGAGGTTGGGCTAAGAAGTTAAATCTAGTTGAATCCCCACATAGGTTAGACCTAAGCATGATCAAAGATAAAAGTGGTAAGAACATTCTAGTCATTGGTGACTTACATGAACCTTTTTGTCTTGATGGTTACTTAGAATTCTGTAAGAAGCAGTATGATAAGTTTAATTGTACAGAGGTAGTGTTTATAGGGGATATTATTGATAACCATTATAGTAGTTACCATGAGACTGATGCCGATGGTATGGGTGGGGGAGATGAGTTATCTCTTTCAATCAAGAAGTTAGCTAGGTGGTACAAGACTTTCCCTGAGGCAACTGTGTTAATTGGTAACCATGACAGGATGATCATGCGTAAAGCTCAGACATCAGCTATACCAAAAGCTTGGATTAGAAACTATAAGGATGTGTTAAATGTACCGAAGTGGAACTTTGTAGACCGATATGTAATTGGTAAAGTTCAATACATTCATGGAGAAGCTGGTACGGCCAGCACTAAATGTAGAGCAGATCTTATGTCAACTGTACAGGGTCATTTACACACACAAGCTTACACTAACTTCTATGTTGGAGCCAACTACAGGATATTTGGTACACAAGTTGGATGTGGGATAGACTTTGAAGCTTATGCCATGGGTTATGCCAAGAGGGGTAGAAAACCAGCCATAGGTTGTGTGGTAGTACTTAATGAAGATCAACCAATTAATATACTAATGGAACTATGAAAAATGAAATAACTATATCAAATGACCACGGTGTGTTCAAAGTGAACCACTCAATGAGAACCATATCTGTCCCCCAGTCCGTTGAGGAGGGGGATTACCCACAAGAGGTTAAGGATTATTTTAAGATTAAGGGCTATTATAAACAATTAAATATACTTTAAATGAGGAAATTAAAAGAATTAAATGAAGAGAAACTAGTATTCTTCGATCTGGAATCAGCTAGGGTTGTCAAAGATTTAGATCCGGATAGTCAGCTTTATGACAGTTGGGATTATAAAGTGAACAAGAGTGGTGAGATGACACAGGAAGAAGTTATTAATTCCTATGTAGAACAATCTGGTTTACATCCGGAGTTCGCTAAAGTTGTCAGCATTGTTGTTGGTAAGGTAGTTAAAGGTAAAATCGCTTTGATTACAATTGATGATAGTGATGAGGCAGACCTACTAAAGAACTTCAACTTAACCTTACGTAGGTTGGCCGGAGATAAGCTAGTAGGGTTTGTTAACACAGGTTTTGATACCCCATTCATATTTAAGCGTATGATTATAAACGGTATTAAACCAGATGACAGGTTAGATTCTTCTGATTTGAAACCCTGGGAAATTGATGAGATTGACCTAGCAAAGGTGTGGCAAGGTACAAGCTTTAACAGGGCATCCTTAATAAACATAGCCACAGCATTTGGTCTATCATCCCCAAAAGATGATATAAGTGGAGCTGATGTAGGTAAAGTTTATTGGGATCAAGGTGCTAAAGGTTTAAGTAGAATCTCTAGGTACTGCCGGAAAGATGTAGTTACTACAATAAATGTCTTTAAGAAGATGAGGTTGGAGGAACCACTTGAGGTAGCAAATGTAGAGATTGAAGAAGAACCCCTTATTATTAAGCTTTTTGGTGGAGGTGAATACAATAAAGCCGAGGAGGATGAACTTAAACTTATCTTAAAGGATATGTCAGAACCTGAAAGGTTGTCAACCTATGTTATACTAAACAGTATAGTGTCCACAGCAAAAGGGAAGAAAACCAAAATTAGTAAGGCCAATATAAAAACCCTTAAAAAAGCATTCAATGACTAAACAAGATCAAATGATACTACCACGTAAGGATAAAGAAGGGGCATATTACATTTCCTACTCCCAGATAACAAAGTTTAAAAAGAGTAAGAGGGAATATATTAGACAGTACTTCTTCGGTGAGGACACAGCTTCAGCAGCCCTTAAAAGGTATGGTGCTTTCGGGCACCTTATAGGGGAGGCCTTCGAGAATAATGACTTCACACCTTTTGAAGGTGAGGATCGTACATTCATGGAAGGGGTTAGAAAGTATGACGAGTTTGAAAGGAAAGTTAAGCTACAGATGGATGGGTACCACGTACTTGGATTTATCGATAGTAACACAACCCCCACAACTGGTAAAGGATCTTATGTAAAATGCATCCTTGATTATAAAACTGGTGATGTTGATAAGAAGTCCCCAGACTATAAGTCCCCAGACTACAATCAACTTGAGATCTATGCAGCAGCTTTGAAGCAGAAGTATGGGAAACTACCTGATATGGCTCATGTGATTTTAATTGGTCGGGATGGCAATGCTTTTAACGGTGAAGAGTTAACACTTAATAGAAGGATGGCTATCATAGAAAGGTCTATGGATCAAGAGCTGATTGATAAGGTTCTGTTGGATGTACAAGAAACAGCAGAGGAAATTTCTAACTTGTATAAAGCATTCTTAAAACTAAAAGGAGTTAAGTCATGAGTATGACAAGTAAAGTTCCAGTTAGAAGCCCCTCAAAAGAACTCAGAGGGGTTTTCTACAAATTATTTACACAGGATGATCAAGGTTTTGATGACTTTGATACTTACTACGACAGTAAGATGGAAAAATTAATTAATCACTACAAAAAACTTTTAAAAGATGAGGAATAGGAAAGAAGCACCGAGTTATCAGGATTTAGTTAGAGAGGAAAAATCTGACTTGGAAAAGAAAGTGTTTAAACTACAAATATTTGTTGAAGAGGATGAAAAGTTTAAATGTTTAAACAGTTATGTAAGTGTAGATTTAGTCAACCAGTTAAGTGTTATGGAGGATTATCTAGAGATTTTAACTAGGAGAGTGAGGAGGTTTGATTATTAATTTGCACGGTAAACTATTTTAACCTATATTTGCAGTATGAAAAATCAAGTATTACATATTGAACATTTACTACCTCAACTCCCTCAGGAGATTCAGGCAGGTTTTGTATGTGATATAACGGAGTTCTAAAATACTCTATATAAGTTAAAATCAACAAAAACCCTGTCTAGAAATAGATGGGGTTTTTTATTTCTGGCCACGATCCATTGGTGTGGTTACCTCCCTTGGAAGGAGGGTTATTGTGTGTTCGACCCACACTGGCCAGACGACCAGACTGTTACTAATTCATAGAAGGAGAATTGTATCCTAGCGTAGAATTAGATTTGCTCACGTGGTGGAAATGGCTATACACGCTGGTTTTAGAAACCAGTGCCGAGAGGATTAAGAGTTCGAGTCTCTTCGTGAGTACAAATTGGAGTATAGCATAAAGGTAATGCACGGGTCTTTGAAATCCGTAAAGGAGGATCAATACCTCCTACTCCATCCATATGGTCTTATAGTGCAAATCGGCTGAGCAATCGGGTTGTGATTCCGAGGTTAGAGGGTTCGATCCCCTTGTAAGACCCTAATATTTAAAAACATAAACATGAATATACAAGTCTTATACAATCAATGGCAATTGACAGAGCCTGAACAAGGTGATACAGAATTATACCAATTTACAAAAAGTGAATTACTGGATTTTGCAAAGTACTACCACAAGAACACAAAGAATTAATACTACAAATTTATTTTTATACTTGTGTATGTAAATTATTTTACATATGTTTGCAGTTCAATATTAAATAATAACTAAAATTAATAGTAATGTTAACAAAATCAAATGACCACAACCCCAACTATTTAGCGAAAGTAGTGTCTTTAAAAGGGTTGAAGAAGCACAGTAATGCTGACAGGTTACAAGTTGTGGACATAGACTTCCAAACAGTTATTACTGGTATGGATGCTGAAGATGGGGATATATGTGTATTCTTCCCACTTGAGTCTAAGATAAGTCAAGACTTCTTGTCTGCAACAAATTCCTTTAGGGATAAAAAGTCTAATGCAGATGATACCAAGCAAGGGTTTTTTGACGATAACTGTAGGGTACGTGCTATGAAATTACGTGGAGAAAAATCCATGGGGTACTTAGTACCAGTTGATCAGGTTATTTTATGGTCTGGTTATGATGATGCAGGTGGTACTATCGGCCAAGAATTTGACACAGTCAACGGTAAACTTATAGTGGAGAAGTACCAGATTAAAAGGAAGGTTGGACCTCAAGCTAGACAAGGTAAGAAACCAAAAGTATCCCGTCTTGTTGATGGCCAGATCCATTTACATGCTGACACAGAGAATTTACGTAGAAATGTACACAAGATAAACCCTGAAGATACAATCTCTATTACATACAAGACTCATGGTACGTCATGGTGGGTTAGTAATGTACTAGTAAAAAGAGAGCTTTCTAATGTAGAGAAGGTGATAAAGTGGTTAGGTTTACCTGTACAAGAGTTGGAGTATGATTTAGTGTATGGCTCGAGAAAAGTAGTTAAGAATTCTAGTATGAACGACCCTAAGCAGAAGGATCACTTCTTCGGTTACGATCTCTGGGAGAAGATTAAGGATGAGGTTGGTGATAAAATACCAAAAGGCTACACACTTTATGGTGAGATGTTAGGGTATGACCATAATGGAGGTTACATACAAAAAGGTTATGATTATGGTTGTGCAGTTGGGGATCACAAACTAGAGGTCTATAGGATAACTCAGACAACACCAGATGGTGGAGTAGCAGAGTTATCTTACCCTCAGATAGCGGATTTCTGTGGGAGAAATGACCTTAACCCACCACATTTGTTTTACCATGGTCGTTCTGTAGATTGGTTAATGGAGAATATAGATACTCTAAGGATACCTGAAATATCAGAAGAAAATTGGGGTGAGAATTTAATTAAAAACCTAGAACAGGACTACAATGAAAAAGACTGTTTCATGTGTAATAACAAAGTACCAGAAGAGGGTATTGTTGTAAGGAAAGAATCATTGTTTAACTTTGAGGCTTATAAACTAAAGAGTTTTAATTTCCTAGAGCAGGAGACTAAAGAGCTTGATAGCGGAGAGTCTGATATAGAATCTGATAACTAATGGATAAAAAGAAACTAAAAGTAGGGGATAGAGTAAGGGTTATAAATTATGGGGCTCTACTCTGGGAGAATGATAAATATGGGAATCTTATTACATTCGACATGAACCCTGAACTAATCGGAAAGGAAGGGGTAGTAAGTAAGGTCACCAAGACACAAGGTGTTACTGAGTATGCTGTAGATGGGATACCAGAGAAACACGCTTGGTACGATAGGGATCAGTTAGAAAGGTTACCTAGTGAATTACTAAAGCAAAGAGATGAGCTTTTAAGGGTTATAACTCAATTCGTTAGTGATTTTGAAAGTGATTATGTTATGAGTGACGGTCGAATTGTAGACAACCCAGATATAATATTATTAGAAAACTACAAATCATGCAAGGAAGCAATTAACAAAGTACTAAAATAAAAAATATGGCACAATTTGAAAGATTAAGTATTGGTAGAGTAGGTTTAGTACAGGAGACCGAGGATGGACGTATTAGACAGATAGATCTAACCGAAGAGCAAAGCAAGATGCTTCAAGTATTGGTGGCATCAATAAGTCAGGGTGAACCCCTTGTCCAGATGGGTGAGGAGTATGATTTAGTATTAAAACATTAACAATGGAAAACACAGAAAGAGAAATAGAAGAACTCCTTATAGTACTAAGGGATTTTATAGTGGACTACAAATACTTCACTGGGATGTGTTGTGCAGTATTTGATATGGATATTTGGTTTGGTGTTCTAGATACAAAAGAAGTTAAAACACTAAAGGATTTTATTAAAAGTAAAATACCTGAAGGTTTAAACCCACTTGAATTGTGGTATGCTATTGGAGAAAAACAACCAAGAATAGATTGGATTAACGAACAAATTAAAATTTTACAAAATGGAAAATAGAATAACAGCTTTAATAGGTATTTCAGGTAGTGGTAAATCAACATGGGCTCACGAGCAGTGGTTAGAAAACCCTGACAACACCGTGATAGTGAACAGAGATAAAATCAGAGAAGGTCTATTTAGTTTCACAGAGGATAGTATACATGAGTATTACAGGAGAGATGATCTGTATAGGACAGAAAAGTTAGTAACTAGGTTTGAAGATACGTTAATTAATGAGTCTTTACAGATGGGGAAGGATGTCATCATAGATGCAACACACCTTAAAAGAGGCTACTTAGATCGCTTCTCCTACTGGAACGTCTCAACAACCTACAAGTTATTCCCTGTGACCCTAAAAGAGGCTGAGGTGAGGGATATGAGTCGCAAGAGGAGTGTTGGACCAGAGATTATACAGAAGCAATACAATAACCTTGTTTCACTGTACAATAATTTAAAGTTTAATCCTATAAAGTTTGAAGTTAAAACGATAGATAACAACCCCTCAAAACCTGATGCAGTGATATTTGATATTGATGGTACAATTGCAAAAATGGGTGATCGTTCACCTTATGATTGGAAGAGGGTTGGAGTAGATACAGTAGATGAATCTACAGTTAAGGTCATGGATATGATAAAGTCCTCTGGAACTAAGGTTATAATTTGTACTGGTAGAGATGGTATAGCACTTTATACAACCAAGTTATGGTTAGAGGTTAACAAGATTAACTACGATGAAATACTTATAAGACCAGAAGGTGATTCTAGGCCGGACTGGGTTGTTAAAGAGGAGATGTGGAGGGAGATTGCCAAGGATAACTATATTGTAGGTATGTTTGATGACAGGCTACAGGTTGTTAGGAGAGCTAGATCTTTAGGGCTGAAGGTGTTTAATGTAGAATACAATAACTTTTAAACTGACACAACCCTAAAAAGCCTTAAATTTGTAACCTAAACAAAAACAGGATATTATGTATAAAAGTAAAACAAGTGCAGGTTCGAGTAAAAAAGGTAAATCATCTAGCATGAAGAAAACCATGAAACCTAAAGCTATGAAAGGTAAGAAGGGTATGAAGTAAGAGTATATTAGGGGTGGGCTGGCCTAGTAGATACTAAAGCTATTAAAGGGGTTAACACCTGAGAATAGTTACCAGACCAGAAATAGAATAGGTTTTTACGTGTGTATTTTGCCTAGAAGTAACTGAGTTAACTAGGTTACTAAAAAAATAACGACTCTTCGCAAGATTATCAGACTAAATGTTGCTATTAAAAACCCCCATAGGCTGTTGCTTATAGGGGTTTTTCTTTTACTTATTTTTCTTATTTAACTTCTCCATTTCTGCTTCAGACTTCTTATAATCTTTATAAACACGCATGTAAACTTCATATTTGAATTTAAGGTTGGCATTGATATTAGCTTGTAGGTCTTTTTCATTTTCGTTAGACTCGACAAACCTCTTCTCCCTCTTCCTTATTTTACTTAACCTTTGATTGGCTTTATCTAGGAGTCTTTTATCCCTCATTAATATACCAACCTTTTTACGTTCTATGGGAGATAAGTCATCCATTCTTTTTTTATCCTTTATAAGTTTGAGTTCAGTGATGTTGTAATTAGTATATACTGCATTCTCAATCTCATAAAATACTTGAGAATAGTAGGAGTCTTGTGTCTCACCAAAGTACTTCCTTACCGCAGGTATCTGATAAAGCTCTGTTTTTCTTTTATCATCTACGTTATACCTACTTTTTATGGTTTCACCAACCGCTGTTGCAGGTTCGCTGAACACATTAAAATAAGTCTTATCTGCCATGGTAAAAAGTCTTTCAGCATATTTAATAGAACCCCCTCCACCTTTGTACAATGCGTACATTAATATATCGGGGTTTAAATCTACTTCACCTTTACTTACTTCTGTACCACCTGTAACTTTGTTTAACCCAACTGTGAAATCCTTCATCCACTGAGGAGAGTTGTCCTTACCCCTACCAGATGTTGGTACTTCACCCTTTTCTGTACCAAATAAATCCCTGTAGATAGGTATACCTGCAAAGTTTTTATTAGATAAGATATCACTAGTAAATTTACCTACTTCTGTAGGTACTAAAGATGCAACGACTGATCCCATAGCATTATCCCTTTTAGATATTGGTATAGGGCTAAATGAACCTAGTACGGAACCTGTCATAAAACTAGCTGCTTCACCAGCATCTTTATTACCAGTAAAGACATCTGTTGCAGCCTGACCTACATTGTAAAATACGTTGTAACCATAAGAGAGTGGAAATGTGACATAGTTCCTACCTGTGGTCATTATGATTAAATTCCTCTCCTTGATCCAATCATCTATTTCATCATAATATAGTAAACCAGTTTCTTCATTTTCCTCGCTAATACCCCTATTAAATAAGGTTAAGGCTGCACCAAGCATTGGTAATGCTAAAGCAAACTTCTGAGCCCCTGTCATACCTGTCTTTACTTTACCATTTATATCCTTATACTTCTTAACCTTAGCTAAGTTTTTATAGATGTTAACACTACCTTGTATAGCTGTATTAGAAAATAAGTACATTGCATTTAATATTGTACCTGCATTACCCTTCCTGTTAAAGTTAACTGTAAGCTCTTTTGCTAAGGAAGCAGCAGAAGACCTACTAGCACCTGCGTTTATAGCTGATACATAAGATGAAAAACGCACTCCATTTTCAACTGAGGTGTTAGCATCCTCCATTAATTTCATGGCAGCTCTCCTAGCCCTAGCCGGTGAAGTTTTAGATTTTTTAGCACCTAAAGCATTTACTTCCCTTACCAAGTCATCATAGGGTGTTTGCTCCACCCAACCGGTTTTAGCCCCATCTTTGATAAACTGGATGTAAAGTTTTGTCATTTCAGGATCTGAGTCCTTCATATTCCTTTCAAACCTAGCAATAGTTTTTATCGCTTTTGGTATACGTTTAACTGTCTCTGTTGCTATTGACTTAGCATCTAAGTTTGGGTTTGTATCTTTTTGACCCTCTAAATGAATTATAGCTGTAGCTAAATCACGGGGGAAGTTACCAAGCATGAAATCAGGGTCAAGTGTTGTTACAACAGTTCTAAAGTAATTATTAAAAATTGATGCTGTTTTAAGTAACCAACCAGATTGAACTTCATCGGTTGTATTTTGTACGTTCTGGGCTAATATATTATCTTGAAATTTTAACCACTTCTGTACACCCTTTACTTTAACCCCCACCCAAATATTTTCCCCTATAGTAGGTGATTTGGTTTTATTCTTTTGACCATCACTAAAGATTTTAGCAAGCTCAGATGACTTAGGGTTATCTAATAAGAGGTCATGGATGGAATTTAAAAATTCATTCTTAGCAGCCCTTATTTCTAAGTCCGTAGTTTGCATTAGAATATTAACTAATATATTACCTGCTTTTGTGGTTCTACCCCCAGCTTTTTTCCATTCATTACCTTTTATAGTCAAGCTCTTCCCTTGTCTTACAGATGCCACCTCTAACTCCTCCTCAAAAAAGTTTGTTAGGGGTACATAACTATCTACTTTAGATAACTCATCGTAGCCCTTCTGATCTATAAGACCTGACTCCAACATTCTTTGTCTATTAGCTTCTATTACTTGATGCACCTTATCAGCTAACCCATCTAGCAGTTCTCTCTGTTTATCTGATACATCTAGTATTTTTGCAATTTCTACGTCATCCATACCAGAACCAAATGGGTTATCCTCATTTACGTTATCTTTTATGTATGCATTCCTATCTCCAGCGTGTTTAGCGTATAACCAGTCATTAAGGGTTTCTTCACTTACACCTTTACTAGAAGCTTCCTCTCTAATACCATTTAACTCTCTTTTAGCAAGTTGGGTTCTACCTGAAGCTTTACTTTGCCATACAGAATCTTGCTCTAGAAACTTACTAAAACCAGCTAAGTTCTTTGTTATCTTTTTAAAATCAAATAGTTTGTCCGAAAAGAATTGACCAATAGAACTCTGTAACCTATCCTTAAGGTTTATTATCTTTCCTTTATCATCTACTTTATACAAGTTTAATTCCCCAGTTGTGTTATTTTCAAAAACTGTTGTGTTACCTCTTTTACTAGGTTTAGATGCTAATTTAGGTTTTGGCTTTATATCCTTAGATTCAGTAGAACTAACTTCTTTTTCCAACCCATCTTTAAACCCTTTTTCTGCATCTTGTTGACCCTTTTTAGATAAGCCTTTGTACCAATCAGATTCCTTTAATTTAGTTATGCCATTTTGAATTGCCTGAGATAAACTTCCTCCGGCCTCAATAGTCAAAGCTACCGCTTCAACAGAGGTATCCCAAGCTGCATCTAGTAAACCTTTTGGTACACCAGAACTTAGATTAGATAAACTATCTTTTAGGGTTGACCCTGTTTTGAACTTTTCCCTGAAGTCGTTAGCTCTGTCTTGAGCCTTTTGTTTTGACCCCACATCTGTAGGCTTGCTTGTATCAGTTCCTTCTTTAGTTGTTCCTTGGTCTTTTGTTTTTGCATCTTGTTTAGGTGTTACTTCCCCTCTAATTTCACTAAGCTTACCCTTAAATTTATTTATAAGTAATAAGTCCCCTGAAATTTCTTTAACACTTGAATTTTCCATTGAAGCAATTTTATCAACTATTTCTTGCTCTTCGGTGAAAAGTGATACAAATTCATCGTTCTGCATGTTAGTCCTCTCGCTTTGTAACTCATCCCTCTCCCTAGTCAAAGCATCTATTTCCTTCATAAAAGGTTGATTTTCCAATTTCTTGAATACATCCCTCTTTCTTGGGCCTTTATCATACAGCGCATCCATTTCCGTGTCAATTTCACCTAATCTTTCACCAATTTCACTTTTGGTTCTAGTTGGTTTTTTAGGTGTTGCATCTTGTTTAGGTTTTACCTCACTCCTTATCTCTGAATACTTCTCAGGTAATAAACCTGTTTTTTGTGGTGCAAAAGGTCTTTCCTTTGCAGACATAAAACCTTCGTCCCCCTTCTTCATTACTGACCCATCTGGGTTCCTCATCTGACCACCAAAGTTAACCCAAGAGTTTTGACCTCTCGTTTCTGTGGTCATAGCTCTACGTGCTTTATCTCCATACATCCTAGAGTGTACGTCCCAAGCATTCTCCTCCCCCTTAGCTCCAAAGCTATTACCCCTTTCTGAATGACCAAAGAAATCATGTACTCCTCTGAATACATCATTGATCAGCATTGGGTTACCATTCTTATCTTTGACACCGGCATCGCCTAACATGACATTTTCACTCCTTTGCTTATCACTTATCCCCTCTGTACCAAAACCTTGTTCTGTAGAGAATATAAATAAATGCTTGTTGTCAGTTAAGTCAGCTATCATTTCTTGGGAGTTAGCATAAGGATCTCCTTCACCTTGGTACATTTCTAAAGTGTAACCACTGTCAATCATATACTGGTACTGATCCATAGTCTCTTTAGCCATGGCCTCATATGCCTCCTTAACTTCAGGGGCATTTGGGTTGTCCTCCATAGCCTCATAAGCATCTGCTATTTCTTTTGATAAATCAGTGTCTAATTCTGTTACAGGTTCACCATCTGGTGTAGTTATACTTTTATCCTTTTTATATTGAGCTACAATTTTTTTTGTTTCTGGGTTAGGAGCACTAAATAATTTACCTCCTGATTTAGTTTCAACTGTAGGTTTTACCACATTATCTTGATCTGGTTCTTTAGGGGGTTCAGCTTTATCACTTTTTGTTTTACCTTCTGTCTTACCTTTCTCTTCAACACCAACTAATAAATCTTCCTTAAGGTTATCTAATTTCTTAATCCTACTTTTATATGTTGCAATAAGATCTTGCTTTGTCTCTGCATCTAAAGACTCATCCTTTTCAATAGCCTCTAGATTCCTCTTTTCTTTTAGTGAAGTTATTGCTATTTGGTTAAGGTCATTCATACCTTCAGCCGATATACTATTTAACTTAGAGAAATATCTATCTGTACTTTGTGCCTTTGCTTTTTGTAATTCATTTACCCTCTCCTCTAATATGTTGAATGTCTCCCCCGAGATATCATCCTTCATTGCTTCGGTTGTAATACTTTTTATCTTAGAATCTAAATCTTTAATTTGTCTTAACTCAGCTGAAGCTCCATAAAATTTCCCTATAGTAGCACCTGCTATCTCTGGGATAATACTCATAGTTGTCCCCATCAAAGCACCATCAAAATAAGCTGTACCTAAACCATCAAACATTGTTTTACTCTTATCACCTACAATATAAATATCAGCAAAATTCTCAGTAAGACCGGATGCTGCTTCTGATGAACCCTCTAGGTTTGTTGACAGTGCTGCATCTTTTCCCTTAGTCATTACACTTTTAGCAAAAGCTTTAGTAAAAATACTGGACTTACCTGATGATATACTAGCTTCAAATACCCTCCTACCTTTACCCAAGATACCTTGTGTTACTCTTTCAGATAATATTTCACCTGTAGCAGTGAGCCCAGCAGCTAACCTATCCATAGCAGAAACATCGCCATCCTCCCTACTATATTCTTTAACTTTACCCCCGTAAGAGGAAGCACCTATAACACCTAAACCAGCACTACCAGACATTACAGCAGCCATTACTGGTAATTGTTCAGCAGCTAGTGAGGCCATATATTCTAGTGGGTTGTCTAAGAAGTCCCCTGCATATTTTCTACCTAAAGATACACCTTCAATTTCTTCTTGTGTATCTTCCATATAACCCAACAGAGTACCCTCCACAAGGTTTTCCCTGTGTTGTTTGTAAGATATACCTTCTGGCTTGGTTAATTCAACCACAGGGTCTAATGCAGCCCCCATGGCACCCCCCATAATATTAAATGCACTGTCAACATAAGTTAGTGCTAAGTTAGTACCTAACCCAAAATTCTTCTTTAGAAGTTCTACCTCTACATCATAAGATTGTAAATCTTCAGTGTTGCTATTAAACTTTTCCATGTTACTTTGGTGTAACTCAAAAGAGTCCATAAGTTTCATGTGTGTGTCAATAAATACCTCTTGATCTTCTATCGATAAGGAGTTTACATATCTTTGTCCAGCCTCTTGGCCTTCACTATCACTAATCTTTTTAAATTCTTTGTACACAGGTTTATCTAAATTCTTAAGTATCATACTCTCCAGAAACTCAGACTGTGTTATAATTTCCTTGTTCTCATCCCTAAGTGTTGTAGACTTAAATTTAGGTCCATCAACAGAAGTGGTTTGGTATTCTTTTAAATCTGCTACATCTTCTGGATCAAGTTCTTTCATGTACTCGATCCTCTTACGTTCAATAAGATCAGCTTTTTCTTGTTCTGGACTATATGTAGATTGATCTATCATTGACTTAATTGTACTCTCTGGACTACCAAAAATCCCTGTAGCAGCTCCTACTGCATAAGCCTTAGCTGTCTCCCATGTACTTAACCCTTCTTCTCTCCTCCTCTTTAGTTCGTCCTGTAAATCTTTTGAGTCCTCCTCAGTTAACTCTGTTTTATCTTGAAACTTTTCATAAGTAAGTTCTTGCTCTTTCTGTTTAGAGTAGCTTTTAGTTCTCTCATATAAGTCACCTGCAAACTCCTTCCTTTGCTCCTCTCTTTCTTCCAGTAGTTTTTCTCTGCCCCCATACATAAAAGCCCTACTTAGTTTCTGTTGAAAGGTAGGGTTGGTCTTAGAGTATTCCTCGTAAGTTTCTGGTACATAATTAACCCCCATGGCATTAAGCTCTTCTGGGGTGGAATATTTTAATCTTTCATACTCGCCTCTTCGTGCTTTTCTATCAAGGATATCTTCAACACCAAAGTTCATATCATCACGAGAGAATTCAGCCGACTTGGAATCCGATGAAGAACTCATATCTTCCGAAGGAGAGGCCGACCCCCCACTTCCTCCGGTTTGTACCCCCTTTAACTCTACAGGTTTTGGTCCCATTGAGTCACCTTGGTCTACTGGTTCAACAGGCTCTACTTTTTTAGTCCCGTAACCCTTTATAAATGATGCAATATCCTCTTCGGAGTCACCCTTATCAATCATACCTTGAACAGCCGTCTCTAATTCCTTAGGGTCACTCTCTTCCTTGACCTTGTTTGGCTTGTAATTTTTTATGGTTGATGCAATATCCTCTTCTGATTCTCCTGAATCAATCATACCTTGAACGATCCCTTCTAATTCTTCGTCTTCCATTCTATTTTTATTTTTATTTTTGATTACGTACCCTCTCTATCATTTTCTGTGCTTCACTCTTACCACCTTCTTGTTTATCTAAGAATGAGTCTAAATCAGTTACAGCATCAACCCCTAATCTTTTCGCTAACCTGACTAGATCATCATCTTTTAACTTCACCTCACCAGTTTTAAATTCCTCCTGTTTAACGGTCTTCTCACTAGAATCCATACCCATACCTTCTGAAATCTTCTCAGAAGCTCTATTCGATAGTCTAGTGTTAGCATAATAATTACCGTCAGTTCCCTTGTAGAAAGTTATAACCTCTGTATTAGGGTTGGAAGACAAGATACCTTTATTTGATCCAGAAAGGCTGAATAGTCTTATAGTTTCCCTAGTTTTACCCTCTTGTCTTGCACCGATGGTTTTAGTTGGACTGCCATCGACTCCAGTTACAAGTGTTGCCGTAGCTTTACCACCTGATTCTTCACTATCATCCCCAGCACCTAGCCTTTTTTCTCTAGCCCATCCTCTAGCACTTGTATCTTTAGCGTAATTATATTTCATCCCCTCTTTAGTATCAAAGGTGTTGACAGCACCCTCCACTAAAAACTTAAGGGCTTTTTCTTTTTCTATCTCTGTGTAATCATCTATGTCGTGTGAGGCCTTTTTACTTCCCGTAGCCTGAGTTAGAACCCAAGCTAAGGTTTCTGGATCCTGTAACTTAGATTTAGCCATAGTCTCTAGTTGCCCTAACTTACCCTCATCAAAACCCTCAAAACTTTTTATATAACTGCCTTTACTTGTAGGTTTACCATTAGCATCTACTTCACCATCAAAAGTTGATAGACCAATACCATTTGCTAATTCACCTATTAACCCTTTCTCACCTGTTAGATTAGGTTTTCCAAAAACCCTCACACTTCCGTCCGCTAACTCTTGGGCACTCTTCCTTACAAACTCATACCCATCAGCTACAACACCATCTTTTAAATAGGCTTCCCCAGCAGCTTTCTCTTCATCCGATACAATACCATCCTCATTCCTATCAACACCTATTAGTAAAGATAGGTTTTGATTTTCATCTATATCAGGTATGTAGTTATTTTTAATGATAGCATCCAAGATTAAGGATTCATTGTCGTTAGGGTTTAATTCATCATTACTTGATCTCTCTATATAAGATTGTATCTGAGGTTCAATTTTTTCTATTGTTGCGTTATAATTACCCATACTAGACCTAGCCCTCTGCATTTGACCTTTATACTTATTAAAGTCTTCATAATTACCTGAGGCTAATGATTCCCTTGCCTTTAAGTCAAATTCAACTAAATTATCCTGCATGTTTTTTGCAAATGTGTTTGTAACCTTATCTAGGTTAGGTTGACCTACCATAGTACCTATGATCGGTGCAGTGTCTATACCTTCCGCTAGTTTACTTCTTTTATCTTGTTCTCTAACTTGATCCCGTTCGTTACGTTTAGTTATATTGTCTATACTTTGACCTTGCTGTTTCCCCCAAAATTGTATTGATTGGGATAAACCATCTTGAGGTACTTGTAATTTACTAAACGCTGCTCCAGCTCCTTTTGCCATGTTATTCTACTTTATAAATATTTTATATTAAGATCCACCACCTGCTCCTCCGGCACCGCCTCCGGCACCGCCTCCCATTGCCATCCCAGCTATTTTTATTATCCTGTCTTCAGTAGCTGCTTGAGCATTATATACATCTGTTATACCTTGATACTTCATACCCATACCAACGTTTAACATTTGTCCATAACCACTTAACTCATTGGTTTCCCTATTCTCCCTCATAGCTCTAAGGTTAGCATTGTCAGTAGCTGTTGCAGCCTGTATCTCTTTCTCTTGCATATCAAGGTTTGCACCTGTCTCACGGCTTACTTGATTCCTATTTGCTTCAACTCTACCAAGTCCACCTACTATGGATCTGGTACCACCTGACCTCAAAGCATCTACACTAGTGGATGCCATTAAGTTAGCTTGTTCATTCATAAGGTCTGAACCTCTGGTACTCACTTGTCTGTCTTCTTGGACATTATTAAGCTCACTAAATTTAAAGTCTTCTATAAATTTATCTGCTCTTCTTTGCATCTTTTTACCCTCAAAGAATTTACTTGCTCCACCTGCTACACCTGTTAAATGACTCCCCATTTTATCTTAAGTTTTTTATGTATTGATTTACTCCTTCATCACCTATTTGATACCCATTACCTTCTAATGCACTTACAACTGCTTTTGTATTAGAAGTCGTAAATATAACCTCATACTCTAAATGTCTAGCGTAATCCTCAACCCCTTTAAAAAGGTAATCGAAGCAACCCTTTTTATCCCCTTTACTTACTTCAGGGTTAGATAATGGAAAACCAATCCAACATAAGTCTGAATCGGTGTTGTAGAAGCACATAGAATACACTGGTTGATCCTTGTCATTATAACATATAAAAGTGGACTCTGGTAATATGTTAGGTTTCATAACAGGAAAGTTATGTCCTTTACACCAAGTCCTTATTAAGTTATATGAATCTTTCGTTTTAGTTAATTCTATTTTCATTCCACAAATATAGTAATTTAATAGCCACACTATATTATGTAAAGCTTTTCATTACCTCTGCGTTTGTTGCAAATAACTCAACCATATCATCGCTAGTCACTGTTAAATCCATCCTCATAGTATAACCCCTTAAATTACCCCCTTCTACCCTAGGGTTCTTCTTACCAAACATAAAATCCCCCACTGTAGGCTGGTTAGTTATGGAAGCTAAGGTAACAGTTGTTAATCCGGTGTTTGGGTTATAAGAGTGGTTAGTTATGTCCCCAACCTCTAAAGAACTTACCCCGTTGTATAGCCTATCCCCCGTATTTAAAGAGGAACTTTCACCGTTCATAATTAAAGTTAAACTACTTATAGATTGAAAAACCCCTACACCATAAGTGGATTTAGAGTTGGTGTGGGTATCACTTTCGTTACGTCTAGCGTAAGCATACCATAACCCTTCTTTCTCTTCGAACTCTGAATCATTAAGTGAAGAAGCCACAAAGTTTTTCCTGTCATTAATGTAGGATTTTAACTTAATATCCCAAGGCTTATTGCCTTCTAGGGATACTGCTTGTAGTTCTTTTATTACCGATGGTTCATCGTTCACCATGAGTGACACCTTAGACGGGAAAGATTGACCATAGTAAGTACTCCTATTTGAAACTAGGGAGTTATTTAAGTGTAAATTACCACCTTTAAAAGTAAAGAATTGGTTATTTATCCCCATCATATAATCAGGGTAGTAGGAGTGGAAAGATGTCCACCCCTTTACCTGTTCATCAAATGTTACTGTGTAGTCTTCTTCGTTACAACTCATTTGTTTGTTTTATTAGGTATTAATTTTGGCAAAGGGTGTCGAGCACTACAATACCATCGCTATCACACTCTACTACTATACCCTCCCTTGAATAAAACCCAAAATTTACTGTTGTTGTACCACCGGAATTGTAGTACAAAGTATCACCAACGGAGATACTGATAAAGCTAGATTTTGATGAATAAATAGACCTGTCAGGACTGGTATTACAAGCATTAACTTCTGTAGCCTCTTCTGATACTGTGTAAGCATATAATAGTTCTTCCCCTTGGGAAGCTTGATTTATCATTACAGTCTCCGAAATTGGGTTTTGAGTTTGCGTTGAAACAGTTAACTCAAAGCTTCTGCTACTATTTGTGGTGTTATCATCAGCATTAACAGTAAACTGCCCGTCACCACTACCGCTGGCCCCACTAATAGTAAACCAACTAGGTGGTGTAGTAACAACCAACCAAGATCTGTTTGATAACACAGCAATATTTGCACCACTACTTGGACTATCTGGTAAATCAATTCTCTCACTAGGTATAAGAGTTAATGTATCAGGCTCCCTAAAATAATCCCACACTAAGTATAAATATTCTTCGTTGTTTAGTCTATTAAAAGTGAAGTCTAGGGTGTTTAATACGTCACCATTGTTATAAGTAGTTTGTGTGGCTAAAGAAAATGCTGATAAATTTACTAGGTCATCAAGATCATCTTCTGTGTATAAAGTATCAGATACTAAATAACCTAATCTGTTACCACTTGAGAAGTTAGCTGATTGATTAAACCCATTAAAAGATTCAATCCTTACTGTGCTTCCATTAGGTGGTATGAAAAAAGAACCCTCCTCTCCTTCCTGTAAATCATAAGTGTCTAACTTTTCTATATCAAATATGCTATTGTAATTTTTTAGGGGGCTACTATATAAACCAGAAATCCACCTGTACCTACTCAACATACTTAAGCCTAAGTCTTCTACACCATTTATTATAACAGATACGACCTTTAACTCTGGGGAGTCTATACAAGTACCATCGATTGTAAATGATGCATCACAAATGGGTGATATAACTGTTATCTTAATTGATGTAGGTGTGGCATCGTCTTTACTAAAAGTAAATGTGCCATTACCTGAGCCACTTACATCTGCTAAACCTAAATCAGATAGTTCATCATTATAAGAGTTGTCCCCTACAAAACCTGTTGTGTAAGTTTCATCCCCCCATTCTATGTCATACTTTACTGGTACTCCATTAGAGGAGTAATCAAAACCAGCTGTCCCAATCTTTACTCCATATTCCATATTGATTATAATGGTACCATCAAAATTAGACCTTGATACTGAACCACTACAATCTACATCAACTGTTTGTATAAACTTCTCCCTTGAAGGGTGTATGACATACTGATTGTTATATGGGTCAAAACCACCTATTTTTTTACTATCTATGTTATCCCTAAATTTATCTCTAAACCAAGAACTCATACCAAAAGAGGATATCTTATTAAGACCATTGTTACCTAACCTTAACACAGCACCTCTTTTAGAGTCTGTGAAATAAATATTGCCACCATCAAATGTGAATGACTCTGGGTTACGGCTTATACCATACTCACCTAAGTACATTATTTGCTGACCTAATACATCCTCAATAGAGGATAAGTTAGATGACCCATCTGCATTTAGAAGTAAGTCTTTACCAAATAAAACCTTTGATACCTTATCCTCTTGGAAGACTAGTAGGTCTGTATCTCTAGAGTAAAGTTTTTGTATAAAGCCATACTTCTTATCCATGTCCTCTTTATAATTAGCAAGAGACAGGTTAAACTCATTCAACCCGTTGAGATTAGCATTTTCATTATAAGGGGCACTGTAGGTTAAATCTGCGTACCTCCTTACTTCTTGGTAACCTTCGATCGATGTTGTAGATGGCCTTAAATCTATGTTTAGTGAGTTAGAATTAAAGGTATCCCTAACCCTATAACTCTCTGCTCCATTTCCTTGTACGTAACAATTAAAGAAATCAACCTCTATAATTGCTGAAGTGTTATCTTCTGATTGACTCTGAGTATTGCCTAAGTGAAAATCGTCTACTATCTCAAAGGTCTGCTCTGTTTCGTAAAAGATGTTATTGTCGTTTTCTTTGGGTTCAGTTTCAAAAATAACAATTCCCTCAGAGAATAATATTTCAAATCTCAGTGTCGTTGTTATCTTTCTGGATGCAGTTCCATCCCTGTGTGCTCTAACAAAAAATGATTTTGAATCATTTGTAAAACCAAAATCCCTAGTGAAATCCTCACCAAAAGAACCTAGATCTTCTACTTCTTCATTAAACCAATCTTTAATTGAGTTGTGTTCTAAGGCAACCTTAAAAGTCCTATCATAAGTTTCCTTGTAGCTAATACTACCCCTTGCTTCAAACTCAATAAATACTTTAACTGTACTACCGGCTAATAGACTAAAAGGCACAAAACTACCATCTACAACATCCCCAAAATCAGGGTTTGTAAACGTGTCTTTTGGGTACCTTAAGTGTGAACTACCTTCAAATGTTCTGGCAGTGGAATTATCAAAGTTCATGTCAAAACCACTAGGCTTTATTTTCATGTATAAACCAGCTTCTTCCACTATAAGTTGTCCGTCCGAGTTCTCATTCTCCAAAATAAAATCCGGTTGTTTTGTTGCTAGCTCAAGAACCCTCACCCTAACAGGCCTTGAAATAGGTCCCCCTAGGTCAGATTTTACTATAAGTATATCGTCCTCCTTAACCTTGTTTATATTAGCACCTTCAAGTTTAACCCATCTGAAAAGACCTTCTTCATAAAAAAGGTTAGTATAAATAGTCTGGTAGTCTAATTTATTTTGCTTTACTACTATTTTATACCTGTCAGCCCATTTAGGTGGTCTATGGTTTAAGTTTACTAGTATTTTGTTTTGGTTAATAGAAAACTCTTGTGGTACAAACAATGTGTTAGATAAGCCTGTGAGAACAGTTGTGGCTCTATTATATTCTTCCATATAGATAATTCCAACCTCGTAATTTCTATTGGTTTTAATAGAGGAGTCTATGGCCACTAGTTTATAGAATGCACCGGATTGTTCTGTGTAAGACCAATTAGAAATTTCCTCTCTGAAGTCATTATCTGACGTATTAGAAGGAGTATTATCTATCTTATAAGTTAATTTTGGTGCTACAATAGATATAGTATTAGTTGTAGATCCTGATATTGTAAAAGGTGCTGTTAGAATCAACTCACTATCATCAGGCGGTGTTGCTGAATAATCAGAGTTAAACCTACTAGTCATAATAGTCTCAACAAATAATATAAACTCTTCGTCCTCAGCTAAGTCTTGAGCACCTGTATAATTTCTATTAAGTATAAAGTCAAAGTTTTCAGAAAAACTGCCTTCATTGTATGTAATCTCTGATAAAAATATATCTAAAGTGATTCTTGTACCACTTTTTAAATCTCTGCCGGATAAATCGAAGGTAAACTCATCATCACTTGAAGTACTTGTACCCAATGTAAAACTTAAATCTTCCCCACCTAAGTCTTTACTTAACAAGGAGAGACTATAATCCAACCTTACCTTTTCACCAAACCTATTGACTAAGTTATAACCCTCTACATAATTACCAAAAATAGCTCTGTTACCAATGATCTCCATAGCTTTGGCTTTTCTCGGTACATTATCATATGCTCTGAATAGTT
>Ga0307932_1000072_pt1 | contig 35248 bp, 33 predicted proteins | sample OrgLakmetageno48_FD_201843 | JGI IMG/M metagenome (GOLD analysis project Ga0307932, IMG submission 201843) | Saline water microbial communities from Organic Lake, Antarctica - #48 | ecosystem: Environmental > Aquatic > Non-marine Saline and Alkaline > Saline | place: Antarctica: Organic Lake...
AAACAATATGATACAACAATGCATTTTTGTTATGTGATTTTCTTATGTGTTTGTCTTTATCTATTTCCATTAATACAGTATATCATGTTACTGGCTTGTATTTGAGTCCCCGCAGCAAGCTGACGGGAAATATTTATGATTAAAATAATGCGCTATCTTATGCAGGCAGAGCTCATGTAAAAAGACTCATTGGCGACCTTGAGGGGGCGTTGGATGATTTTGAAAAGGCAGCCATGATTGATAAAAGTAATAGTGAAATATTTATTTATGCAAATTTATGCTCTTTGGAGTCTTCAAATTATAAGATGATAGATAGTGGTATCAAAAACTGCCAAATTGTAGCTGATGCAGAAGGTGAGGATCCGATGTTGAGATCTAGCGCACTTCAGTCTTTGGCTCATATGTATATCGAGAAGCAGGATTATGAACAAGCTAAGAATCACCTTTTAATGGCTAAGCAATTGACACTAGATGATACTAATTTATATATATCATTATCTAATTTATATTTTATTTTGAAGGATTTTGACTTAGCAGAGCAAAATGCTAGATTTGCTATTTCCAATACGCCAACAAGTGCAAAAGCTTTTAAGTATTTATCACAATCCTTATATATGCAAGAGAAATACAGAGATTCTATTAATGAAGCTGAAAAAGGAATTTCATTGGTTGATGAGGATGTTTCCCTTCTTGTGTCGAATAAGTTAGAAACAAAAAGAGATTTATATCTCATAATTGCCAATGACTATCGTCGTTTGGGAGATACAGAAAATGAAGAAAAGTATAGAAAAATGTCTAAGATAGAGTATCCCGAAGACAAATAGTAGTATAATTTTTTAGAATAAATAATATGAAAATTAGAGTAAAAATTGTGATAAAATCTATTATGATGGCAGTATTTTTCTTGGGGATTGTTATCATTCTATCATCAGAAGGTGCTCTTGCAGCGCCTAAATGTGACGGAAACAGTGTTAGTAAAAACTCTACTGATCCTGCGTGCTGGACTAAGTCAACAAGTAGCAGGAGGGAATCTTACTAGGTTTTTTATCAGGAAGCCTATACCACTACCAGGACAGTAAGTTGTAATTGGAGATGTGGTTATCCTTTGTATATTTGTGGAACTGATCGTCAGTATTTTAGAACACATAATAATGGAGATAACTGTGGTAGATATTCTAGTATGTGTTACAGCAATTGTGGAAATGCTTGTGATAATCAAGGTAGATTGAAAAGCTCTAAGCAGGTTTCTGTGACAAAATATAGAACAAAATATAAAACTGTTACTTCTACTAGCAACATTTGTCATTATATAGGCTCCGTAAGTGGCTGGTCAGAATGCTCAGGTGGATTGCAAAGTGCTATAGTAAAGCCTGGAGATTGGACCTCTACTAGCGGTAGAAGCTGTAGTCATGTTGATTTAGAGAGAGAGTGTGGTATGTGCGGGTTAGCAACTAGTAGTCCTTCTTCCACAGGGGATATCAAAGATGATGATAGGTGTATGTATGGAACACCTAGTCCTTCAGAGCCAATTTTAGTTAATGATAGTGGTGATAGTTGGACATGGACGTGTGATGGTGAAAGTTCCGGATCGGGAGATGATGCATCATGTTCAACTGGAAAAAGTGCTTGTCAAATAACTGCTGATCTAAACGCTAATCCTGGTAGTGGGTCAGTTAGCTTCAATACTAACCTGTCTGTATCTAATTTAACTGCAACAAAAGGAAGTGTAGGTAATGATATAAGCTATTCTGAGAAAAATTGCGGAACAATGGATCCAGCTCTTGGTACTGGGAGTAGTTCTGCTTGTAATTATTCAAATAATGGAACATATAATCCGAGTGTTAAAGTTTCAGTCGATTGCCTGGATGATGGAACAACCGCTTCAGCTACAATTAATACAAATGTTCAAGCGTATGGTTGCGTAGCCGGGGATAATGTTAGTTCTGCAACTATTTGTAGCGGAGACAACAAAGATTTAGAGGTTTCAGGAATTAATCCGCCTCGTGTTCTAGTCGGAGAAGACGCAGCTAACTGTACATCGGGAACTAAATGTGAGTATTACTGCAATAGTCCTGCTTACTTGGGAAGTGCAGGAGTCTGTGTAGTGGATGGAGACTGCGCTGAGCCTAGTAGTCAGAGCTTGAAGTCTGATAACTGTGGAAAATTCTTCAGTCAAGGAGATGCGCTTTGTGATGTGGGGGATCTTTCAACAATTTCACCTAATGGTGAGACAGAGACATGTGAATGGGTCTGCGATAATACTAGTGGAAACAATAGTCCAGCTTGTTCAGCATCGCTTTCTGTTGGTGTGTCTAACTGGATTGAGGTTCCTAGTGAGTAGCTAATAAGTTTTTAAATAAACTTCTGAAAAGACTTGGTGTTGTATTTATCGAAAAAGAATCGTGAATTGTTAACTATATAGCAATTGAAAATTGTTCACCTAAGAAAAGTCGCGAGATTTAATTATCTGGCGACTTTTTTGTGCTTAATTTATTTTATCATATCTTTTAAATTCATTTTTTGATTATATTTTTTACCTGTGTATTAGAAAAAATTAACTTCTTTTTTGTAGCGGATATTTTTCTCAATTTATGGTCCTAGATTTTTTGTATCTTTTAAAAACCATTGAAAACAAGCTACTGGATAGTTGACAAATTCATAGCAATTGTTAGCATATATTGTTAGTTTTTTGGATGAATATGTGAATCTAAATAAAAAGAAGTTGCATTGAGAGGCTAAAGATTAAGGATTGTCATATCAAGAAAAAAAGAGGAGAAAGAGATGAAAAGGATGATTTCGAAGAAAATTGTTGTTTTAGGGGTATTGTTATTATTTGGTGGATGCGGTACTTTTCAAGGTGTTAAGAAAGATGTTAAATTCCTGGTTTCCTCAGTAGTGCAACAGGTAAGGATTATTGCTATTGCACCAGCAAAAGGGAGGGAAGCACCTGCTTCTGTGCAGGAAGCTGTTTGTGATAAAGACTCTACCTGTGTCGCATTTGGGGGTGCAGACAGAAGCAGCGTTTCGTGGGCCATCGATCGCGCACGAAGTGTCGCAAAAAATGGCAAGATTGAAACTAAACTTGCTTGCGTGGTGTCTGAAACGATTCCCTTAGCTCAATCTGTGGGAGTTCTGCAGTTTTCTGGTATTTGGACTGACAAAGGTAAGTGTGAAAAATTTCTTAAAGCCGCAGGTGTCTCCAATGTTGAGGCACTGGAGATAACTTCTTTTAAAATTTAGCCAACTCTGGTCGAGTCGTGGATAGTGAACCTAACTATCCACGACTCTTTTTTATTTTAGAATTCTTCTTGTCCTTATTTACCTATGCGGGAATATAGAATTAACTTTTTATTTTAGAGTTTTAAGTTCTATCTAACTTCTATATATGAAATTTTTATTGATGATTGAGATAAATTATATATATTGCATAGGCGTAAATTTTCATATACAATTAATTTTTAGTGGAAGAAGTAAAAATATTTAAAAAAGAGTAATAATATAGAAAGATAATTTATGGCAAAAAACGATGTATCAATCAGGTTTAGCGATGTAAGCTTTGAGCACGAGAGTGGCAAAGTTGTTTTGGATGAGGCCTCTTTTTCTCTGCGCAAGGGCATGAAAGTAGCGCTCATGGGCCAAAACGGAGCTGGAAAAACATCTCTTTTTAACATGATTATGGGAATTAATAAACCTTCTTCTGGAAATATACATATTGATGATGGTCAAATTGTTGCCTGTGCGCAACAAGTTGTGCCGCGAAATCAGTTATCACTGAATGTGAGAGAGTTTTTTGCTAATTATTTTCGTGGTGAGGATTATGAGTTGGATATGAACATAAAAAGGGTAATGGGAGTAGTCGATCTTTCTCTGCCTATGGATAAAAAAATATCTGAATTTTCTGGAGGTCAGCAAGCGAGACTGCTCTTGGCTTCTGCGCTTATCCAAGATCCGGATGTGCTTCTTTTGGATGAGCCAACAAACAACCTCGATGACGCTGGGGTAGGACACTTGCTTACATTTCTCATGATGTACGAAAAAACCTGTATTGTAATTTCTCATGATGCAGATTTTCTCAATATGTTTACTGACGGAGTACTTTATTTGGATATATTTACGCATCAAATCAATCAGTATGTGGGAGACTATTATACCGTGGTTCAGGAAATCAAGGCACAAATTGAAAAAGAAAATCGTAAAAATGCACAATTTGAAAAGCAAATTAGAGATAATAAAGAAAAGATGAATTACTTTTCTAATAAGGGAGGAAAGATGCGTTTGGTTGCAAAAAAGATGCGTGATGAGATAGCGCAGATGGAAGAAGACAAAGTGGATGTGCGAAAGGAAGACAAAACAATTCGAGATTTTATTATTCCAGTGCCAAAAGATAATATAGGAAACATAATTACTCTTACATCGGTGAGTGTCATGAAAGACCATGAGCCGGTTGAGAAAAAAGTAAATATTGTACTTAAGAAAAGAGATCACCTACTTTTGAAGGGTGCAAATGGTGTTGGAAAAACAACGCTTCTTGAGCGCTTGGCTTCCAATGACACAGAGGGTGCTAAAATATTGGATGGAGTAAGGATAGGCTATTATCGGCAAGATTTTTCTACGCTCAATTTTGAAGACACAGTCTTCGACGCACTGATGGGGGTTATGCAAGTTCAAGAAGAAGAGAGGATGCGAGCTGTTGCAAGCGGATTTTTGATTGGAAAGAATTTGATGGATGCAAAAATTGGCAGTCTTTCTGAAGGTCAAAAAGGACTGGTTGCCTTTGCACAATTGGTGCTTATGGAACCTGGGTTGCTTATTCTCGATGAGCCAACTAATCATATTAATTTTCGCCATATTCCCGTAATTGCAGAAGCATTGAGAAAATATGAAGGAGCGATGATCTTGGTTAGCCATGTGCAGACATTTCTTGATCAGGTGGGGATAAATGATGAACTGGATCTGAGCAAATAGCTCGGGCTTACCAAATAAAAGCATAAAAAGAAATATTTATTTTAAAGAAAATGTACATTTAAATGTACATTTTTTTAATTTATTACTTATTTAGAAAGAATTATCGGAGAAAATAGAGACGGTAGGTAATATCAAAACAAGTTGTTGTTGCAGTAATTGTTTAATTCTAGTATACTTTATAATGTAATTTTGGATATTTATTCTCTGTCTTTTTGAGATAAATAATTCAATATGTTTAAAAAATAAAAATTTTAAAAAATGAAAAAGGTTTTACTCTAATGGAAATTCTAATTGTCATTGGTCTTATTTCTATCTTAGCAGCTATTGTTATTGTCGCTATCAATCCAGCTAGACAGTTTGCTCAATCAAGGAACGCACAGCGCTGGAGCAATGTTAATGCGATTTTGAATGCTGCTCACCAATATTCAGTTGATAATAAAGGAGCTTTACCGAGTACTATAACTAATTCAGCTACAGAAGTATGTGCTACAGGAGCAGCTAGCTGTAGCGGACTTGTTGACCTGTCAGTTTTGACAGATAACGAAACATATATAGTTTCGATGCCAGTAGATCCATCTTGCCCTTCCGCATGTGCTACTGATGGAGTAGGATATACGATTACGCAGAGTGCTAATGGGCGTATAACAGTAAATGCTCCTGATGCAGAACTAGATGAGACTATAGAAGTTAAGAGATAAGAGAATCTCTTGAGAACAAGAAGATGATTAATCTCGAGTATTATCGAAGAGATATTGAAAAAGTTTCTTTTTCAAAGTATGTAGGCAAGAAAGATAATGAGCGGTGGCTATTTGAACATAGCCACCGTTTTTTCACTTGGAAAAGTTAATAGATTTAGATCATTAGGTGTTATTTCACTTGTTCTATGTTTTCTGGGACAATATTGAGGTCGATTTCTTCATGGGCTGAGGGTTCTTTTTTTCTGACTATTTTGTTCATAACTATACTAGCAGTCATATCCCCAGTTACATTTATGGAAGTTCTAAACATTTCCAATATCCTATCTACTCCAATTATGAGAGCTATGCCCTCTATTGGAACGCCGATACTTTTGAGGACTGCGGCTAGGACGATAATTCCGACTCCTGGAGTTGCGGGAGTACCTATAGATGATCCAAGGGAGGTGGCTATAAGTATTAGTAAGGTGCCAAGTCCCAACTCCAATCCGTATACTTGGGATATAAAAATAGTTGCCACGCCCTGAAAGAGTGCTGTAGCATCCATGTTTACAGTTGCCCCTACCGGAATTATAAATTGTGATATGGAGGATCTGATTTTTAGTTTTTCTTCAACTGTTTTGATAGTAAGAGGCATGGTAGCCACAGAGCTGTCAGTTGAGAAAGCTAGGAGTTGCACATCTCTTATCTTTTGTAAAAATGTCCAAGGTTTCCATCCGCCGAAAAGGAAAGCTATTAATAAATAAAAGCAAAGCATTGCAAGTAAGGCTAATAAAACTGTTAGCACGTAGATACCTATTCCTGCCAGAGAGTCAAGTCCAGTTTGAGCAGTTAATTGAGACATGAGACCAAAGACAGCCAATGGAGCAATCTCCATTGCCCACTTAACAATTTTCATGGATACGGACTGAATTGATCCCAATAGGCTTAGTAGTGGCTGGGATTGATCAGGTTTGAGACTGATAAGCGCAACACCAATAATTATAGAAAAAATAACTATCTGGAGCATGCGGGCGTTAGCCATTTCGTTTAGGGGATTTTCAGGGATAACTGAGACAATGGCTGTAGGTATGTTTACTAGATCGAAGTCTTGGCTCTGTAGCTTTTCTTTGTCTATAATTGAATCACTGGTAGTTGTTTTTTCTGCAAAAGAACTGTCAACAAATTTTCCTGGTTTTACAAGTAAGGCAACACCTATGCCGATTGATGTCGCTAAAATCGTGGTAATCAGAAAATATACAACAACTCTCAATCCGAGTTTTTTTAGCTGGTCAATACTTTCACCAGAAGCTAATCCTCTGATAACAGAAGCAAAAATAAGCGGAATCACTATCATCTGTATCAGAGCTAAGAAGAAATGACCCGGCAGGGCTAGCCAGCTGGCGGTGATTTCGGCAAAATTTCTGCTAACTATATTGAGGTCAGGACCTAAGGTAAAACCAACTATGATACCCGAGATCATACCGATTATTATTTTTAGCCAGAGGCGCCCCTCAACTAGACGATTTAGATGTTTACTTAGGTATTTCAAATTTCTTACGTGTATAAGTTTCAAGGGATCAGTCATTTTTTTGTTTCTTAAATATTATAAGTTAATTCTAACAAATCATAAGAGATGTTCAAAATATTTTTTAATATTTGTTAACTTTTAATTTTGAAAATAAGAAAGAATATACTAGCATATGTTCTCCCTGAATTTTTTGGCATTGTATATTTATTTGATGATTATTGTGAATCGAAGGAGCTTGTGATAAAATATAACCAATGATAAGCCACTAGAAAATAAAAATAAAATGGAAGATGATAAATTTCAAAAAGAATTTAGTGAAAATTTAGAGAGGCTTAATAAAAAGTTCGAGAGACTAACTTCTCTTTGGTGGAGTCTTTTGCGAGGGATTGTAAGTGGAGTGGGAACAGCTATCGGAGCTACTATCGTGGCGGCCATATTACTAGGTGCTTTAGCTGGGCTTTTTCGATCTATCGAGAGCATCCCTATTTTGGGAGGTTTTGTCGAGAGTACTAATGTAGAGTCTATAATTGAGGAGCAAAGGTAAAATTTTTATATTTCAAATAAATAGGGCCGACTTTAGTAGGGAGTTTTATTATCGTAGAGGTTAAAATTATTGGTATTGGCATAAATATTATTTGTGCTGAGAGGGTAGTCATGTAGTAGTATAGTGCAGTCAGCATATGAGCTTGAAATAAAATTCATAAATCAATTCTACTTTTAAAATTTTTAAACAATTTAACCTTCTCTTTTTGCATCAAGGCGGCATATTCATTATCGCTTCTTTCTTTGTCAGTGTTTTGAATGTTTTCAATTAAAACTTCTTTTCTTAAATACTGCTCCGGCTTTTTTAATGATAAAAATTTCTCATATGGCATTAGATAAGCGTCATATTTTTTTGGTAATCAATCTGGTTAATTGAGAGTCGGAAAGTCCTTTTATTTTGGAAATATATTTTTTATCATGTTTTATAATGGGATGCAACTTGAGGATCATGTTGTATTGTATAAGACTCTATGTTGACACAATGTTCTATAAGGGGCTAGAATTGAGCTACAACTTAAAAAAGTTTTAGTTAAGGAGGGCAGTGTTCTTTCAAAAATGTCAAAAAAAAGAATAGTGCTTTTTTTATTGTGCTTCATTAACCTTAAAAGGAGGAAATTAGATGATGAATACTATGACGACTACAATTTTTAGTTTCTATGAGTACTGGTTTGGATCGGCGGCTAAGGTGTTTGGTTTTTGGGACATTCTCAGAGAACGTGGTGATCAGTACTATGGTCAATTGGAAAATGATCATCCGTCCGTCCTTGCGTTTGATTACAAGGCTGTATTGGACGGCAAGTATATCAATCCGCTTACTAATTTTCGTCTGTTGAAAATATTTAACAGACGAAAAGGCGAGCGAAGATGCGGTGGAGACACAAGGCTACATGGTGTCAATTATGAATTTCGGAAGGGTGATAGAAGAAAAATAACGACATTGGATGCATCTCAGAGTTTGGAGGTGGGCAATGTCTCCGAAAAGAGAGTTGTTGTGGTCATTGATCCGCGAGCGGGACATCTTTCGGGAGTCGGAGGTATGAAAAAAGATCTTTCTCAGATAGGGTTGGCCCTTGAATACGGTTATGAAGTATATTTCATATCTTTCACCGCTGATCCAGAGCCAGGGCAAAAGCTGGCGCATGTTCATGATGCGATAACTACTTTTTTGAAAGAAGTTCGGAAGCTTCATCCCAACTCTACTCTTGAAGTAATTGGAAATTGTCAAGCTGGCTGGGCCACAGCTATGAATGCTGCCGATAATCCTGGACTAATAGACAGCATAGGTCTTAACGGCTCACCAATCTCTACCTGGGCGGGCAAGTCTCAGCAATTGCGAAGCGCGGGTGCTTTGATGGGAGGTGCTACTGCGGTTTCACTTACTTCGGATTTAGGGAATGGCCACTTCGACGGAGCGTGGCTGGTAGGCAATTTCGAAAGTCTCAACTTGTCCAACACTCTATGGAACAAACCATATAAGCTTTATTCCAACCTCAGCACTCAAAGGAATCGCTATCTCCAATTCGAGCGTTGGTGGGGCGGCTTATCCTTGATGACCGCTGATGAGATTCACCAAATTGTCAACAGTATTTTTATTGGCAACGATCTTGAGCGAGGGACTTTTGAGCTGGAGAAAGGAAGGGTTATCGATCTCTGGAATTTGCGAGACATGGTAATAAAAATTTTTGCCAGCAAAGGAGACAATATCACTCCTCCCGCCCAAGCACTAAGATGGATCCTCAAAGTTTTTGGTAGCGAGCAAGAGATTATTGATCGGAATCTCAAGATTGTCATCTGTAGGCATCCTTTTATCGGACACTTGGGAATTTTTGTCAGTTCTGATACCAATGATCGGAATCACCGAGAGTTTATCGGGGGAGCTGAACTTTTTGATAATTTGAAGCCGGGGATTTACGAGCTAGCGATTGCTAGCGGGAAAGAAGCTCGTAATGGAGTTTATCGTTCGAGCAATCCCGGGGAGATTCGTTATCAGATGGAGCTCACGGATATTGGTTTTGATAGGATTCGTGAAATTTGCGGAGATTTCAATGACGACTCCCTTGAAAAAGTTGCTCGGTTTTCTGAGAGGATGGATGAATATTATCGGATTTTCTGGCGTCCGTGGGTTAAGTTGTGGATAAACGAATCGACCGCTGAAGAGATTCGCAGGATGCATTATCTGCGTTTTCAGCACAATTTTCTTTCTTCGCGAAATCCTTTCATGTGGCTGGTTCCTTTTTGGGCAGCATGGATGAGAAAGTTTGCTCCGGAAATTTCCGAAAACAATCCTTTTCTGGCTCAGGAGAGAATTGTCGCGAAGGGCATTGAAGTTAGTCTGAAAGTGATTACCGATACGCGGGATGAAATGACTGGATTTTTCTTTAACAATTTTTTCGGGAACGAAAAAATGAATTGAATGCAAGGGGGGAGATGTTTCATGGATCTACTAACCGAAGCAGCTAGGTTGCCGGTGTGAGAAGATATTTTTTCTTACACCGGCTTTTATATTATACCAAATTCAATTAACCATTCTCAAGATTTTTCCGCTTTGCAGAGATGAGGGCGGGGACAATTACATTCATGCTCTTTTTCGCATGACAGTATCTTTGCTATTCTTTTTGCACGGAGCTCAAAAATTCTTTGGTTGGATTAGTGGTGTTGATGGTGCTGAACAAGTGGCATCGGATGTTCAGGAGTGCCGAGATACTCGACTCAGTGCAAAATAAGGAGTGCGAAGTAAGTGCAATAAAGCCTGTGAAAAGAAGGCCATGATTGCTATGTGCTCTAACTCCATCATGAAAAGAAGAAGATCCATCAGTTGATGTCTCATATTTATTTAAGCCTGCCAGTGAATCTGCTTCGGCAGGCTTTCTTTTTGCTTAGAGTTGAATTGATGATAGGGGATTTTTAGAGAGAGGATGGTTTTTTGAGATTAAAGAATAATCGTGACAAGATACTGATCAACTATTGACAAATATGTTAGGTTTATATAACATTGGTAATGCAAGATAATTTAAAGGTTTTGGTCATTATTTAATTATTATTTAAAAATAAAAAAGTATGTTTGCAAAATCGAGTTGGTTTCAAAAAAGAAAGTATGGAGGCTGGGGTTTAACTCCTAAGACTTGGCAAGGCTGGGTTTATATTTTTGTATTTATAGTTGCCCTTCTTGTTTTTCAGGCTATGCCTTTTTGGAATGATGCGACAAGAACCGCTTTTACTGTTGTCTGGGCTATTGTTTTGGGAGGTGATGCATTGAGAATAATGGTTACTCTTCAAAGAGATGAAATGGAAAAAATGCACGAAGCTATTGCCGAGAGAAACGCTTCTTGGGCTATGGTGGCCGTTTTGACCATAGGAATTCTTTATGAAATAATTTCTAGTGGTTTAAGAGATGAATTTTATCTAAATCCTTTTTTGGCAATAGCTTTGATAGCAGGACTCGCAGCTAAGGGTTTATCTTATTTTTTTCTGGAGAAAAAATAATTCAAATAAGAGATTGATTTATGGATAATCGAATAAAAGAACTTAGATCTAAGAAAGGATTTACTCAAGAAGATTTGGCTAAAAAAGTCAATGTTCGGAGGGAGACAATTTTGTTTATCGAAAATGGTAAATATAATCCATCTTTGCAGTTAGCTCATGATATATCCAAAGCACTAAAAAGCAAAATAGATAAAACCTTTATACTTAAATAATTTAATAAAATCATATAAAATGACAAAAAATAAACTAAAAGATGATCGATGGTTGGGATTTTTTGGATTTTTCGCTATTTTTGCTATCCCAGGGATAATTCAAGGTAATTGGACTCAAGCTGCTTGGCTGGTATGGATTGTATGGTTTTTATTTTTTTTCAAAAAATCTTCTTGAAATTAAATAATAAAAACCGCCTATCTGTATAGGCGGTTTTTTGATTGCATGATTATTCAACGAAAGTTAGAGCTATGCCCCTTTTGTCAGCCCTTCCGGTTCTGCCAATACGATGAATATAGTCATCGTAGGTAGCTGGAATGTCAAAATTTATAACATGACTAACACTAGGAATATCTAGTCCTCGAGAAGCAACGTCAGTGGCAATTAAGATATTGATGTTATTTTCTTTAAACATTTTAAGTGCACGCTGTCTTTTGTTATGGGATTTATTTCCATGTATTGCTTCAGACTTCAATCCTTTTTGAGATAATTTTTTAGAAAGCTTATCCGCCCCATGTTTAGTACGAGTAAAAACTAATACTTTTTCGAAGTGAGTTTGAATTATGAGATTGTGCAACACATCTGTTTTGTCCTCAGTAGAAGATATTTTTACAATATCTTGCTCTACCTGAGAAGATGTCTCACTAGTTCGGATAGAGATTCTTTGTGGGTTTTTTAGGAATTGTCCAACTAATTTTTCTATTTCAGATGAAAGTGTAGCTGAAAAAAGAAGAACTTGTCTTTTGGGAGAGATCAAGGATAGGAATAATTTTACGTCATTGATAAACCCCATGTCCAGCATCCTATCAGCTTCGTCCAAGATTATATTATTGAATTTTGATAAATCAAGAATTTTACGAGAAATAACATCGCGCAATCTACCAGGTGTTCCTATTACTAGATTAGGATTAGAACGAAGTCCTTTTATTTGGGGTTGAATGTTGGCCCCACCAACAATTACTACAGAAGAAATCCTTAGATTTTTAGTTAAGGCGAGAAGTTCTTCTTGGATTTGAATAGCTAATTCTCGAGTAGGAGTAACTATAAGAACTTTTTCTTGGGGATTAACTAAAATTTTATTTATTATTGGAATAAGAAAGGCTCCAGTTTTACCTGTTCCAGTATTGGCTAATCCGATAAGGTCGCTACCCTTAAGTATGGCTGGTATAGCTTGGTCTTGAATCGGAGTCGGATTTTTGTAGCCACGATCAAAAATAGATTGTTTTAGTTTTGAATGCAAATTGAAATCATTGAAAGAGTTTTGAGGGATGAAAACTTCTGTTTCCTCAATTGAAACTGCTCGATTGACAAAGCGATTAATATTGATTTTATCTCCAGAAAAATTCCTATTATTATTTCTATAATTTCTTTGGCGGTTATTCCTCCACTTAGATCGAGATTGGTTTCGTGTGTTTTGCTTATTGTACATATTTTATCTAATACATAAAAAATTAAATTTTATGCATAGATACCTAGTATTCCAGAAATAAGAAGTATTAACATAAAAGTTAATAATATCACTTTAATGATGTTTTGTCAATGATATTTAAACAGCAGTTTTTAAGGAAAAATCAATTTTTTGTGTGTATTTGTGCGTTAATTTTTTTAGAATTTATAAAAATAACCTTATTTGATATTTTCTTAAAAATATGTAAAAATGAATGACGTCTATTGATTTGTGTAAGTTGATATATAAAGAAAAATAATACTTTTTATGTATAAAATGCCACTGGATAAATATAATCGAGGATTGCAAATGAAGCCCAGGAAGAAAAGCAAGAGATTTAAAATATTGTTTTTGATTATTTTTTTATTGGCGATTTATGGAGCTTTTCATTTTTTTAGAAAGCCAAAGGAGATCATAGTAGAGCAGGTAGAAGAAATTACTCAAGAAAATTTGGTGGAAGAACCTAAAAAGGAAAAAAATAATTTACGTAATTATAAGATTTCAGAGGGAGATATCCCTGCAGAAGTTTTTAGTGATTATGCTAAGTTTGATGCTAATGATACTTTGGCTTTGTTAAACGCTAGTGAAGATGTTTTTGATTTTACTAATTTAAAAATTGGTCAAAATATTAGATTTTATTTTAATGGCGAAGATAGAGCTAATAAAATGGAATATGATAAAAACACTGAAGAAATGATAGTAGTTGAGAGAGATGGAGATGATTTTCTCGTAAAGGAAGAGAAGATAAATTATGAAGTAAAAGAAGAAATAGCTCGAGGCGTAATTGATGATTTCTTTTATGTTGACGCTCTAGAAGCTGGACTTTCTGAGCCGACAGTGCTCGAAGTTGGAGATATTTTTTCCTATAGTATAGATTTTACAACAGAGATTAGGCAAGGAGATGAATTTGTATTTGTTTACGAGAAAAGAAAGCGTGATGGAGTGGACGGCCCAGATGGACGTATTTTGGCGGCAAAATTTGTAAATGACGGCGATCCTTACTATGCTTATTATTTTGATAATGATGGTGAAGGAGGGTACTATGATGGTGAAGGTCATGCGCTGGAAAGGCAGTTTTTGAAAGCACCTCTTAGTTATAGAGCGATAACCTCCGGATATACAGGAGCGCGTTTGCATCCTATAACAAGAACAGTTACTGCCCATTATCAAATAGATTATGCAGCCCCGATAGGAACTCCTGTCGTAGCTTCTGCCAGGGGGCGAGTAGCAAGTGCTGGATGGGAGAATGGATGGGGATATATTGTAAGATTGGTTCATGATAATGGATATACTACGCATTATGGACATCTGAGTTCTTTTGCGAAAAGTATTAGTCGAGGAACTTCAATTAGCCAGGGTCAAACTATTGGCTATGTAGGTTCGACTGGGTGGTCGACTGGTCCGCATCTTGACTATGGAATGAAATTGAATGGTGCGCCTATTAATCCACTAACCCTTGTACAACCAAAAGGAGCACCTTTAGATGAAAGCAATATGGATGAATTTAGAGAATTTAAAAATAGCTATAATGACATACTAGGATTGTGATTTTTGTCGAAAACGATTCGGAGGTTATTTGTTATTGTGTTAAAATAAAAATACAATTTTCTAAGAAAGAATTATGCTTATAATATATGCTCATCCAAATAAAGAGGGTCACTGCGGGTATATATTGAAAAGGATCGAAAAATCTTTGAAAAAGATAAGTGTTGAATATGAAATATTAGATCTTTATGTAGAGGATTACAATCCAGTTATGCAGCCTAGTGAGCACTACACTTCTGGACACAGGGAGATATCCGAAGAAACAAAAAGATATCAGAAATTAATTAAAGAAAATGATAGATTCATAATAATTTATCCAACTTGGTGGAATGCTACTCCAGCAATTTTGAAGGGATTTTTCGACAGAACTTTGACTAGCCACTTCTCTTTTCGTTATGAAGGTATTATTCCTAGAGGTCTTTTGAATGGCAAGGTCGCAGTAGTAACCACTACGGGTGGCCCAATTATCTTGGAGAAATTGATCTTTGGAAATCGTTCTATCAAAGCAGTGGTTAACGACACCTTGAGATTTTGTGGATTAAAGGCAAAAGGATACATGATTGGTTCGGCCACAAAGCTTACATCTGGTCAAAAGAGAAAAATTAATAAAAAAATTAATAAAATTTTAAATTTTATTTTAGACTAATAGTAATGGTGATTTTGAATTATTATGAAAAATAAAATAAAGAATAAAATTCAACTAATAACTTATCCTGATAGTTTTGGAAAAAATCTAAAAGAACTGGAGTTTATTTTGGATAAACATTTCAAGAATGTCGTCAGTGGTGTGCATATACTTCCGTTTTATCCTTCTTCAGGAGATCGAGGATTTTCTCCGCTTACGCACTTGGAGGTGGATCCTAGCTTTGGAAGTTGGGAGGATATAAGATCTTTATCAGATAAGTATGATGTCATGGCAGATCTTATGGTGAATCACATATCTGCTGAATCAGTTTTTTTTCAGGATTATTTGGAGAAGGGAAAACTTTCAGATTATGCTGATTATTTTATAACTAGTGATAAATTTTCACGTCGCATCAAGCCTCAAAGAGAAAAAACCCCCTTCTTTTTGGAGCTTATTGAACGTTTTGTTAATTTGGTGCGTAATATGGATAAGTTTTTCCATACTTTTGGAGTCAATAAATTTTCTCTTAAAAAAATTTATAGACCAAGGCCTGAGAATCCTTTTGTTCCTTTTGTCTTTGGCGATGGAACAGTGCGTCATATTTGGTGTACCTTTACTAACAATCAAATAGATCTAGATGTGCACAATCAAGATGTAAAAAATATTTTTAAGGGCTATATAAAAAAATTAGCAGAAAACGGAGTCGATATAATTAGACTTGATGCTGTTGGCTATATGGTTAAGAAAAGAGGCACTACTAGCTTTATGATTCCAGAAACCAAGAAGGCTATTGACTGGTTGGGCAATGAATGCCACAAGAATAAAGTATTATCACTCCCTGAGATTCATAATCATTATTCTTATCAAGTAGAAATGTCTAATATGGAAGAGGTTGATCTTGTTTATGATTTTCAATTACCTTTATTGGTTTTGGAGGCTATCCTTAACAGCAGCTGTAGTAATCTGAAAAAATGGATAAGAATTAGACCTACCGACACAGTTAATGCACTGGATACTCATGACGGTATTCCAGTAGTAGATGTGGAAGATTTGTTGAGTAGAGAAAAAATTGATATTATTTCTGATAGGATTATTTCTGGTGGAGGCAATGAGGCCAAAAGAGCTTCTGGCAATAATGGAGCAGAGAATGTGGATACTTACCAGATTAATTGCACCTATTTTTCAGCTTTAGAAGCGAATGAGGATAACTATATATTAGCTAGAGCTGTACAATTTTTTATTCCAGGGATTCCCCAGGTTTATTATGTTGGACTATTGGCTGGAGAAAATGATATTGAAAAACTAAAAAGAACTAATATAGGTAGAGATATAAATCGCCACAACTATAGCTTGGATGAGATAGAGAGCAACTTGAATAAAGATGTTGTAAAGAGATTGATCAAGCTTATGGAGTTTAGAAATAGTTATCCTGTTTTTGATGGGGAGTTTTCCCTGGGCCCCTCCAAAAGAGACAAGCTAATATTGAGATGGCGTAAAAATAATCTTTTTCTGGAAGCTAAAATAGATTTAACTAAAAAGGAGGTAAGGGTCCATTATTTAGATAATGAGAGCCTTGAAGAGAAAGAAGTTGTTTTTTAAAGATAATATTCTAGTTTTAAAATAATTATGCAGAAAAACAAAAAAACTCACACGTTGATTATTTCAGATTTTCATTTAGGAACCAAGGTTAGCAGGAGTGAGTCCCTGGCAAACTTTCTAGAGGGAATAGATTTTAAAAAACTTATTCTTTTGGGAGATATATTTGAAGATCTTAATTTTAAGAGACTCAGGAAATCTGATTGGGATCTGCTTTTTCTTATTGGAAAAATTTCTAAGAAGAAAAGAGTTATCTGGGTAGAAGGAAATCATGACAAGGGTCTTACTAATTTTTTCTCTACTTTTACTAAGATTAGAGTTCATAAATACTATAAATGGAAGCATAACAATAAAAACTATGTAGCTATTCATGGACATCAATTTGATAATTTTTTAATCAATAATGCTGTAATTAGTGTAGTAGCTAATCAGATTTATAATGCAATTCAGTTTTTTGATTTTAGGGACAAGAGAATAAGCAGGTTCATTAAGCGTAGAAGTAAGGGATGGCTTCGCCTTTCTAATAAAGTAGCCAAGAGAGCTATTATTTATGCAAAAATATTGCAAGTTGATTATATATTTTGCGGACATACGCATAGGGCTATGAGCAAGAAAGATGGCAGTGTTAGCTACTATAATTGTGGATGTTGGACAGATCTACCTTCCACCTACATAACTTTAGATGGTGATAAGGTGGATATTCTGGAGTATAAATAAGCAATTTTTTTATGAAAAAATATCTACCATTGACTTTAATTGCTGTTGTTTTTGTTTTTTCATCTTTTGTTTCACAAGAATATTCTGCATTTTTAAAAGATATTATATCGAAATATGAATTATGGGGTCTTTTGATTTACATTATTGCTGATGTTTTATCTATTACCTTGGCTCCGCTTACCAGCATACCTTTTATTCCTTTAGTGGTGGAGATTTGGGGAGTTTTTTGGACAATAATTGCCAGTATAATTGGCTGGACACTGGGTTCAGCTTTGGCCTTTTGGATAGCTAGAAAATATGGTGCATCCGTAGTAAGAAAATTTATCACCATTGATGACAAGAAGGAGAAATTTTATAAGCACATTTCAGAGAAAAATGTTTTTTGGTACCTTATATTCTTGCGTATAATAATACCAGTGGACATTTTGAGTTATATGTTAGGTCTCTTTACCGATATCAACTGGAGGATGTTTATGATTACTACAGTTATCGGTATAATTCCAGGCATCGTGGCACTTTCTTTTGTCGGATCTTTTCCAATTAAATATCAAGTAGGGTTGTCATTTATAGGAATTACTTTGTTGGTAATTTTTCTCTTTGTGAAAAATAAGTTTTTTAAAAAATAATATCAGCCCCTGCAAATTTACAAGTATCTTGCCTGTCTGCCGACAGGCAGGCAAATTTACAAATTATTATATTTAATGTATTTGTAGATTCGTAGCATATTTGCGGATTGGTAGGGCATAGAACTATGATTAAAAAAAATAAAAAAAGCGAAAAAGAATGGAAAGAAATCCTTACACCTGAGGAATATCATATTTTAAGGGAGAAGGGCACTGAGACAGCTTTCTCTTGTGAGTGGAAGTCTCTTGGAGAAGGAACTTATGATTGTAAGGCTTGTGATTTGCCACTTTTCGAATCAGGATCTAAGTTTGATTCAGACACAGGTTGGCCGAGCTATTTTAAGCCTATAAATGAAGAGCATATTGAAGAACATGAAGATCATTCTTTGGGAGTTGTTCGCACAGAGGCTGTGTGCGCGAGATGTGATTCGCACTTGGGCCATGTTTTCAACGATGGACCAGCGCCAACAGGCAAGAGATATTGCATAAATTCTTTTGCGCTAAAATTTCATCCAGCTGATAAAATAAATTCCAAGTAACAAATTCCAAGTAACAAATAAATTTCTAATTATCAAATTACCAGTTACTAATTACTAGTTACTAGCAACTAAAAACTAACTTCAAATCTATGAAAAATAATAATATAAAAAGTGCTTATTTAGGTGGAGGTTGTTTTTGGTGCGCAGAAGCTGTTTTTTTGAAGGTGAGAGGTGTTTTGAGTGTGACTCCAGGTTACAGTGGAGGAGAAAAAGAAGATCCCGCCTATGAAGAAATTTGTAGTGGAAAAACAGGGCATGCAGAGGTCGTGAAAATAAAGTATGATGAAAGTAGGATTTCTTATGAAAATTTATTGGAAATATTTTTTTCACTTCATAATCCCACAACTCTCAATAGACAAGGAAATGATGTGGGCTCCCAGTATCGTTCGGTGATTTTTTATGAGACAGAGAAAGAATTGGCAATAGCCAACAAAGTGATTGATGAAATTGATAAAAAAGGTGTTTATGATGATCCAATTGTTACGCAGGTTGTGCCTTTGGAAAAATTTTTTGAAGCAGAGGATTATCATCAAAATTATTTTGCCAAAAATCCGGAAGAGGCATATTGTCAGGCTATTATTGCTCCCAAGGTAGCGAAGTTTCGTGATAAATATTCTTCTTTTTATAGAGATGAAAATTAATTTAGCGGTCCAACCGTTGAGGCTTCAGCGGCTGGACGGCTACGATTAAAGAGAAAAAATGTACATTTAAATGTACATTTTTTATTAATCAGAAAACTATTGCTTGATAGTGGCTAGAGTTGTCTGCATAAGCTTTGCCAATTATCAACTTGGTAAATTTTGTTTTTTGATTAATTTTTGTGCGAGTGTGCTATAATTAACCAATAAAAGTTATTATTTTTAATCTAAATAAGAAAAATAAAAATATGGAAACAATTCTTTTAATCATATTATTGATTGCCGTGGGTGTGGTGATTTTTTTGATGCTTAACAGTAAGAACTCGGGTGATAGTGATAAGCTTTCAGCTATGATGGAGAGATTGTCTGCATTATCTCAAGAGAATAAAGACTTGAGGAATGTAGTAGATGTCAAGCTTTCAGAAACTCATGAGGCAGCACAAAAAAACCTAAGTACAAGTGCTCAAAATATGCAGAGCATGCATGATCAATCAGTAAAGCAAATTGCCAGTATCACAGAAAAAATAACTAAACTAGAAGACACCAACAAACAAGTCGTTGGATTTTCTGAGCAACTTAAGAACTTGCAAGATATTCTTAAGAATCCAAAACAAAGAGGGGTTTTGGGTGAATATTTTTTAGAAGACACTCTCAAAAATGTACTTCCTCCAGATTCATTTAAAATGCAGTACGATATGGGGGAGGATGAAAAAAGCGGAAAAAAGCTTATTGTGGATGCTGTTGTTTTTGTTAAAGAAAAAATTGTGCCCATTGATTCAAAATTTTCTTTGGAAAACTATGAAAGAATTCTTAGTGCTAGTGATGATAAAGAAAAAGAACAGCTGGAAAAAAACTTTAAGCAAGATTTGAAAAACAGGATAGACGAAACAGCTAAGTATATAAAGCCAGAGAAAAATACTATGGACTTTGCTTTTATGTTCATTCCTTCTGAAGCTATTTACTATGATCTTCTTGTTAATAAAATCGGAGTAGTTAAAGTGGACACTAGAAGTATGATTGAGTACGCATTTCGAGATAAGCATGTGATTATAGTTTCTCCAACTTCTTTTTTGGCTTATTTGCAGACAGTTCTTCAGGGGCTTCGAGCTATGGAAATAGAAGAAGGAGCTAAAGAGATAAGATCCAATGTAGAGAAGCTAGGAAAGCACATAATCTCTTTTGATTCATATTACAAAAAACTCGGCAACAGTATGACCACAACCGTGAATCATTTCAATGCTGGCTACAAGGAGTTAAATAAGATAGACAAGGACGTCGTTAGGATAACTGAAAAAAATAAGATTATTGACCCAGAGCTCCTAGATAAACCCATTATGGAAGAATAGCAGTCCGTGGCAATTTTAAATGATTAATTTAAGAGATGTTATTGAATATTAAATTACTGGAAATTGATTTCCTACCTGCTCGCCTCAGCGAAGCGGTTCGGCAGGTGGGAAAATTTATAACTTAAGATTATTTCTGTTGTATTGAAAAAAATAATCTTTTTTGCTAGGATGAAGCAGTAAATTAATAAGATAAAGTTTTATAAAATGAAAGTTACTCTGAGTAAATATGCTGGATTTTGTGATGGAGTAGAAAGAGCTTATAATATAGTTAAGGATGCGGCTCAGAATCATCAAATTAAAAAACCAATTTTTGTCTTGGGTTCTTTGGTGCACAATAAAGATGTTGTTGATAGCATCGAAAAATTGGGAGTAAAGAAGATTGAATTTAGCGGGAAAATTGAAGAAATTTCCAAAGAAATTGATGATAAAATAGGAACATTGATTGTAACAGCTCATGGGATTGGACCTAGGATTTTTGATATTGCCAAAGAAAAAGGCATTGATATTATTGATACTACATGCCCAAAGGTAATAAAAGTGCAAAGATTGGCACAAGTATTTTTTAATCGTAATCATCAAGTGGTTATAATCGGCGAAAAAAAGCACAAGGAGGTTCAAGGAATTCACAGGTGGGCAAGAAAAAATTCCATAATTGTTTCGAGCAATGAAGATATAGATAATTTAAAATTTGATAGTTCTAGGTCAGTCACTGTAATTTCTCAAACTACTCAAAATAGAGATTGGGCTGAGAACATGGCTAAGAGAATCAAGAAAAAATATCCTCAAGTAGAAATAATAGATACGGTTTGTTCAACAACCAGAGATAGGCAGAATGAGATCAGAGAGCTTGCTAAAAACAATGAATTAATCTTGGTCATCGGATCTCCAGCTAGCTCTAATTCTAATCGTTTATGGGAAATTGCTAAAAGTGTTAACGAAAACACGTATTTTATAGAAAGATTAGAGGATATAAAAAAAGAGTGGCTAAATAGAGTTGTTAATATTGGAGTAACTGCCGGCGCATCATCTCCAAGATGGGTAATAAGGAAAGTGGTTGATTATTTAAATAAAGTTTAAAATATAATTTTTCATAAAGTAATCTTGGTTAATTAGGCTTTGATAAAAAACTTAGTAAGCAAGAGTGTTTATAGGATTTAGTAAAAATATGAAGAGAATATTAATATCGGAAACACCTCAGAAAATAGGAGAGAAGATTAAATTATCGGGTTGGGTAGATACTCGTCGAGATCATGGTAAGCTTGTTTTCATGGACTTGCGAGATAGAAGCGGAAAGGTTCAGCTTGTTATAACTCCTGATAAGGAAAAGGCGCACGATATTGCCAAAGATATTCGCAATGAGTGTGTTGTTGAAATTGAAGGAGTGGTCAAAGAAAGACCAGGTGGTTCTGATAATGAGAGTATTGACACAGGAGGTGTTGAGATAGAGGTAGCGGACTTGAGCATTCTCTCTTCATCCAAAGAAGAGCTTCCAATAGATGTTTCCGCGGATAGTATGGATCTAAACCTGGAAACACTTCTCAACAATCGTACACTTAGCCTGCGTAACAAAAAAGTAAATGCTATTTTCAAAGTTTATGCTGAAGTCATAAGTTCTTATGCGGATATTTTGAGAAAAAACAGTTTTTTGGAAATTAAGTCTTCTAAGATTCTCAATACTGCTACTGAAGGAGGTGCCAATTTCTTTAAAATAAAATACTTTGACAGAGATGCTTTTTTGGCACAAAGTCCACAGTTCTATAAGCAAGCAGGGGTGAGTGCTTTTGAGAGAGTTTTTGAGATTGGCCCAGTTTTTCGAGCAGAGCCTCACTTTACAAGTAGGCATGTTAACGAATATATAAGCTTAGATGCTGAAATGGGATTTATTGAAGGATTTGAAGATGTCATGAATCAGCTAGAAAAGACCTTGGCTTTTATGTTTTCTCAGATTAAGGAAAATTGCCAAAAAGAATTAGATCTTTATGAGGCACAAGTTCCAGAAGTTAAGACTATACCTAGAATAAAATTAACAGAAGCCTTGAATATTTTGGAAAAAGAATATAACAAGAAAACAGATAAGGTAGACATTGATCCGGAAGGAGAAAGATTGATCTGTGAGTGGGCTAAGAAAAAATATAATAGTGACTTCATATTTCTTACTCATTATCCTAGTAGCGTGAGGCCTTTTTATACTATGCCAAGCGAAGACCCTCAATACACTAAAAGTTTCGATCTATTGTTTAGGGGCGTAGAAATAACAACCGGAGGTCAGCGTATTCATGATTATGACAAGCTAGTTGAAAGCATAAAAAAGCACAAGCTGGATCCCAAGGATTATGAGAGCTACCTGGAGACTTTTAGATATGGAATGCCACCGCATGGAGGCTGGGGAATGGGTAGTGAAAGGATTGTTCAGAAAATTTTGGGACTAGAAAATATTAAGGAATGCGTCTTGTTTCCAAGAGACGTAAAGAGATTGGAGCCATAAGGTATTAACATATAAACATGTAAACATATAAACATGTAAACATGTAAGCATTTGAACATATAAACATGAAAATGTTTGAGATTTTTTAAGGGAAAATAAAATAATAACAAAGATAAATGAAAATAAACAAACTTAAGCACAAAGAAAAGGTGGATCGTAAAAAGCTTCATATTATCGATTTACTATCTTTTCTGATGGGATTTGCTGGAGCGCTTTTGGGATATGTTTTGTCCACTTATATAAGCGAAATTTTGGGAACGGATAATGTGGGACTCGTGTATTTGTTTTCTTATGCGATAGTTCTGTTTTTGCTTTTAAATTTGCACAAAATAGTCAGAGTTTTTGGAAAGTCTTTTATTTTGCAAAGTTCTTTTGTTTTCAAGATAATTGCTGTAACTGGCTTACTTCTCATGCCTTTTTCTAGTGTTGGGATGTGGTTTCTTATTTTGTACATTATTTCCGGGACCTTGTCTTGGACAGCCATAGATGGAATTACGGAATCATTTTCTAGTGATAGTGAATCAGGTAGGATACGCGGATCTCATTTGGCTATAATGAATGCTGGTATTCTTATGGCACCACTTTTAGCTTCTCAACTCTTGGATAAATATGGATTTCAGGGAATATTTTTAGCTTCTTTTTTGACTAATTCGCTTCTTCTGGTTATAGCTATGTTAGGGATCAGAAGGACCAATCACAAATTCAAGAAAAATATAAATGTAAAAAAACTCTTCCAAAAATTTAGCAAAAGAAAGAATATAATGAGGATTTACTATGTTTCTTTTGCCCTTGATTTCTTTTATGCAGTGATGGTTATTTATGCTCCGCTTTATCTTCTCTCAAGAGGATTTACCTGGGATCAGCTTGGTTGGGTGTTTACAATAATGCTTGTGCCTTTTGTGCTTATTCAGTATCCTATGGGAATATTGGCGGATAAAAGAACTGGAGAGAGAGAGTTTCTTATGTTTTCTTTTTTGATATTGGGAATATCAACAATTATGTTTTTCATTTCGGATAGCTCCAGTATAATGGTTTGGACAATGATTTTAGTTCTAGGAAGAATTGGTGCTGCTTTAGCAGAAATTCTCAAGGAATCATATTTTTACAAACGCATAGATGGAAATGATGTCGATATTATAGATTTTTTCAAAACATCTGGACCAGTTGCCTACATAGCAGCTACAGCTATTTCTGGAATAATTTTGACTTTTTTGAGTATAAATTTTATATTTTTAGTTTTGGCAATAATTTGCTTTTCTGCTTTTTATCCGACATTTCGATTGGTTGATAATAGGAGTGAAAAAGATGTTGTTATCGCCACGAAAAAAGCTTAGATTAAATTACTTAATAATTTGCACGCAGGCCGCATAACTGTAAGTTTAATTCTTTCCCGCTAATCTACAAATCTCCTACAAATTTACAAATAATATCCAAAATTATTTTTCGAGGATTTGTATATTTGTAAATAATTTGTTGATTTGTGGGTATAATAAAAATATGAGTATACCTAAAAAAATAATCAACTACCTCGATAAAAATGAATTTAAATATGAAATAGTTGAGCATAAAACCACCTATACAGCTTGGGACGTTTCTCAAACTAAAAAAATAAACCCTCGTGAGATTGTTAAAACTTTGGTTGTGAAGTTGGGTAGTCGTGAATATGCATTGGCGCTTATCACCTCCGATAAAAATTTGGATAAGAAAAAACTTCTCAAGATCGTAAATGCTTCGAAGAAAAAGTCTGGTGAAAAGTGTGCAAAGAAAGTAGACTTTGCTAAAGAAGCTTGGATGAAGAAAAATATTCCCGGGAGTCTCGGAGCAGTGCCTCCATTCGGAGGACTTCTCAAGATGAGTATCTATGTGGACAATCTAGTTTTGAAAAATAAAAAACTTTATCTTGGATCTGGAGACTATGAGTCCTCTTTGCTGATGACAGTCGCTCAATATATAAAACACGAAGATATAAATAAGGGTAGCTTTAATTCAGCTAAGAAAATAAAGGGACAGAAATTAACCCCTAAGAAGAAAAGAATAGGTAAGAACAAGAAGGGTGGGGCTAAGAAAGATACAAGGAGAAATTGACAACGAAGATAAAGGAAAATGATATTAAGCATGAGGTATGTATTGTGAATTATGTATTAAGAATTATGTATTAAGAATTAGGTAGTGTCTCTCGATTTTATGGAGAAATTTTAGATCAATGAACGTTCATATGAACGTTCATTTTTAATAAGAAAAACCAATTACTCTAGGTGGATGTGGTCTATTTGCCTAGTATACAGGCTGTTTTAGACTGAACAGGCTTTGTTGCTAATAATTATCTTATTTTACTTTTTGTCAGCAAAAAGTAACAAAAACCCCGAAAAGCATTCGCCTTGGGGCGCAGCCCTGAAGTATATCACTACAGGGCAGGCTGCCTACACGTACTCCTTACATATACCTGCCTGCCGGTAGGCGGGAATAAATCTAACTCTCAATTCACTAAACACCTTATGAGATGTCATCCCGACCTTGCTGGAGGGATCTCTCGACTCCCTCGCCGCGGCGAGTACACTCGAGATGACATCTGGCGATATCAGTTTTTAACGCTCCTTTCAACCTGCCCGCCATTGCCTAACTAACAAATGTTTCAAATATTTTTATTTAATGTACAAAATATTAAAGTCTAAGAATTAATAACAATAAGACTATGGCAGGCGGGGTTGATTTATTTTATTCCAGCCCGCTTCGCCGAGGCGAGTCTTAATGTGTGGGATGTATTTGATATGTATATACTTAAAAATAATAAATAATAATTCAAATATAGAAAATTTAAGCTTGGCTTAAAACAGGCAAGATAGAGAAAATTAGAATTGCTGGTTTTTTTGGGCAATCTTACAGATTTAATATATTCCTAATGTCTAGGGAGAGGGATTTTATTTCCGTGAGTTCTTCTGGGGAGAATCTTTGCAAGACAAATTTTTCTCCTGGTATTTTTCTAGCTTCGCGTCCTTCTTTTGTCTCAACTCCTATTTTTATTCTTCTAAAGTCTTTGGTACCTAAAAGGTTAATTATATTTTCTACGCCATTGTGACCAGCTGATCCAGAGTCTTTGGATAGTTTGAATTTACCTACTGTTAAGTCGAGGTCGTCATGAATGACAGTAATGTTTTCAATAGGGATTTTGTAAAAATCTATAAATTTCCTAATGACCTCCCCAGATTTGTTCATAAAAGATTGAGGCTTTATGAGGAATAATTTTCTGCTTTGAGTGTGTAGAATTTTTTCTAGAAAATTTTTATTTTCGTTATTTTGCATGATTTTCTCTGAAACTTGGGCATTAAATTTATTTTCTAGGTTAAAATTAGTTGATTTGGTAATTTTTCGTAACTCATCGATTATTATAAATCCTGCATTATGCCTCGTCTGCAGATATTTTTCTCCTGGATTTCCCAACCCGATTATTAATTGATGTTTTTTTTGATTCATGATTTTGATTTTTCTAGTTATCACTTTCTTTTATTAATATTTCTTTATTTTCCTGATTTTTTTGACTATCCTCTAGTTCCTCGATGGTGTTTTCTTGGAGCGAATAAGGCTTGATAAGATCACTTCCTATTATAAGGACTATATCATATTTATCTAATTCAGCCTCTTTTTTATCCGAATTGTCCTTATCAGCTGATAGGGTAGCTTTTCTATCTGAGAGCTTGGCGGGAAGTTTTTGGATAAGCTCATTGAGAGTAAAAGGTTTTTCCCCTGAGGATAGATCAACTACTTCACTAGATTCAATTATTATATCAGAGCTTCCTTGGAAAGTACTAATACCTCTGAAGCCAAGTTTGTTTCTGAGCATTTCTTCTATCTTTTTCAAAAGATTGTTTTTACCACTTTGGTTTATGATTGCTACAGAAGCATCTTCCTTTTTTATTTCCTCTCGAGTTCTTTCTATATGGTCAAGATTGAATATGTTCTTGGAAACCTCTCTAATCTCACTATAGTTTCCAACCCTAGGAACTAATATAAAGGCACGAGTATTTTCATAAAAAATATGGGAAACCTTTAGCAAGCTTTCTTTTTCCCAGGCGTCGACAACTATATTGGTTACATTTTGAGTGTCCAGTTCTTTGGCTAGCTCCAGAAAACTTTCCATTTCTTCTAAGCTAATATTAGTGGTTACGGATTCCCCAAGAGTGTCGAGCATATTGCTTAGTGCAAATGGATTGAGGAGAACCTTGGTTGAAAAAATTCTGCTTTTTACCGATTGCAATATTTGTTGCTGTCTCTTGGCTCTCCCAAAATCTCCTTGCGGGTCATCATGCCTTTCTCGAGCGTACTTGAGAGCAGTAGAACCATCTAAAAGATGAGTTCCTTTTTCGAGAGCGAAAAGCTCATAGCTATAATTGGGTCCTGGATAGCTTGGGTCATAAATATCTCTTTCTGAAGTTATAACTATTCCATCGATATCATCAATAAATTTTTCAAAACCCTCAAATGTCGCAACGAGATGATAATGTATATTGAGGCCCGTTATGTTTTCTACAGTTTTTTTAATAGGTTCTATCCCGAGGTCTCTGGAAAGACCGTATTTGTAGATAGAGTTTATTTTTGTGTTGTAGGAAGAATCGGGAATTTTAACATAAAGATCTCTTGGCAAGGAAAGGAGAGCGGTTTTTTTGTTTTTAGTATCAATACTGGCCACCATAATAGTGTCAGTTAAATTTCCCCCAGCTCTTCCTTTTCCAGCAGCTCCCAAGAGCAATATATTTATTCTCCCTTCCATTTCTCCTTCCAGGGGGATTCTTTTATTGCTAGCTATCTTTGAGATAGTTCCGAGGATTGACCCTTGAGTATTGCTAGTACTTATTTTGGAGCTTACCTTACTTATTTTCCAAAAGAAATAAACACCCAAGAGAGTCGCCAAAATAAGAAGTATTAAAAATGAAAAAAGTATGATTTTTTTTACAAATCTAAATTTATTTTTTTGAGAGGTAGCAGATTGATTTATGAATAAATCAGGATTGATTTTTTCATGGTTCCTTAAAGACCCTTTGCTAGCCTTGTTAGCAGGTTTTTGGCAATTGATGGAAAAATTATTTTGGCAAGTAATTTTTCGCTTAGGTTTCTTCTTGAGACTATCCATGATTTAATGTTTTGTAAATTTAAGATGTTTTAATTTTAGCATATTGAAGGGGTCGGATAAAGTTTAATCAAATTGAATTTTTTTGCCATATCTTAAGCATTTAATTTCTAATTTTGTCAACTAGAAAAATATTCTTTTGAGGCGGATGTGTGTCCCGTTATAAAATAGGGTGGGCTGTTTAAAATATAGAAGTTCGCCGCCAACTATTAGCTTCTTTCCTAACTTTTTGTCAGCAAAAAGTAGCAAAAACCCCGAAAAGCATTCGCCTCGGGGCGCAGCCCTGCCTGGCCGGTAGGCAGGTAATGTGTGGGATGTATTTGATATGTATATATTTAAATAATAAATAATAATTCAAATACAGAAAACTTAAGCTTGGCTTTAAGTAATTTAAGACAATAAACTATCCGACTAGGGTGGGTGGTTTTCATTTTAAAAATATTATGTTTTATAAAAAAGTGTGTTAAGATATAGATATATATAAAAAACAAACTTTTATTCTACTTAATCAATGAATTGGATCTACCTATCTTTAGCAGGATATTTTTTTCTAGCTTTTTCCTTCGTACTGGACAAACTGCTTTTAAAGAAGCGTATTCCAGAGCCAGCAGTATATGCATTTTATGTTGCTATCCTGAGTCTTTTCATGATACTTATTTTCCCTTTTGGAGTAACGTGGATAAATTGGACATTTTTTTCTATAGCAATTATTTCTGGAGTTATATTTATCTGGGGGCTTCTTTTTTATTACAAAGCAGTTAAAATAAACGAAATTTCCAAAGTAGCTCCTTTGGTGGGTACAATTTCTCAAATAACTGCCCTTTTTCTTTCGGTTGTTTTTTTGGGTAATGTATTTTATAGCCAAGATTTTATCGGGCTTTTATTTTTGATAATCGGAGGATTTATGGTTTCTTTTGACTTGCCTTTGAAATATAATGGAATTTTAAAAGGTTTCAGGTTTTCAGTTTTGGGTGGAATATTGATGGCTATTGCTTTTAGCTTATTCGAATATCTTTATACATATTTAACTATTATTAATGAGAGCAATGTTTTCTTGAATGGATTTGTTTGGACTAGGATGGGATTGGTAGTTGGCGGACTGAGTCTCCTTCTCTTTAAAAAATACAGAACTAATATTTTTAAATCTATTTTTGGCAAAAAGAAGCATCATAAAAAACGTCGCAATTGGAAAACTTTGGCTATATTTGGATTGAATAAAATATCAGGAGGAAGCTCATCAATTCTTATAAATATGGCAGTTGCCTCTGGGGGAGTAGCTTTGGTATACGGAATAGGTAGCATGCAATTTGTTTTCGTTCTTCTTATGGTCTCAATCGCCTCTGTTAAATATAAGGATGTATTTGAGGAGAAGCTATATTTTTGGGATTGGGCTCAGAAAATCGGTGCAATTATTATGATTACTATCGGTATGCTTTTGATTACTTTTTGATTATCTTCCCGCAAATTTACAAATTAAATACAAATTTAAAAATTAAGTATAAACTCTCGAATCTATAAATAAACTACTTAATTCATTTCGCAGTAGAGTCTGATAGGTAGGTAGATTTGCAAATCATATCAAATTTACTCTTAGAAAATTTGTAGATTTGTAAAATATTTGTAAATTCTTAGGTAAAAAAAATGATAAAAAAAATATTAAAAGTCATAGCGCTATTTATAGCTAGTATAACTCTAGTTATTCTTTTGGCAGCTGTTTATTTTAATCTTCCAGTAAAAAATAAGGTTGAAAATGCTAATTTGGGAGTAACTTTTTCGTATCGTTATTCTGAAGATATCGGACTTGATTGGAAAGAAAACTATATAGCCATGCTTGATGATCTGGGCATTAGAAAAGTGAGATTGCCTGTTTACTGGGATAGGATAGAAAAAGAAAAAGATGTTTATGACTTTTCAATTATTGATTGGCAATTAAAAGAAGCCCAGAAGCGTAATGCAGAGATTATTTTGGTGGTGGGGCAGAAAGTTCCTAGGTGGCCCGAGTGCTATATTCCAAAATGGATTGGAGAAGATATGGACGAGATTCGAGCTAATGAAGATTGGAAAGACGAAGAGGTTTTGGAATTTGTGAGAGACGTTGTAGAGAGGTATAAAGATAGAGATGTGATTAAATATTGGCAGGTTGAGAATGAACCTTTCTTGAATTTTGGAGATTGTCCTCGTCCAACTGTTGGAGCTGAGATGCTCGATAAAGAGATTGGAGTTGTTAGGTCAATAGATCCTGAAAGAGAAATAATTGTTACCGATAGCGGTGAATTGAGTACTTGGATACCAGCGGCTAAAAGGGCTGATGTTTTTGGGACCACGATGTATAGAAATGTTTATAAGGAAGGTTGGGGGTACTATGTTTATCCAATTGGACCAAGGTTTTTCTTGATGAAAAAATTCATCATCGATAAATTTGCTGACCAGGAAGAGGCTATAGTTATAGAGCTCCAGGGGGAGCCTTGGGTATCTGGATGGACAACTAATCAGCCATTGGAAGAGCAATTTAAGTCAATGAATGCTGATAAATTGAGAGATAATATTATCTATGCTCAAGAGTCAGGTTTTGATACTATTTATATATGGGGGGTTGAGTGGTGGTATTGGCTGAAGGTGCATCAAAATCTTCCTGAAATATGGGACATGATGTGTGATTTGATTGAAGAAAATAATAAGTAAAAAAAATGGAATCAAAAAAAAGAATTATATTTGTAGCTGTTATTTTTTTAACTGTTGCTTTCGCAGGAGTTTTTTTGCTTTCACTTGGATGTTTGGGGATAAGATAAATTTACTGAAAGTAGAGGTGAGTATTTTGAAAAACAAAGATATTGAAGTTCAAGAGGAGATTGTGTTGAGATTTTCTGATAAAATCATAAAAACTAATCCTAGTAAAAATATCAGTATTTATCCAAAGGTAGATGTTTCCTTTAAATGGGAAGATTCGGGGAGAAAATTAAAAATAATCCCAAGAGAAGATTGGAGCTTAGGTGAAAATTATACTATAAAAATAGAGGGACTTAGGAGTATTTTTTTGGCTAAAAGTTATAATGAAATTGCTTTCAAAACAATTGAATATCCTAGTGTTAACAAATTTTATCCAGAAAATAATTCTCGAGGGATAATGATAGACATCGAAAGTCCTGGAATCATGAAATTTGATAAATCATTGAAAAATTTTAATCTGAAAGTCAACGTTGTTCCTAGTGAAAAATTGAGCTATAACATCAATCAAACAAAAAATGAGGTGGACTTTGTGTTTGAAGATGGATATAAGAAGGGAGAAGAATATGAGATCTATCTCTATATCAAGCATAAAGATGAATCCAGGGATAAATATAAGAAGATATATGAAACAAGCTTTATAACAGAAGCTCCTCCAGCAGAAGAGTGGAGTAGCAATTTTCAAGCTAGGCTTGCAGAAGCTAAACTGTATACAAATCCTCTAGTTAAGGATGGTAAATATATAGATATAAATCTAGATGCACAGATAATGACTATCTTTGAAAATGCAAAACTTATAAACTCTTTTCTTGTTTCTTCAGGAAAAAGAGGCATGGACACTCCCAAAGGAACATTTAGAATTGTAAACAAGCATCCGCGTCCTTGGTCTGATAAATACGGCCTCTATATGCCTTATTGGATGGCTATGTTTCTTCTGGAAAATTTGGAATTCACGAACTCCCAGAGTGGCCAAGCGGATATAAGGAAGGTGAGAATCATTTGGGAACCCCAGTTTCGCATGGCTGTGTAAGGTTGGGGGTGGGAGCTGCTGAAAAGGTTTATAATTGGACAGAGATAGGTGTGCCGGTCATCGTTTATTAAACTTATATGAAAAAAATATTTTATACATTATTGTTATTGGTTTTTCTCGGGTTGGTTTTCCTGGTGGTTAATTTTGGCTGGAAAGAAAAAGGTAGTACACAGAGGGGTGTAGTAGAATCAATCAGTCCTTCATCGGAAGTAAAAGAGTTTGATGAAATTGAGAGAAGTAAAGTTGCTCAAGAAGTAATAAGAGAAGAAGACTTCGTAAATAGTAACACAGAAGAAAAGGATGAATCTTCAAAAAAGGATAAGCTTGATAATCCTTTGCCTACGAGCGTAAAAATAGACGTACCTTTTACTTCGCAAGCTCCTTATGGCTTGTGGGATGAGCGACACGAAGAAGCTTGTGAAGAAGCTTCTCTTATAATGCTGGTTAAATATTTAAAGGGAGAATCCTTGACCATAGAAGTAGCTGAGAAAGAGATACAAGATTTAATAGATTTTCAAATAAAAACTAGAGGAAATTATAAGGACACTAGCGTTCAAGAAACAAAAAAGATAGCCGAAGATTTTTATGAATTGGATAACCTGGAAGTTATTTATGATTTTGAAAAAGAAAAAATCAAAGAAGAATTATCCAAGAGAAATCCTATTATAATTCCAGCAGCAGGAAAGCTTTTGGGAAATCCTTACTTTACTCCACCAGGACCTCTTTATCACAATTTATTGTTGGTGGGATACGATGGAAAAAATGTTATAACTCATGATCCTGGAACCAGGAGGGGCGAGAATTATGTTTATGATATAGATAATCTTTATGAGGCTATCCATGATTTTACTGGGAAAAAGGAAGATATTGAAAAAGGAAGAAGAGCTATGATTGTTGTGGGGGATTAATTTGAAGCACTTGCTTTTGGAATAATAAAATAAATAGCCAGATAAATATTTTTATTGTATACTAAAAATAAGATTTTATAAAAATAAAAAGAAGGGAGGTGCTTATACATGAAAAGTAATGAATTAAAATGTGGAAAAAGTGCTTACGTATTGATGTATCTTTCTTTTGCGGCGTTAGTTTTGGCAGCTATTGTTTCTTTGCTTCAACTAGAGTTGTGGTTAGCGGGAACACAATGGATGCTGATAGCAATAGCCTTAGCTATATATGCACTGATATTGAAGGGTTGCAATTGCCAATGTGGAGACGGTTGCTCTAATAGCAATAGTGATGAAGATAGAAGCCTTGAATAGATTTTTTTTGAAAAAAGACGATTAAGTATCCTGTGGATAACTTTTAAATGGATTTGTTTAAATAAAAAGACATTTGTGTTAAAATAAAACTAATTAAAAAACTTAAATAAAAATAAAATGAAAAATGAAATGAAAAATTATTCGCTACTAATTGTCTTAGTGATGTTTTTTGGATTGATATTTTCTTTTGCAAATGCCCAGGAGGCTCCATCAGAAGAGAATTTCCTTTCAGACCAAGAAGAAGAGTTTCTTCCAGAAGAAGATTTTTCGGAAGACTCTCTCCCTCCATTTGTAGTAGAAATTGACGAAGCCTCTTATCTCGAAGAAACAAGCCAGGCACAGTTGAATATTATGATAGACAATAACACTGAGGATTTTGTTAGTGGCTTGTATGCCACTCTTAATGTTTACAAGGGGGATAAATTGAAGGAAAGTGGTTACATACTTGAAGGCACAGAAAAAGTCTATTCTGTTAGTAAGGAAATACAGGATTTTGCCCCAGGGCAGCAAGAAGTTTTAGATTTACGCTATGATTTGCCTAATAACTTAGGAGAAGGAAATTATTTCTATAAATTGGGCGTAGCTGATAGGGACTTAAAACATATAGGCATGTTTCTTCTACGTGACCCAATCAAGATAAATGGAGAAGGTGGCTTCTTGAGCATCCCTTATGCAGGAGTAAGGGTTGATGGAGAGGATTTTGGTATATTTGCAGGCCCTCCTTTAAAATCTGATGAATCAATGTTTATTTTTATTCCCTTAGAAGAGGAGAACACTGGATTAAAGGAAATGCTCGATCAGCAGGATTTATATATGCAAGCTACAGTAGAAGCAATCAATGGAGGAGAGTATTCAAAAAAATTAGATAGAATAAAGGTGAGCGTGGTTAATAATGAGGTTTTATATACACTAGAACCTCAGGAGGCAATGCCAACAGGATCCTTTACAGTATTTTTGAAAATAACAGATTCGGATAATAATCCAGTAGCTGGTGATATTCTTGCAAGATGGTTTAGGAGCGAGAGACTTGCTAGGGTTACTGAAGTTAAAACGGGCACTAACTATTACGAAAAAGGTGACTCTTTGGATGTAGATATTTCAGCAGTTTTTACTGGTTTCCCTGATGGTGAACCTTTAGATATAGTAGTTTCACTTAAATCAGGATCGAAAAGTCAGGAATTTAAAAAAGAATATTTGTTTAGTAATGAGAAATCAGAATCTCAATCGTTCTCATTTGATGGTAAGGTTGCTTCAGAGGATTTGAGTCCTGATCTAATTGAGGTCTCTATAGTGGATAGAAAAACTGGCAAAATAATTGATAAATATATACTTACCACAAGTGGAAATGGTAAATATGTTGAAGGAAAGATATTGGAGGGAGATAAAACAACTGGAGATAATCAGGAAGCAAGCAGAGAAAAAATAATGTTATCTTTTATTGCCGTTTTAGCATTTTTGATGATAGTTGCCTTGGTATTTTATATAGTGAAGGATCGCCGAGGAATTAAATCGATCATTTTTCTCTTTATTTTGGTTTCGTTTGCCATGCTTTATGGTGTTTCGGATGTTTTTGCTAGCCTAGATAGGCCATCTAATACTTGGGCAACCTGGAGCTCTAGAGATAGCGGAAATCAGGGCACCTGTCCAGACAACAGGGTTGGTATAGAAAATTTATATATTCATCTGTCTTGCTCGACATGCCTAAATGGTATGTCTGGATATGCTCTTTTGACGGCATATAGGAATGGTAGTAGTTTTGCTACAGACGTAGCTGGTTTTGGTATTTTAAAGCATGTGTATAGTGGGAAAACGGGGAGCAAAGGTTTTGATCCACAAGGTCCATATGACTTAAATTTTAAAATTACAAATCCCTCAGCCTCCTATAAATACAAGGTCAAAGTAAAATCCAATAACGGTAGTCATTGTTTTGGGAGTAGTAGGACATATGGTTATTATGGTGTAAGTTGTAGTGTTCCCACAAGTCGACCAAAGGCCGTCATAGACATTCCAGCTACTGATCCTGCTGAATATACAATAGGTGATAATGTAGACTTTACGGGTAGAGGAATCCTTGGTTCGGGAGGAGGCTCTATAGATCAGTACGCTTGGATCAACGTTAGATCAGGAACACCTTCTTATGATAATA
>Ga0307932_1000073_pt1 | contig 35083 bp, 36 predicted proteins | sample OrgLakmetageno48_FD_201843 | JGI IMG/M metagenome (GOLD analysis project Ga0307932, IMG submission 201843) | Saline water microbial communities from Organic Lake, Antarctica - #48 | ecosystem: Environmental > Aquatic > Non-marine Saline and Alkaline > Saline | place: Antarctica: Organic Lake...
GAAAAAAGAAAGCGGTATAAAGCCCTTCCTCAGCAGGAAGGGCTTTATGTCGTTGCTTAAAGCACCATGCCGTCGCCGGTCAGGTTGTCGTCCACATCCACCATGGTTTTACGTTGGCGGTAACCGCTGTACGCACGGTTCAGTTCGGTTTGGCGCTCGTTGAGGTGGTTGAACGTCTCCTCAATGTCCGCGGTGTTGATCACAAAGTGCAGTTGATCCGCCAGCGTCATGGCGTTGTTGCGAGGGTAACCGACCGTGGAGTAGTGCGGGTTACCGAAGGGGTTGTCTTTGTCCCGATCCGCGTAGATCGACGCCACCGAAATGGGTTCAATCTGCTTGGCGGCTTCTTGACGGTTGTCGAAAATCGACAGGGCTGACAACTGCGGGCGGACCGGGGAGACTTTGTGGTATTGAATCCAGTTCGTCAAGTCGCGGGTGTCCAGCTCGGCGTTGTCTTGGCACGTCAATTGCGCCAACGCCTCCAAAACAAACTCAACCTCGTCGTCGATCACACGGCGAACCACACCGGCGGTGTTTTCATGGTACGCCATGACCACGGGTTGGCCGGCCATGATGGAAATGGACTCCAGCGACTTCAGCGTGTTGATGGTGTTGGTCACTGAAATGGCCGAGTCGTCCGAACCCACCACCACCGACAAAACCGTGTGGCCTTCTTCCAGCAGGTGCTTGACGACCAGCGGTCCAATGATCGAACCCGACCCGCCGGCCGCGGAGAACAGCACGATGTTGAAATCACCGGGATCAACCTTCCCCATGATGTTGGGCATGTCTTTGGCAATGACTTCGTAGTTTTCTTTACGGTTTTTGCCCGAACCGTCCACGCCTTCTACAAAATAACACTGCTCGGGGGTTAATCCGTCGGTGTGGTTTGATCGACTGGTATCGATGAAGTACGGGTCGATTCGCTGGGTGTCGATACGCTGGCCCAAATTCATGGCTGTTCCGCCGGCTGCGTACAAGCGTGTTTTAATAGACATCGATTACTCCTGGGGTTCAATTATCGTGGTGGTCGCTGTGACCGGTATTTTTGCTTTGCCTACATGTCATCTAGGCGGGGTAATGGAATAAAGCCTGGGGGATTCACCCCCAGGCTCCGTTAGGTTGACAACGTACTCACCGCGTATCCTTACGCCACATCAACCGAGTTGTTTTAGTGATGAATCCCCATTGACCACTATTCAACAACTCACCAGGCCGGTAATACTAACCCCGTAAGGTTGCCCTAAGCGGTCTGGCTAAACTTAAGGACTTAGGCAACAGAGAGAATACCCATGACTGTGAAGCGAACCTCACATACTGTAGCCTTTGGGGTATTTTTTAATTGCCGTTGCGCACCAGCATAAACGCCGCCCCAGGCTGGGAACGGATTGGCAGGGGCTTTTGGTCGCTGTGGGTTAAGAAATACAAAACTACACTATGGTACGATAATTAGCCGTACTTATCTCTAAAATAAAACAAGGAATGAGGGGGGGTCCTCGCCCCCACTCCGTGTGCGCTCGTCCCCCCCTCTTTATATATCATACAGACAAAAGTAATTTAATCCTCACAACGAGGGGGGTTTAGTGCCCCCCTCCTTGAACGGTCTTTTTAGTCTTTAGGACTAAGAGACAAGGAAAGGGTAGGCCCCAAAAGCCTACCCTCTTTTTAAAAGAAACCAAAGACCAAACCTGTTCTTACACTGATCGCTCTAGGTTTCTACCATACGTCCCATGGGACGATAGAAACCTAAAGCTTTGACTTGGGGTAGGGCGGGCTTAGGGTCGATTGAGACACGGTTTGCGTTCGCACCGTATCGTGTTAATGCACTGGGTCTGAGCCGAAACGAACCCAAACCCCAATACAGTCGGCAAATTGGTTCAGACAACGCACCCACTCACTAAAGGTTGATTTTAGCTGCCACCCTAATGATCTAGATCATTAGAAGGCGTGGGTCAGTCGCTCACCTCAACCCACATCACCCAAAGGCGGTGTCATGGCTAAGACAATCAAAGAAGTGTTGGATGAGCAATTCAATCAGGTTAAGTTTGACAAAGCGCTGTGCAAACGCGTCATTCAATTCTCCCAAACCTTCATGACGCGAAATGACGATCACAGCACGTTCTTTGGCGGGGTGTTGATGGGCGTCAACCCCATCCGGTTTTTGGATTCCGATCGAGAGGAGTGGTACGAAGACGTGTTGGACGTGGATGAGGAGTTACTGACCAACGCGTTCCGGAAAGTGGGTGCCATTGATTTTGATTACAAGGTTATGTCCGACGTGTTCAACTACACCCCGGTGTACCTCGCCCATCGGCTGGACAAAGAAACCGGCATTCCCAAAGCCTTGCGCGAAGAAGCCAAAAAACAAGGTTTCATGGTGCTGCACTTTCGATTTTTAACCAGCTTGCTGATTCGTCGGTTTCGATACCCCGCCGACCCAGCCATTGCCAGGGCGGCGTACAGCGTGCTTTCCGGTCGGTACGACATAAGGCGTTACGGGTCATGGCGCGCCCTGCTGGAAGCCCGCTCAGAAGACCTCATCTCATCAAATTCAATCTACCGCAACCCCATTGCCCGGTTGTCACCGGACTCCATGATCATTCGGGTGGTGACCGACACGCAAAGTCGGATACGGGTGTTGGTCAACAAACAGTACGCGGTCTACATAGAAACCCGAGACGCCGGCGTGCGGTTGAAGTCCACCAGTGACGTGATGGTCTCCACGGACGGGGAGATGGTGCTGAAAGACCGAAAGAGCGGGTACGCGGGGTACTTAAGATATATGCATGAGATGGCCCAAAGCCAGAACAGTCTCATCAAACCCGAGCTTTTGGACGTGGTGGCGCAAGCCATGCCGACCATGCCTCCTAAGTTGTTGACCGACACGTTGGTGTACTTCTCGGAAAATTACCGCCAGCGCAACCAGAAATATCTGGAAGAGATCGTAAACGAAACCTTGTTGTACACCTTTGAGTTTCTACACAGCAACCGCGCGGTTTTAAGGCACCAATCCGACCTAGCCGGACTGCTGTCCAAACTCAGGGCGTTATTGATGGCGTCGCGCTCATCCGACCCCAGCGTGTTAAAGCTTCGGAACCTGACGGAAAAGCTGGTCCGCCAGTCGGTCACTACCCGCAACAACGCCGTCATCGCTTCGGTCCGTACCGGTGTGCTACTGTACATCACCCTAAGGGCCCTCACTAAAGACCACTACACGTAAGGTTTTGTTATGACCAACATGGATTTAGAAATACAGAGCATGTTCTTTAAACAACGGTTGACGCTGTTGGGTTTGAGTAACGTGTGGGCGTACGTTTCAGACACGAACTTAAGCGGCGACTTACCGTACCACAACAATCAACATCTGTTCCACGTGGCCCGACTGGCTAACCAACTGTACCGTAGTGGGTGGGATTACAACCGAGACCGCGAACGTGAATTGATTGTGGCGGCGTTGTTCCACGACTACGACCACAGTGGGGGCGAATGGCCCGACCGACTGAACATCCAACGCGCGCAATTGAACGCCAGTGAATACCTAATCCGCCACCCCAGTTACGGAATCTCCGCCAAAGCGGTAAGTGATTTGATCGCCGTCACCGAATTTCCGTTCCAAGTCGAACCCACCAACGATTTGGAGCGGTGTTTGCGCGACGCGGATCTACTGTACAGTTTCAGCGAAGACACCATCCCCGACATCATGGACGGGCTGCGCAGCGAAATGGAACGGTCAACCCAATCTGAGATCACGGTCACTGAGTTTGCCGCCGCCCAAGAACGGTTCATCAACAACATGGTGTTCTACACGCCGTTTGCTCGGAACGTGTGGTCGGTGATGAAAGCCGACCTACTGAAAAAGCAGGTGGATTACAGCCGGCGAGTCACGGCATAAACGAAGAGGGCTTCGGCCCTCTCCTATGTCACTGCTTGTGTTTGATTCGCCGCTTGGCACCCCGTTCCAACTGAGACGCCAAACCGACCTCCGCTTCACCGACGGCGGTGGATACCCGATTTAATCGGACGTTTTTATCGGATTTGTTTTTTTCTTTTCGTTGTTGCTCTATGTAATCGACGATCATACGCACCCCGTACGTGGGCGAATGGAATAAAAGAATCCCCCTGATCAGGGGGATTCTAAACGGGTATTAGTAACTAATACGTTCGTTGGCGCCCTTTTTAAGCTGCCCCTCAATTCCGTTTTCCGCTTTGGCTACGTCCGCCGCCACGCCTTCCAACCACAGTGGGTTTTCGTTCGGGTTCATGCCGCTTAAGTTCAAGCTTTGCAGGATGTTCCGGGCAAACATCAGCGTACCGACCGACACGTCCGTTGTGGCCGTGAACTCGATGTTGATGTCCAGGTTCTGACCCAACTGACCGGCGTCTTTCGAGCCTTCCCAAGGAGGCGTGCCCGTTGGGAACATGTTGGTGGACAACCACGCGCTGACCACGTCGGTGAACGTGGGGTCGGGTTCAACGTACAAAATGGTGGCGCCGTAGAAAGTGGCGTCGTACATTTCGGCCGTAACGTTCTTGCCGTCGGCAACGATCAGAGGCACCTTGGTGTTCTCATCGCCGATGCCGTACTGAATCCACCATTTGATGAACTTAGAAATGGCACGACCTTGCAGTTCCCAACACCCGTGGGACGGGGTCGAGATGGCACGGGTTACGTTGGTGGCGGTTTGAATGCGCTCACCTGAACCGCCAACCGGTGCTTCGGCGGTGTCCACGGTCAACTGCTGGTTTAGACCGTCGATGGTGCGTGTGTGGTTTTCGATCAACGCTTTTAAACATTGAACGTACAGCTCCGGGTTGGACGTGTACTGAAAGAACTTGGGAGCTTCGATCAGAAACGGGATAACGTTACGGCGAATGTACGGCGTGTTCGCCGCCAGATTGGCCAGGTTTGGGGCAAACTGATGCGACCCTGCCTGTGCCAAATCGATGGTGTTCGCCGCTTGGCCCAGGCCGTAACCCTTGTTGCCAATAAACGGGTTGTTATAACGGGACATAATTCATAATCCTCTTGGTTCGGGAAACCCGGCGCTTATTGCGCCAGGTCCTCCATGCGGCGAGTTTCCAGATCGAAGATCATAACAGTCCGTGGGTTGTTGGCGTACACTGTGACTTTACAGTGCCAGCTGAAACCACGCTGATCGTCCGCTTCGGTGAAATACGTTGAGGGTGTGATGACCACACGGTCGTTGTAACGCCCATCCACCATTTCGGCGATCAACGAATCGCAACGCTCAATGAACTGCGCTTTGGTCAACTTGGCGTTGCCCGACAGTTCCGCGTGTACCCGGCGAACCAGACGCATAACGTCACAGCAGATAGACACCGTGATGGGGGAAACCAACACCGACGTGTCATCGTTGTAGACCGAATGCAGGGCCGGGTAGTACTGGCTCCGACGGTCGTAGGACAAAGTGTACGTAGCGCCGTTAACCCACAGATCGGATTGCATCTTCTGGTTAAAGAACTTCACGTTCAAATCTTTGACCAAGCTCACCCGGTTGTTCGGGCTGACGTCGATGTCCGCGCCTTCGCGCATGTTACCGCTGCCAGCACCCGCCATCCGAGCCCACCGCTGGGCGTAGTCCAACACCAGTGGGACGGGTTTGGTGTAACCGCCGCCCGACAAATAACCGGACTGCTGAATAATCTCAGCGCGACACACCGCCGTTCCGTACAGCGTGGATTCTGGGAAAGCGCGCAAGCGCGCCATCAGCGCCTGAGTGCGTGACAGCTCTTCGGATTTGGTGGGCGCCCGGCCGTCACCTTCCACGAACGTGGTGAAGATACACCGGATGTCTTGACGACGCCCCAGTATGGTCATCATCTCGTACTTGCTGTCCATGCTCAGGCCGGTGTCGTACACCACTGAGAACGGATACACCGCTAAGTTGTCGTACTCGTCGCCCAACTCACCGAAGTTGCGGTTTTCACGATCGACCAAAGTTTCGTACATGGCCAAATCAGTTGTTCCGTCCCCGCCACCCGAAGCGTAGATGGTGGCTTCTTTACCGAACTCAATGCCGCCGTCCATAGGACCTTGCAACAACATACCGTGCAGGGGATCCCCATCAATGTCGCGCGCGGTGAACAGATCGATTTGACCCGGGCCTTCCAGATGGGATACGGCGGATGGGTTGACGCGCAGTTCCACGTCGTACGCCAACTGCTGAAGTTGGTCCAGGTTGTCTTGGTACACATGAATCTGGTTGAACGGGGCGTACACAGGCGCGGTGCCTGAATCGATCCCGTCGTCCCCGTAAGCTTGGGTCAGTACCGTCCCAGCGTAGTACTCTTTGTCCGTTGATTCGCTGTACGCGCCGGGAGTAAAGCACAGGTCTACGTAAGACTCACCCGTGACGGTCGGTACGACAACCGGTGTAGCGCCCGCTTCAAAGCGACGCATAAACTGAGCCCGGTACATGCGGGTTTTGAATTGAGCGGTGGTGCCCTCATCAAAAGGATTGCTGTCGTTAGTGGTGGGGGCCCACAGACGCAAGCCTAGGTGATTACCTACCTCGCCAAAGAAACTGGCCGGCAATTCAAACAGCGGGTAAACCACCGATTGGGTACCGTCTTTTTCCGACAAGAAACTTCCGTCCATGATCCGCTGACTGCCCACATCGGACTCGTTGTCATGAATCAAAACGATCTTACCGCGCAAGCCGTCCACGGTTTCAACTTCACCGTCAGCGCCCAGCAGTACGTTTTCGTTAACCATGTCGGGGTAGTTAAAACCCGAGAGGCGCGTGGTGGTGCGGGGGATCAAATCAGCCACCACGTCCAAGGCGACAATAACACGCGCTGGGTTAGGGGCATCTTCAGGGCGCAGGCGTTTAACGAAAAAGCCGTTACCTTCTGCAAGCAGTGTTTCCGTGAGCAGTGATTGAGTGTTGAAGAACTTACCGCGACGAGCCAGTGTTTTACCACCGAATATATCGCCAAACGAACCTGAACCTGAACCCACCAAGGTGGAGGTTTCCGGACCGTCTTCGGTAAACAGACGCAGCAAAGGCATATGCTGCGGGTACGTCTCTGGCTCGCGGACCATGGTTCCACGAGATTGATCATTAATGCCTTCGAAGATAAACTTCGGAGCGGCATTCGTTAGACTAGCCATAGTGTTTCTCTCCGGTTAGCGCTGTGGAGTGTTGTTACCGATGTTATGAGCATGAACCTGAGTCAAGTCATAGATATTGGTCTAATATCACAATAGAGTCGCTCAGTATTTTTTCCCAACATCAGCAAGGAGTCCTAAAATGGTGATTGATCCGTATAAAACAACAGTCGGGGGGTGGTACAAACCAGACCCCATTATCAACGCGTTGCTACGGGCTGAAGTAACACACCCGCTACCTGCCGCTGTCACCCCCACCGGTAACAGCTTGCGAGATGTGTTTGTCGTGACACCTAGTGAGGACTTTCAGGACATTCCCAACTTCACTCAGTTCGTTAACATCGGTAAAGACTCACCGAAATGGGTAATGGATGGGCGTCCATATATGAGGTGGAATCGCAGCACAGACTCATACCGTCTTGTAGCGGAGAACGATTACGCGTTCCAATGTATGCGCGTGGCTATAACGCAGCTGTGCATCGAAGATCCAATGGTCCTGAGTCGGCTGGGTGACATCCCGGTTAAAACCTGGATTCGCTGGGTGACGCTGGCGCTGGCGCAGCGTTTCAATTTGGACTTAGAACACCAAGCCCGGGTGGCGGTGATCTGCGCGTACTACTACTATACACAACTCGACGAAACCCAAGACATGGCCTTGAGCACACGGATTGCATTGGCCTCCCGCGTGTCTCGGGTGACCGCTGTACCGGCGCCTAAAATCATAGAAATCATCCAATCGGTTGGGGCTTTGTCCAACGGCGATCAATTTGCCACCGCGTTGCGCGACCACAGTGGCACACTCGGTTTGGCCCAGCTTAAATTTGCCGATCTGTACGCGGTGTTGGTGAACGGTTGGATTGGGGTGAACAGCCGTGAGAACGTGGGGATTGCGTTGGAACACATACCTACCTTTATAGCCATGGTGTACTGCTCATTGTCGGAACGCTCATACCGTAAAACAGTCATCACCCGCCGGGCAGAAACCACCGGCCGTCAAAACGACTTTCACCAATTTACCCACGGGTTGTTTAAACACATTGTGGGTCGGTTTGAGAACAAAACGATTTAAAGGACACACCCATGAACGCACAACTGTTAAGGCACGCCATTGCCAACGTGTGGTGTAACCCAGCTCAAGACCGCCAGTTTGTTTACAAACTGGCCCAGCTGACCCCCCGTTACGGCACACGCGACCACCTCCGATTGTATTACGAACACCTACGTATGCCCACCCCCAAAATAAAATACCACGTGTATCAAATCGGACATGCGTTGCCAAAAGCCTTGGGCCTGCCTTTAAAAACCCAACAGTGGTTGCGTTTGTCTGAGTTGGCCAACACCGAGTTACTGCACACGGAACTGTACGTGGAATCGGGCATTCAGTTCCCCAGGTTTTCCAGTTACATACGCCTGACCAAAAACCGGAACGTCATTGTGGCGGTCCCCATCAACCCCAGGGTCCACGATTTAGAAGACCACACCCTGTATTTGCGGGTTTACAGCAACGCGTTTTTCAACAGCCCCCGGTCCGAAGGCCGTCGGCATTTAAAAGTGGGCGGCGCGGTGGTTGAAACCCAAGACGATTTGATCGCACTGCAACGCGAGCTGCGTTTAACCATGGACGCGTTGGGCGGGTGGGCGTACCATTTTGTCAACGGACGGTTGGTCCAGAGCATCTCATTAACCACCGCCGCGGTGGGTGATGTGGTTGAGTACGTGATCGACGGCTCCATCAAACGCCGGGTGGTGTTCAAAATAAACTCGCTCAAATCGTTTCACTCGACGTTGGACGCGGCCAAAAAATACATCCTGCATTACACGGACCCCAGCGTGCAGCAGATCGAGTATCTGGACGACGTGGACGTGTTTTTGGTCAAGCCGTACATTCAAGACCGGTACATGGGCGTCACCTACCACCGCAACGAAATAGACTGGCTTCGGATGCTGACGCACAAAGACTACAGCATTCCCTCGCACCGGTTGGACGAGTTTGTGAACATTCACCCCATCGACACCCGCTCGCTGGAAAACACAGAACGCTGGCCTACCGACGAATGGACCACCCTGGTGGGTATGGAACTTCATATGTACATCCGGGATTCGGGCTACGACCGCCCTTTGATGGCCGAAGCCAACCGCATTCAGGACCTGTATTCGTTGAGCAGTTCCAAAATTCTGCAGGCGTTAACCGGGACCCAAAGCACCGTGCCGTTTTGGCGAGCGGAGCGATTGGAGCAGTCCGAATACGTTCGGTTTATGTCCGCGTTGCCCCGCGAAGTCCACCCCCTGACGTACAACGACGTGGACGTCACGTCGGAAGAAAAGCAAAACGCCCAAGAGTTTGTCGGGCGGGCTTACGGGTACCACGCCGCGTCGGTGTATTTGTCAGACACCCCCTCGGTTGTAAAAGAAGCGGACGGCCGGCGGTACGCCGAGCTGGCGTACACCCACCACAAAAACGCGACGGTGTTTGAGTACGACGGGGATGGGTTGTTGTTGGGTCGCCATCATCACGTGTTTGGCGAACAGTACCCCACGCGCAACACCGCGGCGGAGTTGGTGGAAGCCATCACCGGGTACGGCAGCGTTCGGTCCGACACCGTCTACGGCTCGGCACCGGTGACGCTGACCCAGGGCCACAACCATCGGGCCTACGTAAAGCGCATGTGGAAAAACGAGCCTAGAGGCGAGTGGGTGGACGTTACCCACAACCCCGATTACGGGCACGTAGACCGCAGTGCAGTGCCCGCCCGGTGGGTGTGGGCGGTGGACCACGTCACGCATTACGGGGCCGTTCGCCAAGACAGCGGGTTCTTTTGTCGCAACCTGACCCTGGACCAACACTCCGGGTATTTTGGGTTCAGTTTGATGGCGCTAGAAACGCACAACGGGTACACCGCCGAAGTGGCGTTGGAAATCCCGTACGACACGCTGGACGTGTTCCTCAACGGCCGGTCGTTGATTGAAAACCTGGATTACGTGGTGCACTGGCCCCGGGTCGTTTTGTGCAACTACGAGTACGTCCAGCCGGGGGACCAAACGGTGCTGGTTCGAGCGTACGGGATGGCCAATTCGGACCTAACCCGAAACCCCCCCGCCAACGTCGGGTTCATGCGGTACGGCGCGTTGTCGCGCAATCACCGGCACGACCTGCACGAAAACAAAGTCCGGCGGGTCATTGTGGACGGGCATTACCGAAATCCCCGCGACGTGGTTTACGCCGAAGACGTGGGGGCGGCCACACTCACGGACGAACGTAACGGCGCCCCGTACGCGATCCAAACACCCCCCACGGTATTTCGGGATGTGTTTTTGGACGACGACACGGCCCGGGCCGAAGACGACCTTCGCGACAAAGCCGTCAGCGATTACATGACCCTGGTTCACCCCACACCGCAGCCAACGGAACCCGATTTCATTCAAGCGCAGTACCACACCTACTCGCCGTTTGCCAATAAAATCTTACACGAGTTGCTCAACGGCACCTTGGAATACGGGAACCTGTTTGAACAATACAGCGACACGGATTTTCGAGAATGGTGCACCCAACACGAATGGCTTTTGGACTACGATTTGTGCAACACCGAGTACGACACGGACCACGTGGAAGTTTACCCGCATTGGTATCGAGAACCGGTTGAACTGCCGTTGGTTGAATACAACCTGTTCTCCCGGATTGTTAAACACTACTTACGTCACGCACCCGACGTGTCTGCGTTTGTAAAAGTCAAACCGTTCTAATAGGCACCATCATGAGCATGATAAGCACGCATTACCGGGACCCCGACCGCGGGTTCCGGATGTTCCACCGCAGTGAGATCGTTGCGCCCGGTGGATCCGGTCAGTGGGTACCCAACCCAAACGATTTGGTGTTTGACCCCGCCCAAGGGTTTATGGTGGTCACCGAAGTGGACCGCAGCACCGGTCTGTCGGTGTTGGATCCTTGGAACCCTCCTAAAACGGATGAAGAAAACAACGACATGAACGTGCTGATCGGGGTGGGCCCGGGGTACGTGTCGGAATCGTACCGTATGTTTGTGGATCAATCCGTCACCCCCCACTCGATGACGCCCGATTCCCGCTTGCATTACTACGGGTCCATGGTGGATCATTACAAGGTGTTTCTGGGCAGCGACATCAGCCAGGAATACGGGCAAGTCGTGTCCACGTTTTACGACCCGTCTGGGAATTTCCTAGGCACGTCCGTCCCCATGGAGACCATCACCACCGGGGATTCCAGCCAAGACACCATCAAAGCCCCCGCGCCCGGGTACACCGTTGAGAATTTAAAAGACGGCGAACTGGTCATGGTGGTGGCGTACGCCATGAACGGGCGTCCGGTCAGCAGCGCCAAACTGTTGGTTAAGAACACCGAAGCCATCCGTCGGTCGGACAGCTCCAAACGGTACGTGAAAGCGGTCTCCATAGACACCCCGTTCATCAGCGCCGCCGACCCTCAAACGATCGAGTTTCCAATGAACGTGACGGTGGAATCCTTGCCCATGACGGGCCTGGTTCACTACAGCGACGGGTCGACCCACCGCCTACCGATCGACGGGGGTAAGTTCAGCTTGTACGGGCTCAACAACTACATCGCCACGGTCATCGGACAAGAATTCCCGATGGTGTTGGCGTACAACCTGGCTCAGGACGAGATCTCTTACGACCTGGAACCCACGGCCAACCGACGGCTGACCGTCGCGTACCGCGCCAAAACCGCCCCCACGGACGGGTCTTACTCGGTGAAGCTGTACGTGTACCCGGTGTGGGTGGACGACAACGTGGGGTACCGACTGGAGTATTGGCTGTACAACCTCGACCGTCAAACGTTTTACAACGCCACCCCGTACATTGAGATGGGCGTCAACTCGGCGCCGTTGCGACCGAAAGAATACGGCGTGCTGCAAACCCTCACAGTGGCCTTGGATTTGAATCGACTGGACGGGGTGTTTGCGCCGTACCGTCACGTTCAAACCTTCCAGGTTGCCTTGATGGCGGCCGGCAATGCCGAACGACCGGACTGGTCCGTGCACTTCCGCCCCGATCAACGCAGCGAGTACGGCCGGGGGTTGAGGGCGCCCATGGAGTACGTCAACACGAACTACTGGCGCCTGAATTTGACCAATGGGGAGCCCAGCTTGCCGCTGTGGTTAAACACCATGTACCGCAACATCGAGCCGCTGTTTCACCCGGACTTGGAAATAGAGGCGCCCGACCCCACGCACTTCAAACTGAAGTTTTTGCACAACGCGTACGAGTACCCGGTGGCCGACTGGGACAAAACCCACGTGGTCAACAACGACCTGGGTCACGGGGAGCTGCTGTACATCGAGTGGATACGCCGCAATTACGACACCGATCTGCAGCTGGGTATCTCAGCGGTGGTGGTGACGGTTGACGTACCGACTTAAAAAAAAAAAAAGAAGCATAAGCCCTCTTCCATCACGGAAGAGGGCTTTATACCGGCTAGTAGATGACGCTGGGCTTGCGATTGACCCAGGCTGTCCGGTCCAGCTTGCGCTGTTTGTTCCGGTCGATCAGCTTAACGATGAAATAATCCACCGTAGCGATTACGCATAAGCCTAAAGCGATTATCAGTAAGTCGGTGTAGTAAACCATGAGTAAGATCCAATAGAGTATGAAAAGGAGGTGCGGCCATATATCACAAGGATGATATAGATCTCTATCCGTTTTCATTCAACCTGGGTGTGGGTTAAGCGGTATGCCCCGATCACCTCTGTGTTTAAATAAGGTGCAACATGTCTATTTTGTTCAAGCAGGACTGGATCAATTACCCGACGGCCATCGTGGATTACAACACGACCAACGAATCGTTCAAACGACTGGTGTACCTGTACAAGCAAATGGGGGTCAAAAACGCCGAATTCATACTGGCCTTGTACCAACCGGACTTGGTGGGCGTTGATCCCCACGACCCCAACCTCAGTCAAGAACTCAAATTCAAAGTCTCCCTAGAGACGCGGTACAACCCGTGGTACTTTTTTCGCGAAGTGGCGCTGATCCCCCCAAACGCCGGCACCACCCCCATCCGGTTCAAAGCCAACCGGGGCAACATTGCGATGTACTGGTCGTTCTTTAACCACGTGGATTTTGGTTTGCTGCAGCCACGACAAACCGGCAAGTCGGTGTCCACGGACATACTGATGACCGGACTGCACGACGCTTGGGCCTCCAACACCACCATCAGCCTGGTCACCAAGGACTCGGCGTTGAGAAACAGCAACGTGGAGCGCTTAAAAGAAATCCGGGCCTTGTTGCCGGATTACATCTACTACCCCAACAAACTGGACGCCGACAACTCGGAACTACTGACCAACCACAAATTGGGCAACCGGTACAAGACCTCGGTGGGTCGATCGGACCGCGTGGCCGCGGACAAGCTGGGCCGGGGTTTGACCGTGCCGATCAGCCACTTCGATGAGTTGGCGTACATCTCCCACATTGAAACCAGTTTGCCGGTGGCCTTGTCCTCAGGCGCGGCGGCCCGCGACGAAGCTCAAGCCGCGAACCAGCCCTACGGCAACATCTACACCACCACCGCTGGGAAGATAAACTCCCGGGACGGGGGGTACGCGTACCGCTTCTTAACCGGCGGGGCCATTTGGGACGAGTCCTACTACGACTTAGAGGATCAGCAGTCCTACGCGAACGTGGTGGATCGAAACTCAGCCGGTAAGAAGCCGTTGATTTACGGCGCGTTCAACCACCGTCAATTGGGCAAGTCGGACGAATGGCTGTACCAAAAGCTTCGAGAGTCGGCCTCGGAAGGCGAATTGGCCGATCGGGATTACTTGAACGTGTGGACCACGGGCAACGAGGGGTCGCCTTTGTCCCCTGAAGAAAAAGCCACGGTCAAAGCCTCCGAACGCGACGTGCGTTACATGGAAATCACCCCCGACAGCTACACGCTGCGCTGGTACATCTCCGAAGCTGAGATCGACAGCCGCATGGCCGACGGTAAGTACATCATGGGGCTGGACCCCAGCGACGCGTTAGGCGGCGACAACGACGCCAAAGGGCTGGTGATTCTGGACGCGTACACCCACGACGTGGTGGCGGCGGGTCGGTACAACGAAACCAACATCACCCGGTTTTCCATTTGGCTGGCCAAGCTGATCATCAAATACCCCAACCTGACCTTCATCCCAGAGCGCAAGTCCAGCGGGGTGGCCATGCTGGACACCATCACCATCCAATTGTCCATGGCGGGCATCGACCCCTTTAAGCGCATTTACAATCGGATCGTGGACGACCCGGAGGCGCACAAAACCGACTTTCAAGAAATCCAACGACCGTTGGGCAGCCGGCCCTCGTATTTTTACGATCGGTTCAAACGTCATTTTGGGTACAACACCTCGGGCGCGGGCGCCAACTCGCGCGACGCCTTGTACGGGGAAGCGTTGAAATCCGCCATGCGGTTAGGGGGCAGTCGGGTGTACGACAAAACCTTGATCGGCGAGTTGTTGGCGCTGGCCATTAAAAACGGTCGGGTTGATCACACCTCCGAAAACCACGACGACATGGTGGTGGCGTTTTTGCTGACGCATTGGTTTTGCACCAAAGCCAAACGCCTGGATTATTACGGCATCGACGCGTCCAAGGTGTTTTCCGCCAACGACACGGTTAAAGAAGCCAAAACACCGGAGGACTTTTACCGGCAAACGATGCAGGCCCGGTACATGAACGAATTCAACCAGGTGATGGAGGAACTCAAGGACGCGCAAGACCCCATGATCATCACCAAAATGGAAATGCGGCTAAGGCAGATCTCCAAACGCGTGGACGTTCAAGAAACCACGGGTCACAGCATCGACGCCATGATCAAACAGGCCCAGGAAACCCGCGGACGGGATCGGAAAATAAACCGCTACAACGCCCCGACTCAAGCGCGCTATGGCGGCATGAGGCCGTTCAACTCCCACGTTTGACCCCGGGCAATCTGAAGATCCCCAGAATGACGCGGACCCGTGAATCGCCAAAGACTCAACAAAAAATAAAAGAAGGAGGCAAGCCTAGGGAACCGCAGTCCCCTAGGCTTGACCGCACACCGCACTGCTTCAGGCCTCCGGTCCCAGAAAGGCGTCCGGATGGACCCGACTCCACTGGGCCTCCACTTGGGCCACGAGCTCCTCGGAGAGGACACCGACAAAGACGGCCCCCTCTGGAAAGGTGTTGGTGCTCAAAGCCACCACCTTTCCTTTGTACACCGCCAGAACAGCGGGGGACTCATCCCCGTACTGATCCAGCCACTCCGTGATCACGTCGCTTTCAATATGAACTTCACTCATTCTGCGTCCCCTTTAATTTTTAAGCTACTAACAAAACCCAAGTGCCGGAATTGGGCCGTTTTGATAACACCCCCATGTCCGTCGGGCTTTTCCACGCTTTCCCTGCGGCTGAAAGCGTAAACGGGGTCTATTCCGTTGGCCCGCAACGTCGCCGCCAGCGGCTCCATCAAAAACGGCGCCCCGCCGATCATGGCCCGTTTTACGCCGGCCAGCAAGGCCATCGCAACTAGGGCTTGAGCTCTGCGTTCTATTAGCAGAACGCTTGGCAACTCGTCAAACGTTAGAAGCTCTGAGAGCTCTTGACGGCAATCGGCGTCCACGTCAATGACGTCTTGGCTGATTTGATCTGCGGTGGCGGGGTGCTGTGTCAGATTTAAAATGGCGGACATAGATGTTCTCCAAAGGTCATTCTAGTTGATGTATGGGTACTTGGTTCATGTGTGTTATATAGGTTTGTAATTAGTTGGAATCTCAAACAAAGAGGGAGGGTGGCTTGTCCGTTTAGTCCCAAAGGGCCTGGCGTTTCTTCACGATCACCGCTGGGGGTCGGGTCGCAGCGTGGCCCGGTACGACCACAAACTTATACCTAACGGACCGATCTAATGAGGATAGTCAATGGTATAGTCTAAAGAATACAACGCACCTCACAGCTGAGGTCATCCCTTCTTTGGACCATTCGTTTACCAGACAGCTGCTGACCCCCGTCGGAGCTGTCTTTATAACCCAAAACCAAAACACACGTAACCGCGAAGGCTTGCATTACATGAAGAACGACACCAACCTTGCCGCTGTAACAGACAACCAGAACACCCGGGTAATTGAATTCCAACCCACCTCTATCGACATCTGGGAATCCAAATACCAGCTGCGCACGTCAGACGGGAGCCCGGTGGACGACAGCATTGAAGCCACCTACGGCCGTGTCGCCAAGGCACTGTCCGAAGTTGAAACCACCCCTGAAAAACGGCACGAGCAGTACCACGCGTTTGTGTGGGCGTTGCAAAACGGCGCCATCCCAGCGGGGCGCATCATCTCCAACGCCGGCGCGTCGGCGTACAAACGCGCGGTGTCACTGATCAACTGTACCGTCTCCAAAACCATCCCCGATTCCATGAAAGGCATTCTGGAAGCCAACACCGACGCCGGGATCACCCTCAAACACGGGTGCGGTATCGGTTACGCGTTTTCCACCATCCGCCACAAAGGCGCGTTTGTGTACGGCGCCGGTGCCGACACCAACGGTCCCATGGCGTTCATGGACATTTTTGACAAGATGTGTTTTACCGTGTCGTCGGCCGGCGGCCGTCGGGGCGCTCAAATGGGCACGTTCGATGTGGGTCACCCCGACGTGGTGGAATTCATCCAAGCCAAACGCGAAGACGGCCGACTGCGTCAGTTTAACTTGTCGCTGCTGATCACCGACGATTTCATGGCGGCGGTTAAAAACGGCGCCGATTGGCCGTTGGCGTTTCCCGTCAAACGCGCGCGGTTTAAAGCAATGTCGGCCGATAAAATCCTGTATCGGGATTGGCCTGAGACGGGTGAGGACTACGTGACCAACGCCACCGGGCAAGTGGCGTGTGAGATCATCCGCACCATCCCCGCGCTTGAGTTGTGGGACTTGATCATGCAGTCCACCTACAATTTTGCGGAACCGGGGTTCTTGTTGATTGATGAGATCAACCGAATGAACAACAACTGGTACTGCGAAAACATACAGGCCAGTAATCCCTGTGGCGAACAACCCCTCCCCCCTGAGGGGTCGTGCTTGTTGGGCTCGATCAATCTGACCAAATTCGTCAACGCCCCGTTTACGGGTGAGGCGTCCTTTGATTGGGACCGTTATCGGGCGGTGGTGCGTGTCTTTACCCGCATGTTGGACAACGTGGTGGACATCAACGGCCTGGCCTTGCCGGGGCAACGTCACGAAATTGAAACCAAGCGCCGTCACGGCATGGGGTACTTGGGGTTGGGGTCAACCGTGTCCATGTTAGGGTTGACCTACGGGGACGCGGAGTCTGTAGCGTTCACTGAAGAAGTGACTAAACAGCTGGCGTTGGTGGGCTGGGAAGAAGCGTTGGCCTTGTCTTTGGAAAAAGGACCCGCCCCGGCGTTGGTTGAGAACATCACCATCACCGCCAAGCATTTGCGTCAACAGCCCAAACTGGCCCTCGATGGGATTGTGGAAGGCTCGGTGGTGCCCGCCCGCGTGCTGCACGCCAAATACAGCCGGTACATGGAACGCATCGCCGGAATCAACCCGGAGCTGGTCGAATCGCTGGCCCAACACGGCGCTCGGTTCACCCACCACTCCTCGATTGCCCCCACCGGCACGATCAGTTTGTCCTTGGGCAACAACGCGTCTAACGGCATTGAGCCGTCGTTTGCGCACCAGTATTTCAGGAACGTCATCAAAGCGGGTAAGAAGTCCAAGACCCAAATGGAAGTGGCGTCGTTTGAGTTGCTGGCGTACCGCGCGTTTGTAAACCCGACCGCCCAACCTTCGGATCTGCCCGCCAACTGCGTGGTGTCGGACACGATCGACCCAGAGCGGCACGTGGACATACAAGCGGCGGCGCAGAAGTGGATCGACTCGTCCATCTCCAAAACCATCAACGTACCGACCGACTTTGATTACAACCGGTTCCGGACGCTCTACACCTACGCCTACGATCAGCGTTTGAAAGGGTGCACCACGTTCCGATTTAACCCCGAAGCGTTTCAAGGGGTGTTGGTCCGAGACGAAGATTTGGAAAACACCGTGTACGAGTTCGACCTGGAGGATGGCACCCGCGTGTCGTACAAAGGCAACGAGCGCGTCATGTACGACGGTGAAGAACATGTGGTGGCTAACCTGTACGACGCCATCAAAGAAGGGACTTACGGCAAGTACTGATGCACGAGGGGCGGGCACACCGCCCCCGATACCCGACCAACAGAGATCACGTTAACATGGCGAATGACATTACCAGTAAGATCGTAGGGTTCCGAATCAAAGACGACGCTAAACCGACGATAGCCCCTGAGAAGCCACTGAAGGCCGATTTGGACCCACTGACCTTACGCATAGAACGCCGCCCAGAAGGGTCACTGGCGGCCGTCTCAGAGAAGATCACGTACAGCGACAGCGAGGGCCGAAAGCGCATTTACGTGCTGGTCAGTTTCCTGACCGTGGACGGGGTTGCGAACGGCGCCGACGTCAGTGTGGAACGCCCCATCGAGTTCTTCATCCCGTCAGGGCAATTGTCCAGCGAGCACCAGTGGATCACCGCCACCATGCGGAACTTGTCCTTGGTGGCTCGGGGCGGGTACATCACCCAAGCGCTCCAAGATCTGCGAAAGGTTGCCTGGGACAAAGGCCCGGTGCGGTGTGGTAAGAACCGCCACAACAAACCCATGTACCACGATTCGGTCGTCGCCGCGGTCGCTTGGTCCATTCAGCAGATTTTGTACCAGCGTGGGTTTTTGGACATTGACGGGCAGCAAGTTCCTTTGAAAGAACTGACGCACCCAACGATCACCGGCCCCACGGCGGTGCCTAAACAACGCGCCCCAGAAAGCACGCTGGGTTCAATCGGTACCTGCGGAACGTGCGAGGGGACCCTGAAGCTGCTGGACGGCTGCCCGACCTGCGTTGACTGCGGTTGGTCAAAGTGTAACTGATGTGACCCAATAAACCCCCTCCTAAACCGGAGGGGGTTTATGTCCTTTGATCAAAAAAAAAAGACAAATCACAGGGAGGGGTCACCCCTCCCCGTGCATCGCGTCACCCTCCGACTGAGGCGTAAAAGATAACCACGTACGTGCGCGCGTATTTAAAATCTGCGGTGTCCGGCGGTTCGATTTCAATGGTGTCCAAATCCAGGTAATCCCGTTTGATCACTTTGGCCCGGAAGTTACCCGAGATCAACTCGCCCATAAAGTCCTTCATGTCCAACATCACGTTGTCCACGGTCCACGTGTGGGTGTCCAGTTCTTCGCCGGGGTCTATGGGGGTGTCCTCAATGGGGTCGTCCCCCAGTTCCAAACTCACCACCTGGATGTTTAGCCAAGCGCTGATCAGACTCTCACCGATCGAGACCACACCCCCGTCCCGGTGGATGTGTTGAGGATCTTCGGCGGCAATTACCTCCAAAGTCTTGTCCATGAGGTTGGTGTACTCACAAAACAGATAGGCGTCGCACATCAACTGAGCGCAGTACATCCGATCGCGCACGTCGGTCAGGTTTTCTTTAAGGGTCGGGTTCATCGTACGTTCCTTTTGAAAGGGCGATTCGTTAAAGGGGCGTTAGGAATTCAATGAAATCACTCTCACTGAATACGCGGATGTTCAACTTACGGGCTTTTGCTAATTTACCGCCGGCGTTTACTCCAGCGACAACGCAGGTTGTGTCTTTGGTCACGCCGGTGGTGACTTTGGCGCCCAGGGCTTCCAGTTTTGCCTTACCCTCGTCTCTTGACATCGTGGCCAGCGTGCCGGTTAGCACCCAGTTCTCATTCAGCAGGGGTTTGGGGGTGTCGTCGGTCACTACCGCTTTCCAGTCAACCCCCGCGGCGGCCAACGAGCTGATGACGTGCTTGTTGTGGTCTTGGTCGAAGAAGTCCCGGATGCGCCCCGCCACGATCGGGCCCATGTCCGGCAACGCGGCGATGGACTGCACCGTCGCTTGAGAGATAGCTTCTAAGGTCTTGTAATGAGCTGACAAGATCTTGGAGGTGTTTTCCCCCACGCCCCGAATTCCCAACCCAAAGAGGAAACGCCGAAGACTCGGTCCTTTGGACGCCTCGATGGCGCGAATCAGATTGCCCGCGGACTTCTCCCCCATGCGATCCAATGCCAGTAAATCCTCTTTGGTTAAGTAGTACAAATCCGCGATGGTCTGAATCTTATTGGCGTCCACCAGCAAATCAATCCACTTGTCCCCAAGCCCGTCAATGTCCAAAGCTTTGCGAGACGCGTAGTGTTTGATGGCCTCTTTACGTTGCGCCGGACACACCAACCCACCACTGCACCGCTCAACCACCTCGCCTTCTATTCGCACCACGCTGGAGCCGCACTCCGGACAGTGCGTGGGGCGTTGAGTGGGCACGGAGTCTTTGGCGCGGAACAACCCTCCCACCACGCTTACAATTTTAGGGATGACGTCCCCAGCGCGCCGTACAATGACGTGATCGTCGACGCGTATGTCCAAGCGTTCTATTTCCTCAAAGTTGTGCAGCGTGGCGTTGCTCACCGTCACCCCGCCGACAAACACCGGTTTAAGGCGGGCCACTGGGGTAATGGCGCCGGTTCGACCGACTTGAACGTCGATGCTTTCTACGACCGTGATCTCTTCTTGCGCGGGGAACTTGCGCGCCGTGGCCCACTTTGGGGCGCGTGACACCGCTCCCAGCAAGCGCTGATCCGAAAAATGGTTGACTTTAAACACCACGCCGTCGATCTCGTACGGAAGTTGCTCACGCATCTCCGCCAACCGACGGTACGCTCGAAGGCAACTGTCCGGCCCCTCAATCAACCGACTCTGCGGGTTGATGCGAAACCCCCAAGCCTCCGCCGCCTCCAGCGTAAGCCACTGGGTTTTTGGCAAGAGGGACGGGTCTTGGGCATTGACCGAGTACACACAGAACTCCAACGGACGCTTGGCGGTGTTCCGGGGGTTCTTTTGCCGCAGACTTCCCGCGGCGGCGTTTCGTGGGTTGACGTACGGTTTCTCACCTTTGTCGATCAGGCGCTGGTTCATGGCGTTGAACCCCGCTAGTGGCAAGTACACCTCGCCGCGCACGTCCATCTCCTGAGGGTAGACCCCGGGTTGCAGTTTTAACGGAATGGATCGGATGGTGCGCACGTTGGCCGTGACGTCCTCCCCAGTGGTGCCGTCTCCTCGGGTGGCCGCTTGTACCAGTTCCCCGGCTACGTAGCGTAGAGACACCGCCAGGCCGTCTAGCTTAGGCTCACACACGTATTCTATCCGCTGCCCAACGATCCCTACGGTTTCCAGCCCTTTGCTCACCCGAGCGTCAAACTCGATAAACTCTTCTTCGGTGAACACGTTGTCAAGCGACAGCATGGGCTCGCTGTGCGTTACTGGCGCAAACGTCGTGTCCCCCAGCGCGCCGACGCGTTGGGTGGGTGAGGTGGCGGTGATCAGATCCGGGTACGCCGTCTCCAATCGGATCAGACGCTGAAACGTCGCGTCGTACGCCGCGTCCGTTACACTGGGGTCGTCCATTACGTGGTATTGATGATTCTGATGATTCAGAAAGTGCCTCAACGCGACTACCGTCGCAATGGCTTCTGCGTGCGTCTCCATGACTTACTCCGTAAAGGTGGTGGCGATTAGGCGGGGCAAAACGCACCACCGTCGCTCAGATAAAAAGGAGACCCTAAGGTCTCCTCTACACTGGGGGTGGGTTTATTTAAGGCGTCCCTAGAATTGTTTTTTCACCCAATCGCCGTGTTGTGGGTGTCCAGGGTCGGACCTCGGGTCACGGTACACCGCACCAAACTGGGGCGGGTACTCTGTTTGAGGGAACGACCCCTGTCCCGACGCCGGTGCTTCGTACCGTGGGGATGGGTACACGAACGAATTGGGGGCTACAGGCGGCGTGGGATTCGTAAATGGATTGGGCGTCAGCGGCGGCTTGGGCCTCGTGCCTTGATGCCCCGGGTTGGTTCTTGGGGGAGCGAAGGCTTGGGCGTTATACGGCGGGGCGTTCTGGCCGGGAAGCGTTTGCAAATAGGCCACGTTAAACTCACCCTTAAACAACGGCCGCAGGGTATGCTCAACAAATTGATCGATCTGATCGAAGTACTTAATCAGCAGGTCTTTTTGAGCGTACGGTGGCAGAACCCCGGCCTTAGCCACGATTCTCACGGTGTGCTCAAACACCCCGTTAATCACAATAGGAAACCACCGCGCCCGTTCACCGCCAGCCACAACACCCGCCGTCGGCCCTTGACACAGGGTCAGGTCAACCTCTGCGGCAATGGGGTCCTCCTCAACCTCTGAACGGGCCGATTCACCGTGACCGTACTCAGAAGGCAGTGGGTAGTCGCTAACGTCACACCCAAAGACATTGCGGAACGTCCGTTGGGTGAACGGGTCGTTCTCCACCCCAAACCGCCTCAACACAGCTTCCGTAGACCACGGCGTATTCATCAACGCGTCAGAGATCACCTCTAACTTGCTGTTCGTTTTGAACATAAGGGCGGCGATTCCGTGATGATCACGGAGCGCCATCGGGTGATCCGACTGGAACCAGTACCGCTCCCGGTATTCTTCCATGCTGAGCTCAAACTGAGCTTCAAACGCCCGGTTAAAGGCGTTTGGGTCCTGTATTGACAGATTGTCTAACACCTCGATCAGATCTTTGGGTGAGTGTACGACCCGGTGCAGTACGAACCACAGCACGTCGCTGTTAAATAGCTCAGGAGGCGAGTCGCCGGCACGGTCATCCTTGGGTGTTATAAGTTCCTCTGCCTGCGCGAAATCCAGTAACCCTTCGGCAATTGCCTTTAGGACGCGATTCTTGCTGGCGCTTTGATCCTTATTCATGTTACTTTCCTTTTGATCAGTGGGGGTTATTTCTTCACTGTCTTCTTTGATTTGGTTGGACACTTCAGACTTGAAGGCGGGACGGACGCGGGGCACGGCAGGGCGTCCGTGTCGGCGTTTGGCCGGGTCGAGCAGGGCATGGGTTGGTGGCGGGGCTTTTGTGGCCAGGGCGCTCAGCACATCCCAAGCCTCGCTGGCCTTGACTTCGGCCCGACAGGCGCGCCGGTACGCGCTGAATGTATTGCCGTAGGCCCTCACAAACGCGCCTCTGATCGCCGGTGTGTTGCGTGTTTCTAATTGAACAAAAATTTCTTTTACGGTCAGTTCGCTGGTTTTCAGTAAACCGGCAATGCACTCCGCATATTCTGCACGTTTGGTCGAATCCGGTTTTTTGCTTGGCATGAGTATTCCTCGAAGGGTGATGGTTCACATTACGTACTAACAGGGAAAGAAAGAGGAGTTTAACGCTCCTCCCTCTGTGAGTCGCTTACTCGACCAAGTCCCTTTCGGTTTGAAGCCAGTCTTGCTGGTATTTCAGTGCTCCGTTAATGCCCAGTAGGACATGAGCCAAGTTGTGTAAGTCGTTCAGATTGTCTAACTCTCGGGGCAATAACCATTCAAGCTCGTTCCAATACTTAAAGTCAAGGGCGCTGATGAGTTCCTCTGGAAAAGAATCCCCGTTGGGCGTCCTAAGTGGCAGGTAATGCACATTCCCGTTAACGGCGGCCTTTAGCGTAGGAACGCCGTGCATGGCTTTTGAAATCTCCGTTAAAATACCGTTGTGTTTTTCTGCACGCTTCACAGACACAAACAGAGTCTCGTTGTTCGTCAACAAAGGCTTCGGGCATTCGTTTTTAATTTTCATTTGAGGACAGTCCTTGATTGTATTAAGGTCGATTAAGTGGGCGAGTAAAGAAAGGCGTATAAGGCAGGCAGGTCTAAACCTGCCCGCTGATTGTGGGGTTTATTTCAGTAGGTTCACGTTGTAATACGTGTGCGCCATTCCGATGCGCTCCATGTTTTTTATGGACCGGTTATTTTGGCGGATATTTGTTGGCAAACGTGCATCACGAGGCTCGTAAGGATCGGTAGAAAAACGTTTTACACAGAACCCCCCTCCTTCTTTGTAGAAATAAAAGATCTCCCACACGTGGAGTTTGTTCGTGCTGCCTTGGGGTGCGGGTAACATGGTTTTACCCGTTACCAACTCAAAATGACCGGCCCCATTCTCGCCGAGTTCGTTCAGCCCATCCACCACGCTCTGAAGCGAGGACTGATCCAACCGGTACAGCAACGCAACTAAACTGGTTGGGGACGACACGTCGCTTCGCGAATTTCGGTAAACGCCCCGACGAGCCAGCGCATGGGTCACGCGGGTGATCACCCGCTGTAACACAACGGATGAAAAGGGAACAGCGGCGCCTTCCTTTTCAAAACCTTCCCGACCCAGTTTTTGCGGACGAAACACAGCGTCCACGCGGTAAAACCCGGTGGTTGTATTGGATTGGACTGTAACGTCAGACATGCACGCGGACAACTGGAACGTCGCCTCAACGGTCACCAGCCCACCGTCAGACCGGGTGGCGGTTACGTGGAGCTGGCGACACCATCGGTTCAGAACGTTCAGTTCGTCCACGGTGAGTTGAGTCACAAACACCTTGAGTAGGTCCGTCGCTCGGAGATGGGACCGGTCGCGTGTCAGCTCGCGCGGTTCGGTGCTCCCTGCAGCCAGGTCTTGGTCGGTGGCAACGAATGAGCAGCGACTGAGTGTTCGTGAAAAGCAATCGCCCAAATCGCGCATGACGTGGTGAGGGTTGTAGGACTTTGAGGAGGCGGTGTTGAACTTGGAGTTATTAATCATGACAGTATCCTTTTGGTTCGTTGGGTCTTCGGAGCATCCATGCGGGGGTGTACCTGACGTCCGTATGGTCAGATTAATCAATTTTACAGGGCACGGGGGCATTCACCCATAGTACAAGCACGCCTGTAATATTTTCACACGGCCGACCACATCACGCGCGTAAGCGCGGGCCATGGGGCCCTTGCCGTTGTACCGCGCAATCATAGCGCGCCACCCCAGGTGGGCGTGGGTGTTCAAATACTGCAGCCCTAATTTCAACGCCTCGGTGTCGTTGTTGATCAGAGCAGGCGCTAGGACGGCTTTAGCGCGCCATAAATTATCCTCACCTGTTAGGTAGGCTGCGGTGGTTATTTGCATTTGAGCAACCCCGTAGGAGCCCTCAGCCCCATCACCGCCGTTAACCCGCACAATGTACTGCCCAACAATGGCTTCGCGCCACACGATGGCGGCCAACGTGTACCCCAGGTCGTTGTAATCGCCAATGGCTTTGGCTTTTTGTATGAGCACGTGTTGCTCGGGTGTAAAACTAGGGCACTCCTGCGCGTACACCGGCGAGGTGGCCAGTATGCTGAAGAACACCGCAATGACGGCGGCGATTGACAAACGCACCAGCAAAACGATGGCGGTGTTTATTACTTTGGTGGTTGTGGAGGTCATGTTGAGTTCCTGTTGTGTTACGGTTAAGTTAAACCTGCGGTCGGGTTAAGGCTGAGTGCGTTGCACACCCGTGAAAAACGAGGTCGTCCGATTCGCCATCTGGGCGAGAAAGCCGAGCTTCGGTACGGGGGCGGGTTTTACTTCCACGACTTTCTCAACCGGGTGGATGTGCTTCGAACACAGGTGCTGGGACACACTGCCACGCCCGGACAGCGTGCCGGGCTCCACCAAATGGGTCGCGACTCGATGGCATTTAACGTCAAAGCACATGTAGATCTGTTCTTTGGGTTTGAGTACACGGGTTCTTCTGGGAGTGGTCATGTGACGCCCTCGTTTTTAGGGTGTGGTTGGATAACGGCATAAACCCACCCCGTTTCCGGAGTGGGTTTATTGGATCACCGCTGAGTTACGTGCGTTTGTAAAAGATCGTTAAGCTTAGGGGCAAAGTCGTCCCAAGGTTCTGAAATGTGGCACCCCGCGGCGCCGATGTGTCCGCCCCCGCCCCAGTTGCCCGCAATCACCGATAGATCAACGTTGGGTTTGAGTTTGTGCTGGCGAAATTCCACTCGGCCTTTTTCAGCGTCGGTTAATATGACGTGAATGTGAACCACCTCCAACGTGTACATCAGCTGGTGTAAAATGCCCCGGGGCAGCTTGATGGGGGACAGCAGTATTGAAATTCCGTTTTCTTTAGTGATGTAGGTGTTGGCTTTGCCGTGGGGGCCGATGGCCATGGCCGCCAGCAACGCGTCCACCCGCTGGGGGTAGGCCGAGTGCGCCACCACCGGGTCGGTCAGTTCAGCCACCTCTTCGGTAATGCTCTGGGTCACCACCCCCATGTCCAACACCGAGTCTTCAGAGATCACGGCCATCAAGTCTTGGTAAAAACGCTCCAACCCATACCCGCTGAGAGGGTCTTCAATCAAACCCAACCCCTCAAACGTGAGGCTTCGGAACAGGTAATCGGTCAACTCGCGCACACCGTAATCCGTCAACACGTGCCGGGCTTGGGTGACCAGGTCCATAAACCAGTCGTTCAGAACGTACGCGAAGGGAAACATGCGCTGGTTTTCAACCAAATACAGATCGTAGGCGTTGATCAAAGCAAGCAACCCACCCATGGCGTCGTCGTCTTGTTCGAGCAGACCCCCAAACAAATAGTTGCTGGTCAGTTTGGTGGCGCTGGAGCCAACGTCAATGATGAGGTCGCACTCCACGGCTCTACGCAGTCGCTCCAAGTCCTTCGGACTGTTTTGATGGTGGTCGATCAAGACCAGGTGACGAAACCGGTCCTGGTATTTTAGGAGGACGTCAACATCCGCGGTCCTGAGGTTTAGATCGGTAACGATCAGCCTGTTCAGCGGTGCGGCGGGTTTCACCGCCGACAACACGCTTTCTAAGTGTTGGGTAAGTTGGCCATAGTCCACGTTGCTCTGGACCAATAAATCCTCACAAGACTCGGTCATCAACACCAGCCGACTGCACGCGTAGCCGTCTAAATCGATGTGGGATATGTGGTGAATCATTCAAATACCTTCTTGTTGGTTTTTGTCAAGGGTTATATCCCCCTCCCATGCAGGAGGGGCTTTGGACTTCACTCTTCAATGGCGGGGTACAGGTCTTGAATCAACTGGTTGTCGTAACCCGGCTCGCCCGGCAACACGTTAGCGTCATCGCCGATCAGTAACTGGTAAAACTGAAAGCCGGGGTCGGCTATAAACACCCGCCGGCCGGCCATTAAGGCCACGTTGTTAATCAGGTAATCCGGATCAAAAACCCGATCTAACCGCAACCGCAGAGGGCTGTTGTTCAGCGTGTGCACGTGAGAGGTTAAATCGTTAAACACGTCTTCTTTGTTTTTAATCCGGTCCCCGACTTCGCGTACAAGGGCTGCCATCAGTACAGCCGATATCAGCCCACGGCTAATGATCTCAAGCCCCGCGTGGGCGCTGAGTCCTAACGTGTACACAAACGGCACGGGGGCGTCGACCATCTGAACGGTGTAATGCCCCAAACTCAGGCGCCGTTGATGTTCTGTAATAACACCTTGGGTGTGGTGATCCACCAACACGTCCATGATGGCGTTGTAACTGGCGCCTGCGGCGGCGGGTTCTTTAGAGAACAACCGCACCGCGTCGTCAATCAATTCCCGGTACAACTGCACTTTAGAAGCAGCTTGTAAACTCTCAATCTGACGGCCTTGAAACCCCAACTGAGTCAAAACAGCGTTATCCATCGCGTTACTCCTCTTCGCAATCATCGTCTTCATCATCATCCTCACCATACGCATATTTAAGATCGCACTGAAGCGTCTTGGTGTAGCATTGAATGCACAACTCAAACGCGGTCGCGTTCAGTCCTTCTTCCGGGTATTTGTACCGGTGCAACTTTTTGTCTATATCGTGGCACCACTCACACTCTCCCCATTTGTCATTTTGAGCCGCGCATATAACGGCCGCGTGTTTGGGGCAATACCGCTCGGTTTCAACCCCAAACGCGTCCTGTTCAACAACGATTTCAACAGATCCGGGGTCGGTGCAGGTGTTCTCCATGCATTGAGTTTGAGGTTCGTCATCGGGATAGTCGGCTGTCATAGATATCTCCGCGGTTGCTTGGGTAAGTTCACCTAGGTAATATAGACCTGTAATGCCGTAGAGTTGGGGTATTACAGCCGGGCTGTGACAACCCCGGCCTGATTTTGGTACTTACCGTCCCGATCCGCGTAACTGGTCATGCACGGGCGATCGCCTTTCAAAAACAAAAACTGAGCAATGCCTTGGTTGGCGTACACCTTCAAAGGGAGCGTGGAGCAGTTGGCAATCTCAATCACTACCTGCCCTTTAAACCCAGGCTCAATGGGCGTGACGTTCACCACGGCCGCCAGCCGCGCGTAGGTGGATTTTCCCAAACACACCACCATGACGTCACGGGGTATGTCAAACGTCTCAACCGTGTGCCCCAGAATGTAGCTGTTGGGCGGTATGATGCAGTAATCGCCCGTGTGTTCCACAAAACAACCCGGGTCCGGATTCAACGGGTCGATCATCCCGTTGCGCACGTTGGTGAATATTTTAAAGTCCCGCGCCATACGGACGTCGTACCCGTAACTGCTGGTGCCCCAACTGACCGTTTTATTCCCATGCTCATCGACCCGGTGTTGTTCGGCGCTGAACGGCGCGACCATGGGTGGGTTCTCGATCAGGTACTCGTCTTGCTCTTTGGTGTGCATTGGCCGGGCGTAGAAGGATATGTCCTCAACCGTTGACCAGTAGTAAACGGACCCTTCGGTAGCCGGACGTTCCCAAATGTGCGTGGGGGCGGTGTTGCGTTTGATCAAAGTGACGTCGGATAAAATAGACATAAGCTAAGGACCGTGGTGATGTGTGACTTTCTTTATACATGTACCTGCCCGGTATATTTTCCGCTGCGGGGGTGACGTAGTTCGTGTCGATGCCAATTCTATAGAGACCTTAACCCAACCCCACACAGACTGAGACCGTAATGGCAACACTTGACGATTACGAACGGATGGTACGTTTATTGCCTCCAACCACCGCCAATAAACTGACCGTAGTTCCCGCCGGCGTCATTGGGGATCAGTTGTTTCACATCTCAATCAGCGATAAGATTAAAAAGTTCGTACCCGTGATCAGTCGCCGCACCGGCAACAAGGAAAACAGAAGCGTTCCACGCGTGTCCACCGCCCCCACACTGCTGGGGTGTTTCATTGGGTACGTGGCCAGTCGGGGCGACTTTATATGGGGCGCTCCAGATTCAGGAAAAGCGTATAGGCAAGGCTGGTACGTGTACCGCATCCCCTTTGAGTTTGCCTTACGTCCTACCTCACACTTGCTCTACGACCAAGAAAACAGTGACGAGCACTGGTTAGTAACGGCCAGTGAAGACACGCGGGAATACAAAACGGAAATCGTGGCTAAATGTTTTTACAGTAAATTGACTCTGGAAGGACGTTCTGAAAAACGACCGTTCCCCGTGTGTACCCTGTACGTTGACGTCATGAACGGGGAACTCCCGTTCGGTCAAACCACGGTGCTGACCCAAGGTCAATGGAAAATAGAAGGCCCCGATCCCAGTAACCATCTGGAGTCCTGGACACACGACAATGAGTACACGGTAACCAACGTGAACCGTGGGGAGTGGGTCAAGGCCAAAAAGATCGCCGCCGACCTACTGTCCTACGCCCCCCCTTACCTAGACTGGTAACCATTTTATCAAACACGGAATCACCTCACATGAGCGTAACCCACCACCCCACGGTCACCGGCGACTCTTTGTCGGATTTTATGGCCCCAGTGAGCATGACTCGCCTTGAAAAACACACCCTTCGGGAAGATTTGAAATCTCATACGGCGGCTTATTTAGAAGCAGGTCATTCCGTTGTGGTGGTGAACTCAGGGGAACCCACGCGCCGCGCAAACCTCGCCGCGGCTGTGGACTTCATGGATTTGGACTAGATAAAAAAAAAAAAGAACATAAACGGGAGGGGCCAGCGCCCCTCCTTTATGCCGTAACTTACCGTGGGTAATCGGGGTTGTTTTGCTTTTGAAGTTCCCAGTCTTGAATGGCCTGCACCCCAACGTCCCAGTCCGACTCGGGGCGCTCACCGTTCACGATTGAGTAATACAGAGGGGCAAACGCGCCCAGCCCCCGTTTGACGGCGGCCAACTCCGCGGTGTGAATCAACCACCCGGGGTTACTGATCCCACACACACGTTCCGCTTGGTTGAACGCGTCTTCGTCTTGCTGCGCGGTGGGTTTGGCACCAGCTAAGTGACGTTGGTAAGCTTCTTTAAAAGCCTCAGATTTAACCACGCTCTCAATGCGCTCAATAGTAACCCGCCGTGCTCTCTCGGACGTTTGATGTACCTGGGCATTGAATTCTTGAAACGACATAGCGATTTCCTTCAATTGAATCGGATTGTGTGTAGTGCCGGCACGTCTGTAGTGGCCGGGCCATTCAGGTTACACCGGGGTTCGTTTATCGGACCCGACGGTGACTCGGTTTACAGATTGGTGGTGTATCTCCCCAGCGGTGGGGTAAACCATTGCGTGTGGTACGCTGGCGGCGTATTTAAGACGGTTGTCGTCCCAGTCGTGACGCTTGGCCGCTGCTTGGAAATAATGTTCCGTGGTGCCTTGGTACTTCTCAGCTTGTGCCGCAAACGCGGTGTAGTCGTTCCCTTGCTCCCCACTGGTCAGCTTACGGCGCGCACTGCACCGCATGTATTGTCTGAAAAAGTCTATGTTGTCATGAGCCCACACCGTCTCGTCCATGATTAGAAGCTCGGTGGGGGTCTCTACCACGTCGTAATTGAAAGGACGCCTCAGCGAGTCAACTTCGACCACGTGTTCGTACAGCACGTTACCTTTAAACCAAACTCGGTGTTTCATCTCAAACAACTTAGACAGCAACACCGATGGAATCGGGTCGAAGAAAAAGCTGATGTGATCGATGTACGTGCCGATGTTGTACGTTTCGTGCGCGTGGCGTTCGAGAACTTTAAGGTTCTCGGGGGTGTACTGCTGTGTTATCCGTTTTGTTTTCAACACAGCGTGTTTCTGGGTGGAGTAGTGGTACAGCTTCATTCATAACCTCTGGGTTTTGGTCTGAAAGGGAGGTCGGATAGCCTCCCTGTAATGGGATTTATTCGGTACTGTCGGACAGTCTTTTTGACCGCCGTCGCTCACGTTTGGCTTCCGCTGCCGCCACCCGTTGGCGTTTAACGTCCGCGGTTTGCCGCGTCTTCACTTTACGCTTAGGCGCGTCCGCGTAAAACCCGGCCATCGCGGCTATGGCCTTTAATGGGTTCATTTAACAACGCTCAGTTTGGGGGGCGAGGACTGAGTATTCGGTTTGGTGTCCAACCCTTCGTTGCCAGGACCATTGGGGCGGATCGGAATGGACAGCGTTATGGGCAGCCCTTCAACCCACCCCACCATGGCCAGTATTGCCGGCATGGGGATGTCCATGTACAGAAACACTCCGGAGAATCGGGCTTTGAACGTCACCCGGTGGTTGGTCACCGTCAGGTCCCGAATTGCACTGTCGGTGATGGTCAACACCAACACCCCGTTGGCTTGGGCGTACGGTTGGAGTGCTTGGGAGTTGGGCAGTTGGTTCAACATCACGTGGATGTGAATGGGGAGACACCCCAGCTCAATCAAATAACCGTAATGGCTGTTAAAAACGCGCTCGCTTAAACCGGTGCTCATACAACACTCCCTGATCCACTGAGGTCCTGTTGATCCAGAAAATCCGCTATTTCGCGCAGTTGGGCGCTGTGTTTTTTGTTCTTAGCCTCGGGGGTGTTGAGCTCAAAGGAGGTTAACTGCAACCCCGGGATCATGGACCCTCCTGGGCGGTACATCGACATCAGCACAGCCTGAGCCAATTCAGGAGCGTCGACCCGGACGGTGATCGTCAGGTCAGTACCTGAAGTGAACAGCCTATTGCTGCCCATCCGAACAACTCTGGGGTTCTCCCCGTCCCGCATTTGTTTGAAGGCATCCACGTCTCCACGAATGTCATCCACTTCTAACCAGTTAATGGGGGTGTCGTTAGCCATAAAGATCTCCTTATTGAAAAAAAAAGACAGCGCCCGGTCTTTGCGGTTCAAAGAAGGGCGCTTGTGTCTTAAAAATACCGTCTGTACTTTTGGATGTCGTTGTACAGCTGATGCAAGTCACGCAACTGCTCGTGCGTCCCACATGGGATTACGCGGGCGTACTCGTCCCTGAGTTCCTGAAACTTTTTGGCCAATTCGGGTCGGGTGGGGTCGTCCCACGACTCTATATCTGCGGTGGCCTCCATAAATGCATTAACAGAAAGACCTACGTGAAATCCGGGTGCAGTTGACATAATCGCTCCTTCGCTGTAATGGGGTTGGTTGTTCACAGGGGTTATATAGACGTCAGTTTTGTTTAGATCGCCGCCGCAGGGAACTTGATGGCAGCGTGCGGGTGGTAGTCCACAATTTCCAAATCTTCCGCAAGTACCCGAAACAAATCGGTTTCCGGGGAGTTGAACTTCACCCGAGGAACTTGTTTGGTCTTTGGTGAGCGGCGCAGTTGTTCTTCAATGCCGCAAAACTGATCACTGTACAGGTGAGTGTCACCACCCACCCACACAAACTCTTTGGGGGCCATCCCCACCGCCCTACCGACCAAGTGCGTCAACAGTGAGTACTGAACGATGTTGAAGGGCACCCCTAACGCAGTGTCGGCTGATCTTTGATAGAGTTGGCACGACAGCCACCGACGTGGAACCCGGTGCTTATCCAGAAGATCGTGCAGTCCGTGTTCGTAATCGTCCGGATGAACGCCCGGGCGGTCAATGGCTTTTTTGAACGCGTCGTAGTCAGCGACTTCGGCATAAAAGTGGTTTAGGACCAACCAGTGTCGCCGTTCGTCCAGAGTCATGACCTCCGTGTAAAACTGAAACAGCGCATGGCACGGCGGGAGCGCCATCTCTTCGAGCTCGGCCACGTTCCACGCCGACACAACAATGCGCCGGGAGTCTGGGTTGGTGTTGAGTTGGTCCAGGGCGTTTTGTATTTGATCGATCCGACGTTGCATGACCACATGCGAGGCGGTTGGGTTGGGGGCGTTCGCATCGGACCATTGGGTGTAACCGGCTTTGATGTGACTCAACACCGTTTTAGGGGTGTTTTCAACCAGCCGCGTGTCTTCCCATTGACGCCACTGGTGTTGGTAGATCTTTGGCAACTCGCCCGACACCAACGCTTTAATCGGAATCCCCACGGTGTTTTCTGTGATCAATTTGTGCGTCCAACGGTTGATTTCACCGCTGTTTATTTTCCGCGCCAGGGTGTCGTGCATGTCCCGGTCGCGCCGTTTAAGAATGTCAACACGCTCGTCAACCGTGTAGCGTCGGTACAGGGCGCTGCTGGGAATCACCCACGAATCCCAAATCCCTACGTTGTTGTCCTTTAGGTACTTTACATTGGTGTCGCCCGACAACATCCACAGCAGCTCATGGACGACGGCGTGGTGATTCACTTTCTTCGTGGTCAACAACGGCAATCGGTTGTCTTTCAAGTTGAACCGCATTCGAGTCCCAAATACCCCGCGGGTACCGGTGCCGGTTCGATCCATTTTGTTAACGCCATGGTCAACAATGTGCTGGGACAAGTCCAAATACTGAGCGTCGTGTAACATTAGTTTAAGTCCGTTTATCGTTAAGGGTTGTGTAGGTTAGTGACTCAGTCAAATTACCTGCTCGTGAAAATGCTCCAATCGCATCAGATCAACCGTTCGGCGTTGGTTGGCCAGTTCGTCCCCGAAACACCGCACGTACAGGTCGGGGTAGCGTGCGTAGCCGCCGGTGCCGAATTTGTCTTTAACGTGTTGAACCGAGACCGCCAGCACCGCCTGCTCACTGCACTCCCCACGCGCCCGTTGGTAATCCACAGCCCGGGCTACCATGCTGTTCACCGCCCCGGGGGCTTCTCGGTCCGCGCTGTTCATCAATTCGCAGAACGCGTTGGTAAACGCCCCTTTGAACGACGCTCGGTGTTCCTCGCACGCGCTGGCCACCAACCCACGCTGCGCGTCGGTTATGTGCTCAAACACCGGATGGCATGTGCCGCGTACAAACTCAGCGCTCAGTCGGTGGTGGTTTTTTCGGCTCCACGCAAACAGGTCGTGAAAAAAGGCGACGTACGTAATCAGGGTGGGGTCGTACCCCAACCCCAAACGCGTGTTGATTAGATTACCGCAGTCCTCGACTCGGGTAAAATGCTCCACCCGGTGAGCGGGGTCGTTGAGCGCCCACATCGGTTGAAACTCTGAAATAATGCGCTCTCGAATCCGGTCTAAGGTAGACATGTTTAGCAGCTCCGTGGGTTTAGAAACATGGGATTATACCCTTAAGTGATCTTTGTATGGAACGTCGGGTATGCACATTCATTATATAGGCTTCAAACCCAATGGAGTTTGGACCGGGGATCGCACCCAATTACGGTCGGATAATATGACCTTACACCATTACTTACACTCACAGGCACCCCCATGTTTTCGAAAATAAGACGGATGCTAGGCAACATCAAAGTCGTTCAGACCGAACGGGAAATTGTGATCTCCGGCTTGCCCGCGGATGTGATTCAAAACGACATTTCTAAAATCTGGAAAACGTCCCGCATCAACGCGCACATGTTCTCCAAGGTGTCTAAAGACAGTTTGGCGTTCCCGTTGTTTTTTGCCACCGACGTGTACTACATCCTGGACACCATGACCCAAGACCGAAACCGCCGCACCAACATTCGGACGGTTCGAAAACTGATGGCGTTGTTGCTATCAGAGACGTGGCTGCAAGACACGGTGTTGGAACCTCAGCCCCGGGTGGATTTGTCCAAGATCAAAAACCTGATGTACACCCCTAAGGACTACCAGCAAAAATTCTTGGAGACGTACGATCAGTTGACCCAACAATACCATTTAAGCGGGTACTTGCTGTCGGCGGCCGCTGGTTCGGGGAAGACATACCAAACGTTGGTGTTAGCCGAGTGCCTCCAATAGGACCTGATCG
>Ga0307932_1000077_pt1 | contig 34398 bp, 14 predicted proteins | sample OrgLakmetageno48_FD_201843 | JGI IMG/M metagenome (GOLD analysis project Ga0307932, IMG submission 201843) | Saline water microbial communities from Organic Lake, Antarctica - #48 | ecosystem: Environmental > Aquatic > Non-marine Saline and Alkaline > Saline | place: Antarctica: Organic Lake...
CTAATTTAGATAAAAACTTTACACATTACAAGGTTGTAATAATACAAAATGCAGATATAAATAGAGCAACTAGTTATTTTATTGAAGGCATACATTCCACCTCAGACAACACCATACTATACACCACGGATACAAACAAAGAAAGAACCTCTTTAGACAAACTAGTACAATTTGCCGTAAGGGTAGAAAGACTAGAAAAAATAGCTACTGCTAACAACTACTTACTAGGTAAAGGAGTAACTTACAAAAAAAGACTAAACTTACAAAGGGTTGTAAATCTAATAGGGGAGTTTGTACAATGGCAGTCTCACATAGCAACGGAAAATTTATATAAAGATGGAATAAATTCAGCTAAGTATAGACAATTTATGCGAGATGAGTCATACCCTTTAGCTTTACGTTTTATCGAAGACGGAGAATACTCACCGACCTTTCCTTTAATAGGAAGAAACGCTATAACCTCTGACAACGAAGTAATAGACGAAGAGAACATAGATTCAAGGTCAATAAACAGAGCAGAAATAGGTTGTTCCAATGAACGTTTAGAAAAAAGGTGGCAGTTATATAACACAGCAACAGAAGTAGGAAGATTTACACAAGGAGCAAATATAGCAACTTCAGAGGTTGAGATAGAAGGTCAAGCAAGTTGTTTTATAGGTGATGAGACCACACCTTTAGCTGAAATAACAACAGATGTAACAGAAGCAGAAAGAACAATAACAATATCTTTAGAACAAGAACAATCTTATGTAAATCTTGAATATTATTTAGAACAGAATTTAGAAGATATACTAGCTGCTACACACACCCCAGACTCTAGCTTAGACCGTATAAAAGAACTTTTTACACTTGCCAACTACACAAGTGATACTTGTTTGCCCATAGGCTATGAAGAGGACGGAATACTTTTAGCAAATTGTGAGTTACAAACACAACCTGAAAACTCTATAGAAATTATAAAAATAATAGGTGAAACTGCAACATTTATCCCCGCAGAATTTCCTGATGGTTACCCTTTTGCACAAGCACCCACAAACTGTAACTTACTAAGGTCAGACGGTCTGTCCTATTTTAACGGTAGTGGTAGTGGGTATTGTGCCCCTGCTATTTATAGATTACCATTTCCACAAAGAAGTTGTACAAGTAAACTCCGTTCAGAACTACCTTTTCCGTCTTCTCCAACGATAGCTGAAATAATAAACCCAACACAAGATTTACAAACAACTGTAAACTCTTTTTTTGTAAATTATTATTTTGGTTTTCAAGAGTCAGATTTAATAACATCTAAACAAGCCACAGCAACAACAGGTAATACAGATGAGGATATAGTCTCATCAAAATTAGAATCTAATTGGGGTACAGATTTTAAATACGATAACTTTTTATACAATAACGCAAGGTGGTATAAGCTAGAAAATTTTGAGGACACTTTTGTTTTTCACATGAGTAGAGATTCAAATCTATCCCCTGATTTATTTGGTACAAGAGAATACAGACTATGTATATATAAGTCTACATCAAACTCAGTAGACCCTATTTACATAACTTTAAAAAGCATAACTGACACTTTAAAGATAAAATTTACTATAGAAGGAAATGATGTAGTAATTACAAATGGGGAAACCGCTGCCAAAACAATTACAAATGGAGGTAACAGTACATACTACTTAAGTATAGATACACCTTACCACATAATATGTGATGATTGCGCTAGTCCTGACATACCAGAGGTAACTAGTTTATATGGAAATTTTTCAGAATCAAATCCAGATGGAGACCCCCCTACACACTATAACTTTTCATCGGCAGGATGCTACTCATTAGCAGTAACACCTGAAACAAATACCGCAGTAAACGTAAAATATGATACAATAAAAGTAGGAAAACAACAGTTGTATGACACTTTATGTACTTATGATGAACCTATTATAGAAGATGATTGTAAAGCTCTGCCTTTTGCTTTTGGTAGTATGGGGTATACAGAGTCAACAGAAGGATACCCAGATAATGCAGAGTTATATAACTCCTCTAATTTAATTATAGAACCCGCAGATATTCCTATAGATGTTTTTTACGAAGTAGAGGGTGGCACAGATAAAACATTTAGAGCTTTTTTTCAAGAGAAGTACACAAACGCAGGGGCAGTAGATGCAGAAGGAAATTATGTTTTAAATGATACTTTAGATTTAAGATGTAAAGGTATAAGACATTTTAAATTTCCTGATAATAAAGTATCTAATTTTATGTATGGAACACAATTGTCAAACTTATCAGACTCTTTAATTTATCCTTTAGGGGTAAAGTTAGATGGTAAAATAGTAGAGACTGTTTTAAACATTGCGGTAAAAAATAATTTAATAAGTCAAACACAAAAAGATAAAATACAAGGTTTTGAACTAGTAAGGGGAGACCGTTCAGCAGAACGCTCTATTACTGCTAAGGGGATAACCTTCGATTTGTACGATTACCAGAAAAAGAATAAAACTGTAAGTTATGCAAATTACCCACTAAATAGTTTTGGAAAAGACGTTTTACACTATAATAGTGAAGATAGAATAGACTTCATACCACAGCCATCTGTTAACCACAGATGGACATTCTCTTCACCAGATACAGATTACAATAGAGTAACCATACCTAACATAATGAAGGTAGAGGGTTTTACTTATGGTAACACAATAGGTAAAATAGATTTAGTAGAAGACCATCCTAAATGGACTATATTGGGGAGAGAACTAAAAAGAACAGCCGATAGATTAGCTTTATTAGAGGTGGTTGCAGAAGCAGTCATAGGGTCTATGCAAGCTTTTTCTAATTGGACACAAGTAGTAGGTTTTACAAATACCGTTTTTGATGGAGCATTTGTAGCCACACCTGTAATTGCAGCTTTTCAAACAATAACAGCAGCAGTGTTTAAATTTGCTCGTTATAAATACCAATGGTTAGAAACTTTTAGGAATTTAGGTAAGAGAAGAAACTTTGCAGCCTATGGGACAAGTGTTGCTAAAATGAACTTCTTAAAAACAAATATGATTGCAGGAAACGAACTGCGTCATTTAAATATAAGAACAAATATAAAGTCAGGGAGATTAAGTTTTACCGATAAAATAGAAGGAGAACGTTTAGAGTTAAATCATGTTGACAGAGAGGACACCGTTTTGTTGTCTACGGGAAAAACTTATGGAATAGAGTATCCTACGGAATATATAAACTACGACAATACAACAACCAATCCTAACAACTCTTCTAAAACTTTTGCAAGTCAAGCAAACGCTTGTTCAAAAGGGTTGTCGGAGGACATAGAAAGAAATGCAGCTTCAATGTATGTTTCATTAAAAACCTTTTTACCCTCACAGTATGGAACTATTGGAAGCATAAGGTGGATTCCTATAAATCAAAGAGGAAACCTTTCCACGGATAACTTATTTTTTGGTGGAGATACATTTATTTCAAGACACACCTTAAGAAGACCTTTCCCATTTTTTAATACTACAGCTTTCGACCAAGCAGATATGACTCCTTATGAGTATAAATTTGATGCAAATATTGGAGAAGAGCCTCGATTCTTTTGTAACTTTCAAACAGATAGTGACGAAAGGGAAGGCGGAAAACTCTTGCCGTTTAAAAACAGTGAGTTTAATTTTGATTGTGAGACAAATGCCAATGGTTCATACTTGAAAGAACCCTCTAAATTTTACCTTTGGTACAACGGCATACCTAGCTTCTTAACAGAAAGCGTTATAAATACAAACTACAGGTATGCTAAAGCAGAACCTTGGGAGAACTTCTATCCCAACGAACCTGATTACATGCGTTGGACACAAGAAAAAGAAAACCCAATAAGAAGAGGAAACAACTTCTTTTATAACAGTGAGTACTCTTTACAGACTTTGCCAACAGGAGTCCTAACTTTCCCTGATACTTATAATCAGGAAGATTACGACTGTAAAACAGATGCACCAAACGGTATTATTTATAGTTTACCTGATAACTCAGAAAATAATTTTATAGACCCTTGGTTAATATTTAGACCAAATGATAAGTACGAGTTCCCAACAAAATACGGAAAACTTAATGCTATCAAAGGTATTGAGTCAGAACAAGTCATGGCTATCTTTGATAACACCACAGCTATATTTAATGCGTTTGACCAACTAACAGACGACGGACAAAACCCACAAGCAAGAGAAACAGGATTAGGTGGTATATTTGCTAGAAGACCTAGAGTTTTTACCGAGACAGCTTTAGGATATGCGGGTAGCCAACACTACCCAATACTAAGTTGTGAATACGGACATTTTTACGTAGATTCAGATAGAGGACAGATATTTAAAATACCTGCGGGTGGAGAAGGATTAGAAGAAATATCAGCTTCATCAGGAAATAAGCCTTCGGGAATGAAAAATTGGTTTAAACAAAACTTACCTTTTAAAATAAAGCAGTTTTTTCCTAACGTAGATATAGATAATCCTTATAATGGATTTGGTATAACAATGGGGTACGATAGTAGATATAGAAGAATCTTCATAACAAAGAAAGATTTTATACCTATAAATAAAAGTTTAATACAAGAAGTAGATGGTGTACTATACAAAGATGTAAATCAACGTGTAGAGGAATCAGATTTAATTGATGTATCATGGACTATTAGTTATAGTTTGGAATCAGGAAACTGGGCATCATTTTTTGACTTTAAGCCTAATTATTATGTAGACCACAACAACTTTTTTCAAACAGGAAAAAATACAGACAACGATGAGCACGGTCTATGGTCACACTTATTAACTAATAAATCTTTTCAAGTTTTCTATGGTAAGAAGTATGACTGGGAAATAGAAGTACCTGTGATAAATAAAGGGGTAAATCAAGTCTTAGAGAGCGTTTCTTATAGATTAGATAGTAGAAGATACTTTAATGAGTACGACTTTATACAGAACAAAGAAACAGGCTTTGAAGAAGCATATATCTATAATAATTCTAACTTGTCAGGTAAATTAAAACTGACCTTACAAAAGACATTAAAAGATTTATCTAAATACCCTAAAACAGTGGGCAATACACAAGAAATACTACAAACTCAACAAGACGGTATAATGAGGTTTAATTATTTCTACAACCGAGTTAAAAAAGAAGCAAGTGGAATACCATTATTTAATAAAGGTAAGAATGGTGTTGAAAAAGAAATAAACACAAACGCAATTAGTTTTTTTGGAAAGTCTATCTTAGAAAGATTAAGAGGTAATTCTTTTATAATTAATTTATCTTCTTCTGAAACAAAACATAAAAAAATATTTGAACTAGCACAATTTAATAAAAATTTATACTCGAAGTAGATGGTAACTAAAAATAAAATAGCAGGAAAAGATATAGACCCAAAATACTATGAGAAACTAGCACAAATAGAATCTTCGGGAGACCCTAATGCTAAGGCACAAGATAACTGCCCCCCAGGTGAAGTATGTACTGCATCAGGACTATACCAATTTACGGAACGTACTTGGAAGGAAAACGTAGAAAACTTAGGTTTAGATTACACTTTAGAAGATAGATTTGACCCAACAAAATCAAGAAAAGTAGTAGAAGCATTTACACAAAAAAATGCAAAATATTTAGAAAGAAAGTTAGGAAGAACACCAACAGAAAATGAACTTTATCTAGCCCATTTTCTTGGGATGGGCGGTGCAAGAAAGTTTTTAACAGCCTATCAAGACCATAAAGATTTACCAATAGAGAGTATTATAACTACAAAACAAATAAACAGTAATCCAGGAGTATTTAAAGGAGTTAGAACTGTAGGAGATTTATACAAATGGAGTGAAAATAAAATGGGAGTACAAGGCTACAAACCACCTAAAAATGATATTGTGTATGGATATGACCAAAACAACGAGATAATTTACATAAATCCAGAAGCAGCTACCGAAGAACAAAAAAGGTACTCTTATTTGGTAAAAGATGATTACTTTAAAAGTCTTTATATGCCTGATGCAGAGGAATACACAACTGTAGAAGAAAACGAGACTATAGAGGATAAAACGCCTATAGTACAAGAAGAAGAAGTAGAAGAAGTACCTTTTTGGAAACTTGCATTAGAAAAAAAGCAACAAGAAAGAGATACAATAGTAGACTTTATAACACAAGGGGGCTTAGACTACCAAGCACCTGAATACGAAAGACAAGTGTTGCCACAACAAGCATCACAACAAAAGTTTCAAGACGGAGGACAAATACCAACTTCAGAAAATGGTCTATATGATTACCCCCAACAAATGGTAGTAGTCCCAACAAAAAATGGAAAAATAACTATGAAAGGTATAAATTACCCCGTATTAGGTATAGCAGATACAGGAGAAGAAGTATTAATGCAACCTGAAAAGGAATACCATTTTAAAGGAGCAACAGAAGTATTAGAGATTCCTCAGTTTAAAAAGAAGTAAATTTAACAATTTTTAATAGTTTAAAATAAAGTGGTATATTTGAAGGCTTTTAAAAGACAAATAAATTAAAATGAATAAACAAAACGGCACGATAGAAAAAAGTCCAAGAGAAGGTAAAAGCATCCGTGTATGGCAAGACGGTAAAGCCTTTGACTTTGGAACAGCACCTAAAAACAAAAAGGCTTGGTATGCACAACATGAAAAAGACTTAAAAGGAAACTCACCAAGAGCTAAAGCATTTAACCAGTACGCTAAATCTATATTTCAAGACGGAGGTGAATACTCTAAATATCAAAATGGTGGAGAATGTGGTGGAGTAGGGCAACCTCCTTGTGAAGAAGGGTTTTTTGACTCTATGATGGGAGGGGTTGAAAACGCCTATGAAAGTTGGAAAGATAAAGAATGGTTTGAAACTGATAAAAATATTGTAAAATCTTTAGTTCCTGGAACACCTTACCCTAATCCAAACCCTTATTACTATAATGAAAAAATAAATCCCTACCTAAAAAACCAAGGAAATGTAGACCCTGATTTTATGGCAACAGGAAACCCTAACATGCTGCAAGAGCAGTATAATCTAGGGGTAGCTCCTGCCGAACACGTTGTATCTAAAAGAGTAAACAGAGTACCTAATACACAGCAGATAATAGGGGAACAAGTACAAAATGTAGACCCTGATTTTATGGCAACAGGAAACCCTAACATGCTGCAAGAGCAGTATAATCTAGGAGTAAAACCTGCTACAAAAACAGATATGGGAGAAGGTTATACATCAGGTCAGATAGGAGATGCAAAAAAAGAACAAGGAGATAAAGATAAAGAAAACAAATACGAAGAGTTTAATCCTTATGCAGGAGTAGACATACCATCAGCAGCCAATTTTCTAGGAGAATCTATAGAATCAGGCAACGCTTTAGGTATAGCCGCAGGAGGTTTAAAAACAGGACTAGGTGTAGCTCGAAATGTATTAGGTGGGATGGGCTTAGAAAGAACCCAAAGAAGAGGAGAAGAAAACTTTCGTGAAACAGGTAAAGAAAACACGGAAGGTAGAACTAGAAACATGTTAATAGGAGAAGATGGTGGATACTATCTTGACGGCGGAGTAACACCAATGGAGTATTACAAAGACGGTGGAGAAATACCACAAGAAAAGTTAATGACAGGCGAGGTTATGCAAGGTGTCTCGGAAAACAACCAAGGAGTACAGCCGAATGCAGAACTAGAAGACGGAGAACACATCCAATCACAAGATGGAGGCTCTATAAAAGTAGAAGGAAAAGACCACGAAGAAGGCGGAGAAAAAGTAGAACTAAAAGAAGGAGATAGAGTAATATCAAACAACTTAGAAATAGGCTCTAAAGGTAAAAAGCAATTACAAGATATGTTTGATGTCAAACTAAGCTCAAAAGATACCTATGCAAAAGCAGTAGATAAAGCTTACAACTCAATAGGTCTCTCTAAAGTAATAAAAGAAGAAGAAAAAGTACTTAAAAAGCTGACCGAGTTACAAGAGAAAGTAAAAGACGAAACTACTAAAGACTTAAACTCTGAATTTTTATATAAAAAACTAGAAGATATTCAAGCTAAGAAAGATGAGTTAGAACCAAAAAGACAAGAAGTACTTACATCTATATTTAGTTTACAAGAAGAGTCAAAGCCAAAACAAGAGCCAACAGAAGAGCAGAAGTTTGAAGATGGTGGCGTAATGATGCTATCAGAAAAGTATGGTATACCAAAAGAAAGAGCTTTTGAATTATTAGAAGAGTTTAAAAAAGGAGGCTACAAGAAATACGAAGAAGGTGGTAAGTTTACATTTAATGTTAACGATACAAACTACGATGTTAGTATAACAAACGACGAAGATGCCAAACTAGCTCAAATGTACATAGAAGTTATTGATGAAATGAGAAAAAACTCAAAGGTAGGTTCAAATGTAAAAGATTTAGATGGGAGATATTCACAGGCAGTATCTAAGTTAGAAGAGATTGTTAAAAAATACGACTCTAAAGTAGATATACAACAAGCTTTAGCAGGAAAGCAAGAAGTACCAGGAGGAGGTGAAGGTAAAAAAACATCAATAGGTAATCAAGTATACGGTCAAAATAACGCTAATGCTATCTATAAAATGATATTTAATAAACAGCCAAAAGTAGATGGTACACCACCACCAAAAAAAGATACACAAGGTAAAACAATACCAACAGTAGCTTTATTACCTGACCAAGGAGTTTTACCTCCTTCAGGAATGGCTTCACAATTAAATGTACAAAGAAGGTTTGATACAGTAGAACCTAATTTACTGTCCGCAGAACAAATGATAGCTGAGAACCAAAGACAAGCTCAAACAGCTATGGGTGCAGCACAAGATTTACCTGACTCACAAAGAGCAGCTACTATTGGACAAATTAATGCAAACTTACAAGAAGCTAACAACAAGGCTATTTTTCAAGTAGAGTCACAAAACTCTCAGATTAAAAATCAAACAGCAGCACAGAATGCACAAATACAGATGTCAGAAGAAAATGCAAATGCACAAGACTCTTTAAGTTATGAACAAAGACAGCAAACTGCCCAAGCATTAACTGAAGAAAATGTAAGACAATATTATGATTACTTAAGAAAACTAAACACATCTAATTTCAACGATATTCGCAGAAGAAAATCTATAAATCAAATGTATGAAAACTTTGATATAGATGCACAAGGAAATGTAGCTAATAAAGGAGGTGTACAATTTACTGTAAACGAAGCAATGGCAAAAGGAAATTACGCACTAGCAGAAAAGTTATTAAAAGAAAAAACTAAAAACGCTTAATAGATGGCATCAGCATACGGAATAGTACATCAATACGGAGAACCACAATCAACATTTGACCCCCAATTAGCAGCAGGGGTATTAGAGGCTCGTCAAAATAAATTTGATACCAATGTAGTAAAAGTTGAACAAACTTTAGGACAGTTAGGATTATCTATGGCTATGTTAGCAAGAGATAAAGATAAGAAATACATGTACGAAAAGATGAGTAGTCTAGTCAATAGTGTAAACAACTTAGAAGGTACAGACTTTTCATCTAACGAGTCTACTCGAAGTATTTTGTCAACAGTCAATGAAGCTTTAGATGGTGAAGTAATAAAACAACTAGGAGAATCTAAAAAAATAAGAGATTTTCAACAAGGAATACAATCAAGAATAGAAGCAGAAGATGGTTCATATAGTGACTTAAATTATCAAGATGCAATGCAAAACGCCGACTATGATAAATATATGAACGGTGAAACGGAGAGTCTTAAATCTTTCAATTATGTTCCTTACGTAGACAAAAACAGAGAACTTTTAGCCAGAATAAAAGAAGCAAAAGAAGTTATAGGAAAAAGAACAGTAGAAACTATACTACCTGATGGAAGTGTTTCACAAAAAGAGGTTTCAAACTTTACAATATCTGAATGGGTAGCTTATATGCCTAATCTTATATCTCCTGGTATGAAAGCTCAAATGGAAGTAGAAGCAAGAGCTAAATATAGTTGGGATAATAATGCAGCAGCACAAGAAGCATCAACAGAAGCTATAGACGGGTTTAATAAAAGAATAGAAGAAATAGATGCTATAATAGCTACAACTAATTTATCAAAAGGAGAAGAAGAAAAATTAAAAAAAGAAAAAACAAATTTTCAAGGCTTTATACAAAAAACAAAAGCTACACTAGCATCAGGAAAACTGACAGCTACAGCCATAGGCTTCCCTACTATTTACAATAAGCTAGTATTAGATAATGCAGCCTTAGTTGGGTCAGACCCATCATTGAAATATAAAAATTTACCTAAAGTATCTGCTTCAAGTGCAGTAGGCGTTGCAGAAAACCTTTCAGGAAGGGGAGTATATGTATCCGACATGAACACAGGGCAAATGGAGGACATAACATTAGAAGGTATAGAAGCAGCACAACAAGGTGTAAGAAAAACCACCTTTGAGTGGACTAATAGAAGTAAAGAAGAAGTAATTGGAAATATTATAACCCAACAAGATTTTGATACTAAAGTTAAATCTTACAGAGAAAATAATAATAGTGTAGGGCAGAAGCAAGCTGAAACACAAGTCATTTTAGATATTTATAAAAAGAATAACGAGTACGCTAAACTTAATGAAGGGTACGACCTATTAGACAAACTTGAATTGCAGAATAAAGTTCAACAAGAAAGAAGTAAAACTTTCACCCAAAAGGAAGTGTATACAGATGACATAGAACCTATTTTCAAAGCTTTAATAGAAGAAGGAGCTATGAATAGGCAAAAACTTGTTATTGATGGCAAAGAAGTGTCTCCTATACAGTATTTAAAAGATAATGGAATAACAACAAAAGAAAAACTTACTGAATTTATAGAAAACCCTGAAAAATCAAAAGAATTAAGAGCACAAATAACTACTGATATGTTTTTAAACTCAGTATCTCAAAATGTGTTAGGGGGTAAGACAAACATAGGAACAGCTTTAAAGTCAGGAGGCAGATTAGCTAGAGTATCTTCTGAAGACCTACATGGTTATACAGCTTTAGCAGAAACTTTAGGAAAAGAAGGAAGAGTAATCACAGATGATTTTAAGATAACAAGAGGGGACTCGAAAACATCTGATATTCTAAAAAATACTGCTCCTATGGGTAAATTTCTACCTAAAGGTATAGTAGGAGAGTCAATAAAAATGGGGGTAGGTCTACTTGGAAATATGTTAAGTGAAGAAGAAAAGGAATTAACTTATGATGAAGTAGTAGAGTTAACAAAAGAAATAAAATTTGATAGTGATATAAAAATAGAGTTAAGAGAAGATGCAGACCCCGAAATAAGAAAAGCACTAGAGAAAAGATTAAAATATACAACAGAGGAATCTTCTTATACAGTAGTACAACAAGTGTTAAGTACGGAACGAGATGTAGCAACGGCTGTTTTTGGAGGGGATTCTAATTTCTACGATGATGCATCACTTAGAGACATACTTTCTTTTGATTCTGAAAGCCACAAAGAAAAGTATACACAAGCATTAAAAGATGCAATGGTGTCTGTTGATACACCTTTAAAAATAACAGTTAGTGGCGCAGTATCAAAAGAGCAAAAAGAAGACCCAATAAGACAACAACTAGCAAATGTAGTAGAAGACTTAGAGACAGCTTCTCCTTTTAGATATGATAATAGAAGCCCCGCTACAATATATGTTGACCCACTAAATCCACAAAATGTTATTATTTCACAATTAACTGAAAAAGATACAGTAGATAAAAACCTAGCAGAAATACAGTCTATAAAAAAAAGAAAGGAAGCTATAGTAGAAATGTCCCAATTTAAACAACTATTTCCTATAATAGCAAACCAATTTAATTTAGAGCAAGACGAGCAAAAATTAAACTTTGCTGTAGATAAAAACACACCTTTTACAGACATCACTTATGAGCAAGGTAAAGGAGAAGACTTTGAAAACCACACAAATTATTTTCAAAACCCAAGTATTACTAACAGAGCTTTTGCTGAATCAACAAAAGGAATTTTCAGATTAAATTATGGAGATGTCATGCAAAATGAAAAAGCAAAAATGACAATAGAAGCAGCCCTGAAAAACCCAAGTATGTTTAAGACAGAACTAAAAGAAAAAGCAGACGGTTCTTTTTATACAAAAGTCTACTTCAATAAGAACAAAAATGCTCAAAAAGAAGAAGATAAAGATTATGAACTTATCTACGACACAGGTAATCTACAACAAGACCAAAGTATAGAAAAAAAAGATATATTAAATATAATGAGGATTTCCCCTCAAGTTTTTGTAACTTACGCCCTTGAAAATTTAGCACAAGATTTCAGACAAGCTAATTACGAATTTGAAGAAGGAGATTCATTTACTTCTATTTATAAAACATTGCTGCAAAAATAAGAATATGCAAAGAGAGGACATACTACAACCAACAGAAATGACTACAGACCTTATACAGTCAAGGAATAATACAATGGCTGCTCCTGGAACTGTAGACTTTATAGCACAAGACATTCAAAGAAAGTCAGCTAACAAGACTAGAATGGCTGAGGATATTTTAATGGAGCAAAACACAAAGTCTAATAATTTTAGCAATGTATTTGGTTCTCAAAAGAAAAAAGATTTAACAGTTGAAACTCCTTTCGACCAAGTATATGCACAAGTAGGAGATGAGTTCACCCCTAGATTTAAGAACTTTTTAAGAGGTACTGATAATAACGAAAGATTAGCCCGTCAACAAACCACAGGAGAAAAATGGGGTAATGCGATGCAAAAACTAGGCGCAGGAATAGGAATAGCTGTTGCAGGTGGTACAGTAGGAACTGTTACAGGTCTTATTAATGGGATAAAAAAAGGAAGTTTTAACGAAATATATAATGATGATTTTAATATTTGGTTAGATAACTTAGACAAAAAAATGAACTATACCTTGCCTAACTATTACACTAAGCAAGAACAAAACATGAACTTTGGTCAATCTTTGGGTACAGCTAATTTTTGGGCAAATGATATAATAGGAAACATAGATTTTACATTAGGAGCTATTGTATCAGAAGGTATATGGGCAGCAGTAACAGGAGGTAGCTCTTTGGCAACCACAGCAGCACGTTGGTCTTTAAGAGCTAGTAAGTTACCAAAATTATTAAAAGGTGTATCTTCCTACTCTAAAATAGGTAAAAAATACATAGCAGATAATGCTTTAAACGCAACTACAAAACAGGCAGCAAAGCAAGCTACAAGAGCGGGTAATATAGCAGATATAGCCAACACAGTTAGATTTACTTACACCTCAGCAGGATATGAAGCAGGAGTAGAAGCTCGTCACTTTATGAAGGAATCGGAAGAGAACTTCATACATTACTATGAAACAAACTACGGAAGGAAACCTAACGCAAAAGAGATGTCAGAGTTCAAAGAGAAGAACAAAACGGCAGCTAACTCTTTATGGGCAGGAAATTTAGCCTTAGTTGGTGGGAGTAACTTAGCTATCTTTGGTAGGATGTTTAATCTAAAGAGCCCAACACTTAAAGTAGGAGGAAGTTTTAAGAAAAAATTCAACGAAAAGATATTAGGATTAGGTACTACCACATCAACAAAAAATGGTTTTGCCAAAGAAGTAATCAAACCTACATTTCTACAACAAGCCGTAGGACGAACACGAGATTTTGCTAGAGCACCTTTAATAGAAGGTGTATGGGAAGAAGGAAATCAATCTGTGTTTGGTAACTTTGCTAATGATTGGGTAGCTTCGGGGTATGATATAGAAGCATCTAAAACAAGTTTTGATATGATGGGAGGTATGTACGATGCGTACGCTAAAACATACGGAACAAAAGAAGGTTGGAAAGAAGTAGGTATAGGTATGATAATAGGACTACTTGGCGGCGCAGCATCAGGAGGACTTAATCAGTATGGCAGGGATAAAAAACAACAAGAAGCAATAGCCTCAGCAGTAAATAGTGAGTTGGGTGCTCAAGGTTTAACCGATAGATTAAAAAACAAAGATTTATACGGAGAAGCTTTTGAAGAAACATTAAAACAAAGTTCTGTTGGCTCTATACTACTAGCAGATAGGATAGCAGCTACAAATAGATTAAACGTAGCTAATACCCAAGAAAAAGAAGCTGAAAGCAAAGGAGATATATTAGGTAAACACCTAGCACGTAAAAAAGCCATATTAGCAAGTATTGATTTAAGTAAATCTTATGATAGACTAGATGAAGCATACGATGAATTTAAAACATCTTTAGATTTAGTAGATAACAAAGCGTGGGCAGAAGAACTAGGTATAGAAGAAACTGACGTAGAAGATTATAAAGCACAAGTATTAGGAGAATATGCTGAATTACAAGAGGAATACTCAGCAAACAAAGACTTTGCAGACTTAATAGTAGGTAGAAATGCCACAACCAAAGATTTAAAAGGAAAAGACACAGTAGCAAAAGCTATAGCTTATAATATGACTATGGGAACTCAATCTATGGAAGCAGCCGAGACTTTCTTAGACGAGATAAACATGGAGTTTGCTAATATGGTTAATCCTGAAAGAGCTGCTGATGCAAAGACTGCACTAGATGTAAAAACTATATTAGAGACAGCAACTAAAGAGAACACACAAGCGTTTTTTAAAGTCAAAAAGAAAAGGGAAGAATTAAAAATAGAACAAGAAGCTTTAAAGAAAGAGATTATTAGTGTGCAAACTAAGATGCAAAGGCTAGGCTCTGAACAAACAGAACAAAAAATCTCGCAACAACAAAAATTAACTTCTTTAGCTGAACAGTTAGACAACTTAAATACTTTAGAGACAACCTTAGCAGAAGAGTACAATTTTGCTTTTCAAGCCTTGCAATCTGAGTCACCATTTACAGACCAAAATGGACAGAAACAAGAAATAACAGCAGACGAATTAGATAAAGTTTTAGAGTTAGATAACACAGGTAAAATAACAGGCGGTACTTTATTTGAAATAGATAAAATGATAGCTGCTCAAGAAGGAACTAATCCAAAAAGAGCAGACAGGTTAAAGAAACTTCTAAACGAATATCGTAAGTCTGTTTATGCTTTTAAAGAGTATAATAAAACTATCAAAGGTATATCTAGCTCAGAATTTAATCCTGCTGACTTTGCAACAGCATTAGAAAGTAAGATAGCAGGTATCACTAAAAGAGAAGCTAACGAGTTTACAAAAGAGTTTTTTGCCAACATAGGAAACCAAATGGCACAAGACACGGGCGACTTAATGAATACTGATAAAAACCCAAAAGAAGAGTCAAAAGTTAGTCAAGCAGTGTATGAATCAGAGTATGAAAAAGGAGACTATCAGAAGCTTAAAAAGGCTATTGAGAGAAACATGAATCCTAACGAGGAAAGTACCAAAGAGGATTTACAGATGTTTATTAATTACCCTAATCTAAAAAATTTAATATTTAACTTAGAAGTAAGAAGAAACGCCGAGAAAAAAAACATATTAAAAAACATAAATGATGAGTTTATCACGTCTACACCTGAAAGGAATTCTTTTATAGCAAAAAGAGAAAAAGAAATAGATGCTAAGTATGATAACTTAATAGAAAACTTATTCAGTAAAAACGTAGAAAAAGAAAAAGAGGTAGATACCTTGGAAAGATTAATAGACCAAACTACAAAAGAGAACAATTATGTTTCTTCTTATATAGGAGAAAACGCATCAGAAGCTAAAAAGAACAGACCTACCAAAAAACAAATAAATAGGTTACAAGAATTAGTATCTAAACTACAAAGCACAAGATTTTTTGGAGATACAGCTATCTTAGAGGGCGACCCCAAGCTACTAAAAGAACAGTTAAAGGAAGAGTTGCCACTAACAGAAAAAGAGTTAGAGGAGTTACAAGGCTTAAACAACAGATTATCTAATTGGCAAGTTATGCAAGGAGTAATGGTTGAGGGGGTAAATACTACATTAGCAGACCTTATAACAAGAGTAGTACAGCTTAAAACCACAATAGAAAAACAAACCAAAACTGAACAAACAAGAGAAGATGTTATAAAAATAGCAGAAGCCTCAGAGAGAAACGCTTCAGCAACACGCAACGATGTACGAACTATCCAAAGCTTAAATGGAGTATACATAAAGATAGATAAAGATGGCTCTGTAGCTCTAAGTCACGTTAATGCCGATACTTTAATAGGCAAGTATATGAATGGGGTAAGTAAGATACAAGTGCAAAAACAAAACAGCAAGAAGAAAATTGATGTAGAGTTAACAGACTTACCAAAATATCAAAAAGAGCAAGGTACAAAATTTTTCGTAACAGTAGGGGAAGAAGTAATAGAATTCTCCATAGGACAAAGCAACAGATTAAATTTTGAAGAAAATACTTGGAATTCAATAAAAGATTCCTTATCTTTGCAGTTCTTAGTAGAACAAGATATAGACCCACAAGCAAAAGCTAAGTCTTATATTATGGGTTATGAAGTTTTAGAGGATGGAAGTGTTATAGTAGCTAAATCAGATTTTACAGCAGAAAATGGTATGGAAGCTATGACTGCCGAAGAGCTAAAGAACTTAGAAAAAGTATTTTTATACCTAGACCCAAAAGATACTTATAATAAGAAATTACTTGATAAATATAACAAAGCAGTCAATACGGGTAACGAAAAAGAAATACAAGAGGCTTTAGAAAACCTAGAAGCTAATGTAGGAATAACCTTAACAGATAATGAAAAGTTTGCAGGATTTTTAAGAGCAGGGATAGATAATGATAGTAGTACAGACACTTCCATTATGTATTTACAAATCAGAAAGGCAGCAGCTAAAGCTTTAATAGAAAGTCAAAATGAAAACTTAATAAATTTAGAGACCACCATACCTGTAAACTTTAGTTTTAGTGGTTCTCCGATATTTAATTTGAAAAAAGAAGCAGGTCAGTTAGAGATAGTTAATCAGCCCATAGGAGCAAAAGAATTAAGTAAAATAAAAGATGCAGGTTACGTGCAAGAAGGAGAGCTTTTTATAGGAGGTAAAGTGGTAAGTACTAACGTAAACAAAAGGTATCTACCTAAAAGCAAAGCTAAAACACCTATTATTGTATTTGATTACAATGGTGAGATGGTTGCTTTTCCTGTTAATTTGAATTCAGGCGTTGTTGATAAAACACAACAATTAAATTCAATACTTTCAAATCCTAATTTAACCGATGGACAAAAAGTAAATGAGGTAAACAAGCTTTTAATATTAAGTGAAATAGAACCAAAGCTATTTAACCTAAACGAAAAAGACTTACAAGGAACTAAGATGGAAGCATTACAACAAAGCCTATTTGCCGTAGAAGTTTTACCAAACTTAAATAATTGGATAAATAAAGACTTTAACCTTAATGATTTAGCGACTCAAGCAACTTTACCAATAGATATAACAAACAAACCTTTTAATACACCAAAGGTTGTAATGGATGTTAAATCTGCCACACAAGCTAATCCACAAGATTTTAGAAATAGTGTAGAGGACAATACTTTAAAGGTATTAAGAGACATACAAGAATATTACGTTGAAACACTTCTTTCTTCAAAAGGGAACTTTATAGATGAAATAGGTGACGGAATAGAAACAGCTTTTACAGAGGTACTAGATTCTAACGATACAAATGAAGGTATCTTTAGGTATATAGATTACCAAGGTACAAATATGGCGAATAATCTTTATATGATACAAGCTAGGAATCAAACAAGGTTAAAAAACTTACTTTTTGATACTTTTGATTTAGAAAATAACTCCTTTAAAAAGAAAAAGTTAGACCAAATTAAGATAATAGAAGCTAACTTACCAATAAACTTTTTAGAAGATTTACGAAGTAATATTATAAAATACGAAAAGCTGAATGCACAAAGAAGTAAACTTTCAGCACAGATAAAAAATCAAGTAAAAAACAAACAAAACCAAAGCTGTTAAGATGGGAATCAAGTGTAGAATTATAAGAAATCCAAAGACAAACGAAATAGAAAACGTTGAAGCACCTAACGGAGCACAAAGCGTTCTTTTTGATGATGCTGTATCTTTTACTAAAAATAAAGAAGAAGCTCTTGACTTGTGGACAGTATCATACCTAGATAAGTTTAAAGAGGTTTATGGTAATAGTGAGTTTCCAAAAAAAGACGTATATAATAATATAACAGAAAACTTTAACATACAGTCAGTAGAAGGGAAACCTAATATTTTTAAAATAACAGTAAATGAAGCTACGGTATATTTTAAAGAGCGAGTGAATCCAATAACAAACGAAAAAACAGGAGAAATAGAATTAGACCTTATAGAAACACCTAAAAAACTAAGAGGTCAAGGTAGAGCAAAACAAGCAATGCAAGAGTTTTTAAATTATGTAGATGCTCAAAACAAACCTGTTTATTTAATAGTGTCTCCAAGTACACAAGACACAACAGAAGAAGGTTTAAAAGACTTTTACAAACAGTTTGGTTTTGTATCACAGGACTTTGATTTAGAGATGATTAGACAGCCTAAAAATTCATCTTCCGAAGAGTTTTTAAAGTTTCAAAAAACGCCTACATTCTTTTCTAATCTACAAGAAGCCGCAAAGAACATAAAAGACAAAAACAAAAAGAACGTTACAGGTTGGATGAACGTATTAACAGACGTACAAAAAAACAACGGAATAAGAAACGTAAACCAAGAAGCAGAATGGATAGGACTTGAAGATTACTTAAATGAATATACAGAAACTAATCAACCTAAAAATGGAAACATACCATTTGAAGTAGTAAAACAATACGTAGAAGACAACCAAATAGAAATTGTTGAAGTTAGCAAAGGGACAGGTAAAGATGAAGTGGGTGAAATAAACTGGGGTAGCCCCACAGACTCAGAAAATGACCCTGATTACGGAGAAACAGATACATACATAACAAGCAAGGGAAATACTGTAACAGAATTTTTCGATGATAAAGATAAGTCCACAGGTGTAGAAGTTTACATAAAAAAAACAGATAAAAAATATGATTTTAATAAAAGAGAGGACATACCTTTTGAAATTACTAGGCAAGACACAAACCACTCAAGCTACCAACTAGAGGGAAGTGAAAGATACAGAGAAGTATTATTTACATTACCCAACAAAAACCAAATATCATTTGAAGATTGGGCGGCACAACAATTTGGGGATATACAAGATTTATCAGATAATCAATTAAGATTAGCTAAAAGTCAGTATGAGTCTAGTAAAGATAGAGATAGTAAAGAAGTACAAGAAGGTTACACCTCTCCAGAGGCACACTACTCAGAAAAAAACATCCTAGCACACGTTAGAATGAATGAAAGAACCTTACCTAATGGAGAGAGAGTTTTATTTGTGGAAGAAATTCAATCTGATTGGAATCAGTCTATTAAAAAAAGTGGATTTAAAGGAGACACTAATATAGAATTACCTTTCTCTGAGGAAGAATATACTAAATTACAAGATAGAAGTATTGAAATATATAAAAAAGAAGTTTTAGAACCTTTAAAGCCTAAAAAAGAAGAGCGTAAGAGACTTTCTACACAAGGGAAAGAGAGTGAAGGAATAAGACTTCAAAAACAAATAAATACCGATAAAAAAAGATTAAAAGAAAAATTAATTGAAGGTAATCAAGAATATAAAAATATAGAAGGCAAACTTGAATTATGGTCAAACGCCAATAACTCAATAAATAAGGAAAAGTACTCAGATAAAGCCCCAAATAACCCATACAAAAAAACCGACAAATGGGTAGGAATGGCAATGCGCAGAGTTATGCAAATGGCTTCACAAGAAGGATTTGATAGAGTAGCATGGATTACAGGAGAGCAAAGTGCTGATAGATATAGTTTGAGTAAACAAGTTGATAAAATTGATGTAGAAAAAGTGGCAGAAACAGAAGGTGTTTTTTTCGTAGATATAAGTTTATCAAACGGCACAACTCAAAATTTAGAAGTTGAAGATGGGGTTGTTAGAGAAGGAGAATTTGAAGGTAAGGGGTTAGATGAAATAGTAGGAAAAGATTTAGCTAAAAGTATTTTAGAAGGGGAATCAAAGACAATACAAGGCGAAGGACTAAAAGTAGGTGGAGAAGGAATGAAAACTTTCTACAACTCAATAGTACCAAAAGTAGCTAAAAAAGAAGCACAGAGATTCGATAAATCTGCTAAAGTTGAGGTCATTGATTTTAGAAATACCTTAACACCATTAGAAAAAGGTGGATACTCTTTTGATAGTGATATAGGTGTCTTTACAAACACTAATAGTATAGTATCTAAAGAAGATTATGAATATTCAGATGACCTATATGAAAATTATGAACAAGGTGTTGGGTATAAAAATAAGAAAGGAGAAATAGCTATTTTTTCTAAAAATAAAACAGATGCTAACAAATATTTAGATAGGATTATAGAAGAAATTAATTCTGAAAGCACATCTTTAGAGTCACAAGATTTACCACAAAATTTACAAGAATGGGGTAAAAGAGTAGAAAAAGAGTGGGACGAATCTTTTGATACTAATGAAGAAAACGCACCTGCACAACAACTTTCAATAAAATTAACTCCTAAAATGAAGAATGCCCTACAAGAGGCAGTACCTTTATTTCAACAAGGAGGACAAAACAGAGTGCAAGAGGGAGAACTAGAAATGTTTCAAGAACAACTAGAAAAAACAGGGCTAGCATCTTCAACCACACTACTAGATTCACAAGAAATAGAAGCAGAATTAGTAAAACGAGGTGAAAATACGCAAAAAACAACTAACGGATTTGTAGACACTAAAACAAGAGAGGTATTTATCAACAAAGATACAGCAAATGGAGAAACAATGTTGCATGAGTACAACCACCTATATACCTCTTGGTTAAAACAAAATAAATCTGAAGTATACAACAAAGGTATTGCTTTAGTTAATGAAGAGTTAAATACAGAAGGCTCACAAATACAAAGTGTAATAAACTTTGTAAAACAAAACCAACCTAACTTAAAAGGAGAAGCACTGGCGGAAGAAATTCTAACACAGATTGTAGGCGAGCGTGGAATAGAGTTATTACAAGCAGGAAAAGAAGGAACAATACTTTCTTGGTTAAAAGAAGCTTGGGAATCTATTAAAAACTTACTAGGTCTATCACAGTATTCCTTAGAAGAAGTTATGCAAATGGACATACAAAAGTATGCTGATGCTATGGCTGTTGACCTAGTTAGTGGAAAAAATCTAACAAAAAAAGCAGAACAACCTAACCCGTTTACAGACCAAAATGGAGAAGTCAAATTAGAACATGTACTAGAATTTTTAGAACAAGAAAGTAAAACAGAAGCAGAACCTTTGACAAAAGAGGAAGAAATAATTGTCGAGAATATACTAAGAACAAAAGGTATAAACTCTGATGAACTTACAGATGAAGTAAACAGACTTTTCAAAGGCGGCTCCTTAAACAGAAACGCTTTAGAAAACTCTTCTATCTTTAACAAAGCAGAACAAATACAAGTACTGCAAAGCAAAGAGTACCAAGATAACTTGCAAAAATTAGCCAACCAAGAAATAAAAGTAGAAGATAATGTAGAGTTTGAAAGAGATTTCTTGGTATTAGATGGCACTATCAACAAGTATGGATTATACAACACTAAAAATCCTTTAACTATAGAAAAAGAAATAAAAGACAAAGTAGCTGATATTTCAAACTACGAAGATTTTGCTAATGCTTTTAATCAATTAGATTACCAAGGCATAGTAAACAAGTTTAATACAGAGGAAGACTTTGCCTATAAAATGTTCTTTAAATACTCACAACTTAAAAAAGTAAAAGAAGAAGGTAAAAAACAACCTAATAAAAAAATAGAGGTAGAAAACAGTTTAGATATAAGCAAGCTACCACTATCATCTATAAACATGTTACTAGAAACTTCTAATGAAGTATGGAATGAATCTCAACAAGAAGTAGAGCAAGCTTTAACAGAAATAGAATTACAATCTATTAGTTCTGGATTAGATTTACAGAACTTAGCGGACTTTTATACTAAGAAAGAAAGAGCAGAATTTTTTGAACTACTTGAAAGTTTACGTAATCTAAAAAGAGATACCACAGAATACAATTTTAGTACCTTTTTAGATATTTACAGCAACTTTTATAACTTAGAGGAGCAAGACTATCAAAATGCAGAAGAAGTAGATATAACTCACCGAAATAAAGAATTAGTAAGAGTTAGAGACTACGGAATGAGTGAGTATGATATGTTCACTAAAAAAGATTTAATAAAGATAGAAGATGGACTTTATCAAAAAATAGAAAAAGTATCTTTAGAAAACCTTTATGAGATGGTTTATGCCGAAGCTGTAAACAATGATAATAGATTATTACCAACAACAGCTTACTTCAACAGTTTACAAATAGATAACCAAAGGCTACAAAATCCTCAAAATAAAGAAGAGGTAATAAGTAACATTAAACTATTTATTCAAAGCAGTATAGGTAAGTTGGATTTAAGTAATGATTCATATTCCTCAGATGTAGCCGAACAATTACTTTTATACAAATATTATTTTGAAGCTCCAATGAGCTTTTCAGACAAAACTTTAAACAAAACTGATTTAGCTTTAATAGATAATTTTGATAAAAAATTCAATCCTTTTAATTTTATAACTTTATTTCAAAGTAATAAGTTACAAGAAAGAAGAAAAAACTCTTCTAACTACAAAAACTTTTACAAACACTTCACCATAGACCAAACAGGTATAAGACCTATTGAGGAAGACTCAATAACTTTAAACATACTAGCTAAATCTATTCCTGTTAAGTTAAGTAAAGATTTTACAAATTACGCCGCTGTATCAAGAAATGTTAAAGTAAAAGAGATTGTTAGAATAGAAAAGCTATTGTTTACTCCAAAAGAAACCTATAAAAAGTTCTATCAAAATAACTATAAAGCACTACCTAATTTTAAAGGAGAGTATCAAAAAATAGAAACAGATGGTATAACTACTTCAGATAAAACAGATGACTTTTTAAGAGTAGGAGACAAACTTTATCAAAGGGTAGATGTGAAAGCAGGACAAGCTTTTTATAGACAAATCCCAACTAACACAGAAGAATTTAATATTTTTTATGACTTTGAAAAGATTAACAATTTTGCACAAGATAAAGTAAACCCCTATATTCGCAGACAAGAAAATGTTGAAAGCACTAACAACTTTTATACCAAAAAAGAGATAGAAGAAATTAACAAAAAACATTTTGATTGTTCATAACAAATAAATTAAACTATGGCTTGTAAAGTCAACTATAACCAAGAGGGTAAAATAAAGTCAGTCTTAGACGAACAAGGTAAAGAATCTATTTTATTCAAAAAGATTTCGCAACACCCAACAGTAGAAAACTTAGAAGATGCATTAGAGGTATACAAGAATCAGTATACGGATAAAATGTATCAAAAAGAAGAAAACTACATGCTAGCAAATCGTGTAGGGGATAAAGTATATGGCTCTTATGCTGAAGCTTTACAAAACAATCCTTCAAAAATAGAGGTAGGTTTCTTAGATAATTCAGGAAACTTTTTACCTTTTAAGACAATTAAACCATCTTTCGACACTAAAGTAGAAAAAGGATTTATCAACTTAAATATCAAAGAAGGTTTTTTATCTGAGGTAAAGGAGATATATGATGGAGAATCTTATTTTCAACCCGCAGGAGCCACAGATGTAGGAGTAGCTGTAAAAGATGTTATTCTTAGACAAAGAGCTATAATAGACCTTGGTTGGAAAAACTATAAAAAGACTTCTAACGGTTATAAATTTGGGGAACACCTACAAACAGATAAAGGAAGTGAAGAATCTAACCTTATAGCTAACGAGATAAAGTCTATACTTAGGACACCTTCGGCTGAGATAGAAACTAAAACACTTTTAACAGAAGATGAATTAAAGTTAAGACTATTAGACTTACTATCAGAGTTAGGTGTTAATGGAACTTCTATATCAGATTATGTAGAGAAATACAAAAATAAAAACGGAATAGAACCTTCTGCCACAGCATTAGCAGATATTGCTAATAAAGTTGTTGCCTTTAAAAATGGTAAGATAACAACAGAAGACTTAACAGAAGAAGTATCTCACTTCATTGTAGAAGGTTGGGAGCAAACAGAGATAGTAAATCTACTCCGTAATATAAACAAAACAACTGAATACCAACAGTTCTCTGAAAGATACAGAGAGATTTATAGAAACAATTACGAAGGAGACGTACTAGAAGAAGCAGTACGAAAAGAAGTTTTGGGTAAGGTGTTAGCAAATGCTTTAAAGACCAATTTTTCCACAGAGAATAAAAAAGGCACAGAGTCTTCTATTATAAGCAAAATTAAAGAACTTTTTGATAAATTTATGAACTTCATAGGCTTAAACACAAGTCCTAAGATAGAGCAAGACTTATCAAACTTTACAGAGCAGGTTAACGAACTAATATTTAACAGACAGCTTAAAAATTACTTAAACACAGAAAACTTCGCTAAAAGTAAATTTGTACTATATTCAGCCACTAACCAAAGTGGTAACACAAAAGGATTAAAGGTAGAAGTAGAAAAAGCACTAGAGATACTTAGGCAGACTATAAGAAAGCTACCTCTTAAAAACAAGAGTGCTGACTTAAAAGCAAAAAGAAGTTTAGAGAGATTACAAAACCTTACTGACGAACAAGATATAATGCTTCAAAAACAAGCAGCTTTAGATGTAATATCAGTAGCAGAGAGTCAACTTAATTACTTAAATAGTATTATAAAAGAGTCAAAGAATAACGCATCAATAACTTTTGGTTCAGATGAAACAGCAGCTTATCAAACACTTATTCATAACTTAGACCCACTTATTACATCAATAAGAGCTAACATAGAAGCAAATCCGAAGCTTTACAAAAAAGAAGACAAATGGGGTGAAGTAGAGAGTCAAGCAGAAGAGTTGCAAAAAAACATAGCAACCTTAAAAAAGAATGCTAAAAATGTACACGAAGGTACAATAGATGATTTGATAACACAGATTATTAACAAGCACGAGAAGCTAGACGAAAGATATAGAGAACACGTAAAAGAGTGGTTAAATGCAGCACATAAAGACACAACAATGTTTCACCGCTACTTTGGACAAATCCATAACTCCAATGACCCACTTCTAGTATTGTTATCTGACTTAGCTGAAACAACTTTTAACGAGGGTCGCCAGGAATATATGGGAGTAGCTAAAGCTTTCTTACGAGATATGGAAGATGGTATAGGTTTTACTCCTGAAAGATTTAAAGAACTTTTTAATGACGGCTTTTTAATTGATGAATTAGACCACGCTAAAATAGAAGAAATTGTAAGTAAGATTAGAGCAGAAGTTCGTAAAGAGGTAACTGAACAAAAAGAGAGTATAGAAGAGATTATACAACAAGCAAAAGACGGAAAGTTATCTTCTCTTACAGCCGAACAATCAGAAGAATATTCTAAATTATTAAAAACAAGATTACGAGAAATACAGCAAACTTACTTTAACGAAACTTACTACAAAGAGTTAGATGATAAGCATAGGGATTTAGGGATAAATCAAGTAACTCGTAATGTATTAGCTGCCTACTCAGCAGATAGAGCACAACTAATGATTAAAGCTGTACGAACGGACGGAACAGTAGATTGGTCTAAGTTAAATAAATCAGAATACGAGCAACTAAAAATACAAAAGAAAGAAAGAAAAGAAGAAAAAGATTTTTTTAATATAGATGGTACTTTAAAAAACGGTTTGCAACAGACTGAGGACATACCACAAATTTATCAAAAACAAGGAGGTATAAGTGAAGCAGACCCAATCTTTGAATTTGAAGGTTTTTACTTCTCACTAGACCCTTCGGCTAATAATTCAGATGAAGGTAAAATAGCAATAGATTTACACAAGCTAGACAAAAGATATACAGAAGACCAAACTGACGATACAACGAAAGACTTAACTAAGTTTTTAGAAGCACTGAATAGAGTAGAGACAGATGAGAATAAAGATGTAGCCCAAAGGTTCTTAGAGGTAAATGCGTCTATTATGTTATCTCCTACTTTTTGGGATAATATGGATAATAGTGAATCCTTTATTGATAAAATAAGAAAAGCTTACGTTGAAAAAGGAGAAGCAACAGAGATAATGGATAGTGACATAAAAGCACTACGAATTAATATTATAAGAAGACGCTCTTTATTAGCTAGACATAAAGACCCAAACAGACCTTTTGAAATAGAAAAAATACAAAATGCAAGTGTAAGAAAACAGATAATAGAACTAGATTCTGAAATATCCGATGCTTATTCAAGGTTGTCAAGTCTAGTGGGTAAAGAAGAAGCTAACACAGAGGTAGAAAAAAACTTTGAGGTATCTGTTAACGAAGCTTACCAAAATCAAGTAAAGGATTTAGAATTAGATATTGATGCTGAAATAGATTTTATTAGTGAAAACTCAACAAAGAAAGCGCAAAGCAGAGTAGCTGTATTAAGGTATAATTTAGAATCTTATGCTAAAGGGTACGTTAAAAGTTTAACAAAAGTACAAGCAGAATTTATAAAAAAAGGTGGTTATGATATAACAACACCCGACGGACAAAAGCAAGCCATACGTGATTTTGCAAAAAGTCAAATAGGTTCACACTATAAAAGACTAGCTCCTAAAGATATTGATGCAGAGCTAGCAATGCAAGAAGGAGAAACAGTAGCAGATTATACAAAAAGACTAAATGCTAATCCTAATATAGATGTAATACCTAATTATTCTTTTTTAGAAGACTTATCACAAAAGTACAAAAACCCTAATTTTAAAACAGACTATGAGGGAGGCTTACAAGTTAAATCAGGTGATATAAATAGAAAAGTACCACAGTTTACAAAAAAAGGCAAGGTTGTAAGAGACGAACAAGGAAATAAAGTATATTTAGATGAAACAGTAAATTTTGAATCTCAAAGATACAAAGATGAAATAGTAGGTAACACTCAAAAAATAGAAGCTTTAGAAGCTTTAAAAAGGTTACAAAAACAAACACTTCAGAACTATGGTATTGACGGCAGACACAACATTTATAAAACTCCGCAAGTTACAAAAAAAGGAGTAGATAGATTTTTAGATGTAGCGAAAAGAATAGGGCGTGGAGGTATAAGACAAGGACTAGAAGAAGCTTTCTCGCACAGAATAGATGATATGGAGTATGGGCAAAGTATAGGAAGTACGAACGTGGCTGTTGTTCCAACATATTATACACGAGATGTGGAAAACAAAGAAGAATTAACAGACGAATTATTTTATTCTTATATGTTAATGTACCAACAATCAGTATTACATAAACACAGAAAAAATAATATATCTAACGTATTAGCTGTAAAAGAAGCGGTGGAGTCAAGAGCAGAATCGGGAAGAGGTTCAGCTACCAAAAGTACAATAGGTATGATGAATAATTATATAGACTATGCTTTCTTTGGAAGAAATGAAACAGTAGAATATAAAATACCTATCATGGGTAAAAACTATGATATAACTAAATTTGCTCGTTCTTTCCTAAACTTTATTAAATTTAGAAACTTAGGACTTTCTGCTATTGTTGGAGCTACATCTTATTTTACAGCAGAGATAGCAATGCAGATAGAAAATTTAATAGGTGAAACAATAAACACAGATGCTTCAAGACTAGGCACAAAAGAATTTGGGAGATTAGCTAAAGACTCCATAGCTGAAACAGGTAAAATAAGAAGTAAGTCTAAACTTAATATACTAGGGGAGTATTTTAATATATTTCAAAGCGAAGAAAGATTTAACAGTAGTAATTATAATTATATAGCACGTAATTTTTCAAAAGTACCAATGTCTGTACACGCAATGGGTAACTTCCCTATTACACCAAGAGCTATGATGTCCGTATTACATGATTTTAGAGTAGTAGAAGGCAGTATTCAAAATTATAGTGACTTTGTTAGCAAGAAGAAAAAAGAAGGTCTAGGAAAAGCTGAAATTAAAGCGGAGTGGAGAAAAACAGAAAACCAAGTTATTTACAAATATTTAGATATTTCTGAGGAAGGTGTGAGATTTACAGACAAACTTCAAGAAGATTTACAAGAAGATTTTAGAACAGAAGAGTATGCTAGAGGTAAAATGCAAGCTATAACTAGTAGAGTAAAAGCAGCAGCACTTAAACTAGACTCACAAATAACTAATGAACAGAGAGTTGCAGCACAAAGACACTTTGCTTTAAATTATTTGATGACTCACCGTGGATGGCTTTCTGTCGCTGTATCTAACAGAACAAAAAACATGCAATATAACTTGGCTACGGGGGAAGTAGAAAAAGGGTCTTACAGAACATTCTATGACTTTGTAACTAAAGGGATAAAAGAAACTGTAAGTAAAAGAGATATAAAGCAGTTCAGAGAGCTATGGAATGGTAAAGACCTAGAACTAAAAGAGGGTATCTCGGTAGAAGACCAGTTACTAGTAAGACGAAGAAATATGCGAAGAGTAGCCATAGAGTCAGCTTTTTTAACAGGTTTTGCAGCGGTAGCTTATGCTTTATTACAATATGCAGATGATGAACCTGAAAATTACATGGCGCAAATGAGTTCTTACTTAATGCTTAGAGTACTAAATGAACAAGTATCTACTCAAACAGGATTAGGTTATCAAATGTACGAAACTTTAGAGTCTCCTTTTGTAGGATTAAATGTAGCTTATAGTGTAGTAGCTTTACCTTATGACTTAGCATTTGGCTCGGAAGAAGTGCAAAGTGGTAGGTACAAAGGAAATAGCGAGAGAGTAAGAGCTATTAAGAAAGTAATGCCTTTTATGAAGACTATTGATGATATGAATCAAGTAAAGCAAACAAAAGATACCTATTACTTCTATAACAATACCAATTTAAAGTTCAGTCCAATAAGTGCAATACTAGTAGCAGGATTAGACGATTAAAAACAGTAACTAAAAAACCCCCTTGATTGGGGGGAGTTTTTAAATTAAATTGTCTTTCATAAATTCATAAAATTTATCTCTTAAGTCCCATCTTAGACGTTGTTCTGCAAAATAATCTTCACCTGTAGAAATACAAGGCTCTACGTGAGCAACATATTTTACCATTTTTAAGGCGTTTATCACTTCTTATACGTCATCAATTCTAAAATCTTTTTCTAAGGTTACTGAAAACCCTTTTACTTTATCTGTCATAATGTTTATTTGTTTCTACAAAGATACAACAAAAAAAAGACCCCACAGAGGAGGTCTTAGTTTTTTAACAAAACTTTATATTAATCCGCTAAGTTGCAAATCATCTGTAAAAACTAACAGTTGGTTCTTACAGTTATTATGTATAATAGAGTGAGCATAAGCCCAAGAGCTCAAACCTTTTCTTGTATAATATTGGTCTAAATTACAAGTAACACCTACCCGTGAAAAACCGTCTAATATTAAAGGAGAATGACCATGTGCTCCAATCATCTTAGTATTAAGCCTAGCAAAAGTCAAAGGACTTCCTTTAGCACCATTAACACCAAAATCAGTATGAGAGCCGCACTCATAACCGCAAATATCTAAAGACTCATTAAAATTAATATAAGCCACCTCATCACCAAACTCTTTTTTTAGTAAGTATCCGTATAAAGAACCGTACTCTGTTAAATCAACAGTTTGAAAAATATGAGCATACTTTAAATAAGTAGGGGAGTTATACAAATCCTTTTTCCAATCCATATCATTTATGTGCCTGTCCAAAAAAACTTCATGATTAGAAATAACAACATTAAGCTTTGACCCAGTATCTTTAATAACTCTTGCTATATCAAAAGAATGGTTTATCTCATCTTCAATCATGTTTTTACCTTCAATAATCTTACGCCTTTGTATAAAGAAGTCTTTTCTTTCGTGAGGGTTTATAGTCTCGCCATCTAATAAATCGTGTACAACAGTTTGCTCAGGTTTAAATATTTTATATAAATCTAAGGTCTTTTCAAAAACTTCCATATTAAGATTAGAAGCGTGAATATCCCCAAGAACAATACCTTTTGAACTTTCTATAACAGAAACAGCTCCATCTTTTGCTTCATAAATTAAATCTGTAAAACTACCATCTTGTGTAACTTTTACATTTCTAGGAATATAACAACTACCGTCTTTTCTTTTTTCAACAATATTAAAACCATAACTAAAATGCTCCTGAGCAGTTTCCCCCGCTTTACTAAAAGAAAAGTTCTTTCTCGTTAAGTACCCTGTTGTAGACATAGTTCTCAAAGGTTTTCCTTTAAACCTCGGCATAGTTTTAAAATTCACTTTTGGGTGAGGTAAAATTAAATGTCTATCTTTAGCTAAAACCTCATAAGAGGTCAAAGGGTTCTTAGCGGTTGGTCTAATACGACTATCGGTTGATAAAAGTACGTCACCAAATTCTATTTTATTGTAATACAAATAAGGTACAACTTCATCTACCCACCACTCTTCTCCTTTTTTCAGAGAGTTTTCAGTAGGGGAAGTAGGATTACGGTATCTACAAGGAGCAATAACCAATTCAACAACATATCCTTTCGTTTCTAAAAAAGCTTTATAGGCTTGCATATTTATAAGCATATTTCTATTTATGCTTGTTTTGTTCTGTGCAGAAGTAAACAGTATTATATCTGTTTTTTTAGGTAATATCCTATCACGGACATCTTTAAGCTGTTTAGGTAAAGTAGAAAAACTCTCTCCTAATTTTAATTCTTCTTTCCACCACCTTCTTATAGACCTTTCTGTAACACCAAATTTGCTAGAAAGAATCTCCATCTTTTCAATGTGGTTTATTTCTGTATCATAATAAGTGTGGCTAAGGTATTCTAAATCTTCGGGAGTTAACTCTTTAAATGTTTTTTTCATGTATTTTTAGTTTTTACAAATGTATTACTTTTTACTTTAATCTACAACTTTGTTAACTTTAAACTTCTTCAAAATGAAACTTTAAACGTCTTAAATTTATTTCATCTAATCTTGTATTTGTATAAGTTTCGCCACTCTCTGCACACAAATACATCTTACAATAATATCTTACAGTTTTATCTTGGTATGTCACTACTTGCGGGTCTTCTATAATTATCATATCTTCACCAGTCAAAGGACTTTTCATAATTCATATTTTTCAAATATCAATTCCTCTAATACATTTTGAGAATCGGGGATAAAATCTAATATTATCTCTGTTAAATCTTCTCCTCCACTAAAAATTCTTTCTATATCCAATATAGCAGAACTACCAGGGTAATCAAAAGTCTGAGCTTCTGCTTCGTAATAATAAGCTTCAATAGTAAGGTCTTTACCATAAGCATTTACTTCAAATTTAACCATTATTTTATGTGTTTTTTTATATTCTTAATTTTTTCTATATCTTCAACTGTTTCGGGGAATATGACAATGCCTTTTTTAAGCTTATCATAATCTTTAGAATCAAAATCTAAGTCTCCGTTCTGTGTATCATAAATTTTCATATCTTTTACCTATTTAATATTTCTTTTACTCTGTTCATATTCTTCTTAATAGTTAACTTCGGCGCACAATCAGAAACTTCTATACACTTCTTTAAATAACAAGTGCAATAGCCTTCTTTGTACAAATGACAATCTTTAAACACCATAATCATTTATTTACATGTCCAACAATCTTGTCTAATAATACACCAACATCGGCGTACATTTTTTTACTCTTAATAGATTTAAAGATATACTTATTTTTTAAATTATTTAAGTCATTTACCAAATCTTTAACTTTTTCGCTATCACCTTTAGCTAACTCAGCTTGTTTTTTCCCTTCTGCTTCTTTTAAAGCCTTCTCTTCGTCTTTCTTTCTTGCAGCAGCTTCTTGTTCAAGTTTTATTCTAACGTCTCTCTCAGCCTTTAATTTAGCTTCTATTACTTTTTCCTCTGCTAAACGTCTCTTTTCTTTAGCAACAGCTTCAGCTTTTAGTTTTGCATTCTCTTTAGCTATTTCAGCTTGCTTTTTTTCGTGCTCTCTTTTTTTGTTTTTGACACGAACTATAAAAGAATCAAAATCCTCTTCTGATTGCTCCCCAAAAATGAGGTCTTTTTCAGAATCAGACCAAAAATCATAAAAAGGTATAGCTAATTTTCTTCTTTCTTTATCTAAAACATTAATATGTTCTTGTTTTAACCTTTCTTCTTCAGCTTTTTTTTCAGCAGCAATCTTTTCTTTATTAGCTTTAATCTTAGAAGATAAATAAGCTTCGTAAACATCTTCTTCCATGTTTCCTAAGTCCATATTCTCAGGTTCTTCTACAAGACCTTCTAATTCCGAAACTCTTTCAGCTTTTAAGTTTTCAATACGGATTTCTTCTCGTCTCTCATAAAATTTCTCAGCTTGCATAAGCTTATCTTCCATTTCTTGATTAACAGCTATCTCCATTCGCTTAGTAGCATCAACAAATTTACCCCCCGCTAAAAACCACTCTTTAGCTTTTGTATGCCATTTATTGATACCTTGCGTTCTATTCCTTTGTATTTTAAGTCTTAGGTCTCGAAACTTAGATAAATTAGTTTTCTTAATCTCTAACTTAGAAACAGTCTCGAACTCTTTAATGAGAAGTTCTCTTTCTTGTAAATGCACACCTAAACCTACTGTAAGTTCTGTTGCTTTCTTTTTTTCTAATCCGTACTCTTCTGGTTTTATTTTCATTTTATGATTTTTTATTTTATACAAATATACAAACTATAAGTGTGTTTAAAAAGATATTAATAAACTTTTAACAAAACCCCCAATTAAGGGGTTTTACTTATTATAACTTAACATGTCTACTTTATAATGTCTGTAGGAGGTGTAATCTTCTAGCTTAATAGCGTCTATTGGTAGATTATCCCAAAAAGTTTTGTAATCCTCTAGCTCTTTAAACTCTACATCCAAGTAATTACTAAAAATTAAATTTTTTAGAGGATGTATGTGCTTTGGTTTATTTAAAATTACATCTCGTGCTTCGTCCACGGCATTATCGTATAAATGAACATTGTGTAAGTCGGCTGTTAGCGATAGAAGCCTATGTCCTGTAACTTTTTCTAATATTTTAGCTAAGTAAAAATAATACATAACATTCATTGCAAAACCTAAGAAGAAGTCAGATGAGCGCATCACAAAAGTAAAATGAAAACCATAACCAAATTGCACTCTCTCCATATCAACTATGAATTGAAAATGACAAGGTTTTAAAGCCATATCTTTAAAATCAGAAGGAGACCAAGCAGAAACAACTAAGTCACTACTCATAGGTTTTTCTATCATTTTTCTTAGTAGTTCAGCCATTTGGTCATAAGTACCTCCAAATTTTCTATACTGATAACCATAAATTTTACCTAAGTCAAAAAAGTCATCATTATATTTATCTTGATTATCCTTTATGTCTTGTATAGTAACACTTGAATCAACTTTTTTATAAACAATAAAATCATCATCCCAAAAGTTTACATTGATTTTCCAATACTCTCTGATGTCAGTTATACCTCGCATAAACAAAGACAACTCTTTCATAGCTAAACTAGGGAAAGTCTTTTTTAAAGAAATAGCAGGAACATAATCAACAGGTATGTCTAAGGTACACTTAGGTATATTAAGTCTTTGCACACCTATTCTATTGGGGTCTTCGTGAAATCTACCGTTTTTCAAAATATACCTAAGTGAATTTCTGTACTGTAAATCTATCATCTATTCTTTTATTTTTTGTTGCCATAACTTTTCTACTTCTTCTCTTCTTTCGTCTAAAAACCGATAAAGAGGACTATCTTCAAAATTTCCTTCAAATGTACCGTACCTATTTTTATTATCATTAAAAAAAAGATACTGTAAAACTTTTGTAAATTTGTATTCTTGCAAGAAGAACCGACATAACCAATACATTTCGTGTAAAGATAAAGACATTTTTTGTCTAAATATAGCACAGTACATCTTAGTCTTTTTCTTATTGCCTATACTTCGTTCCCCATCTTCGTTAGATAAATACATATCACATAAAAATGTAAACATCTCTTCATCGCCTACCGAAATTTCAGGAGTACCAAAAGAATCTAGTAATTCAGAACCCTTTTTAGAAAGACGTAAAACTGAAAAATCACTTTCATTCTTACGTTTCTTTTTAACTCTTCTTATAAGACCTTGCTCATCGAACTTTTCTAGCATTTCATCTGATGAATACATAGCCAAAGAGTTTTCTTTATTACTAGACCTATTTTGATGAAGTAATTGTAGAATGATTGCTTCTATTATAGTGTAACCCTTTTCATGTATAAAATCATCGTTAAAGTACCACATATTATATATTTTCCCATTTTGCAGTTCCTGTATTATTTTCTACCTCAAAAGGATTTAGTAGTTGAGGTAATATTTCTTTAATCTTATCCTTAACCTCAGAACTATTACACGTTTCATTATTGATTAAGTGTTTTAATTCTTTTACTTGTTGTTTTGTTATTTTCAT
>Ga0307932_1000080_pt1 | contig 34036 bp, 29 predicted proteins | sample OrgLakmetageno48_FD_201843 | JGI IMG/M metagenome (GOLD analysis project Ga0307932, IMG submission 201843) | Saline water microbial communities from Organic Lake, Antarctica - #48 | ecosystem: Environmental > Aquatic > Non-marine Saline and Alkaline > Saline | place: Antarctica: Organic Lake...
TAGCGAAGTACTCGCCACCCGAGGGGAACACGCAGTGCTGCCTGATGGGTGTCACACAGGTCATAGGCGTGAGGTTCGGGATTCTTCGATAGTGGCCCCACCACAGCTTCCGCATCGGCGTAGACATAGGTCAGTGTTGACACGGCAACGCTCGAACACGTTGACTTGGAACAGAGACGCAGGCGCGGTTCGCGATAAGGCATGACCCCTACAACTTAGAGCCTGGCTGCCACGCTCGTGGTCAGCGAACCGTCACAAACACGGAACCCTGCGGGATGGGGGCGGGGTGAACACTGAAACTGTCGGTGAGGGTGTCCCCTCGAATCGACACGGCCGCGTAGATGGCTCCGGTTGCCCTGAGTTGGTGGGCGCCAGGGCTCAGGGGGCGAGAGACGATACTTCCTGCCTCCACCTGGAGGTCCCTGCCATCGAGAGTCACCGTGATGGCCTCATTGCTGGGATTCACTAGCGACAGCCGCGCCTGCGCAAAAGCTGGCACAGCAAACGCCGTGGAGCCCACAACACCCTCCACACTGGCAGCCCAGTCGGTGTCGGTCTGGGCATCGTTACCCACACTGCTTCGAACCGCTCCCACAATGGGTTCCTCGGAGGACACAATCAGGGCGATATCCCCGGTGCCAAACTCATCCAAGAGAAGATCTTTGGTCTGCCCGGCAACCAATTCCACCGCAATCACGGAATCCACAGCGCCGGCATAGATCACCCGAATGTTGGCGCGGGTGTTTTTCTCCGGTGAGAGCAACCGCACCAGTGCCCCCGTGTCGGCATAGCCTTCTTTGCCTCGAATGGGACCAAAAAGTTCTTCCGGCGGGGTGAACACCCCGGTGATGACGCGAAGGGTGCTGGGCGCTGGCTGGGCCGACACCACCGAAAGACCATCGGCTGTGAGACCTCGAAAAATCGAATAGTGCAGGGTGGCAACCACACCCACCCCGGAGCTTTTCACCCGAATCACCGGCGACACTTCTCCGGGCGCTAGCCCAGCCAAGGACAACACTCTTTGTGCGCCGGGGGCGATTAACACTCCGCGCCCGAGCGGCGCGGTGATGGGCCCCGATGCCCCCCACACCTCAATGTCGACGCTCGCTGCCACATCACCGGGGTTGATAATCGATAGCGCGCTTTGGCGCCCCGTCGTGGTGTCTCCCCCAACTAACCAGACATCGGTGGAGGGGTCTGTGCACTCGGCGACCGCCAAACCTCGAACGTTTGGATTAGAGAGTTCCTGCGCACTCGTTGCCGCCACATCGCCCTGCTCGAGAGGCTGAGACACCACACCGGGCAGAGTGGTGGTCAGGGCACGCTCCAGCGAAAACCCATCAACTACATCAGTCTCCACAAGCGGGGTGAGCGCCGTGTTAGCCCCCACGACCGTGTCGGTGGAGGTGCCATAGCCCACTGCGCTTGCACCCTGAGATCCAAAAGACAGCGCCGGCCCCATACACACCAGTTGGCGATCGGGCTCGGCAGGTTTCACTTCGATACTTGGTAGGGAGGCAACAGGCCCCTGCACGGCGCGCAACACTCCGGCGGGAATATCGAGAACAACAACAAGCATGGTGACGGCCACCACGATGGTCGAGGCCACTGCCGCAACGGTGCGAAGCGCCAGGTTTCTCCCTCCGTGCTGAGGATTCGCGTTAGACATCATCGGAGGTTTCCTCCCCCAGCATCGGCACGGCATCATCGACCCGCTCTGTGGAAGCCCGCGCCAGCCGCTGCGTTGGCACACCCAACACGCTCACTATGGCCAGCAGAATAAGAAACAGATCACCCCAACCACCGCGGGGAGGGCTCTCGGATACTTCATCCTCAACACTGACCCCTGGCACCTGCCAGAGCTGCAAAGCTTCGGAGGAACTGGCGCGGACGAGGCCCACCTGGCGCGACAGCGACAGGGCCGCTTCGCTATCTTCCACACCGGAGAGCAATACGAATCGAATCCCATAGGCCTGGAGTATCTCGCTGGGGTCGGCTGAACTGGGACGAACCAGCATCGCCGCCAGTCTCGCTAAGTCTTCGTCGCGCGGGGTGACCTCGGAGGATCGACCACGAACCAGCGTGGAGGTAAAAGACAGGGTGTTACCGGAGCCGCGCTTCAACGACACCTGATACCCCGATGGGAAAGACTCGATCACCAGGGTGCCAACCCCTGGGGTTTCCAGCGCTTCTGCTGCGACGAACGCCGGCAGCGTTCGGGGCTCGGTGACGGGGTTCACGAGCGTCTGATGTGTCCACACCTGATACGCGATAGCGGAAGGGGTGACCAGTGCTGCCACAGCAACGATTGCGGTGACGCCCCTGGCAAGCCACTGCGCCCCACCCTGGAGCGGATTGCCAAGCGCATCCTGAAAATCGACGCGATCAAGCGTCGCCCCGGCACCAATCAGCACACCCAACACCACAAGGGAGACTCCGGTCCCAGGCCAGACGAATACGGCATCACCGCCGTCATAGCCGGAGAACAACACGGGTGACATCGTGGCGGTAAGAAGCCCCGCGCTAAAAAGCACGGCACTCGTTGCTCCCACCAGTGGTCGACCGACCACAATGGACGACGCCGCTACGGCCACCAGAATCGCTGCCCCGAGCACAGCGATCAGGGGAACGAGACTAAGCGCGCTCCCACCAAGCGATTCACCAAAGTCGGCAGTGGAGGAGGGCCAACCCAGTGCCACCTCCCACCACGACGCCGTGGCGTAGGGAGGGGATACTCCTGGGTCTGCAAAAGCTACCCCTAAGGATTCCCACCAGCGCCCCTGGGTGGTCTCAAACCACGCCATTGCTCGGGGGGTTGCCAGCACAAGGGCGGGAAGTACCACGAGTGGCACTACACCGGCAAACATTCGCACGGCGTGTGTGCGCAGGCGAACCAGGGACACCACCACCACGCCCAGAACAACCGCCGGCCACAGCACCGGTGCGGTGGCAGTCACCACGATGGTCGCAAGGGCTGCTCCACCCACGCGTTGCCACGATTCATGTGCGGTGAGAAGCGCCCCCACCAGCAGGGGCAAGATGAGATGAGCAATGACCGCGCCCACGCGCCCCTCCGACACCGACAGCAACAGGGTGGGGCTGAGCGCCCAGAGTGCAGCGACCACAGCGACAACCCACGCTTTGGAGAGCACCTGGGAGAACCCCCACCACGCGAAAGCTCCCGCAATGGGCACAGCGCCAATCACCAGGGACACGAGCGCAAGCCCGGGATTCCACCAGGTGAGTGACCCAAGTAGGGCAAAAATCAGAAGTGCGGGATCACTCGGGAGAGCTGCGGCTCCAAAACCCCATTGGGTAGGAACAAACGACCACGCCTGGCCCCACATCCCGGCGAAGCTTTCCCCCAGCGGCAGCGCCCCACCACCGACGAGCGCACCGGCCCCCCACCACGGGCCAAAAAGAGCGGCCGCGATGACGGTGAGCCCCAAAATCAGCCAGGGAAGCGCTGGCAGTGTTCGCGGCGCAGGAATACTATGTGCTTTTTCCTCGGCCAGTGCGCGCTCGGTTTCACGGGAAACGCCTCGGCGCCGTCTGACCTCTCCAGGTTCCATCCGGAGAGCATCAATGGCCGCCCAGGAGGTGGTGCGACTAGCGGCAAGAGTGGATCTCGCTCTAAACACCGAGCCCAGGTGCCCCAGCGACCAGAGGGCTGCGAACACTTCGGAGACCATCCGGTCTGGTCGCTTCGCTACCAAGTGGCCCACTGCGCGAATCAGCGACCAGGGCAGAGCAACCACCAGCAACGGAAGAAGGGCCCACCAGGGCGCATAGACCAGACGCCGATACGACCATGCCCGCTGGGCAAGAAAATACTGGCGGGAAGAAGACAGGGTTTTTCTCGCATTCCAGTCCGCCACCCCCGAGCCCACCTCGACAATGGCGCGTGGAACCACGACAATGCGGTGGCCTCGCAGGCGCACCCTGACACACACATCCAGTCCACCATCTCTGGCAGAAAGGACTTCATCAAACCCACCAACGCTGACCAGGGTTTCTGCATGGATCAGCATTCCTGCTTCACCCACTGCTAACACATCACTCATGCGGTCATATTGCGCTTGGTCGCGTTCGCGCTCGGCGAGTGCGAAACGCTCGCCAAAGCGCGTCATGGTTTCACCCAGTTCCCGCAAAACCCCGGGACGATCGGCGATGCGCTGTTTGGGGCCGGCCACCCTAATCAGTGGTGCCGCCTCCACGGTGAGAGCTAAGTGCTCGAGGGTTGTGGCACGCGAAACCACATCGTCTCGCAGTAACCACAGCCACGAGGCATCAGGGGGTGTGGCCCCTGGCCCATACAGATGAGCCATCGCTTCGTCGATGGCTTCAGCAAACGGGGTGGCATAGGGGAGAAAGAGAGTCTCCGAGGCAAGCGCTCCCGCCTGGAGGACGGAATCCATCTGAGCAGGCAGGGTCGAGTCTGCCGAGGTGTCGATGATCAGAAGACGCTCAGGAGCTCTGGTTTGAGCAAGAAGCCCCTCGAGTGCGGGGGCGAGAAGTTCTCCGCCACTGCGGACAACCAGAATCGCGTCGATGCTGGTGCGCATCAGAGCCTGCTAGGCGGGTCTGCGCAGACGACGACGCTCACGTTCAGAAAGCCCACCCCAAATACCGAAGCGCTCGTCGTTGGACAGTGCGTATTCCAGGCACTCTGCTTTGACTTCGCACTGGGAACAAATCTTTTTCGCATCCCTGGTGGAGCCACCTTTTTCGGGGAAAAATGCTTCAGGGTCTGTCTGGGAACACAGGGCATCTGCTTGCCAGGAGAGCGTGCCCTCTTCGTCTTCGGGGCGCCTCACACCCGGAACACCAAGAGCAACAGGGTCAACAAACCAGTTATCGGGTACAGAGTTCCGATACTCGCTCACTGTGACTCCTTTACCGCCGTCCACCGGCCTGTGACGTGTGATGCTGACAATTACACCGGTGTAATTCGTCTACGTCAAGTCCACGAGACCTCAACATTCAGGTGGGGGTTCACCGTCGCTGTACTCGATAAGGAGCAGTGGCGCGAGCGCCCGGGACAGTTTCTCTGAGGAATGGCGCCATCCGGCCCGCGCTGCGACCAAAGTGCGAGCATGCCCCGTGATGAGCGCTCGATGCTCATCGGATGAGGAAAGAACACGATGGAGGGCGTTTGCCAGAGCTGTGACATCACCGGTGGGGAAAGTCCATCCCGTCACACCATCCATTACCCATTCAGCTGAACCTGAGGTGAGCGAGCTCACCACCGGCACGCCCGCTGCCATCGCCTCCATCACCGTGACAGAGGTGCCATCGGTGCGAGGGGTCACCACCACCACATCGGCGAGGCGAAGAAGGGAACCAAACTTCTCTGGGGTGTGAAGAGGCTGAAAGTTGACGCTTTTTGCGAGCCCAGCCTCGTGAATTAAGTGTTTCACCTCGCCAAGCATCGAGCCCGACTCGATAAATACCGCACACAGACCCGGATGTGCGGTGGCGACACTTTTTAACGCCGCGACAAACACCTCGGGTTCGTAGAGAGGTTCCAGGCTTCGGGGATAGAGCACAATGGGGCCCTCGACCGGCAGCCCAAAATCTTCCCTGGTGAGGGTTGTCAGAACATCACTACCCGATGGCCCCCACGGGATACGCACGATGCGCTCTGGACCCACGCCAAGAGAAATCAGCGCGTTTTCCGTTGCATAGTTATCGATCACGACCAGGTCAAGGCCCACGACGCAGTGCGCGAGCTGGCGGAGTGCGTCTTCAGACCCGGCAGCTGTGACCATCAGGTCGGTGGCAAAAGAAATACCCACGTGCACAAAGTCACCGCCTGCGAGGATCTGGCTCACGCTATCCAGTGCCCCAGACACGACGACGGCGTCTCGTTGTTCGAGCGCTTCACGGAGTTCTTCCCCACTGCGCACACGCTGCGAGGCGACAGTCGCCTCAAGCCCTCCGTCAGCGCCCACCGTCACCGTGACACGCTGGTATCGCTCACTGAGCCCCGCAAAAAGGGCATCGAAGCGGTCCACGTGGGAATCCGAGCGGTCCGTGACAAAGAACAGTGGCTTGGTGGCCATTTAGCCACCGAGAAGGTCGCGTGTGACGATGTCGTGAAACACGACATCGCGAGTGAGCACCCGACCGATGACCTCATCGACATGGTCTGGTGTCACAATTCCCGGCGTCGCTGGGCGCAAAGCCACCAGGTCCGTGGCCGTAATCACGTGAGGGGCAACGATATCTCTGGCGAACCGTAACCCGCGTCGTTGAATGATCACCGTTTCGTCTTCATTGGCAGCCACGACTTTCTCGCTGTTTCCCAGAGCAGCTTCCAGGTCCCTGGTGCGCTCCACCATCGCACGCCAGCTGGTTGGGGTCATGGAGAAATGATGATCCGGCCCCTCAAGGGTCACATCATCGGTGAAATGTTTCTCCACAATGCGTGCACCCATTGCGACAGCCCCCAGAACGGTGACATCGCCGTGGGTGTGATCCGACAGCCCCACAATGGCGTCCGGATAGCGGGCAGCGTAAGTGGAGAGCACGTTCAAATGGATGTGGTGCAGGTTTTCTGCAACCCCCGTGTAGTTGGTGTTGCACTGCATCACCGAGTAGGTGACGCCGCGGTTTTTGATGGTTGCCACAGCCCGGTCCACTTCTTCCAGGGTGGCCGCTCCCGTGGCAAGAATGATCGGTTTACCTTTGGAGGCAATATGGTCAATAGCTTCTAGCCAGGTAATGTCACCCGAGCCAATTTTGTAGGCGGGAACGAAGTCATCGACAAAGTCGATTGCTTCAATGTCGTAGGGGCTGGTGAAAAAATCAATGCCGATGGTTTTCGCATGATCAGCCAAGGGTTTCGTCCACTCCCACGGCAACGACGCAGCCTGATACACCTCATAGACGCTTTGTGACCAGCTCGACTGGTGAGACTGTTGCCCGCCAAGCTCCCGGAACCCTTTGTCGCTCACAATGTGATCGGCCCGAAAATGCTGGAACTTGGCCGCATCTGCTCCAGCCTCTTTGGCTTTGGTCATGAGCTCCAGGGCACGATCGAGTACCCCGTCGTGGTTCGCCGCAACATCGGCGATGAAATAGGTGGGCTGATTATGGCCCAGTGTTCTGTTGCCAATGTTCATATGCCACTCCCCTGTGTGTACTGATGCCCAAAGTAATCCATCACGGCCTGCCTTTCCCGAAACGCGCGCCACAGGCCATCCTCGGAACTAGGAACTTTTCTCCCGAGCAACGCCTCCATTTTCGCCACCGACAACCCTAAGTGGTGCCCCCTGCGTGCCTCCAAATTGGCTGAGCCGAGAAGGCCTGAAGCCATGGTGGAAGCCGAAAGGCCGCCAGCTTCTGCGACGGCGTGACCGAACTCGAACTTCGAGAGAGGGGTGCCAGACACGGCGTGGAAAAGCCCCTGGCCTCCAGCAGCGACGGCGTCGACCATAAGATCCATGACGTCGCCCATGTACGCACTGGAGACGACGTAGTCGCTGAAGCCGGTAATGGAGGTCTGCCGCTCGAATGCGCTGACAAAAAAGTCAAGAATTCCCGTTGCCGAGCTTTGTGACCACCCAAAAAAATTAGTTCGAAGAACCAACGCCTTGGGGTTCGCAGCACAAACCTGCTCCTCCCCGGCATGTTTCGTCCTCCCGTACACGCTGGTCGGGTGCGGTGCGTCTTCCTCGCCGTACAGTGCATCACTGTCACCATCGAAAACCGCGTCAGTGGAGAAGTGGACAAATCGCGCCCCCGTTCGAGCCGTAATCTCCGCCCACACCCCAGGAAGAGAGGCGTTAATGCGCTCTGCTGCGCTCGGATCCTGTTCACATTTTTCATGATTTGCGACCGCTACCGCGTTTATCACGACATCCCAGGATCCTCTCTCGAGTATGCCTGCGACATCGTCAAGAGAGTCAATAACAATGCTGGAGGGATAAAACGCGAGAGCGCTCCTGGCCACACCGGTGACCTCCCAGTTCCGGCGGGGAAGGGCAAAGCCGGCATAGGACCCGAGGAACCCGGATGCTCCAAGAATGAGGGCTTTCATGGGGCCCGGAGAACGAAAGCTTCGTGAAGGGCTTCGGCAACCGCCCAGTCGGTGGGTTCATCGATGTCCACACTCGCCCAATCGGGCAAGAGATAGGGAACAAAAGGCTCGGCCATCATGGTTTCGCGCTCGCGCCAAACCTGGGCGGTTGCAAGATAAAACTTGCCGGCATCAAAAAAACTCTGGGGCAAATCTTGTGTTCTGGCCAAGAGCGCATCGTCGCTGGCAAGCGCCATATGCTCCCCCTCTACTCGCACCAGGGAGCGCTCCCAGGGCGAGCGGTGGCGACCCACACTGACGGTGAAATCACCGAGATTTTCACGCGCTAGCGCAAAAGCATCATTAAGCGTTTCTGTGCTCACCGCCGCAGTGGGATAGAGACACATCACGAGGGTGTCATCGGGTGTCTCCAGCTGGTCGAGAGCGTGAACAATGACCGGTGCGGTGCCCGCATGGTCATTGGCTAACTCTGCGGGTCTCATAAAGGGAACCTCAGCGCCCGAGTGCTTTGCAACATCGGCAATTTCTGGGGAATCTGTTGACACGACAACCCTGGGGGCCACCGCGCTGGCGAGTGCCGCGCGGATGGGCCACTGAATCATCGGGGCACCATTAAAAGCTTTGATGTTTTTTCCAGGGATACGCGCGCTTCCACCCCTGGCGGGAATGATGACCTGTACCTGGCTCACTCGGTGGCCTAATGTGTGGCGGAGGGGGCCACACCGGAGCGTCCGGGAGCCAACGTGTCGGCAAGCCACGCCTGAAGTTCTGCCACAGACATCCACTGCGCGTTCTGATCGCTTGTGTAGAGAAAGTCATCGGCAACTTTAGTCCCACCTTTCACCATGTCCATGGCCGGAGACCAGGTGTTAATAGTGGGGAGAATTTTGAAATACTCCTCATACGCGTAGGTGTTTGGCGCATCCTCTGAGCCAATCATTTGCTCGTGCAATTTTTCACCGGGGCGGATGCCGACCACCTCGGTCGGGTGTCCCGGAGCCACCGCTTCAGCGATGTCGGTAATGGTCATGGAAGGAATCTTCTGAACATAGATTTCGCCCCCCACCATGTCCTCAAACGCCCGCCACACCAATGCCACACCCTGTTCCAGTGTGATCATGAACCTCGTCATGCGCTCATCCGTAATGGGCAGCGGCGCGCCTTTGGCCGCGGCATCTCGGAAAAAAGGAAGAACAGAGCCTCTCGAGCCCATGACGTTGCCGTAGCGGACGACAGCAAATCTGGTGTCTTTCGAGCCGGCATACGCATTTCCCGCGACAAAAAGTTTGTCGGAGGCAAGCTTTGTTGCCCCGTAGAGGTTGATCGGGCTGCTGGCTTTATCGGTCGACAGCGCCACCACTTTTTTGACCCCCTTATCGATGCAGGCATCGATAAGGTTCATAGCCCCCAAGATGTTCGTTTTGACCGCCTCAAAGGGGTTGTATTCGGCAGTAGGCACAATTTTGGTGGCCGCCGCGTGTACCACATAGTCCACACCATCCACGGCCCGATAGAGGCGGTCGCGGTCGCGCACATCCCCAATAAAAAAGCGCACGCGGGTGTCACCCTCGAAAAGTTTGGCCATTTCCCACTGCTTCATTTCGTCGCGGGAATAAATGATGATGCGCTCAGGGTTGTATTTTTCTAGTGCCATCGGCACAAAAGCGTGCCCAAAAGAGCCTGTGCCACCGGTCACCAAAATGGTGGAATTTTCCATCGACATCAACCGTTGCTCCATTCTGGTGGGGTGGGTTCCCAGCCTAGCCAGACCAAGCGTATCTAGGGGGTGGGAATCGATGCTCGCGCTTCCCAGGCGGAGCGAATCATGTCGGGCAGGGAATGGGTCATTTTCCACCCCAAATCTCTTGCGGCACGTTCACCGGATGCCACCACGCGCGCAGGGTCCCCTGCGCGCCGGGGTCCACGCTCGGGCGTGAACGGGCTCCCGGTCACCTCCGCAATGGCTGACATCATTTCTGCCACCGATGTCCCAGTCCCACTGCCCAGGTTGTAGGCCGACTCGATGGGGTGAAGGGCATCCATCCTTTGTGCTGCTGCCACATGGGCAGCAGCAAGATCTGCCACATGAATGTAGTCCCGAATGCAGGTGCCATCGGGGGTGTCGTAGTCGTCACCAAATACCATCGGGCTGCGGCCCTCTTCGAGACCCGCAAACACCATGGACAAAAGGTTGTAGGGGCTCACATCGGGCAGAGATGCGCCCGCCGATCCGATCACGTTGAAATATCGAAGGCTGGTGTGGGTAAGTCCCTGCGCTACCCCCTGGTTTCGCAGCAGCCATTCGCCAATAACTTTTGATTCTCCATAGGGCGAAGTGGGATGGAAAGGGTGGTCTTCTGTCACCAGCCCCGAGGCAGCGTTGCCATAGACCGAGGATGACGACGAAAACACGATGTTGTTCACCCCTGAGCGCTCCATAGAGCCTAAGAGCGACATCATTGCCGTGACGTTTTGCTCATAAGCGTGCAGGGGTTTGTCAACAGAAATTCCCGCAAACTTGAAACCAGCGATATGAATGACGCCTCGAATATCGTGATCGGCAAACGCATCGTCGATGAGTTTCGTATCCAGCAGAGAGCCCTCAATCAAAGGAACACCCTCGGGAACAAATCGTCGCACCCCTGTGGAAAAATCATCGAAGACGACCACAGGAATACCTGAGGCGCCAAGCTCTCTCACCACGTGGGAGCCGATATATCCGGCGCCGCCGGTCACTAACCAAGTCACCAGCACAGGCTAGCGCAGGGAGACGCTAGCGCTTGGAGGCCATGCGCCCCACACGCGTTGCCGCAAGCGCCGACGCCCACGCCACGGGCCAATGCCACAGCGGTGCCACCACCCTCAACCACCGAGGGAGATGTGTAGATTTCACCCGCATCGCTTCGCGGGAAGATTTCCCCCGCCCAGCCACCGTGAGAGATTCCTGGTGCCACCGAAACTGCGAAGCAGTAACGGGAACGGCAACCAAAGTGCCAATTTTTCGCAAACGCAAAAACACATCGAGATCAAGCGCATAGGTCAAGCCGGCGGAAAACCCGCCGATGCGCTCCAGTGCATCAAGGGACATCACCGTCCCTGGATGGGCGATCAAATTGGGCCCCCAAGAAAGTAAGAACTTTGCCAACGAGCCGGCGGTGTTTTTGGCAAAGACGCGACCTTCGTCGTCAATGTATTCACAGTGGCCAAAAGCAACAACGGCACTCGGGTCTGCCTCGACTGCCGCCACGAGAGCGGCCACTCCGTCGGGGACAAGCACATCATCATCGCCTAGCCAGATGTAGTAGTTCTCAACACTTCTGGTGTGAAGGGCTGCGTTAATCGCCCCGGCCATTCCTGTCCCCGGGTCATCCACAATCTGGGCGCCGTGGTGTGTGGCAAGTTCTCTGGCCCCTGTCGCACCACTCGGTGCGACCACGCACACCGTGACGTGCAGAAGCTCTCGGAGGCGGTCGCAGGAATCAAGGGCAATGGCCATGGTGTCGAGGCGCTCGCCAAGCGTGGGAAGCACAACCATGACCGATGGTGTGACCACGGCAATGCTCCTTTCCTGGGACGTAGCTTTAGGCTAGTAACTATCCGCCCCACACAAGGACACCATGAAACACACGGACACGATTTATGTTGCTGGCCATCGAGGCCTTGCAGGGTCTGCAATATGGCGACACCTGAAGTCTTCTGGATATACAAACCTGGTGGGGTTCACCTCTGCTGAGCTTGATTTGACCGATCGCGCGGCGACCTTTGCCGCCCTGCGCTCTGTTTCCCCCGATGTGATCATCGATGCTGCGGCAAAAGTGGGCGGTATTCACGCCAACAACACCTATCCGGCAGATTTTTTGAGCGACAATTTGCAAATCCAGGTGAACCTGATGGATGCAGCCCACAAGGTGGGAGTGAACCGCCTGTTGTTTTTGGGTTCATCGTGCATTTATCCCAAGTTTGCCCCGCAGCCCATTCTCGAATCGGCACTTCTCACGGGAGCGCTGGAAGAAACCAATAGTGCCTACGGGATTGCCAAAATTGCGGGGATTCTTCAGGTGCAGGCGGTGCGTCAGCAGTATGGCCTGGAATGGATTTCTGCGATGCCAACAAACCTCTATGGGCCAAACGATAATTACCACCCCGAGAACTCGCATGTTCTGGCAGCGTTGATTCGCAAATTCCATGAAGCGGTGGAGCACAAGCACGACACCGTGTCGGTGTGGGGAAGCGGAACACCACTTCGTGAGTTCCTTCATGTGGATGATCTCGCCTCAGCCGTCGAATTCTTGTTGAACAACTATGACGACCCGGAAACAATCAATATCGGTTCGGGCCAAGAAGTGTCGATCCACGACCTCGCGCTACTGATTGCCGATGTTGTCGGCTTCACCGGCACCATCACCCAAGACATTTCCAAGCCCGATGGCACCCCCCGAAAAATGCTTGACAGCACCAAGCTTCAGCACCTGGGGTGGAGCCCCTCATGGGGGCTGCGCGAAGGAATAGCGGATGCCTACCGGTGGTTTGTCGACAATCACGCAAACCTCAGAAGCGTCTAGACGCTAACCCCCTCCACCTGGACAATCCAGGCGGTCCCGTCGCCCTCGAAGTGCAGCACTGTCTCCTCATCGGTCACATAGACCAGTGCTCCGCCCGCAACTCGCTCGGTGGTCAGAGAACCCGTCATCACAAGAGATCCCGATTCAACGACCACCACAGCATCTGATTCCCCCAGGTCACACCGCGCACCGCCTGAGACGCGCGTGACCCGAAACGGTGCGCCAAAACCGGCATAAACATCTCCACCCACGCCCGGTGAGGGATCAACGCGAGCGGGCTCTTGGCGAGAGGTAAAGTCGGCAAGCGCGACAAACTCCTGAGTGTCTCGATGTTTGTGGGTGAGGCCAGCCCGCACCACATTGTCACTGGGAAGCATGACCTCAAGGCCAAACCCGTCGATGTAGGCATGGACTTCACCGGCGTCGACAAATAGTGCTTGCCCCCGTGACAACACCACGCGGTGCATCACCAGCGCAAACAGCACACCAGAGTCACCGGGGTGCCCACCCCACAGGGACGAAACCAGACGGGCATCGTCGTGTGCAACAGATTCGCCACCACTCGAGCCATACTGTGTGGCCCACGATCCAAGTGCCTCCGCGCAGAAAGCGACATCGTCGCCCCCGGCCAGTATCCACTCCACGGCGTGTTCGAGAGAATCCGCCATGGCACCCGTGAGGGTGGACACAGCCTCGGGCGATAGCCCAGAACGCCCCCACCGATCGAGTCGCTCCGCCACCGTGGACAGAGGGACGAAGCCGGCCAAAGCGGTGAAGGTGTCTGAGAGCGCAATCAGCAACTCTGGTTTTGCAGAGCGGTCCTTATACGAGCGCTTCGGAGAATCACGCGGGATGCCCCGGGCATCCTCGCTCTCATAGCCACGTTGTGCTTGGTCGGCACTCGGGTGAACCTGTATCGAAAGCGGCGTCGATGCAGCCAAGACCTTGACCAAGAGCGGAAACGCTCGATTCTCCACAGCGAGCCAGGAGACCAGATCGCGCAGGCCATTCCCCGTGTCAATGTCGCACTGGGCCAAGGGGTGGTCTCCCATCCACAGTTCAGCCTCGGGCACACCGGTGTCTGGCTTGCCCAAAAACCGCGAGAGAGCATTGGGGATTCCCCAGGCATAGTTTTTTACTGTGGGGTGCAGGCGGGCAAACATACCCCGAGCCTAATCACGAAGGTGTCAGCTCCGGTCACCGGATTGGAAAACGTCCCCAGACAGTTCGCCTCCAAGCCTCGGCACCTCAAAGGATTCTCTCCCTGTCGATGGCCTCACACCGGGGAGATGAGGGTGGCTGGCTCTGCCAGAATAACTACGTGATGTCTCCTACCGCCTCCGCCAAGGACACCCGCGAGCGGGGTGCGTGGGTTGTCGTTCCCCTGTTCAACGAAGCCGAGGTTATTACTGAGGTGATTCGGGGGTTGTGCCAAGACTTCGTGCACGTGATCTGTGTGGATGATGGAAGTGTGGATAACAGCGTGGAGCTTGCCCAGGCGGCAGGTGCCAGGGTTCTTCGCCACCCCATAAACCTTGGTCAAGGCGCGGCGTTGCAAACAGGCTTTGACTATGTCGCCTCAAAACCTGATGCCACCCACGTCATCACCTTTGATGCCGATGGCCAACATCGGGTGGTGGATGCACGCGAAATGCTGGAGCTTGCGCGGCGCAAAAGACTGTCGATTATTTTTGGGTCCAGGTTTCTCGATAAAAGGACCAAGCCGGGGCTCAAGAAACGCATTGTGTTGAAAGTGGCAGTGTTGATGACTCGAGCGATTACGGGGCTGCGTCTGACCGATGCCCACAACGGTTTGCGCGTGCTGAGCATGGAAGCACTCGGCCATATTCGTCTCGAGCAAAATGGCATGTCCCACGCCAGTGAGATTGTCCACCAGCTTGCCAAAGCAAAACTGTCGTGGCGGGAATACCCGGTCGAGGTGCTCTACACCGAGTATTCAAAACGCAAAGGCCAGTCGCTTCTCAATTCTGTAAATATTCTCATCGATCTGCTAGTCCGATAGGGGTCGTCATGATCAGCCAATGGGTCATCGCTGCAGCGCTCGTCCTTGTCGGGGTGTATCTGCTGAAAGCCCGCAGAAGCCCAAACCAGCAAGCCATTCGACGGCTGTTCATCGTTGTGGCTTTGCTCGGCGGGTTTATCGCCGTGCTCTTCCCCGAATACACGAACGCCCTCGCTGGCTTCCTCGGAATTGGACGCGGAGCGGACCTGCTGCTCTATAGCTTTGTGGTCTTCGCCCTGTTTTATGCGGTGTATCAGTACCGCCGCCAGCTGTGGCAAGAAAAAATCACCACCGACCTGGCCCGCTCACTCACTCTGACCCAGGCCGCTCTCGAAGATTTTGCCGCGCAGCACACAGACAAGAAAAACTAAGACAGACGGACGAGCTGCCCCGCCTCAATCGTTTGGCCCGAACGCAACGATGTGTTGAGACTCAGCACCGTGGCCATGGCCACGGAGCGCCTCTCCGCGATTCGCTCCGGGGTGTCCCCCACCTGCGCGCGATGATATGTCATGGTTTGCTGTGTTGTTCCCACTTTCAGGCGCTGGCCCTGGAAGATTCGGTTGCGATTCTTAATGGCGTTATCCGAAACCAGCTTTGACACGGTCGTCGTGTTCCGAAAAGCAATGCGCATGAGGGTGTCTCCTCGGACCACGGTGTAGACAACGTCGTTCGTCGTGGTTTGTGTCACCAGAGGCTCGAGTGGGGGAAGCTCGACTGTAGGTTCTTCCGGGACCGACTCAGACTCGGCAGGTACCTCTGTCGACTCGGAGGGAGTCTCTGCTCCTTCGGAACTTCCCAAAGCCGCGTCACCGTCTGGAGTGGAATCCTCGGCTGGTGTCGCAGGAGTTTCTACCTCTGTATTGGGCGCCACTTGTTCTGCCGTGCCGCCAGAGATGACAATGGAGGGATCAAGAACGATGGGTGAGGTGACGGTGGTGACCACCCCACGCTTTGTCATGGTGAGTGTTTGACCAACCCGAATGAGAGCTCCCCCACGCGACAGGGCGTTCTCTGTGACAATTGCGCTCACGCTGACACCATTGGCCCGCGAGATTGCCCACACCGTGTCCCCCTGTGACACCGTGTGGCGAACAACAACGTCCTGTGCCGCCTGCGTTGTCGACACGGCAAGTGTTGCCCACTCACGCCCATCAATCGAGGACAGCGCGCTGCCGTTGGCGAGCAGTGCGGCATAGGCACCGGTGGATGTTTGGCCAAATTCGCTCACACGGTTGGTGGGAGAGGCCCCGGGCAGGCCCGAGAGCCGCTGCCACGACGACAATCCCGTGGACACAGCAACTGTTCCGTCGCGGTCCACCACCATCGTCACACCATTTCTGGTGGTGGCAAAAGTGCGGAAGTCTCTGGTGGGATTAAACCAGTAGTTGTAGACCCGCCAGAAGTTTCTGTTCCCATACGCGCTGCAGGAATCACCCGAGGACGCAAGATTGATCATCGCCGGAGCGTTTGGCGTGTAGGGGGTGTAGTAGTGAAGGCCCGCTGTCGCCTGGTTACGCATCGTCACCGGTGTGGTGCCACACGCGGCATTGGGATGGAAGCGCACAGGAGCTTCTCTGCCCACAGGGAACCAGGTGAAAAACCTGCTGGTACCTGGCGGGTTGGAATAGCGTTTGAATTGTTTTGCCGCGTTGTACACCTGGTTGTAGAACCCAAAGAATTTTTCGTCACACGGTGCCGTATCAGGGCAGGCATAGCCGGTGGCGCGTTCAAACCTGGTTTTTGAGGGCGCACGGAGAGTGATCAGGGACTGCTCTTTTTGAATCAGCACCAGGAGGGCCTCCACCGAAACCCCGCAGGCCACCGACACTTTGTGCAGAATCGTCGCGGCACTTTCGTTTGTGGCGCCCGCATAGGCTTCACACAACACACTGCGATCTCTGGAGAACGTTGTTTCTTGGTAGTCCTTCATGCACACAAAGCCCGACCGGCATGCCGGGTTGCGCTGGTTGAGGAAAGCCTGAATTGCCTCAACGCTCATGGATCCAGAGCGGAAAAACTCCGCATCGCTAATGATGTTTCCTGGGTCAAAGGCCGACCCGAGGGGCAACATGAATCGAGTCCAGGTTTTTCCATCCCGGCTTCTCGCACCCTCAAAATAGGAGGTCGCAAGGAATGCTCCCTGCGTCCACACCACCGATGTCACACCGCTCTTGGTCAAACCAAAATCACTCGACACCCAGGTCGTTCCACGGTCCTCTGACCAATACAGAGCACCGGTTCCCGAAGCCCCTGCCCACAGCGTGCCATTTGTTGCCGCGTGAACAATGGTGGGAGCTGCCACCTCTTCTGCGTGGGCGGGCGCGCTTCCCCACCCGGGCGCGACAACGCTCGTGAGCGCCAGTGCGCAAACGGCAAGACTGGACATCACAAGCTTCAACCACCACTTCACCTTCACAGGGTAAGCACTAAGGGGGCCTTAGCCCCGTATTGCCCTAGCGCGTGTTGGGTGTGCCTATTTTCCATCCCGGAGCATCAAATCTCGAACCGTGTCGATTCCACCTCGCGCAAACCGGCGGTAGTGGCCCCGCACACTGCGAACAATGACCGGGCCAAGCCGCAACGCTCGCGCCTCGGGCAGGGACGCACGCCACCGGTCATGCTCCACCTTCTCCACAAGGAGGGCCAGGTGGGAAGCAGGTAACCACGGTGGTGGGGCTGTCACGAGCGAAACGAGAGCCTGATTGCGTCGCTCTTTCGCCGCAAAAAAGGCACCCCGGCTCTGTTGGAGGCGCCCACGCGCGACGGCGGCCGTAGTGGCCTCGGCACCAATGACATTGCCTTCGTGTTGGCGATAGTCAATGAGTGCCTGAGGTTCAAAAACCAACCCATTGCCAAGTGCGGCCACCAGAGCAAGCCATTCATCGTGCAACCACCCCGAGGGAATCGGCAGGGCGTGACCCAGCAGGGAGCGGCGGAGCATCACCGTTGCCCCAGTGACAAGATTTCTGCGAAGCAGCGCACGAATCGCCCTGCCGTTCTCGAGGTCATCTCTTTCTCCTCTGGTGAGCCGCAGGGTGGACATCAGCGTGCTTCCCGCCACCCCTGCCTCATCGATAAGCCTCGCGTCGCTGTGGGCGAGGAGAACCCGGGCGTCATGGCGAAAGTGTCCGCTCAATACGGCGAGTTTCTCGGGAACCCACACATCATCCTGATCGGCAAGCGCAATGATGTCTGAGCGCGCCGTAGCCAAAGCGGTAGCGAAATTCTCTGCTGGCCCGAGCGCATTCTCTCGCGAGGTAATGACGAAGCGCGGCGGGGAGGCTGCCGGAGTTTGTGCGGCAATGGAGCGAACAATCTCCAGGGTTCTATCGGTGGAGCCATCATCAGAGACGATGATTTCTGCAGGGGTCACCGTTTGAGCAAGAATGCTGGTGAGCTGATCCTCGATGAAGCGCTCACCATTGAACGTACACAGCACGACGGAGATTGCGGGTTGCTCTGCCACAACGCTCATCGTGTTCTAGCGCCTGGGGCGCAACTTGCGCCGAAGCGCCCGAGCCAGTGATCGAAACTCGCCCCGAAACAGCCTTTCCATTCCGCGGCCCACGTCGCGGATGCTGAAGCGAGGAGGTCTCGGTCGAGAGGGAGAATAGCGAACATCCCGGGGGGCACGAGGAGTGAGCTCATCTTTTTGCAGCAACTCCACGTGGGCCATCAGGGGAGCGAGGACCTCTGACCACTCGTAGTCCTTGCGCACAGCGGGGAATGCATCACTGGCAGCCACGCGCACCTGTGGATCAAAAAGCGCGGATTCCAGTGCGGCAACCAGGGCATCAACATCGCCCGCTGGCACCGTGATTCCAAGTCCTCGCTGCTCGACGACATCGGCAAAGTGATCACCTTCGGTGACCACCATGGGGAGGCTTGCCCACAGGTAGTCAAGGATGCGGGTGCGAAAAGAGAACGTTGTCTCAATGTGGGAGCGATGGGTACTGACCCCCAGGTCGGCTTCCAGTAAATAGTTTTGCCGATCGGAATAGTCAACCCAGGAGTCATTGAAGAAGACGTGGGCGTCGAGAACTCCCAGATCCCTGGCAAGCGTTCTCGATTTTTCGATAATGGGCATCTCGGGAACGCCGGGGTGAGGGTGGGCTGTGCCCATGAAGAACAACTTGACGCTGGGCCGAGTTGCGGAGAGCTTCGCCACCGCATGAATCAGGGTGAGTGGGTCAAACCAGTCGTAGATGCCCCCACTCCACACCATCACCTTGTCCTCTGCGTCGATGCCGGGAATTACCCCTCGAAGGACAGGGAATTCGTGAACCGGATCTGTGGCAGGCAAACCGAAAGGAACCACCCCAATGAGTCGCTCCAGGTGCGGGTCGTCTCCGTAGACGCCCGGGTGAATACGACCCAGGGTTGTCAGTTGGCCGAGATAAAAATGTCGCTGACGCTCTGAGGCGCACAGAAAGTAATCACCTATTTCGAGCTGGGCCTGGATCGTGGCACGCGCATCGTCAACCTGCGTGCTCCACTGGTCAAGGGGTAGGTGCCTAGCCTGCTCCAACTGTTCCAAATGCATTGGGTCGTAAATATCGACAATCAGGTGTTTCGTGCTGCGTCGCAGGGAGGGGAAGATATCCAGCGCATGGCCTTGAAACACAATGACATCAGCCCACGCTTCCCAGCCTGAGAAAGTTTTATCATCACCGTTCTCCACATGAACCAGGCGAACATCAGCACTGAGTGCTTCGTCAACGTCGCTCATACTTACCAGGGTGACATCGTGGGTGGCGGCAAAAGCGTGAGCCATATGCCACGCCCGGATACCCGGGCCCGACAATTTTTTACCAATCGGATCACCGGTAACAATGAGCACGCTGAGCGCCCCAGGATCTTTCGTCACACCGAAAGCCTCAACAATCGCGTCATAGCCTCGAAGATATCGGGCATCAGTAGACATGGCGGCATTGGTTTCGCCAAACAGTTTCCACAGCGCCACATCAGAGCGTGCCCTGGTGGCCTGAATCGTCAGGCGTTTCGCGATCAGCTCCGGGAGAGCATCGACAAACTGATCCATCGCAAACAGGGGAACAGCGGCCGCAGCCGGAAGGGTGATGGTCGCCTCGTTGTCGCCCCCTCGAGCTAAATCAAAAACACTGGTGTCCACCCCGGCAGCAACGCTGGAGCGCTTAATGGACGCCAGCATGGCACCCGGCAATATCCGCGCCAGGTTGGCCTCATCAAGATTCTTATAGAGGCAGTAGAGCGCGTTTCTCTCCAACAGAAACTGTTCGCGGTGGGGTGCCACCCCACCCATGGAGCCGTGATACCGGTGAAAGGCAATAGATTCTGGCTGATACAGATAGGTCCATCCAGCGAGGTTGAGTCGCCACCCAAAGTCCACATCTTCAAAAAACATGAAAAAGGATTCGTCAAAACCTCCGAGGTCATCAAAGACACTTCGGCGCACAAACATCGCCGCCCCCGTGCCAAACAACACCGGGTGGGCATCCTGCGCCCGCGTGCTTTTCTTCTCGCCGGTGTGGGGGCGATACCCCATGCCATACCACGTCAGACCAGAACCTTGATAGTCCACCCGCGTGCCATCGAGACTCAACACTTGACTCGCCACAGCACCCACGAGGGGATACTGCGCAAAAGAGGCCAGTGCGGCAGTCACCCACCCGTGGTCGGGTCTCGCGTCATTATTCAAAAACGCCACAATGTCGCCGGTCGAGTTTTTGACACCAAGATTGCACCCGCCAGCAAAACCGGAGTTTGTCGGTGACGTGACCAACACCACAGCGTGGTGGGTTTTTTCCAGGGCCTCAACGCTGCCATCGCCCGAGGCGTTATCGACCACCACAATCTCCAGTTGGGCGGGAAACTCCGGCAGCGAGGTGAGAGCATCCAGTGCGGCAAGGGTGTCCTCGACGCTTCGATAATTGACCAGGACAACGCTCACGCGGGGACTCGTACTCATCTCTTACTCCCCTGGTGGGTGAACGGTGGCAACCTGCCATAATTAGCCTACGGTCTCGCTAGGACTTGATGGACGAAGGGCCACCCATGTTTGCTCCACTTGGATGGCTAAAGGGTCCCGGAGCCAAGCGCATCTATCGGACGGTTGCAGCCTCTGCGCTTTTTGATCCCACCTGGTATCGACACACTCACATGGCTACAGCGGACCTGCTCCGGGATCCGCTCTGGCATTACCTCGATCGCGGATGGAAAAAAGGGTGCAACCCCTCACCTTTTTTTGATGGATCACACTATGCCTTGGCTAATCGGGATGTGAGAAACTCTGGCCTCAACCCCCTGTTTCACTACCTGGAGTACGGGCAAGAGGAGCGCCGCTCACCGCTAGCCTCCGTGCTTCAGACTTTTCGATTGTTAGTCCCCGATGCCCAGCGCTTGAGAGTTTTCATCTCACCGCGGGTCGGTGATCCCCGTCTGACCGTCGTGGTGGACTCAGCCACCGCGGGAAGAAAGGACACCTCTTTACTGGCCCTGCTGCACAGTGTGATGGCGCTGGCAAAAAAAGACGACCGTGTGGTTCGGATCATTTCTTTTCTGCCCTCCCATTCCGATCTGACGGTGGTGATGATGGAGGCGGCAACCTCAGCCTCCATCATGAGCGATCGCGTGGAGTGCGTGCCTGCGCACAGAACGGATATTGGGCCCACCTTCGGTATTCACGAAGATGAAATTTTCCTTTCTACTTCGTGGACCAGTGCGCGCTCCCTGGCTCACGTGGCACCGGAGAGTCGCGTGTGGTGTCATGCACCCGAAGCCGTAAGCGGGTCGCAGGAGGCAATCGTGAGTCAGACCCACTCTCTCTGCCAGACGTGGGCAGTGGTGGCGGAGGCCGAAAGCTTTCGTGGCGGGCAGCCCACTCCCTCCACGACAGCGTGGGGTGTGAGCCACCGACGTGTGGGAAAAATTCATGTCGGAGTGTATGCCAACGCCACTGTTCACCCGATGGCGTACGTGGCTGCGCTCCAGTTCCTGGAAGAGGCTGTTTTTCGTAACCCCGACCTTCTGGAGAAGCTTGAGGTGACGGTCTTTGGCGATGGCGTAAAACCTTTAGCCATCGCAGAAGAGCTAACCCCACACATTCACACCCCACGCGCCACACAACACACCTTGGAACTTGATGTGGTGCTTCTGGCGGTGTCAGACGATCCGTTTGGGGCGCTCTGCGCCTCCCACGGAATCACGATGCTCGACACCGTGGTGCACGCAACAGAGGGGGCTCGCACAGCGGCAGGGCCTGAGACCCTTGTCCAGGCTCTCGCCGATGCTGAGATCTCTCGTCGAGGTGGCCAATGAGTTCACACCCGCTGTGGAACCACAGTGTCGCCCACCGGCTCGCCATGTTGCGGCCTGGCACACACCGCGTTGCCTACCTCGCACCGAAGCCTGACTACGGGACCTTCCGTTACCGGGGTTTCAACCCGACACAGGCACTTCGTGACCACAGCACCACGGTCTCTGCGTCCTACTTTTTCTATAGCGACCTTCAGATTATTGACAATCTTGCCGAGTGGGCAGACACACTCGTTGTTGTTCGAGCTCCCTATGACGAACGACTTGACGCCGTGTATCGCCAGTTTCACAACGTTGGCAAACGAGTGTTTTTCGATATTGATGATCTCGTTTTTGATCGCCGTTTTATCACCCTGGTTGCCTCGAGCTTGGAAAACGAGTTGCAAGAGGGTGAGCTCAATCAGTGGTCTGCCTTCATCAACAACACAGGCTTCGCTCTGGGGCTGGCCGATGAGGTCATCACCACCAACACGTATTTGGCCGCGCGAATTTCCGAGGTTGTCGACCTTCCCGTCCACGTCGTGCCAAACACGTTCAATGCTTCGCAGCACCACGCTTCAGAGGCTGTGCGCCACGTCAAGAAACCGGAGACCAGCGGCCTTCGTGTGGGGTATTTCAGCGGAAGCCATTCCCATTCTCTCGACTTTGATGGTGTGGCAGACGCTCTGCGCCTCTACCTGGAGGGTTCACCGCAATCGACCCTCACCATTGTTGGCCACCTTGATGTGCCAGAAACCCTTCAGAGTGTGAGTTCCCGGATCACCCGGCTGCCCTTCATGGATTTCCTTGACATGCAGGGCGTTCTGGCAAAAGTCGATCTGAACATTGTTCCTCTGCAATCAAGCCCTTTTACTTTTTGTAAATCTGAGTTGAAATACTTCGAAGCGGCACTCGTTCACACACCCACCCTGGCCAGTCGAACCCCTGTTTTTGAGTCGGCCATCACCGAGGGGGTCACAGGCTTTCTGGCCGACAGCGGCACGTGGCTGGAACGGCTTCAAAAGATAGACGCACTGGGCAGTGATGCGCGCTCCACTGTCGCAGCCTCGGCGAAAGCCCATGCCCTAGACACCTATTCACCCACCCAACTGGCTCACGCACTGGAGCTCCTTTTTGGAGAACAAAAGTAAGCTCGTGACCATGCCATCAACGCAGCCCCGACATGCGTCGCCCTCGAGGTTCCCCCACGGCCTTCGTGTGGCACTTGGTGTGGCGGGTGTCTTGCTGATTGCCCTGCTCAGTTTTGGGTCCTGGGCTTTTTCCTCCGCTGTGGGAAGCGCACCCGATGACGACTACCACTTGAGCAGTATTTGGTGTTCAAGTTTTGCCGGTGACACCTGCGAGGTTGACCCCGGCGGTGAGGGTGTCTACATTCCTGAAGCGCTGCGCGAGGGAATCTATTGCTACTACCACAACCCCACTCAGAGCGCCGGTTGCCAGCCCTTCCTTGATGGAACAGACCCAAGACCTGATGTAGCTTTTGGTCACAACAATCCCAGCCGCAACCTGTATCCCGATGGCTACTACAACTTCCAGAACCTCTTCAAGACCGACAACATTGAAGCAACCGCACTGACGGTGCGATTTGTGAATGTCGGAATTTTCCTGGCGGTGGGAATCGGACTCTTTTTTGCTCTGCCCACCCGTTTACGAAGCACCTGGGTGTGGATGTGGGTTCTTGGCCTTGTCCCGATGGGGATGTTCATCATTCCCTCCAGCAATCCCAGCTCCTGGGCGATTACCGCCGTGGCAGCGGGATGGATTGCCGTTCTTGGCTATTTGGAAACCTCCCGGTGGCGATCATGGGTGCTGGGGGGAATCTTCCTCGCGATGGCCGGCATTGCGGTGGGTGCTCGTATTGACGCGGTACTCTATTTAGCTTTTGCCGCTGTCGTTGCCGTCTGGCTTTCTCCAACCAGGGGGCGAGCACTCCTGGGGAAAGTGTGGGTCGGCATTGCGGGGCTTGTTTTTGTGGTCATCCAGCTGATCATTAACCCTGCGAACTTGGAACGAGTGACCGGCGGCATTGGGCAGCGATCTGATGTGGTCACCGACCCACTACCGTGGGTCTCCTCCACCGCAGTGATGGATGGTTCAGCGTTTGACTGGTCCCTGCTGTGGAATAACTTTTGGAATATTCCTGGGCTGTGGCTCGGTGTGTTTGGCGGTTTCCCGTGGGGTTCACTCGGTTGGCTGGACACGGCATTGCCCCAGGTTGTGCTGGTGGGAACAATGACCGTCGTTGTGGGGGTGGCGTTCGTCGCGCTCAAGTTTGCTAACCGTCAAAAGGTTGTCGGAATTCTTATCGCCCTTTCTGCGCTCTGGCTTATGCCGCTGTATTTGCTGCAACTGGGTGGTTTTCAGGCCGGCGAAGAATTCCAGGCTCGTTACCTGTTGCCCCTGATGATGGTTTTTCTTGGCGTTATTGTTCTCACTCCAACGGGTGTTCCCCTCATCACGGATCGAGCCCGCCTGTGGTTCATCATTGGCGGGCTCGGCCTGGCCAATGCCATCGCCCTGCACACCAACATTCGCCGATACACCACCGGCATCCGTGTTCAAGGCTTCAACCTGGATAGCCCGAGGGAATGGTGGTGGCCGTTCTTCCCCGAGTTCATCGGTCCCACGCTGGTGTGGGCAATAGGAACAGTGTCGTTTATCGCCCTGCTGTGGATCGTGCTCTTTAGGGTTGTTCCCCCGATTGCGCTAGACACCGCTGCCACAAAGAACGCAGAGCCCGCACGAAGCGTTCAGGCTGTTTAGGCTGTTTAGGCTTTTTAGGCGATACTCGCGCGATACTGATCGACCACGGCGGACGCTTCGCCCGTGACCATCATTTCGCCCTTGTTAATCCACGTTGCGGTGTCACAAATGTCTCTGACCACCTGCATGGTGTGGGTAACCAAAATGATGGTTTTGCCTTTTTCTTTGAACTCTAAAAACTTTTGGAAGCTTTTTCGCTGAAACTCTTCATCGCCCACCGAAAGAACCTCGTCCACCACCAGAATGTCGGGGTCGACATGGATGGCGATGGAAAAACCCAATCGCACATACATCCCGGAGCTGTAGTTTTTGACCGGTTGGTCCAAAAACTTTTCCACCCCGGAGAAATCCACGATGGAATCAAATTTGCGATCAATTTCTTTTCTTGACATTCCGAGAATCGAGCCGTTCAGGTAAATATTTTCGCGCCCTGAGAGCTCCAAATGGAACCCGGACCCAACCTCCAGTAAAGAGGCCATTCGACCCCGATACTCGATGTTGCCCTCGGTGAGCCAATAGATTTTCGCCAAACACTTCAGCAGCGTTGATTTTCCTGAACCGTTGGAACCCACCAGGGCGTGAGTGTTGCCCTCTTTCACGTCGAAGGTCACATCGCGCAGTGCCCAAAAATCTTCGTGCTTCGAGGTTTTCCCGCGCAAAATTGCGGACTTGAGCGTCTGGTTTCGCTCGTGATACAGGCGAAACCTTTTACTCACGTCTTCCACATGGACGGCCCAGTCGTTCATAGAAGTTCCGCCAACGCTTTCTCTTTTCTCGCATACATCCACAGACCAGCAACCAACGCAATCACGGTCCACCCCAAAGCGATCACCATGGTGGAGATCTCAGGTAAACGGTTGTCGTAGAGCAAATTACGGAAAATCTCGATAAACCCTTCCACCGGGTTCAGCGTGTAGAGATCAAGGAGCGTGATTGGCGTCCCCAGAAGACCACCCAAACGATCGGACTGTGCCACCACCAAATCCACCGGATACAGAATCGGGGTGAGATAAAACCAGAACTGCAAGACAATCGTCAACAAATACGCGAGGTCTCGAAAATAGACATTGATAATGGAAAACACCATCGCCAGCCCCACCGAAAACAGCGCAAAAACAATCATGAACAGCGCAATGAGGGGAATCCAGGGCAAGACGAACGAACCCAGCAGCGACAGAGCAATCGCCAGCACACCCATTTCCAGAACCCACGTAAAAAATGTTGCGTTGGCAAGAGAAAGCGGGAGAACAATCCGAGGAAAGTAGACCTTCTGAATCAGGCCGGCATTAGCCACCAGAGCATCCGTGCCCAAGGTGAGAACTCGGTTGAAAAACAACCAGGGCAATAAACCACACACCAACCACAGAGCATACGTATCGAGACCACTGGGATCCCCCACCTGCGCGGGAAGGCGGAAGATGAAAGAAAAGATGAAGGTGTAAATCACAATCGCAGCAATCGGGTTCGCCAGTGACCACACCTGACCCAGTGCGGTTCGGCGATACTTTCCGCGAACCTCGCGGTTGGTGAGGTTGTGCAACAACTCTCTCGATCGCCAGATCTCACCCAGATAGGTCATTGAACAAGCAACCGATCCAAATACGTCCCGTAGCCACTCTTTCGCAAAGGCTCTGCTAAGACGGTCAGTTGGGCATCACCAATCCAGCCCGCCCGCCACGCAATCTCTTCAATGCAACCAATCTTTAAACCTTGGCGTTCTTCAATGACGCGCACATACTCTGAGGCTTGCATCATCGATTCAAACGTTCCGGTGTCAAGCCATGCCACCCCGCGGTCAAGAACCTGCACGCGAAGCTCACCACGCTGCAAAAAGTAGTCATTGATGGCCGTAATTTCGAGTTCCCCGCGAGAGCTAGGTGTGATGGTGTGGGCAGCGGCAACAACGGAAGCATCGTAGAAATACAAACCCGGAACAGCAAAGTTGCTTTTGGGTTGGGAAGGTTTCTCTTCTATAGAGAGCGCCTTCATGTTCGCATCAAATTCCACCACCCCATAGGCTTCGGGATGCGCGACATGGGTGGCAAAAATTAACCCGCCCTCAATGTCGCTGTTGGCGCGAAGCGATTTGCCAAGCCCTGCCCCGTGAAAAATGTTGTCACCCAACACCAGCGCGACCGAGTCATCACCAATGAAGCTCTCGCCAATCAAGAAAGCCTGGGCGAGGCCCTCGGGCTTTTCTTGCATTGCGTAGGTGATGCTCATGCCCAAGCTGGAGCCATCCCCCAATAAATCCTGGAATTGGCTCTGATGTTCCCGGGTGGAAATCAGCAGCACATCGTTGATGTCGGCCATCATCAGAGTGGACAGCGGGTAATAAATCATGGGCTTGTCATAGATGGGCATCAACTGTTTCGAGATGCCCTTGGTGATAGGCCACAGCCTGGTGCCTGTTCCCCCCGCAAGAATGATGCCCTTCATCCGATTACCCCTCTTCCCATGAAGGAAGCAGTCCACTCGCGAGCGCTTGGGAAAGCGAGGGCGCCTCCTGGTCTTTGGGTGACACCAAGAGCTCCGAGCGCTCCAGAGGGAAATCGAGCCCAATGTCTGAATCGAGTGGATTAATGGCGTGTTCCGAGCCTGGTTTGTAGTGATCGGTTACCAGGTAGGTCACCACGGTGTCGTCTTCTAGCGCAACAAAAGCGTGGCCAAGGCCCACATCAATGAGCACCGCATTGCGCTTGGCTGCGGAGAGATCAATGGCTTCCCACTGACCAAAAGTTGGCGACCCCACCCGAATGTCGATGACCCAGTCGCGAATCGCGCCGGCCACACACATCACATATTTGGCCTGGCCGGGGGGCACATCAGCGAAATGGATGCCGCGAAGCGATCCTTTCGCCGACACCGAAAGGTTTGCCTGGGCGGTGTGAAAAGCACGGCCGGTCTGTTCTTCAATCATGTCGGCGCGAAACCATTCCACAAACATTCCACGATCATCCGTGTGCTGGTCGTTCGTCACAGCAAAAGCGCCCTGGATTCCGAGGGGAACAATATTCACCTGGGAAGCCTACCAACGCAGGGGGCTTGAGAACGGGGCGGCTCGTCGTGCTGGCTGCTAGGGGTGCGCTGAAGGGCCTGTTGCACGGTGGCGCAAACGAGGCAGTCATGCACACCTTCGACGAAATCGGCACCGCACACAAAGTGGAAACTTGACTGGATGCCGCGCTCGCGAATAAGCGCAAAATTATGGGTTTCGGTCACCGGGTATACAAGAACGGGGACTCCAGGGTGCCGACAATGAAAGCCGCGCTGGACACCCTCGTCGCAGAGTACAACCGTCCGGACCTTGCTCAGCTCTACGACGCTCTGGAGGCGGCGATGACTGAGCGCAAGGGCATCCGTCCGAACCTTGGCTATCCGTCGGGCCCTGCGTACAGCCTGATCGGCTTCGACACAAAGCTGTTTACTCCACTGTTCGTCATGGCAAGGATTACCGGATGGACCGCGCACATCATGGAGCAGCACGAGTCCAACGCGCTGATCCGACCACTCTCTTCCTGCAACGGGCCAGCAGAACTCCGTTCGCCGGAGGGCTGCTGGCAGTTGGCGCGATCGTTGGCTCGCCTATCAGCGCCTGGCTTCCACACCCCACGCAACCGTGACTGGCCCCTGCAACCCCCGTCGTGCTCAGGCGTCGAATGCGGCGATGCGCTCGATGATCTCGCCAAGCCAGTCGCGGGCCACAGCGACATTCGCGAGGACAGGTGTGTGGCCGTTCACCTCTGTCTCCTCACGGGCGTCGGCGTAAGCGAGCGCCCAGCCCTCCATCGAACGAAGCGGCAGTGGTGGCCATGATTGTTGGTTGCGCCAGTCGAAGGTGCCTACGCAGAGACGGTTCAATAGCGGCAGGTCGGGTTCAACATTCCAGAGAATTTGCAGGTCGACCAAATCGTGGGCGCGCTCGTAGGCGGGATCGGTCACTGCGTGGATTTTCTGCGCGATCTGATACTCCAAATCGACCAACTCCACAGGCTGCAGTTCGCCGAAACTGAAATACCCGCCAAACCATGCCAGCTCCCCGTCGATCTCCTTCCGCAGGTGCGCGTGCAAACCAATCTCAGGGTCAGACACTTCAACGTCCAACGCACCCCACGCGCTCCCCAGAAACGCAATCGACACCCGATACGGGTGCATCACATACTTGGGCCGGGTAAGCCCCGGATCGTGAAGCTTGACTGCACGCACTGACGCGGTGAAGGCAACACGATCCGGCGCATCGGGGCTGCGCCGGATCTCACCCTTCGATGGCGGAACTGCTCCCCACCCTTTGGCAAGTCGCGCACGAAATACCTGCTCGAATTCCTCGCCACGACTGCGGGTGGAGACATCGAGGTCGGACGTGGCTCGGGTGCCACGCTCGCCTAATCGCAACTTGATGCCCATGCCACCCTTGATCGCGACGGCGTCAGGGAGCATCTGGGACACGATCAACGTGCAGAGCATCACCCGCGCACGCGCAACCGGAATACCCAGTTCGCGCGCGGCTTGCGCGAGCCGGTCATTAAGCTGTGTCACGTTCACCGGTGGCGTCACCCCGCTCACGCCGATACCGCCTTCCACGACGCGACGTCTTGGTCTGTGATCAGCTCACGCCGCAGTGCCTCATCGACCAGCGCCTCCCAACGATCCAGTGGCATCCGATGCCTCATATCCTCCAGCGCGCGGCGGACCGTCGTCGCAGGAATTCCTTCATGGTGGGTGAGATCCGCATCGGTCACGTCAGGGCGCTTCTCGAGGTCCATCCATTCCGGAAGAGAGCGTCGTACACGGCGGCAGGTGCCTACCCGCACTTTCTTCGGATTAAACTGCCCAATCCCGGCCAGATCGAGCACCGCCTCACGGTGCAAGAACGCCCCCTCGCCCCCGAGCGCCACAGCAACCGCCGGTTCCGTGAGCGGGGTAGTCGGCACCTCACGATGCGTATAAACACCCTGCCCGTGCCCCAGGAGGGCACCACGCGCTGCGAGCTTTCTCACTTCAACGGCGGGGACACCCACATCTTCGGCCTCAGTAACGGTCACGACGCCGTGACGGGACGCAGCCAATTCCCAGAGGTCATGCCGATACCCCATCACGCCACCTCCATGTCAATATAGTACCACTAATGGTAGGGTATTGACTCACAGTGTGTGTCTCGTCAGCTGAGGAGTGCCCGGACAATCATGATGTCGCGCTCATAGAGGTGCAGGATCTTGTCGGCCTTCGTCGTGAACTCCGACTTGTGAATAATGATACGGCGGATTCCTTTCCGTGGCGGACTCTTTGCTTTGCGCTGGTCATACAGTGGCCCTTGTTCACCGCGGGGGCGGGCCAGAGGCCATGGCACGTCAAGGCGCGGCGGGCCGGTCGCAACCCGAACAGTCCTTCGATGCTTTTCTTCTCGAAGTAGCGAAACTTCTGGATCGCGTCAATCATGGTGCCAACGTCGATGGCCCCCATCTCCGTCTACTTCCCTTAGGAGCTATGCGAGAGGCCCGCTGAGCACAGGAACAGTTCGGTGTCGAGCGAATCAATGACATGCGCGAGGCATTCCCCGCTGAAGCCTGTGAGGTGTAGGAAGATCAGCACCTTCGCGGAGACCTTCTTCAGTTTGGCAGGAATATCCTTCCTTTTGTCAGCGCGCGGGCCTTCCAGGGACGCCAGAGCCCCCTGCTACGACAAAATCGAGGTTCCGTCAACTGGCTTAGCCGCCTGCAACTCGGCCGCAGGAACACTCCACGGTCCAAAGAGAGGGCTTCGGTGACTGATTGAATCTCGATTCCAGGCGGACGATGGGCCATGACGGGTGCCGCCGGGAACATCGGTCGACACCTGCGAGCAACACTCGGCGACGCTTTCGACGAGCTCATCCTGCTCGACATTGAGAAGATCGAGTCCACCCCACCCCACGAGCGAAGCATGCAGGTCGACCTCCGAGACGCCGAAGCCCTCCGGCAAGCACTCGACGGGCTCGACGGGGTTATTCACTTGGGCGGAATTGCCGACGAGGCGGACTTCCACGACCTGGTCGACGTCGACATCGTGGGCATCTACAACCTCCTCGAAGCTGCTCGCATGGGCGGTGTTCGGAAGGTCGTGTACGCCAGCAGCAACCGCTTGACCGGCTTCTATCCCACCAACCATCTCGTCAGCCCCAACAATCCCTCCCGTCCCGATGGTTTGTACGGGGTGTCAAAGGCCGCGGGCGAAACGCTGTGCCGGCTCTACTCCGACAAGTTCGGATTGCAGGTCGCATGCCTGCGAATCGGAAGCTTCGAGCCCGAACCTTCCACGTCCCGCGAACTCCACACCTGGCTCAGCCCCCACGACTGCGAACAAGCTTTTCGTGCAGCCATTACCTCGGCCTACGACTTCACAACCTTCTACGCAGTCTCAGCTAACGCCCAACCCTGGTGGGATCTGGCACCGGGCCTCGCCGTCGGCTTCACGCCCAGCGACGACGCCGCAGTTTTCACCAACCAGATCGTCGGTGAGATTACCGAGCCGCAGGGTGGCGTCGTCGCCACACCCGAGTTCACCCTCTCCAGGCAGAAGCCCAAGAGTCCCACCACCTCCTAGTCGCGCGGCTAGACCGTCCCGCGCATCCACGGGGCCGGCAGTTGTTCGTTTAGGCATCGACATGCTCTGATCTGGACTCGAATGTTTCGCATAACCGATGTGGCTCGAAGTGTGTCGTTGACAGGGTTGGTTGACAGGATTCACGACCTCTTGACCCCCAGGCGTCCAAACAGCTTGATTCGAGCTGAAAACCCCGTGATTCCGGAGCTCAGATCATGCAGAACGCGTCATGAGATGCATGGTTTGCATGATTCTGGTCCCCTTTTGGTCCCCGCTGGAGGTACGACCAGAACACAGAGCACCCGAGGCTCGCCAGTCATTCGAAAACGGACGAACTGCCCGCTTAGGAGTTCGAACCATGCTCCTGCATGTGTGCAACACGGTCATCCGCATCCTCAAAATCATCCTCAATGTCCGCGATGACAACGGCGGTGCCGTAGACGACCGCAGCATCGGTGCCTGGTATAGCCGCTTGGCCCGCGTCAAGCAGCAGCGGGCTTTGCAAGCTCGCGATCTCGTCCCACCCAGACCGGCCCTCCTCCGCTGAGTCCTTTGCGGTGGACAGGTCATCAGTGATCGCCGCGCCGATGACCGTCAAGATATTGCTGAGCGCGGAAACGTATTCGGTTCCAGTGTGAGCGGAGGTGCGTTCATCGAGTTGCGCTTTGAGGCCGACAAAACGATCCCACGATTCTCCGAGAACTCGGCCTTCCTCGTCGGGGATCAGAGTGCTCCCGCGGATCGCGATGATCGCCGCGATCGACGAGAGACGATGAGCTTGCTGGAGATAACTTCCATAGGGACCGGAAATTGGTGTCCCAGCGATCGAGCCTGCGAATGCAGGAGGCGCTTTACGACCGCCAAGTGGGAGCACCCCTTGACGTGCAACTTGGAATATAGAGGCAGGCAAATAGCCGCCGGTTGAGCGCAGTCCAATCCACATACGACGGTCTGGCTGTTCAACGGCATCTCGCGCGGCATCCGCGAGAGCCGCGAGAGCGTTTAGATGAGTGAGGACGCTCTCTCCAGCTACAATGATTGCTAGGTCTCCGGGCGGCCAACTCATCATCGTGTGGTCGGAGGAGCTTGGGACCACGGTGACGGCGCACCCCAAGTCGGCGAGTGCGAGTCGCATTCGTTCGGCCTCGTTCTGCAGGGCTGCGGAGGAGCGTTCGGTCGCGACGGTAGCTGCGGCGGCGATCCGAGCAGTTCCCACGTGTCGCCCAGCAGCCGCCCGCATGGATACGCGGATTGATGTGTCTGCTCTTGCGCTGGCGGACGCGACCATGCGCAACTGGCGAAGAAGATCGAATAGCTGAGCGCAATCTGGCGAATCGGGGAGGTAGCGGTATCGGTCGAGTTCGATCAATGCACCGACTTTAGGGATGAGGTTGTCGAGCGTTCCGACGGACAGGATGGGGCGGCGCTCAGCGACAGCTGCCCGTGCGAGGTTCGGAATGACCTGCTGGAGCAACAATCGAACGACAGTGACGGCGTCACTCTCGACGGGATAGTCGCCGAGTGCGCCGGGCACTTCATCCGTGTAGCCCTCGTCTGCCGGGGAGTCCATCTCGGAAAGCAACGCGATCACTGATTCGAACCGACGAACAATCGCTTGTGGTGCAGCTCGATCGGCTAGGTGGGCGATCGTGATTTCGGGGAGCAGGTCAATGAATTCATCGAGTGCTTTAGCCTCAGCCGCAAGCTTGGACGTCAGCGTGCCCGCGCCGTACTTTCGGGACAAGGCTCGAGCCTGGGCCCTGTTATCAGAGACGTCTAGGGCATGGGGCAGATTCTCCCGCGGAATCGCTTTGTCAACGAGCGGGTAGTCGCCGAGCTTGACCAAACTCCCGAGGGCATCGACCGCACCTACCCTGGCGATCAACGCTGTCGGTGCAAGAGCGAGGGCCAGTCGGCAGACCTCAACGACAGCCTCGTTCTGGTTCGGCTGTAGCTCCTCGTCGATGAAGATCCACCTGCCATCAACCCCATCGTCTGCGCGTTCCAGCGACGCTAGCCACGGTGTTTCTGTCACGATCCTGCGCAGGAGAAGCTGCTCGCCGCCGGCTGTGATGACAGCGCGTTCCGCAAGTTCCGGTGCCGCGCGGCGCAACGCTTCCGTCATGTCGGCTGCGTCGTGCAGCGGCCATGCCGTTAGTCGTGCGCCGATTGCCCCCGCCATGGCTTCCAGAGCTTTGGCGTCAAAACCGCGAAGTACAGTGATGGCCTGCAAGAGGAGTTGAGTTGCATCATCATCGGGGACCGCGGCGGTCATGAGTTCTTCGACCAGCGTCGTGTCGATCTTTTGCCACAGAGGTTGCAGATCCGGATCGGTCGGGACGCTGCGGAGCCGCTCGACCGCTGCCACAATCTCAGGCTTGAAGAGCTGTTCTGTGTCGGGGCGCGGCTTTGTGCGGGACATCGTGAACGCAGTCACAGCGTTGCCTGGATCAACGTCACATTCATCGAGGATGAGTTTCCAGTCGTCGGCCCGCCGTCGCAGTCCATCGGCGCGGAAAGCGGATGCGACTGCGATGAGCGTCTGGAGGGTGCGATCGCGTGTGATGCGCTCGGTTGCGGCCTGGATCATTACGGTCGGGTCAGCCCCGGACTCGAGTGCGCGTCGGAGGAATCGTGCGAGTTCGCCGCTGGTCACCAGTGGAACAAGGCGCTCAAGGGTCTCCTGCTGTCCGAAGGGGTGGGCTGCCCGGGCGAGTGCGGCGGAGCGGATTTCGTGCAGCGCTCGTATGAGATTGCCCGCGTCCTCAA
>Ga0307932_1000086_pt1 | contig 33258 bp, 16 predicted proteins | sample OrgLakmetageno48_FD_201843 | JGI IMG/M metagenome (GOLD analysis project Ga0307932, IMG submission 201843) | Saline water microbial communities from Organic Lake, Antarctica - #48 | ecosystem: Environmental > Aquatic > Non-marine Saline and Alkaline > Saline | place: Antarctica: Organic Lake...
CTAATTTGGCTAATTTATTTTTCCCGTGAGCTAGGATTAATTTCTTCTAACTTAGTGTAATAATACCTTACCGAATCATACGCTCTGCTCCTTCCATGTTCATTCATTAGCGTTAACAATGCTTTTTGTTGCGTCTGTCTTGTTATGGAGTCTACTGTTTTATTTTCTGTTAACCTTAAAATTTCATGCATTACCTTTTTAATACTATCAGTTGGTAAAGAATTTAATTTCTTTTCGTGTGCTTTGAATAACTTTATCGCTGTTGAATCACTAACAGAAGTTTTGGCAGAAGTTTTGACTGAAGAGCTATTTTGTCCAAAAGCAATAGCAACATAAAAGAAACACACAAATAATTTAATGCTAAATTTCATATATAGAGTATAAGTTCACTAATTTAATTGAAAATAATAGGTAAAGTTTTAACAAAGAAAAGGAGTTATGATGTAGTTAATAATTTATCCAAAATTAATATTAAACTTGACATCACTTGTTTTTTTGCTCACAAATTTTAAAATTAAAAATTATTATTTTTTGTTCATAATGAGTGTGAAAGACAAAATGAGACTATATTAAGGAAATATGAGAACAGTATAATGCATAAATTATATTATAATAATTTAAAAAATATAACTTCATAAGAAAGAATTACAACACTCTTCTACATAGCTTCAAGCTTAGTTTTAACTTCTTTGACTTTTAAATAAAATAGGATTTTAGTCTAAATTTCTTTTGAAGCAGTTACCTAATTACTATCTTGTTGTTTATTTGTCATGCTGATTACGATTGCTTTAAGAAGAGGCATCCCTTCCAGAATATTACATAATGCTTTTTCCAAAGTATGCTGTAACCATCATCCGTCAGCAGCCTGTGAGATTCCTTCTTTGGTCGGAATGACAATCCAAAAGTGTTTTTGTCATACTGATTATCATTACTATAAGGAGAGACATCCCATCCACAGCATCACAAACTAGTTTTTCCAGAGTATGCTGTGAGAAACATCTGTGAGCAGCATGTGAGATTCCTCCTTTGGTCGGAATGTCAATCCAAAAGTGTTTTTGTCATGCTGATTACGATGGCTATCGGGAGAGGTATTCCAATTAAAACTTCACACACTTCTTTTTCTTGAATATGCTTTGAGTTGTATCCTTGAGCAGCCTGTGAGATTCCTCCTTTGGTCGGAATGACAATCCAAAAGCGTTTTTGTCATGCTGATTACGATTGCTATCAGAAAAGGTATTCCAATTAGAACTTCACACACTAATTTTCTTGAGTATGCTGTGAGCAGCATCGTTTATTGTAAATCAATTATTAAAAACTGGTTATTGAATATCGATTATTGAACACAAGTTATTGAATATAGGTTATTGAAAATCGATTATTAAACACAGGTAATTGAGCATTTCGACTTAAGTTTAAATTGAGCGAAGTCGAAATACTCAATGTAAACTAAAGTCGAAATAAAACCAAAATGAGACTATATTTAGGAAATATAAGAACTACTAACAAGCCAATAAAATAAATATTTGCATTTTAACTAATTAATCAAATTATATGGTCTCAAAACTTAAAAATTTAAAAATCAATGCAATTCAATGCATTATTGCTATTACTTTTATTCTCTTATCTTTTTCTAGTGTAAATGCGCAAACTGTTATCGCGACAAATCCGACCAGTGGTACTTGGACTGTAGGTTCGGGTCAAATTATAAGATACAATCAAAATGTAAGTATGCCAGCACAACAATCAAGTTTATCTATAACGGTATTAAATGGCGGTAGGCTAGAAATAGATGGCGTTATTGCACAAATAGCTGGTGAAGTTTTAATTAATTCCCCTGGTGCTGTATTAAGTATCACTAACTGTGGTCAGCTTTACCTCATATTTGGGACATATAATTTGTGTGGGGCAGAACTAGAATTAGAAAATTGTGGTAATCCTTTAGTAAATTCTCCAGGCTGTACTAGACCTGCACTAAGACCAGGTGCAGGCTCCTTTGTTTATAATCCGGGTTGTTCAACCTGTACACCACCACCACCACCCTGCTCAATGGATATACAGTCTATATCGCCAACCACATCCTATAATCCTTTTACACAAAAATATTCTGCAAATATATCTATAAGTTTTGTAAGTCCACCAACATCCGGAACTCTTAATGTGAGTTATAATGGTGGTTCAGGGTCTATATCTGCACCGTTTTCATCTCCTGCAATCGTAACGGTAAACAATATCAACTCTAATGGAAATAATGCCACAGCTTCGGCATCATTCTCTGCCAATGGGTCTTGTAACGATACCAGAAATTTTACAGCTATAAGTCCTTGCATAGCTATAGAGGCTAATAATGATAACTTTACATCTACATTTAGTGAAGCTACCGGTGGTAGTACACCAAGTGTATTTGCCAATAATGGTAGTGGTGTAGATAGAAGTGTGGGTAGTCAAGCCAACAATTCTAATATAAATGATAACATTAGTATAATAAACAACAATGGTCTCTCTGGCGTAAGCATAAACAATGACGGAACAATAAATATTCCGCCTAATTCTACGCCTGGAACATACAGCTTAACTTACCGTATATGTTCAAACGCGCCAAATCAATCTTTCTGTGATACAGCTATTGCAAATGTAACAATACGAGAAGTGTTAGTAGCCAATAATGACGATTTTACATCTACCTTAATTTTTGGCCAGATTGGTGGTCAGACGCCAAGCGTTTTTGCCAATAATGGGATTGGTGTTGATTTAAGTGATGGCTTGCCCGCAACAGATGCCAATATTAACAATAACATAAGCATTACTAATAATGGTGGCCTTACAGGAGCAACCATTAATACAGATGGCACCATTGATGTACCATCGGGTACACTAAGCGGAACCTATGATTTAACGTATAGAATTTGCTTAAATGCACCTAACGGTACCTTTTGTAAAACCGCAATTGCAAACATTGCAGTACGAACAGATACAGATGGTGATGGAGTTTTAGATAGTGTAGATATCGATGATGATAATGATGGTATTTTAGATACAGATGAATGTGCCCTTACCTCTAGCACAGGAAATGCTGTAGGTGAGAGTAATACAGGGGTTAATAATTCAGATAATGCGTTAGGTTTACCAGGAACAACTTTTGCTAACGTAGCAGGTGATGGAGATTTAATAAAATTAGATTTAGGTGTGCAAGTACCAAGTGGTACAGCAGTAAGCATTTATTTAGCTCGTTCTGGTTCAAATACAAATTCTTCAGCACAAGAAATAGGGCAATCTGTTACAGAAAATGGTACTTATACCAACTTACAAACTTACAATTCAACACAAAACACAAATGTTGGCCCTGAAATATTTACTTATTCGCTAATAGCTGATGCACGCTATATACAGGTAAGACGAATAACTAGAGGCGCAGCCTTATATGGTATTGAGTATACAACCCCTTCTATTTGTGCAGATATAGATACTGATGGCGATGGTATTATAGATCGATTAGACTTAGACTCCGATAATGATGGTATTCCAGACTTGGTAGAAGCAGGTGGTTTAGACACAAACAACGACGGTAGAGTTGACGATGATACAGATACAGATGATGATGGTTATGCCGATACTTTTGATAGCGATGATGGCGGTGTTGCCCTACCCGATACCAACAGCGACACAGACGATATACCTAACCGTCTAGACCTAGACTCCGACAACGATGGCATCCCAGACAATGTAGAAGGCCAAAGTACAGCAGGTTATGTTGCCCCTGCCAACGATGATGCAGCGACTTATGAAGCAAATAATGGTGTAAACTCTGCTTATCTTGGTGGCTTCTTCCCAGTTGACACTGAGGGCGATGGTATACCAGATTACCTGGATTTAGATAGTGATAATGATGGCTTGACAGATAATGCAGAAAGCTTTACAACTGCTCCAGCAGGTGTTGTGGGTGCAAACGGCCTGATAGCCGATGCTGAAACCGTAGATGATTATACAGATGTGAACGGTTTAGCTTTTGAAGCTGGAAGCTTTGGATTGCTTGATACTGGAAATCTTGTGGTAACCAATGGTATAGATTACGACTACCGTAGAATAGATGCAGGTACACAGCTTTTCGGAACCCGAATCATCAGCTCATTACAAAACGGAACCGTAGTCCCTAACAAGATAGATGCGTATTTAAACATTGTGTCTAACAATTGGGGCGTAGTGATTAGCAGAGTAGCAGGAACTGCTGCAATAACTAGTCCGGTAGAAGGGATGTTAGTATTTGATACGAGTGACGGTACATTTAAGGTATGTACCCAAGGTGGAGTAACACCTATTTGGAGAGCACTTGAGAATTAGTAAGTAGTAATTAGTATTAAGTACATAGAATTAAGAATTGAGAAATGAAAGATGAGAGTTTTGATTGAAGATTTTAGTAACTTCTTAATTCTCACTTCTCACTTCTTTTAAAAGTTTAAAAACAGATAAAAACATGAAAACATTATTTATAACTTGCTTAGCAGTAGTATTCAGCTTAAGTTTAAACGCACAAGAACAAAAATTAGCCATTGGTAAACTATCCGTAGATGGAGATGCCTTAGTCGATTTTGGTACAGAATTAAGAGGGATGGTCATTGCACCTATTACAGATGTCACTACCATGACTCCAGCACCAAGTGCAGGGACAATAGCCTTTGACGGCGCAACAGGTAGCTTTAGGGTTTATGATGGTACATCTTGGAGTACAGCTGCATCCGGTGGAGTAATAGGAGGCGCAGCTGCTGGAACAGATACTTTTCAACAACTCATTGGTGCAGAAACTTCTGCTACTACAGGGGTAGTAGTTATGGGAGAAGATACAGGAGAAACACAGGCTTTTGTCTTACCTAAACTAGAAAATGGAAACCTGCGTTTTAATAATCCTGTAACAGGATTAATGTATTACGACACCGCTCTTAAAGCGGTGATGGTGTATAATGGAAATGGGTGGACGAGGTTTTAGTTCCCTAGCCCGTCTGAGGCGGGGAAACGTATCACAATAGTTTAACTAAAGCCCCCTCCGGGGGTTTGGGGCCTTTTCCCCTTCGTGGCCTTGCGGCCTTTAAAACAAACAGAAATGAATGTATTGATCAATGATAATCAACCAATAGCAATAATAGGTTACAAGTTAATTATTGAAAAACATTTTAAAAATGCTAAAGTTTTCCCTACAAATAATCAGGAAGAATTTTTAGCATCCTGCAAGGAAAACCCTTTCGAGCTAATTATTCTTGGGAATATAAGCTCTATAAATGCTATGAGTTCATTACTCTCAGATATAAAGACACATCAGGATAATGCCAAAATATTGATTTGTACGGAAGATGAATCTGGAATATTTGACATGTCGCTGATGAGTATTGGAGCAAATGGCGTTATTTCTAAAAGAAATAAAGAAGAAGACTTTGTTACAGCTATTAATGGAGTGCTAGCTGGGTTTGCAATATTACCACAGAACGCCATTGTAGATTATTCAGGTAAAGAAAAAAACCTAAACTTTCAAGGCTCTGTTAAAAGTTTATCCAAACGAGAACTGGATGTATTTAAATTGCTTAGTATAGGTGAATCTGTCAACAATATCTGTAAAGCTTTAGAGCTACACCAAAGTACAGTTTCCACTTTGAAAAAAAGAATAATGACTAAACTGGGTGCCAACAGTATTATAGATTTAGCAAAAATGAATCAACAGTATGAATATAGCGTTTGATGAGCTTCATTTATTATTCAATTCTTGTGTAATCAAAATTAATCTCTGAGAGAGGCTTAAGCCTAACACTGGGATATGTTTTTGACATTTAGCCCCTTACGGACTGAACATTAGTAAAGCATGTAACTTGTTCTAAACCTTACTCTGTCTATAGGACAACATACCTGCAAAGACAGCTAAAGCATATCAAATTTTCTAATGAAATTTGAACCCAAAAATGCTTACTTCAGGAATTTTTAAGTAGACATAATAAAAACCTATTAATTTCGGGCAATCTAAAAGCATTGATTATATATTTGCAACAACTTTGTTTTTATGTTTAAACTAATTGGAATTGTTGCTGGATTTATCATCTTTAAAGGCTTTTTTGGAGCTTTTATCGGTTTTTTTATAGGCAGCATCATAGACCGTTTACTCGGAAACAAAATTAAATTTCAAACAGGTGGTTTTGGAGGACAAAACAGCAGTGTAAGTCCGGGTGATTTCGAATTAAACCTTCTTTCTTTAGCTTCTATCGTTATAAAAGCAGATGGAAAAGTAAGCCAAAGTGAATTGGATTTTGTGCGTCAATATTTTGTGCAATCCTACGGAAAAGAACGCGCCAATGCCACTTTTAGAACTTTTAATGAAGTCATAAAAAACCGAGAAGTTTCAGCTGAACGTGTCTGTAATTTTATTCGTCCACGCTTAAGTTACGAAGTGAGATTACAAGTTTTGCATTTCCTATTCAACATAGGACAAGCAGATGGAAGCGTTTCTAATGCAGAGTTGAACGTATTAATGCAAATTGCTCGAAATTTAAGAATCAACAAAAATGATTTTGAGAGCATCAAAGCCATGTTCTTCAAATCTGCTGACAATGCATACAAAATCCTAGAAATTGAAAAATCCGCCAGCGATGATGAGGTGAAAAAAGCCTACCGCACCATGGCCAAAAAATACCATCCAGACAAACTGCAACACATGGATGAAGCCTATCAAAAAGGAGCTCAAGAGAAATTTACGAAAGTACAAGAAGCCTACGAACGCATTCAGAAAGAGCGAGGACTATAAGTTTACAAAATCATCTCAGCATAAGACAATACCGTAGTAAAACCTTTTTGTATAAAGTATTGCTTTTCTTTTTCACCTCCCGTTGCCAAAACAAAATCTCCACCCCAAGCGCCCAAACTTTTTATAGCTCTGGGATAATCTGAAAATAATCTTTTCTGAATCGGAAGTTGATTGAGCAAAGAACCAATAATCTGCTCATGCGATTTTATCAACACTTCAAAATCTTCAATTTTTGTTACTTTTAATATTTTTTGGGTAATGGCGTTTATCTGCGTGATAGCAAGTTGAATGTTTTCTGGAGATTGGTTTCGGTATTTCTGAATTGCGTCTCGGCTATTTTGTTTTTTATTCAAATACACAAAAAACAATTGGTCTGCATAATCTGGATTAAATAGCACAGCTTCTATTGAAGGAGGAAGTCCTTTTTTTGAATAGAGAATGGGAGTTGAATTTTGAGCACAAGCTACATCATAACCACTTCCGCCAAAAGCAAAATCTTGTAATTGAAATGCATCTACCTCAGCCCATTGAGCTAAATTATTGATTAAGGTGGAAGATGAACCCAAACCCCAATCTTTTGGAAATTCTAATGTTGAACTGAAATGATAGCCTATTTTAGGATGAAAAAGGGAAGGTTTTTCTTGAGCAATCCAACTAAAAATTTCAGAAAGTACAAGCGCTTCATTTGAAGGATTTTTACTTCTAAATTGAAATTCACTATCCCAAGTAAATTCCAAATCAAGCCAAACTTCATTGGTATTCAGCAAACTTTTCCAATGTATTTGTTGCCTTTTATCGGATTTTGAAACCTGTAAATCCTGACCATATTTAGTTGGTAAACCCAATGCTTTAGCTCCATCTAAAACAGCATATTCTCCAGTGAGTAGCAACTTTCCATGGCTGTAAAATGAATTGCTCATACGGAATTAATTTGACCTTAAATTTTGAATAAATTCAACTACAGCTGAATGGGTAGCGGTATGCTGCTTAAAAAACTCAACTGCTTTTTCTCGTTCTTGTGCATCTGCTTCAAATTGATTAAGTATGTTCATTAAGTGCATTTTCATGTGTCCTTCTTGTATTCCTGTGGTGACTAAGGAATTGACCGCTCCAAAGTTCTGTGCCAAACCTGCTACTGCAACAATTTGCATCAGCTCTTCTGCATTTGGATTTTGTAAAAGCGCCATTGCCAATTTCACTAAGGGATGTAAGCCTGTTAAGCCACCTACCGTTCCTAAAGCCAAGGGAATTTCAATCCAATACGTAAAAATTCCATTTTCTATTTTAGCATGTGTTAGGCTGGTATATTTTCCGTCTTTGGCAGCATAGGCATGCACTCCAGCTTCAACTGCTCTAAAGTCATTTCCTGTTGCCAAAACAACCGAATCAACTCCGTTCATAATTCCTTTGTTGTGGGTAACGGCACGGTAAGGTTCAATCTCTGCAATATTGATAGCGCGCACAAACTTTTCAGCGTAAGCTTGACCAACTTCAGGAGTGCTTCCTAATTTTTCTATGGGGCAACTTACCTCCGCTCGCACTAAGCAGTTGGGAACATAATTGGACAATATGCTCATGATGATTTCTACCTGTTTTGAGGCTTCAAAAAAAGTACTGGCTTCAGCAGAAAAGGTCTTGGCAAATTCTTCTAAACAAGAGTTGATGAAGTTGGCACCCATCGCGTCTTTGGTGTTAAACGTAGCGTGCAACTGATAGTAATCAGGTAAATCTGCTGTTTTATCAACTAGTTCTAAACTGCTGATTCCACCACCACGTTTTTCCATGTTTTTGGTAATGGACTTTACGGACTCCAGCAATTTAGGTTTTACTTGATTGAAAAAAGCTACTAAATCTTCATGCTCACCCGAAAAGCTAAAATGTACTTGTCCTATTTTCTCTGTTCCTAAGACCTTCGTTTTAAATCCTCCGCGCTCACCCCAGAATTTTGCTGCTTTACTTGCCGCTGCAACAACTGAACTTTCTTCAATAGCCATGGGAATGACATAGTTTTTTCCGTTGATTGAAAAGTTAGGCGCTACTCCAAAAGGCAGATAGAAATTAGTAAGCGTATTTTCGATAAACTCATCGTGTAAGCGCTGAAGTTTTTCGTTTTGATTGATGTACTGATACAAAATTTGTTCAGCTTGTGGAAAATCTTTTAAATAATGCTGAAGTAAATAGTTTATTTTTTCTTGTTTGCTAAGTTTTGAAAATCCTTGTATTGATGGCATTTACTTAAATTCAGGTGGATTGCAAAGATACTTTTTTTAAAAGAATTATTTTCATAACGCTGCTATTTGTGTGGAATATGATGGTCACTTCCTTTTTTTCAAAATATGTGGATTTATATCTATTGCATTCAAAATATGAAAAATATGACGTCTTCCCTCAGATGGAAGACAAGAGAAGGGTGTTTTTTAAGTTAATTAAATACTGCCATATTCTGATTGTTTACAAAAATGTTGAATTTATAAAGAATTAGACATCTTCCCTAGGAGGGTAGACAGGAGAAGGGTGTTTTACTAATATTGCTACGAAGTTGCAAACTTCGCAGAGCGAGGGAAGTCGATAAATATGAATTGTTTTCAAAATCTAAATAATTTAAATTCAGCTGTTTAATGAAGTACATGCTTTCAGTTCGAGCCTTTAAAAATTTAAAAGCCTATTTAATAAAACGGGACGTTTACAAAAATGTTGAATCTAATCCAAGATGAGATATATTTCCCTTTTGAGGTGTTTCAAATAGATAGCCTGCACTGAGCGAAGACGAAGTGGGAGAAGGGTGTTTTACCGTTATTGTTGCGAAGTTGCAAACTTCGCAGAGCGATTGAAGTTTGCAACTTCGCAGAGCGAGAGTCGAGAGCCAGTCTTTTATTTAAAATAAGTTTCAAATTCATTTCCTGAAGCAAAGCCAAAATATAAAATCAGCGTGCCATTTACTTTCTGTATTGCAGTAAAAAGTTCTTTTTAGAATTTAAAGTGGTAATGAGCTTTAAGGAGCACTTAGCATTAATCAATTCCTATAATTTATCATAAATTAAATTGATTATTGATGTTATTTGAATCAGATTTAATTAATTTGACGAAAAAATACAAAACATGAATAATCAAGCCCTAATACCTGAAGAATTTAAATTGGATTCGCCAATAGAAGCTAAACAGTATTTAATCAATGGAAAATTAAAAACTTGGAAAGGCAAAATGGCTGATGTAAATTCTAGTATTTCATCTACACAAGACTATAAACCTACCTATTTGGGGAGTGTTCCTGAATTGGAAGAAGAACAGGCACAAGAATCTCTTGAAGCTGCATTACAGGCTTACGACAAAGGAAAAGGAAATTGGCCAACCATGCGTGTTGAAAAGCGGATACAATGCATGGAGAAGTTTGTTGAAAAAATGGAAACCAAACGAGACATCGTGGTAAAACTGATTATGTGGGAAATTGGAAAAAATCTTCCTGATGCCGAAAAGGAATTTGATAGAACCGTAAAATACGTGTACGATACCATTGAAGATTACAAACAAATGGATAGGAATGCGGCTAAATTTGAAAAACACGATGGTGTTTATGCACACATACGCCGTGGGCCACTAGGAGTGGTGCTGTGTTTAGGACCATATAATTATCCTTTAAATGAAACTTTTGCATTATTAATTCCTGCTTTAATGATGGGAAATACCGTTATTTTTAAACCTGCGAAATTCGGTGTTTTATTAATCACTCCCTTACTCGAAGCTTTTCAGTCTAGCTTTCCAAAAGGTGCGGTAAACATTATTTTTGGACGCGGTCGAGTGTTGGCAAGCCCAATTATGAAAACGGGTAAAATTGATGTTTTGGCCCTAATTGGAAATAGTAAATCTGCAAATGCCTTAATAGACCAACATCCAAAAAGCAATAGACTGCGACTAATCTTAGGTTTGGAAGCTAAAAATCCTGCGATTGTGTTACCTCATGCCGATTTAGATTTGGCTGTAAAAGAGTGTATCTCAGGAAGTTTATCCTTTAATGGACAGCGCTGTACTGCTTTGAAAATCATTTATGTGCACGAAGAAATAAAAGACGATTTTCTGAAACGTTATACTGCAGCAGTAGATGCATTGAAATTTGGTAATCCATGGGATGACGGTGTATTTTTAACTCCGCTCCCTGAGCCCGACAAACCTGCTTACATTCAAGGATTAATTGATGATGCTACTACAAAGGGAGCCAAAATTTTAAATGAAAAAGGCGGACAACACATGGATAATTATATTTGGCCAGCGGTAATGTATCCAGTTACTAAAGACATGCACGTGTACCAAGAAGAGCAATTTGGACCTATAGTTCCTGTGGTTTCATTTACAGATATCAATGAACCACTTGATGATATGGCAGATTCTAACTACGGACAGCAAGTGAGCTTATTCGGTAATGATGTCAAAATTCTTTCTCCGTTAATCGATACTTTGGTGAATTTAGTTTGTCGCGTAAATTTAAATAGTTCTTGCCAGCGTGGGCCAGACGTTTATCCATTTACAGGTAGAAAAGATTCTGCAAAAGCTACTTTAAGTGTTCATGACGCATTGCGTTCCTTTTCTATTCGAACTTTTGTTGCTTCAAAAGACAATAAAGAAAACATAAAAATACTCGAAGAATTGCTGCAACACAAACAATCTAGCTTTATGAGTACGGATTATATTTTATAATTTAAATATTGAACCTAATCAAAATCCAGCACTACCTTGAATTTTATGGTATAAAGTCCGTAATATTAAAATGTATCGATACTTGATGGTATTTATAAATCAAAAGTTTTCGATACATTTTTATTTATATCGTTTAGTCGATAAATAAAGACAATCAACGTGACAGCAAATTATCGATTTATGATAACAGACAACCATATGTTCCATTTCGTTAAAAACCTTAGTAATGAAAATCTATTTTTCACGGATGTTTAAATCTTTACCGAAACTACTAATGTAGCGCATGCAGAAAAAGACTAACGGCCTTTAAATGTTAGCGAAAGGCATATGTTTGTGCTGTAGAGTGCAAGGAAAAATAAAAAAAACTCAACTAATCGTGCATCTTTAGCTTTAAAAGTCTTAATAAAAGCAGTCTCTCAAACAAAAGAAAAAGATAAGTATTTACTAAAAATAAGAAACATAGTTTTGAAATGTAGTCCTTGTAGGGACTTAATATTAGTAAAGAATGAATTTCCGCCACTGTTTTTACTGTGCCGTTAGGCCTGCCGGCAAAGGCAAGAACAGCATATCAAAAAATTTTCTCTGGAGATTTGAACTTAAAATTTTTGTTTCGGGAGCTTTTCAGCAAACCCTAAGGTGAAACCAATATGAAATCAGTTTTTAAGTTTATAACCCTATTGATATGTAATGGAGTTAAAATTTATGAAATGAATTTCTATATGGATATGCGGTGAAAAAATATTCAAATTTGATGTAGCTAAAAATGCAGTAATTGACTCATCGTTAAAATTTCAAAGTGTTAATTAGCAGATATTTATTTGGCATAAAAGCATAAATATTTAACTTATTTTTATACTTAATTGTGTTTTGTGGGCGTGCTTTTGCAAAGTTTTTTTAAAAATTTTATATGAAATATATTTATTCTTTTTATTTAGTTTTATTTTTTACGCTTATAAGTAATGCTCAAACAGTTATTACTTTTGATGCCACAGGTACGAATACATTTACTGTACCCGCTGGAGTAACACAAATCACTGTTGAAACTTGGGGTGCAGGTGGTCGTGGTGGGAGTACATCAAAATCAGGAGGTAATGCTACCGTTACAGCTGCAGGCGGAGGTGGAGGTGCTTATTCAATCCAAACTATTTCAGTAACTCCAAATCAAATTATTAACTATACTGTGGGTGCGGGATCTACGACCACTGCGGCTGGCGGTACTTCCAGTGCTACTGCGCTTTCAAGTATTTTTGTCTCGGCAAGTGGTGGATCATCTGTTCCTGATAATGGTACAACTGGCGCTATCGGCGGCCTAGTTACTGTTGGAAGTGTAAGTTTTGTGGGCGGTAACGGAGCCAATTCAGCTGGTATAAATTCAGGAGGAGGAGGTTCTTCTGCTGGAACTAACGCAAACGGGAATAATGCTGTTGGCTTAACTGGTGGACAAGCCCCAATCAACGGTGGTGCAGGGGCAAATGGCGTTTCAATTCCAAATAATACTACAATTAATGGCATTGCTGGCCAAATACCTGGTGGCGGTGGCGGTGGAAGTGCAGTTCGTGGAGGTGGCAATCTTACCGCAATAGTTGGTGCTGGTGCCAACGGCCGAGTTCGTTTTACTTATGATGATGGTTGTACAGTTTTAACTTCACAATTTACTGTTGTTGATGCTGTTCAGAGTTCATTTACAAACGTACCTCAAGTTACTGCACCATCAGGCTTTTTATTTGGTGTAGGTACTGAAAATAAGAGAAATTTAGTATCCTTCGAAGTTGGAGCACTTGATTTTGCAATAGATAGACTTGCTGATAGAATAGTTTTAAGAAGAGCAGGAACATCTGGACAAGTTGCTGGTATTAATAGAGATTTGTTGTTTTTTGAACAAACCGCTGCTTATGAAGCAAATGCTGCTTTAAATCCAAAGGAATTTAGAAATGATTTTTTTGCAACTATGGAAGAGGGTTTAGTGGGTGTTGGTATCAATAGGGGTGCTGATAATGTTTTTAATAATACCACTACTCCTAATAATAACAATATTGAACGTCTTGACTATATTTTTGAAGACGGATTAGTAGTTCCTAATGATCCAAATATTGCAGGTTTCCCCATATTTGAAAGAGGTGGTAATGACAGTTTTAAATTCGCAGTGATATCGGAATTAGATGTCAATTCTGACCCCTCAGCGTATAGCACAGTCATTTCTTATGCATCTGCTGACTGGACAGATACAGCCTTTGATGTAAAATCATCTGTTTTAAGCCGGAATGGAGGTAACTTTACGGAAACTGCAAACCTTACTTCTCAAAATATAGAGGTAATTTTTGTAAGTTTTGCAGATATGGGATTGAGTGCAGGAGATGTAATTTATGGTTATTCTCTTGGTGGTAGTGATGCTACAACAAATTGTGTTAACTTTTTAAGTTTTAATAATACGAGCTTTTTTCCTCAGAGCACAAATTCTACCGCTGGGGGCTTAGATTTGTTATCAGGCGGTTCATTTTCAAAAGTATCTTATATTTATACTGATGCAGGTTGGTCAGGAGAAGATCCTAATATTATACCGCCAACTTGTGATGACAATCTCACAGTTGTGAGTGGTATAGCCCCGCTTAATAATGATATGACATTCGGTACTTTATCAGCAATTAGAGGTTCTATAGATTTAGCAACAAATACATTATCTATTTGTGCTGATATTAATGTAGAATCAGGATTTAACATTATTGAGGGTACAGTAGATATGATTGGTACTGCTGGTACGCAATTTATCAGAGGTTCAGATAAATTGACAGTTGATGATTTAAGTTTAAACAATTCAGATGGTTTAAATGTAGATACTGAACTTGACATCACAGGTACTTTAAATATACAAGATGGTCAATTTTCAGCTAACGCTATTACTACTTTCCGTTGTGGTTTCGACGTAGTTGGCAGCCTTGCTGTTAAAACAAGAACCGCACAAATAAACGAAGTACTTGGAAGTGTTGTAAGTAACAATAATTTTGTTACTGAGCAATGTTACCCAGGTCGGAGAGCATTTAGGCTGGTGTCACCATCTGCAACAACGACAAGGAGTATAAGAGCTACTTGGCAAGAATCAGCAAATGCATGGGATAATAATCCTGTACCAGGTTATGGAACTCATATTACTGGCTTAGGGGTTCAAAATGAAACAATTGGTGTTAATGATGGTCAAAATGGTTTTGACTGGCAACCTTCTGGCAACCCATCTTTATTCGTTCTGAGTAATACTAATACAGGCAATTGGACGCCGATTAATAATACAGATGTCAATACTTTAGTTGCGGGTTCGCCTTATAGACTAATGATTAGAGGCTCTAGAGCAGTTAATTTGGTAACAAATCAATCTGCAACGAGTAATACCATACTACGAGAAACAGGCAATTTAGCTGTTGGAGATGTAGATTTTTCATTTAGTGGTTTAGCTGAAAATACACCTATTTTGATTGGTAATCCATATCAAGCCAATGTTGACCTAGTAGCTTTACTTGCAAATTCTTCAGGTATTAAAGTTAATGCAGTTGCCGTTTGGTATCCACGTTTAGGAGGATTGGACAATATTAACAATACATCAGATCCAAGTTTAATTGGTGGAAGAGGAGGTTTTATTAGTTTTAATCCTTCTGATGTTGCAGCAACAACAGTTACTTATAATGGTCAATCAGCAGGAGGAATAGATAGCGCCCCACAAGTAAACAATTTACTTCAACCAATGCAATCTGTATATGTATTAGCTGATGGTTCTGCAACAGTAGAGATTAGATTTAGAGAAAATCAAAAGCTAGTCAGTGGTATGCAAACCCAAGCTTTTAGTATAGATGATAGCTTCAAGTTTAGCCTATTGCTTTTTGATGAAAATTCTTTTAATGAAGGCGATACCATGAAAGATGGTATAGTGATTAATTTCTCTGAAAACGGACAAAACGAAATGGATGAAAATGACTTATCAAAATTTGTAAATGATGACGAGAACTTAGCTAGAATATATACTGCTGCTAATACATTGCTATCGGTGGAGCAAAGAGAACTACCAGTGCATGGTGAAACACTTCCTTTATTTGTAAATAAATACAGAACAAGTGACTATACATTTGTAGCTAACTTGGAAAATTTACCAGGACAAACAAATGCATTTTTGAAAGATAGTTATACAGAAATAATGTATCCATTAAATGAAGGTGAAAATTTTATCAACTTTAGTGTCGATGCAAATACAGCAGGAAGCTTGGCAAACAATCGTTTTGAAATTGTATTTGAGAATACAACTTTGTCAAATGTAGATTTTGAAACAGCAAACATCCAGGTTTATCCTAATCCAGCTTCAGATGTAATACACATTTCAACAGATTCGAATGTAACTTTTCTAGAGTATATAGAACTCTTCGATTTAAATGGTAGATTAGTGAAACGTGAAGATGTATCAGATAAAAAAGAAGTAATTACGCTAAATATTAATACTGTTACTAGTGGTATATATATTTTAAAAGTAAATACAAAGGACACTCAGTTTAGTCGTAAAGTAATTATTAAGTAATAAGCTAAACACACTAAAATTAAAAAGGCTGTCTCTATCGACAGCCTTTTTTTATGTAAAATATTTATAGGAAGACCTAACACCAATTTAATAGTCAAATAGGTAGAATCCCTCGAACGTTTAGCCTGAAAAATTTATAATTTAAAGTCTTGCAGGTTTTTTTGATGTTTTGTATTTGAGAACTCCCCCACAAAACGCCAAGGAAGCAATGCATCTTCTTCAGCATAATCAACACCTATGCGTGGAGTTGCTTTGATCTGGGAAATTTCGATATTATTATTTTCCAACCAAATTACATCATCACAAATAGAATTGGCGTTGTAAGCTTTAGTGATGCCAAATGCCTGGGTAAAATTACCGGGTCCACTGCACAAGTTAGGTGCTACTTTTGGTTTGTTTCTTCGTTTGAGCATGATGCTTGACCCGTGAATCGGAATGACACTTCGAATTAAGACCGCATCTGCTACTCCTTTCTGATTACAAACAATATTGAATAAATGATGAATCCCATAACATAAATACACATAAGCAATACCGCCAGGCTCATACATCACCTGAGTGCGTTTGGTAAATCTGCCTAAATGTGCATGACATGCCTTATCTCCTACTCCAGCATAGGCTTCTGTTTCTGAAACGATACCAACACATAGCTCATTATTGATGTTAGTGTGTATTGTTTTTCCAACTAAATCTTTGGCTAAGGACACTACGTCTTGTTGTTGAAAATAGGTTGGTGGAATTTTCATGTATATAATTTATCCAAACAAAAAAAGCCTTTTCAGTTTTGATTGAAAAGGCTTTAAAACTATTTTGTGATAGTTTATTGCTTAATAGCTCTTAAAATTTTAATTTTATTACCATCAAAGTCTTTACATTGTATAATATACGTTCCAGCTTCTAAAGAACTTAAGTCTAGGCTTGCGTTTGTAACTTCTTTTGATAATACCTTAGCTCCAGAAATAGAAAACACATCTACTGATTTTACGTCTTGAGATGAAAAGTTTAAAACCTCTCTAACTGGGTTTGGGTAAATACTTAGACTGTTTTTTAAAATTTGACTTTCAATACTTAGTGTATTATTACCATTATTAAAAATTTCAGTCACTTCATCTGGAGTTAGAGTTCTGTCAAAAAGTGCAATATTATCTACAAAGGCTCTTGCATCTCTTGCATTTGTTTGATACTCTGGTTCTGGAGTAACATCAGTCCCATCAAAATCACTTCCTTTAAAAGATAATAAAAGAGATGCATTAGTCCAAGTATTGATATTATGGTTGGTGGTTGTATTTGGTACATTTAGAACTTCTGCACCGTTCACATATGTTATCAAATCACCACTTTCATTAATTATAACTACCACATGGTAATTCGTTAAAAATCCAATAGGTTTATTACCTCCAGTATTTACATCTCCAAAGTTTAACTGCCCATCCCATTCTCTTATCAATAATTGCTCTAGTCTATTTTCAACACCATCATTGCCCACAAAGCTTAAAAAGCCTAACCACCAATCATCGTTGTCATCATTTCTTCTATAGTCATAGGCTAAAGAAAAACCATTTGAAGGATTTTCTACATCAATTTTTAAATAACCATGGAAATCTAAGAAGAGTTCATTTTCTCCTGCTTCATCAGGATCTGCTTCAACAGCATTGTTTACTGGTGGATAATCTGTGTTGTCTTTTACTCTTACAGTTGTAGAACTATTGACATTGGTTACCCCTGTAGGTAAATTCGTTAAAGGGTCTGAACCTTCAAAATCTAAATAAAAGAGTTCCCCTTGGCTATAGCTCGTAAAGCCAATAAGAAAAGTTAGAGCAGTTGCAAAAAAGTAATTCGTTTTCATATTTAAAATATTTTAAGATTAAACTGAAAGCAATTTATGCAACTAAAACCTTATAGTTGAGTAGTTTTTCGGTCAAAAAACGGGCATAAAATGACCTATTCTAAAACACAAATACATTAATATCAATGTTTTATGTTTAATTTATATGAGGTCTGAACTTTTTAGAGACCAAGAATAGGATTTTTAAACAAACAAAATAGGTAATGAATTGGTTTTTAGTTTTTCTTTTTAAACTTCGATGGTACATCGCCAAGTTCTTCTTTAAAGACTTTTCTAAAGTATTTTATACTATTGAAACCAACTTCGTAAGAAGCCTGAGAAATGGTCATGTTCTCTTCTTGAATAAGGTGAAGTGCTTTTTCAATTCGTACTTTCCTTATGTATTCATTGATGTTTTTATCTGTTATAGCTGTAATTTTTCTGTATAGTGAACTTCTACTCATACCAATATCTCTAGCAATACTATCCACCGAAATGCTTTCTGTTTTTAGGTTTTTTAATATGATTTTTTTGAGTTCGTACAGGAACTTTTTTTCTTTATCAAGCAGTTTTAAATTGCTGCTAGATAATTCAGAAATAATAGGCTCTTGGGCTGTGAAATAGGTTTTTAGTTTTTCTCTGCTTATCAATAAATTTTGAATCCGTGTTTTCAAAATTTCACTATTAAATGGCTTGGTGATATAAGCGTCTGCTCCTTCTTCATAGCCAGATTTTATGCTTTCTGTACTGTTTTTGGCAGTTAGCAGAATAATTGGGATATGCGTTGTTGATATTTGATTTTTTAAATGATTGCATAAATCTACACCGCTTTTTTGAGGCATCATTACATCAGATATAACTAGGTCTGGAACATATTTAATTGCTTTTTCTATTCCATCTTTTCCATCATAGGCAAAAATTAAATCATAATCATCTTTAAGAATACTTTCTAAGTAATTGATGATATCATAATTATCATCTACTAATAAAATTAATTTACGATTTACATTCAGTTGAATTTTTTTCTTCTTTTCTTTATTAGATATCAGGATGGAAGATGCTCCCCATAAATTGTCAATTTGTTTGTTTTCTAATTTAGGACTATTGATGTTCAAAGGTGTTTTAATATCTTGATTTTCTGGTATTTCTATTGTAAAAGTAACCCCTGAAGTATCTTTATTATTGGAAGCATAAATAATTCCTTTGTGCAATTCAACAAAACTTTTTGTCAAGGCTAATCCTATACCTGAACCCTTCTTTTTTGGTGATTTTCCAGACTGATAATACCAGTCAAAAATATAAGGCAAGTCCTTTTTGTCTACCCCTAGTCCTGTATCTTTTACTTGAATTTTAATCGTATTGTGGTTGGCAGATAGTCCTATGCAAATTACATCTTGTTCTCTACAATATTTTACTGCATTCGAAATTAAGTTATTCATTATAATTTGGAACTTTTCAGTATCAATAGGGGCTATGATATCCTCATCGGGCATGGAAAGCTTCATTTTTATTTTCATCTTTTCAGATAAATGCATAAAACTTTGGCTTGTTTGCTTTAGTAGTTGAGAAACATTCTTGTTTTCTAGGTGCAATTGACTTAGTCCAGTTTCAGATTTTCTGAATTTTAAAAGTTTGTTTATAGATTGGTATAAGGTGTCTGCATTTTTTTTAATCAGCTTTGCTTTTTTAAGGTGTTTTTTTTCAGTTAATTGATGTATTAAATCTTCTAAGGGAGCTAAAATAAGTGTTAATGGTGTTTTTAGTTCATGTGAAAAATTAGTAAAAAAGTGAATCCGTTCTTCGTTTAAATCATGCTCTAGTTGTCTCTGTTTCTTTTCAAACAACAGCGAGTTTTTCAATTTTAAACGCTCCGAATAGTATTTTAGACCAAATACAATCAGCCCGGTGATGAGAAGTATGTAAACTAAGTATCCTGGTAATGTTTCCCAAAACGGGGGTTGAATGTTAATATATAATTGATTGGTAACTTCTTCGCCAGAATCCAACAAGGCTTTTATTTTAAGCTTATAGTTCCCTGGAGGTGTTTTGCTTAAATTTGCTAAACCCAAGCCTTTTAGTTTTATCCAGTGTTCATGGTAGCCTTCCAACAAATACGAATAATTGATGTTTTTTGCTTCAGGATATTTAAGAACTGTAAACCCCACAGTTACTAGAGTGTGGTCGTAATTTAGGTTAACTTGGTTTGCATAGGATATAGATTTATTTAAAATGCTATTGTCATTTTTATCTTGAATAGGTACTGACTTATTGAAAACCAACAAATTGTTAAACACCAAATTATAATTATTTTGGTCTTTTTGAAGCCTTTTTGGATAAAAGATATTTAGTCCTTTATTACCACCAAAATAAAGGTACCCATTATCACCTTTGATTGCTGCACCAATATTAAACTCACTTATTTGAATATTATTTAATGCACTCAAATCATAAGTTTTATTTTTTTCTATATCGTATCGGTTAATTCCGTTTGAAGTGCCTAACCAAACATAAGCTTCATTTTCCTGAACTATACTTACTATGGTGTTATTACTTAAACCATCATTTACCGTAAAGTTTGAAATAGTTTTGGTGCTAGGATTAAAGCGTATTAAGCCTTCGTACCTTGACCCTAACAGCAAGTCTCCATCTTTTAAGGCAAGGATAGAGAAGAAAATGTTTGTTTTTAAGCCCTTAGTGTTTTTTGTATTGTAATAGACAGCAGCATCAGATGTAGTATTAAATTTTATAATACCTTCGCCATAGGTTGCTATCCAAAGCGTATGCTCTGGACCTTGTTCAATATCTCTTATGTCAATATTACCTAGGATGGAAACATATTCAAAGGTTTCATTTTCTTCGTTTAATGTATATAAACCTCCTCGGTTGGTACCTACCCAAATGTGTTGATTGTCGTCTTCAAAAACAACTCTAATATCTCCTTCTTGAATAAATTTTTTAGACTCGCCAGAAGTTGTGTTAAGCAGATTAAGACCACCTTGATAAGTACCTACCCAAACTCTTTTCTTGCTATCTTCAAGGAGTGAAATAACATAATTATTACTTAAGCTTTTTAGATTATTCTTATCGTGAGTAAAGTGCTTAAATTCTCCATTTTTAGGATTAAATAAATCTAAACCACCACCATCTGTTCCAATCCATAACTTATTATTACTTGCTAAAGCTAGCGAGCCTATTCTGTTATGACTTATGGTTTGATTGTCTGATTTGTTGTTTTGTAGCAGCTTAACAGGTTCGTCTCTTGGGTTTACAAAATTGAGACCTGTACTTGTACCCAGCCACATGTTGCCATAAGCGTCTTTTTTGATGCTAGAAACAGTTCGGTTGTAAACGCTTGTAGCATCATTTTTAGGTAAATACCATTTTATAGAAATAGCATCATTTTTCTCTAAAAAAGGAGCTATTTCTACTATATTTAAGCCTCCATTTCTTGTTCCAATCCACATTCTGCCTTGGTTGTCTTCTTCAAAGCTCAGTACATTATTGTCGCTTAAACCTTTTCCAGGTATGTCAGAAGCCTTTAAGCTAAGGGTGTCGCTTTGGTTAGTAATTACACGTATTCCATCTTTAGACCCTACCCAAACATTGTCATTGCTGTCAACAAAAACTTCGTTTATAGAGTTAGGAAATTGTCTATTGCTGGAGTATACACGTGTAATTTTTTTATTGGCATAATTCATTTTATTTAAACCGCCATGAAAAGTACCTATCCATAATATCGAATCTCCTTGAAAACTAAAACTTGATATTTCGTTGGAAGAGAGTGATTCACTTTGATTCTCTTTATAGTAAAACGATTGAAGCAGTTCTTGTTGGTTAAGTACATAAAGCCCTTCATCTTCTCTCAATAATGAGAAAATTAAATTTCCTTTCGTGTCAAAGTTAAAATGGTTTACAAATTTATGGAGTTTGTCATTTGTATTTAAATAAGGTTTAAATTCGTCTAATTCAGGAATATACCTGTTAAGTCCGTCGTCCGTTGCAATAATCAACTCATTGGTTTGTTTATGGTATTTTATTTTTGAAATATTATTGTTGGACAATCCGTTGTCTGGATTACTATTGTAATTAATAAATTGTGTGCCATCATATCTGTTTAAACCATCGGCTGTTCCAATCCAAATAAAACCCAACGAGTCTTGTTCTATACTGTTTATAAAATTATTAGAAAGACCTGATTCTACATCAAGAAGGTGAAAATTTAAGGCATCATCAATTGCATTTTTCTGAACCAAACCATCTTGAGCAAACAGCCCAATACTGAAATTTAGTAATAAAATGAAAGCAATTGATAATTTAATATTCATAATAAGTAGTAACTTTATTTACCTAATATACTTTAAAAAAAGATGCAGATGAATTTTAAAAATATTATTTTTTTTGATGAAGTAAAACTAAACATTGTAATCTTTAAAACAATAGTTTTATTTATATTTAATATAAGATTCTCATCATATAGGGCATAATAAAACGAATAGTTTAATAATATGTGTTTTATTTTAAGTACTTGTCAAAAATGAACAATATGTGCCCTCTATTTGGCTAAAAAAAACCGTTATTTTATGTAATAAATGAGTGAATATTGTAATGCAGAATTTTGTTTACAACCAATTTTAAAATGTATTCAACTTTAAAATGTATTCAACTTTAAAATGTATTTAACTTCTAAAAAATGGAAAATGGAAAATAACTCTTTAAATAAAATTATGAAAATGTTAGTTTTACTTGCTACATTCTCTTTTTTAAGTTCGTGCGATACTGATGATGGAGTTTCGGACAGTAATAATCCTGAGGCAACTGATTTTTTGACAGAAATATCATCCGCTCCCGGATTAGAATTTAAATTTGAAGGTAGCATAACCGATGAGGTAGGCATTTCTTCAATCAACTTAAAGTATGCTGATTGGTTTTTAGATAAAACAATCGAACTAACTGACACTCCGAATGAATATATGCTGGATTATAAATTTACTGTGCCCGAAAACGTTTCAGTTGGGTCAGCTCATACTATTCCTATAAGCATAAACGATGTGGGTGGCAACACAACAATTATTAATGTAGTAGTAAGTTTAAACTTAGATCTTACAAGCCCAAACATTCAATTTACAAGTCCGCAAGAATTTGCCAACTTCAATAATGAAGGTTTAATCCCAATTGGTATAGAAATAAGTGATGATTTTGAATTACAATCCTTACAAATTTTAAGTAGCTCTTTAAACTTAAACGATATTGTTGAATTTAACAGTGGAGAAACCAACTTCTCTTACTCGTCTGAAATATCCATTCCAGAAAATATTAGTGGAAACGTAACAATTGAAGCAATTGTAACCGACCAGCAAGGCAATGAAGCAAGTACTTCTGTTCAAATTTCGATAGGCACTATTGAAGAATTTACAGATGTTTACCTTGTAGGAGGCTCTACTTGGTTTGATTGGGACCCTACAAAAGCGACACAAATGTGGCAAGACCCAAACGATGATGAAGTATTTATTGTTGAATTTTACTATACCACAGGCAACGATGTTAAGTTTATCGGTCAATTGGCTTGGTCTCCTTTAAATTGGGGCTTAAACCCAGAAAACACTTCAGAAATTATAAACTCACAAGATAGCCAAGGGATTAATTTTCCTGATGGAGATGGCTACTACAGGATTACATTTAATCCTTATGAATTGGAATATACCTACCAAAAATTAACCATTGATATTGCAGAAGAAGAAGATATGTATTTGATGGGAAAAGGATTTGTTGGTTACAATCTAGATTGGAATCCTACTGATGCTATTGCCATGACAAAAGACAGTAATAATCCGTTTGTATTTAGTGTTCAAGTTGAATTTTCAAACGAAGTAGACCTGAAATTTATAGGGCAAAATGATGGTTGGGGTCCTTACGATGCTGGATTTGAAGTAGGTGGTGAACAACAACTTCCTATTAATTATGTAAAAGGAGTTACAGGTGATGGATCACCAGATATAAAGTTTTTTGATCAACCAGGGAGTTATCAAATTAAGTATGACTATTTTTTATTAAGGACTAGCATACAACCCGTGGATTAAATTTAGTATACAAACCCAATAGTAAAAAACACAAACCCAAACCTGAATATTAAATTTAGAATTTACAACAGACATGAAAAAAACTAAATTATTTATATCCTTTCTTTTTTCCTTAATCACCATCGTGATTTATGCACAAGAAAATACAATTACAGGAACAGTTACCTCCAATAATTTACCTATACCCGGTGTGGATGTAATGATAAAAGGCACTACAATTGGCACATCTACTGACTTTGATGGGGTGTTTAGCATTAATGCAACTGCTACAGATATCTTGGTATTTTCTTATGTTGGCTTAAAAACCACAGAAGTAGTAGTAGGTGGTAAAAATACCATTGATGTAAGCTTAGAAGAAGAAATTGCTGAACTGGGGGAAATTGTATTGATAGGCTATGGATCTTCAAAGAAAAAGGATATTACAGGAGCAGTATCTTCAGTAAAGGGAGAAGAGTTAGAAAAAAGAAATGTTACCAACATACAAGAAGCCTTATCTGGTCAATTACCAGGAGTGCAAGTTAGGTCTGGCGGCGGAGCACCAGGTTCTGAAGCTTCAATAACAGTTCGAGGATTTTCAACCTTAAACAACAATGCTCCTTTATTTGTAGTTGACGATGTACCTCTTGATGACATTAGCTTTTTAACACCTAGCGATATCGAAAGCATTCAAGTACTAAAAGATGCTTCTGCTGCTGCAATTTTTGGTTCAAGAGCATCCAATGGAGTGATTATTATTAAAACAAAAAAGGGAAAGGAAGGTAGAACAACCTTTAATTTTGATGCATTTTCTGCTTTGCAAACGGTAGCTAGAAGTCCAAACATGGCTGATGCTACAGAATATGCCAATACCATAAATGCAGCTAGGTTAAATGATGGCGACAGCCCATTATACCAAGATCCTGCTTCATTTGGAAGAGGCACCAATTGGTTTGATGAAGTTACACAAACCGCTTTGTTTCATAATGCAGCTTTAAATATAACTAGTGGAACTGAAAAACTAAAAGTCTCCTCTGGTTTTTCATACCAAGACCAAGAAGGCATTCAACGCGGTGGCGATTTCGAAAGGATAACAGCTAGACTGAATTCAGAATATAAGTTATTAGAAAACCTGACCATTGCACAAAATTTTAGTATCGGAAAATCCTTTACAACCAATGGCCCAAATTTAGTGTCGGCGGCACAACGACTAGAGCCTACCACAAGTCCATTTCTTCCCGTATTTGAACAAGGTTCTGCTTTAAATGAATTCAGCATCTTTTCACCAACCATTACAGATGTTCCAAATGCATTAGGAATTCTAGCCAGAAATTTTAACAATACTGAATATTTGCGTGGCTTAGGTAGTGTTTCTGTAAATTGGGAAATAGTAGAAGGCCTTTCTTTAAAAACACAATTTAGTACTTACTTCAGTAGCTTCGAAAATAATTCTTTTACGCCTAATTATTTTATTGAACCCAATGACCAACAACAAATAAATTCCATTAATAGGACGCATAATAACCGTACCAATATTACTTGGAATAACTTGCTTACCTATACTAAAGACATAAAAGAACACAGCTTCACTATTTTAGGTGGTTTTATTATGGAAGGTTTAGAGCATAGAACCTTGTTTGCCAGGGGTCAAAATATCCCAAGCAACAATCCAAATTTACGGTTTTTAGAAGCAGCAACTGAAGGTTTTTTTGCATCAGGTAATAATGAAAACTATAATTTATTATCTTATGTGGGTAGGTTAAATTATTCGTTTAAAGACACTTATATTTTAAATGCGTCTATAAGAGCAGATGGATCATCCTTATTTCCAGAAGGCAATAGATGGGGAGTGTTTCCTTCAGTTTCTGGGGCTTGGTTAGTTTCAGAAGAAGATTTTATAAAAAATAATCAAACTATAGACTACTTAAAATTGCGTGTAGGTTGGGGTCAAATCGGAAATGACAACAGGAATTCTTTACCAGTTAATGCCAGACTAACCACTATAGCAAACGATTTCTACACCGTTGGTTCAGGACAAGATTTATATATAGCTACTGGACCAGGAAATGTAGGTAACTCCAACCTAAAGTGGGAAACGGTTGAGGATATAAACCTTGGTGTAGATATTAATTTGTTTGATTATAAATTAGGTGTTAACCTTGACCTATACCAAAGAAAAACATATGATATGTTGATGCCTAAGAGCATTCCCTCATATCTAGGGTCTGGTTTTGATGCACAATGGGCCAATGTAGGTAATTTTGAAACGCAAGGAATTGATTTAGGGATTAACTACAATACAGAAATTGGCAAAGTAAATGCTAGCTTTACCTTAAATCTTTCTCATTTTAATCCACGAGCAACCCGATTAGCTGATGGTGAAGCAGTGTTAGATGGCAACGATCAACGGCTTGATATATTAGCTAGAACCATAGAAGGAGAAAGACCTGGTTTATTTTTTGGATATGTTACAGCTGGTGTGTTTCAAAACCAAACAGAAGTAAATAGCCACACCGATCAATCTGGCAACCTTATACAACCCTTAGCGCAGCCAGGAGATTTTAGGTTTGCAGATTTAAATGGTGACGGACAACTTACTGACGAAGACCGTAAAATAATCGGTGATCCTACTCCAGATTTTATCTTTGGGTTTAATATCAACCTTACGTATAATAATTTCGATTTTAATGCTCTATTTAATGGCTCTTACGGAAACGATATGATAAATGCCGCAAGACCTTACTTAAGCAATGGTGGAGAAATTTATAACTCTTATGCAGGAATTTTATCCAACTCATGGAGTGGAGAAGGCACTAGCAATTCTCAACCTAGACTTTCTATAGATGACCCTAATGGAAACTTCAGATATTCGGATTATTATATTGAAGATGGCTCGTATTTACGACTACAAAATATTCAATTAGGATACAATTTTTCAGAACTGTTTGCAAATAAAATTGGGCTTTCCAAATTTCGGGTATATACCAGTGTTGAAAATTTATTTACCCTAACATCCTTTAGTGGCTTGGAAACTGATATTGGTGGCTCTGCAACACTAAGTGGTGTAGAATTTGGTAATTATCCTGTACCAAGAACAATCTCTTTTGGTCTAAACCTAGGATTTTAATTCAATTAATCATTAAAAATATTAGCTATGAAAAACACACATAAATTACTGATTTTACTTTTAGGCTTATTAAGCTTCAGTTGTTCAGATACTATTGAAAATGACATAACAGGACAACAGACCATAGATAATTATTATTCCAATTTTTCTGAAGCAGATAAATCTGTTATGGGATGCTATGCTGCATTAAGTCCACAAGACTGGTGGCAAATGGATTTTTTCAGATTAGTAGGAGATATTTGTTCTGATGATGCTTTTAAAGGAAATGCTTTGCAAGGTGATCAACGTGATTTTGGAAACTTAGCCAATTTCAATATCAATGCATCCAACGAGTGGGTAGATGTACAGTGGAGATTTGCCTACCAAGGAATTTTTAGATGCAATTTGGCTATTGAAAATGTTCCCAACGCTCCAATTACAGAAGAACAGATAGAGGTTCTTGTAGCCGAAGCCAAATTTTTAAGAGGCGTTTTTTATTTTGATTTAGTTAAAAACTTTGGTGGAGTACCATTGCTAACAACTCCCATTGCTGTAAATGATGCAAATTTATCTCGATCAACTGAAGATGAAATTTGGAGTCAAATTGAAAAAGACTTCTTTGAAGCGAGTAACCATCTTCCACTCAAATCTGAACAAGATGCTAACCAAATAGGGAGAGCTACTCGTGGCGCAGCAATAGCATATTTGGCAAAAGCCCATTTATATCAAAATGAGTTTATAGAAGCGCAACAATACGCTCAAGAAGTGATAATGACCAACCAATACAATTTGAATGATAGTTTTGAAAACGTTTGGAACATTAATAATCCAAATGGGAATGGCTCTATTTTTGAAATTCAACATTCGTACAACGATATTTACGATTCAGGAAGCGCTTTACCTGTGGTCACGAGAAGTAGATCTGATGGTGGCTGGGGATTTTGCACACCAAGCAGCCATTTAGATAACTTTATGGGCGATGACCCAAGACGAATTCACACTATAATTAGACAAGGTGAATTTGTAGATGATGACCACCCATCTTATGACACCAATGTGAATGAAAATATGACGGGAAGAATCAACAGAAAATACTATTTGTCTAATGAAAATAGACCTGCAAACGAAGAACACAAAAGATCAGGATTAAACCATATTTTAATAAGGTATGCAGATTTACTATTGATTCACGCTGAAGCAGCTTACCATAATGGAGATGAATCTAGCGCAAATAATTCAGTTAATCTAGTTAGATCTAGAGTTGGTTTACCTACAATTAACTCCTCTGGAACTCAACTTATAAATGATATTTATAGAGAAAGACGTTTAGAACTAGCTATGGAGGGTCATCGGTATTACGATTTAAAACGTACTGGAAGGTTAGCAGAAGCCATGAGTAATTTTCTAAATTACAACGTAAACGAAAGCACAGACCTTTATGATGCAGGTAATGATGAAGGGAGCTTATTCAATGCTTCAATTCACACTATATTTCCAATTCCACAGTCTGAAATTGACTTATCAGGTGGCTTAATTACTCAAAACCCTGGATATTAATTATAATAAATTCACCTTATGAAAAGTTTTTCAAAACAATTTATGTCAATATTCATCTTAATTATAGCTATGTTAGGTAGCTGTAAAGATGATGATATAGCCAGCGATGATAATCCCGAAAATGGAGATGAATTTCTTCAAATCACACTAGATCCTACTACACAATATCAAACCATAAAAGGCTTTGGTGCTTCTGATGCATGGAGTGCTCAATTCGTAGGGAAAAACTGGCCTGTTGCTAAGCGAACTCAAATAGCAGATTTATTATTTAGTGAAGACTTCAATGAAAATGGAAACCCAAACGGTATTGGATTGGGAATTTGGCGTTTCAATATTGGAGCCGGTAGCATTTCTCAAGGAAACAATAGCGGTATAAATGATGAGTGGAGAAGAGCAGAATCTTTTTTAACTGATAATGGTTACGATTGGTCAGCACAAGAAGGACAACGTTGGTTCGTAGAAGCAGCAAGGCAACGAGGAGTAAATCAATTTATTGGTTTTTCAAACAGTCCACCAATTAGCTTAACACGAAATGGGTTTGCCCATTCTTCAGGAGGTAGTTCTGCCAATATTGATGAAGACAAACACGATGACTATGCTAGCTTTTTAGCCACTGTTGTAAAAAATTATAAAAATCTGTACGGAGTTGAATTCAACTACCTATCTCCATTTAATGAGCCACAATATGATTGGACTGGCGGACAAGAAGGTTCGCCTTGGCAAAACTCAGAAATGGCAAACATTACTAGATTGCTTAATGACGAACTTATAGTGGAGAATTTGAATACAAAAATTCAAGTGGCAGAAGCTGCACAGCTTAATTATTTATACGAAAATTCAAATTTATCAGGAAGAGCAAATCAACTCTCCAATTTTTTTGACACCAGTTCACCAAATTACATTGGAGATTTAGAACGTGTTGACCAAGTAATCACTGGGCATAGTTATTTTACCACTTTCGACACAAATTACTTGATCAATGTTCGATCACAACTAAAAAATGAAATCAACTCTATAAATCAAGACCTTGAATTTTGGATGACAGAATATTGTATGATTGAAGACAATGCTGACATCAACGGCAACGGAAGAGATTTAGGAATAGACCCCGCACTTTACATGGCGCGATTAATACACACCGATTTAGTTGTTGCAAATGCAAGCTCATGGCAATGGTGGTTGGCTATAAGCCCTTATGACTATAAGGATGGTTTAGTTTATATAGACAATAATAAAAATGATGGTCAATTATATGAGTCCAAACTTTTGTGGGGTTTAGGCAATTACTCCAAGTTTATTAAAGAAGGATACAAAAGAATAAGAACCACTAGGTCAGATAATAAAAATATTGAGCAGTCTATCAACGGAGTCTTAGTTTCTGCTTACCGAAGTAATTTAGATGAAAAGTTTGTAGCCGTTGTGGTGAATCAACGAAGTATTGAAATTCCTGTGAAAATGGATTTTACCGATAATACTTCACTCAATTATAAAGTGTATCAAACTTCTGGTTTAGCTAACGATAATTTGAGCTTTAAAGGAAATAAAACTTTAGAGGATGTTGTGCAAATACCACCGAGAAGTATTGTCACGTTTGTATTTGAATAAATTAACCAATTGCTTATAAACAGTTCAAAACACAACAAGTATAAGTTTTTTGCCCCTACTCTACCTATTTTTTAACTTAACAGTTAGCTCATGAAAAACACCTTGGTAATACTATGTCTTTTCTTCATAAAAACTACAGTCTTTAGTCAAGCATCAACAGTAAACGATTGGGAAAATCCCGAAGTTTTTGCTATCAATACAGAAACTCCTAGGAGCTTAATCGTCCCTTTTGAAACCATTACAAACGCTAAAACCTACAATTTTTCCAACTCTCCTTACTATCAATCCTTAAATGGAATATGGAAATTTAATTGGAGTAAAAACACCAACAAAAGACCAGTTGATTTTTATAAACCCAATTATGACACTTCCAATTGGGACAGTATTACCGTGCCATCCAATTGGCAAATGCAAGGTTATGGTGTACCGATTTACGTTAATGTCAACTATCCTTTTAAGGTAGATTTACCTAATATTCCAGATCAGTATAACCCAGTTGGCTCTTATAAAAGAAACTTTAAAATTTCGCATCAATGGGAGAATCGAGAAATTATATTGCATTTGGGTGCAGTAAACTCTGCCTTCTATGTATGGATAAATGGCGAAAAAGTAGGCTACAGCCAAGACAGCAAAACCGCAGTTGAGTTTAACATCACTCCCTTTTTGAAAAATGGAGAAAATACGATAGCTCTAGAAGTGTACCGATGGAGCGATGGAAGCTACCTCGAAAGCCAAGACATGTGGAGATTAAGCGGTATAGAACGCGATGTGTTTTTATACGCTAAGCCAAAGACTCAAATCGAAGATATTTTTATAAAAGCAGGCTTGGATAAGGCATATCAAAATGGAATATTAAATGTTGATTTAAAACTAAACAACCTAACTCAACAAGCTAAAAAGATTCAAGTAAATGCTTCCTTATTTGATATAAAAACAGGAGAAATCATTGGTCAATTTAGCCATTTTGAAACTTTGAATGCACGACAGAATAAACAAATTCAATTTAATGAATTCATAAAAACCCCAAAGAAATGGAGTGCAGAAAAACCAAATTTGTATGATTTAACCATCGAATTACTAGATGAATCTGAACAGCCAATTGAAATGTTTTCAAAGCGAATTGGCTTCCGAAGTTCAGAAATTAAGAATGGTCAATTCCTTATCAATGGTGAATATGTTTTGGTAAAAGGAGTAAACAGGCATGAACACAGTGCTAAAAATGGGCACGTAGTTTCTGAGGAAGAAATGATACAAGATATTTTGTTGATGAAGCAATTCAATATCAATGCAGTGCGCTCAAGCCATTACCCAAATCATCCCAAATGGTATGACTTATGTGATGAGTACGGAATGTACGTAGTAGATGAAGTGAATATTGAAGCACATGGGCTGCATACAGAATGGAAAGGCGATTATGGATACCGATTTAACACCTACACATCCAACGCATCCGAATGGAAAGAAGCCCACATACATCGCACCTTACGCATGTTTCAACAAGATAAAAATCATCCTTCAATCGTTATTTGGTCACTTGGCAATGAAGCTGGTTTTGGTGAAAATTTTAAAACAACTTATGGTTTGCTAAAGGAGTGGGACGATTCTCGCCCTGTTCAATACGAGCAAGCTTGGTTAGACGAGTACACCGATATTGTAGCCCCCATGTATCACAAAGTTGCTGATCTCGAAAAATTTGTCAAAATGAATGACGGACGCCCAATGATTATGTGTGAATATTCTCATGCCATGGGAAATAGCAATGGCAATTTGATTGACTATTGGAATACCATCAGGAAACATCCGTCTTTGCAAGGAGGTTTTATTTGGGATTGGGTAGATCAAGGCATGGAAAAGAAAACCATTGCCGGAGAATCCTTTTGGGCTTATGGTGGATATTTCGGAACGGAAGATGTACCTAGTGATGGAGATTTTTGTTTAAATGGTGTTGTATTTCCAGACCGAACACCAAAACCCGCTTTATGGGAATTAAAAAAAGTTTATCAAAGTATTCATTTTGAAGCAGTAGACCTTTTGAAAGGGAAAATAAAAATTACCAATGAATATAATTTTACATCTTTAAATGAATTCGATTTGATTTGGGAATTAAAAGCTGATGGGGAAGTTATCAAAACAGAAAAAATCAATTTGAAAAAAGAAGTGCTTCCAGGAAAATCAATTGAAATTACCATTACAGATTTGGCTAAAAACCTTCCAAATAAAAAGGGAACCGAATACTTTTTAAACTTAAAGGCAAAAGTAAAAGAGGAAACCGATGTTTTCCCAAAAAATCATGTAATTGCTACAGAACAATTTATCCTCCCCAACACTTCACCAATGTTGTTAAAAAGTCCTTCAACTTTAGATGCAATTACTTTTCAGGAAATAGGAGAACTAATGATGATAGAAGGGGTAAATTTCAGCGTTGTTTTTAATACCCAAAGTGGAAATTTAAAAGACTATACCTATCAGGAACATGCTTTATTAAAAAAGCCATTATCGCTCGATTTCTGGAGAACTCCAACCAGCAACGACAAAGGAACTAAAATGAGCAAACGACTAGCCATTTGGAAAGATATAGAAAAAAAGAAGCGGCTTGAAAGCTTTGAAGTGATCCAATTAAGCAAGCAAGCAATTCAGGTAAAAACATATTCACAAATCAATGACAATAGTGCACATGTACACATCAATTATACCATTTATGGCAATGGAGAAATTTACGTTGATTTTGAATTAGAAATACTAAACAATACATTACCAGAAATACCAAGAGTAGGCTTAAGCCTTCCAATAGCTAGTACTTTTGAAAACTTCTCTTGGTTTGGCAGAGGCCCACAAGAAACCTATTGGGACAGAAAATCAGGCGCTCAAATTGATCATTATACGGGCAAAGTGATAGAACAATATGTGCCGTATATAGTTCCACAAGAAAACGGAAACAAAACTGATGTGCGCTGGGCTTCTTTCAGAAATAATGCTGGTTACGGATTAATGATTGCAAGCGAGCAGCCTCTAAACATAGCCGCATATCCTTACGAACAGAAAAATATTGACAAGCTTAAAAATGCTATTGATGTATCATTTCAAGATTTAATTGAA